>Ga0105048_10014842_pt1 | contig 12117 bp, 9 predicted proteins | sample MAT05_FD_78382 | JGI IMG/M metagenome (GOLD analysis project Ga0105048, IMG submission 78382) | Freshwater microbial communities from Lake Fryxell liftoff mats and glacier meltwater in Antarctica - MAT-05 | ecosystem: Environmental > Aquatic > Freshwater > Ice > Liftoff microbial mat | place... | reverse complement strand
TCACTATACCACAAATTAAAGCAGGCCGGTTTTGCTGATATAGATTCGTTTTACAAACCCAGGGTTTGGGTGCTGTTGTATAAAAAAGGTGACCCCTCGTTTGCTGCCAGGTGGAAATTTAGCGAAGGCTTGGAGCGGATACAAATGAATGCCACTGCACCAACACCCGATACATTAGGCTTTATTGCATCGCCGGTATTAGGCCCAGCCAGAGCCTGGAAAAACGTAAAATGGCGGGGCGCATCGTTAGATGCTTTACCGGGCGATTATGCCACTGTGGACATTATTGGCATAACAAATAGTAGTGCTGAAACCAAACTCTTTACCCTTACCCCGGCGCAGCAGGACTTTGATATTAGTTCGGTGAATGCCGCGCAGTATCCATATATGCGCATGCAAATGCGGAATGCAGATAGCATTAACGGAACACCTTACAACCTTAGATACTGGCGTCTGCTGTACGACCCGGCGCCCGAAGGAGCGCTTGCCGCCAACATATTGTTTAAAACCAAAGACACACTTGAATTGGGTGAACAGCTTGAATTTTCCATTGCTTTTAAAAATGTGAGCGATGTGAAATTCAGGGATAGTATAAAGGTGAATGTTATTATACTTGATCAGAACAACATCAGCCGGCCTTTTCTTGTAAGTAAAAAGAAAGATTTAGCAGTGGGTGATACCACCACCATCAATATAAAACTGGATACAAAAGACTACCCCGGTGTAAATAATATTTACCTGGATGTAAACCCCGACAACGACCAGCCCGAGCAATACCATTTCAATAATTTCCTGTACCGAAATTTCTTTGTGAAGCCAGACAATTACAATCCGTTAATGGATGTGACTTTCGACGGTCTGCATATCTTAAACCGGGACATTGTAAGTGCTAAACCGCACATCCAGATAAAGTTGAAAGACGAGAACAGGTTCCTTGTACTCAACGATACTTCGGTGTTGCAATTGACTTTGCGTTTTCCGGATGGTACCACACGTAAATACCGCTTTGGCACCGATACTTTGCGCTTTACCCCGGCTACCCCCGGCGGCGATAACACAGCCACCATTGATTTTTATCCATCGCTTACGCAGGATAGCGACCAACAGGATTATGAGCTTGTTGTAAGTGGTAAAGACCGCAGCGGTAACAAAGCAGGGCCAACCGAATACCGCATAAGTTTCCAGGTATTTAATAAGCCGATGATCAGCAACCTGTTCAACTACCCTAACCCATTCACTACTTCTACGGCATTTGTATTTACCATTACCGGCCACGAAATACCACAGGAATTTAAGATTCAGATACTTACCATTACCGGTAGAATAGTAAGGGAAGTAACCAAGCCCGAACTGGGACAGCTTAATATCGGCCGCAACATCACCAGTTATAAATGGGATGGTACCGACCAGTATGGTGCCAAACTGGCCAATGGTGTGTACTTGTATCGTGTAGTTACAGGGTTAAATGGGGTAAAAATGGAGAAGTTTCGCATCAACGACAGCTTTGACCAGCAAAGCCAGGATCAGACCGATAAATATTTTAATAAAGGGTACGGTAAAATGTACCTAATGCGGTAAGGGATTTTTATACGCTACAACTGGAACGTGTTGGTAAATTACCAGCACGTTTTTTAATAATGGCATAACCCTGAGGGGGATGCCTTGCCCCAAGGCATTTCGCATTAAAGTCAAGTTATTTTGTTGCGAAATGCTGAAATGCAATACTATCAATGCTTTCAAAGAATATAGAACACATTTTCCAACCTAAGGTTTCAACCCTGGGAAATGGGAAGTATAATTTTACCCGCCCAATTATCGCCAGCACCAGTTCAAAGGCTGAAGCCTTGGGTTAGCAATGGAACCCTATATCCAATAGCAACTTCTCTTTTTACAATTCTAACCCAAAATTTAGATTCTTAACTTGAGGCCAATACGAAATGCTTCGCTAAAAGCAAGCCCAGTCAGCGTTAACGGTGGACTGTTTTCCAACTACATTTGCCACCACTTAATTTTAAATTTTTATGGGCAAAATATCCATCAACATAGCCACCGGCAGTTTGCAACAAAAAGAAATAATAGTGGGAATAGACCTTGGCACCACTAACAGCCTCGTAGCCATCATCCATCCCGAAAGCAGGCAGGCCGTGGCTTTAAAAGAACATAACAGTTCGTCGCTGGTACCAAGCATTATTCATTTTGATGAAAGAGGAGAGGCCACCGTGGGTGAAGCAGCGAAAGAATTTCTGATTACCGAACCACAAAATACCATCTTTAGTGCCAAGCGGCTAATGGGCAAAAGCTATGGCGATGTAAAAGAGAACGCTTCTTTTTTTACCTACAAAATAATAGACGATAACACCGAAAGCCTGGTGAAAGTGCAGGTAGGGGAGAAGTTCTATTCTCCAATTGATCTCTCCTCATTAATACTTAAAGAATTAAAGCACCGGGCAGAGCATATTTTAAAAACACCGGTAACTAAAGCGGTAATAACTGTACCCGCTTATTTTAACGATGCCCAACGGCAGGCCACACGGGATGCCGGTAAATTAGCCGGGCTGGATGTGCTGCGAATTATAAATGAACCCACCGCCGCCAGCCTTGCCTATGGTATAGGTACCAACATGAACGAAGAAAAAACCATTGCAGTTTACGATTTGGGCGGGGGTACTTTCGATATCTCTATTCTTAAAATAACCAATGGCATTTTTGAAGTGCTGAGCACTAACGGCGATACCTATCTTGGCGGTGATGATTTTGACCGGGCTATTGTAAAACATTGGATTAGTGAGTGTGGACTGAATGAAACCGAACTAACACAAAACAAGGAATTATTACAAGCCATACGGCTTAAAGCGGAAGCGGCAAAAAAGCATTTATCGTTTAGCGACTTGTATGAAGCCGAACTGAACGGAGATATGCTGCGGCTTACCAAAGAGCAGTTTGAAAACCTTGCCGCACCTTTCATTAATAAAACAATTGATAGCTGCAGCAAGGCATTAAGCGATGCCGGGTTAAGCAAAGAAGCTATTGATACCATCGTTATGGTAGGAGGCAGTACCCGGGTGCCTGCGGTAAAAAATGCGGTAAGTAATTTTTTCAAAAAACCGGTAAATGATACGGTAAACCCCGACGAAGTGGTGGCGCTGGGTGCGGCCATACAGGCCGATATACTGGCTGGCAACAACCGGGATTTTCTACTGCTTGATATTACCCCGCTGAGCCTTGGGATAGAAACGATGGGTGGCCTTATGGATGTGCTGATACCACGCAATTCAAAAATCCCAACTAAAGCTGCAAGGCAGTACACTACCCAAAAAGATGGGCAGGGTAGTATGCGCATCAGCGTTTTTCAGGGGGAAAGAGACCTGATAAAAGACAACCGAAAACTTGCGGAATTTAACCTGACCAACATACCCGGTATGCCAGCTGGGATGCCCAAGGTAGAAGTGGTTTTTCTTATAAATGCTGATGGTATTTTGCAGGTAAGAGCCAAAGAACTACGTAGCGGCGTGGAGCAAACGATAGATGTAAAACCCCAATACGGGCTTACGGATGAAGACGTAGAAAAAATGCTGCTGGAAAGTATTACCCACGCCAAAGACGACATTGCCACAAGGGCTTTGGTAGAAGCCAGAACGGAGGGTGAACAGATACTTACAACCACCGAAAAGTTCATAACTAAAAACATAGCGATGCTTACCGGCACCGAATTGCAGGACACCGCCGCTGCCATGCAGGCTTTGCAATTATCCCTTACAATGGACGATAAAGATTTAATCCACAAAAAGGTTGAAGCGCTCAACGACGTTAGCCGGCCTTATGCTGAAAGAGTCATGGATGAGGCGGTGGGAGCCGCTTTGAAGGATAGAAAGGTGTTGGGATAAAAACAACCGCACATCTCAAAGTCGGTGTTATTATATAACCCAAAGAAAGCCACCATCGAAAAAGGCCGGATTTAATTTTTGGATATAAATAGAATTGAAGCTGTTTTTAAAACCTCTCCTTTAACTTCATCTGCCATAACCCGCCAAAATTATGAAGCCCTTCATTATAACTATTGCTGCCCTTATTAGCTCCATCTTTTTTAGCCGTGCAATTGCGCAACCTAACAAACAAATCGTAACGCTTCAGTCGCTAAAGTGTAATGGGTACGATTGCTACTTTGAATTCTACAATCCCAAAACAAAAAAACTGATGCCTGTAAAAGGGATCAATTTCGACCGCAATTATGAGGCGAAGTGGAAAACTGCGTGGGAGGAAGTATTGGAACTGGATGGTGAACAAGAAGGCACTGATTGGCTGATTGGTAAAAAGTATGCGATCACAATGGTGTTTAGATTTGGTGAATCGAGTCACCTTGATGAAAATGACGACGTAGTAGTAGAAAGGACAAAGACAAAGGAATGGTTTGTTACAAGTTTAAAACGGTTGCCACCACTTTAGGTCTGTATCGGGCGTCAAATTGCAGCTTGTTCACAACACGGCTATTTTTAAAAAAAATTATGGATGGGTAAATAATTGTGGAAATTATTCCTCAGTTCTTTGCAGATATTAGCCTTTCTTGGTCTGTTTAAATCGTGGCATGTTTTTTTAAAGTTGTGTTGAACATTACATAACCAAATCAAAAAAAGATCATGAAAAAGATGCCATTATTTAAAAGCCTTTCAACCCTTATGGCTGCATTAGTTTTAAGTTTCTATGCGATTGCGCAGGATAAAAAAATAGACCTGACTGTAACAACAGAAAAATCTACGAGTAGCGATTGGTACACACAGCCCTGGGTTTGGATAGCAGGTGGAGCTGTTTTCGTTTTGATATTGGTGGCTTTACTAAGAAATAACCGGAACCGGGCATAAACCTGTAAGCCAAATTTTAATCACTCACCAATATATTTATTTGGTAAAAAGTACAGGCTAAAAAGTCTGTGCTTTTTTTATTTAAGCCGTTTTGTTACAAAACCCGGCAGCATTTGTAAAATAATGGCAATCAATTGCCACACTGGTTGAGAATAGGTAACAGCGGGTTTTGTAATTAACCACTCGAGGTACTTTACAGCCATCTTTTGAGGCGTGGTGGTGAGCAGCCCTGGTGTTTTGTGGCCGGCTATCATTTTTGTTTTTACATAACCTGGTATTACCAATGATGAAGTCACATACTTATCATTTTGTTTTTGAAACATTTTTACCCAGGCATGAAGATGCGCCTTTGCCATGCCATAGGCTTTATTGGATGGCCGCACCCTTACACCCGCCACTGAGCCAGTTACAATAATGTGTTCCAGCGTATGCCTGTTTGTATCAAACAACTTGTTTGTAAAAGCTTGTATGGCAAGGCTGTTTACTTGCATTGTTATTTCCGGCATATTGTTGTTTGGCGGTAACCACCCGGCATACGCTATATAATATTCGATGCCGGTAAAGGAAATTTCAGGGGGATCTAAAAGGTCGTAAGTATGCAGGTGTACATGGTGGCCTAGGGTTTCGGCCCGTGTTTTTATATCGTGTAATAATAGTGTGTTACGGGCAAGTAAATGAAAGGTGCACTTGCTCCATGTGATGATGGCCAGGTTGGTAAATGCCAGTGCCATGTCGGATGTGGCACCTAGTATAAGCACCATTTTATGGGATTTTTTAACGGCCATATCTTTCGTTTTGCACCGAATTAAATTTTGAACTTGAGGAAATTTGTTGCGGCAAAGACGAAACGGCATCCTTGGTTTTATATACTTTGCCGCCAAGGGTTTTTACAAACAGATCCAGATTGCCGATTAATGCTATTGCTTTTTTATTATTGATAAAATCCAGTGCAAGGTTGTAGCCCTCTATTGGAAAAGAAAAGGGGGTTTCGGTATTTTCTTTCCCAAAAATTTTCATTACAGCAAGAGTGCAGGTTGCTTTAGAACACTTCACTATCTCTATCGCTTTTTCCATTCCTCTTTCAGATGCCTTTAAGGGCAAGGCAAAATGAAATTGCAACATGCCATTTGGCCCATAAACATGGTTCCAGTTTTTGATACTATCAAGCGGGTAGAAAAAATTGTTGAAATGAACAATCTGCGCAGGTATTTTTTTAGCCTTGTTAAAAAAAAAACTGTTGAAGCATTTAAAAGCAAAAGCTGGCAAAGGGCACGGTAGCCGGAATGGAACCGTTTTCTGTTTACCGGTCTCTAAAATCATAGGTGCTCTTCCTGCCAAATTACTTTGATCGGTTATCCAACCTCCCGTTTTAATAATGCCACGGGTTTCTTTGCTCAACAGGTCTATCCAGGTAGCCATAAAAGGCATTTTTCTTTTTGCTTCCATCAGTAAAAATATTTTGCTGAAGGAAACTGCAGAAAATTGATCTTCCTGTATCCAGGTCGTTTCTATATTGATAAGCTTTATTGTGGCAGTAATGATGATGCCGCATAAACCCATGCTGCCAAAGGTTCTACCAAATATCTCCGTGTTTTCAGTTCGGCTACAGGTGATGATTTCTCCTTGCTCGTTTATTAGTTGTAAAGAATGTGTGGCATTAAAAAAACTGCCTTCGTACAGGTGGTTTTTGCCGTGCACGTCGCTTGCTATGGCACCACCTATTGTGATGGATTTAATGCCCGGAGTTACCGGTAAAAATTTTTTTTGGGGAACAATATGCTGCAAAAGTTCAGCAATGGTAATGCCTCCTTCTACTTTAATAAACCCGTCTCTTTCCACCAAAATTTTATTTAAACCCTTCATATCCACCACTGTATGGTACAGGCTGCTATCGCCATAGCTGCGCCCACTACCACGAGGCAGTAACGATGGTACTTCTTTTACAAGTTGTACCAATTCCGCTATTGTATCTGGCCGTAGTACGGTAGCTTTTATAACAGGAAAATTTCCCCAGCCGCTAATATTTTTTGTGGTTGTAGTCAATAGAAAATGTTGTCAAATGCGTTGTGGTAATTGCGGGTAATTTATATTGTTCAGGTAGTTATTCTTTGCTGTGTTTTGTTTTATTGCTCATTTTACTATCGTAAATACAACGCATAAAAATTAAACCCTCCCCATAATAAAATGGTGATGCTGATGACGGGGTCTTTAAATAAATAATCCGTGGCCGATTCGGTGTGGCCTCTCTGGATGGTTTGCTGCAGGTGCCTAAGCATACCCACTATTACAAAGCCCGAACTGAGGTAAAAATTATTAAAATGTATGCGGTTAACCACTTCTGCATTGTGTGTGTACATAACATAAGCTACAATAGTTACAGCGCAGGTGGCAGCCAAAGCAGCATCCAAAAATCCTAATGAATATTGCTGTAGCGAACGCCTTGTTGCATTTGTGCTCAACGTGGCCAGTTCGCACCGGCGTTTGGCAAATGCCAGGTAGAGGCTTAATAGAAAAGTTACAAGAATAATCCAGCTACTGCCCGGTGAACCCAATATAAGCCCCCCAAACAAAATCCGGAAGACAAAGCCCAGCGCAATGGTAACACAATCCACTACCGCTATGTGTTTCAGGTAAAACGAATAGGCCAGTTGCATAACAATATAGGCCGTCAAAACCCATCTGGCTCCTTGTGGTAAAAAGAATAAAAGCAATGCGGAAACTGCCATGCAAATGGCAGCAATTAGCACTAACTGTTGTGTGGTAATTTTGCCGGCTGCATAGGGCCGGTTTTTTTTTGTGGGGTGTTCTTTGTCAAAATCAACGTCGGCCAAATCGTTGATGCAATAAATACTGCTGGCTGCAAAACAAAATGCCGCAAAGCCAATAGCCATCAGTTTTAAGAAGTGCAGATCTCCCATCAAACCTGCAAAAAACATAGGCAGAAAGATGAAGCCGTTTTTAATCCAGTCTTTAATTCGTAGTTGTTGCAGCAGCGGCATTAATAGCGGGTTTAATAGTACCGGTTACCTCCAATAGGTTTCACGTTTTTTCAAAAGTAACGATAGAAAAATTGTTTGCTTATACAACGCAATGCTTTGTCACCCGATGTATTTCCATAGCTGACAAATTCAAATTTATCAGCTGGGTATTTTTCCAGCAAACGCCTTTTTTTTTCTATGCCCTTACAGTTAGGCGTGGCGTAAAGGCCGGTAAATTGTTGTTGCTCATCATATTTCAGTTCGGTACAAATAAGGTCGGCATCCAGGTATATTGCCAGGTGTATAATCCATTCTCTGCACGATGCAGACAGCAGCACAATTTTCTCATCAGGCTTATTTTGTTGCAACTGTTCAATATGCGCACATGCTTTTAACCTCAGGTAGGGTTTCATTCTGTTATTGAAAAAAAAGAAACAGTCGTGGTAAATATCCTGTTGCCTTTTTCCCTTCCAAAGCCTACTGAGTAAAAACAGTTTGGCTTCAGCCAAATCCCTCCTGAGTATTCCTGATACCAAAACTGGCGTTGCCCGCAGCCATGTATAAAACCAATCAAGTTTTGATGAATTAAAATACCGCAGTAGCTCCATAAAAGAATCGCTTACAGTAATAGTACCGTCAACATCAAAAACGTGGATGGTTTGTTTGCTGTCCATCAATCGTCATTTTTTTGATTGGGGAAAAATTTGATTGTTAGTGTTTTTGTGATTGTGTCATAACCCGATTTAAAAAGCGCTTCGTTTGTTGTAGCTTTTTTTACATTTAATAACCTGGATGCAACTGCCAGCTTTGCAGTATCGTAAGCCGGGTGTAGCCACTTTAACCCATTTTTTATACCAAGCCTGAACAGTGGGATACCAAAGGCTTTGTCAGGCAAATTTTCTAGTGCAGTCGTTTCACCCAAGCCTACAGGCGTATCAGCTATCGTTTTAATTACCGTTTTTGCCAATTGCCCTGCGTGCCTAAATTGGCTCAAAGCAGCCACAAAAAACACTGCATGGTAAGCTATCAGGCATACTGCTATAATATATTTAACTGCGTTGGCCGTATTTAACAAACTAAAACTGTACATCACCCATACACTGAAAAAGAATGAGGGTACGTACAAATAACGTTCGCTTTCGTACCCGCCCATATCTATACCAAGCGACGTAAACAGCACATAACTTAAAAGCCAGTTCAGCATTAAAAACCACCACCATTTACCGCCTTGCCTTTTTCTAATAATGATAGTAGCCATAATTGCGGTGCACAAAACAAAAAGCCCACCAATACCAGCCGCAAGCATTTTATTTTGCATGGGTGGTACAAAGGTTCGTAGTAATAAAGATCCATAGTTTTTTGCCAGGCTCATTAAATTAAAGGCATAAATTTCCTTGGCTTCGTAGCTTCCAATCCATTCTAATGTTATATACCGCCGTACCGGCAAATAGACTGCAATAGCCACCAGGCACACAATTAAAAACCATTTGGTATATTTTTTTTGTGGGGAGGCTACAGGCAAAAGCCAATGCCACAATACTATTTGCAAAGGCACCAGCATTAATGTTTCGTAAGAGAATAGACCGCACAGCATAAACACAAAACCTGCTGCAAGCCAAAGTTTGTTATCACCCGTTTTAAAAAAACAAAGCCATGTTGCAAAGAAACAAAGCAATCCTAGCGAAGCGGTGCGGCTAATAGTCCAGAACACCGTTTCGGAGTGAAATGCAAACCACATGAATAAGATGCCACCTAGCAACAAGAAATTATTGTTAAGTACAGTGCCAAAGTTTTTGGCCATTTTTTTACACCATATTAAACCGGCAAAACAACAGCTTATATGGATGAGCAAATTGGTGAGTATATAGCCCCAGGCCTGTGTGCCATATAAATGAAAATCTAAAGAAAGGCTTAGCTCAACAAATAATCGGGTGCCCCGCTTGTGTATAAATTCGCCCTGGCCATAAACAGGCAAGCTGTCGAAATCGTCGTTCAAAAAAAATAAAGAAAATGGGTTTACGACAATCACTATCAAGATGGCAATGGCCAGTAAAACCAGCCACCTTGTTCTCGAAAAAGTTTGTGTTCTATCCGCGCTCATGTTTTATAGGGTAGGTTGTTTGGGTTTTTTTTGATGAAACCCACAGTGTTATTAAAAGATTGCACCTGTTCTATCTTTTTTTAAAGATGTATGTAATTGCACTGCTTTTGTTTATATCAGCAATAGAAAGCAGGTTGCTTCTTAACCCTTGCAATGTGGCGGATGCCCATCTTTTTTTACCATGTTTATGCTCTTCGCTTAGCAAGCTTGCAAAGTACGCATCTAACCAAAATCTTTTTTTGGCAGTAATAGCAAAGCCGTATTTACTGGCCAGTTTTAATAGGGAAGTGTGTGAAAAATGGTGCAAATGTCTCGGCACATCGTACGCATCCCAGAACTTTTTATAATACTTGGCATCCACACTTAAAAAATTGGGTACAGCTATTATCAGTAAGCCATCATCTTTTAGTAACTGGCTAATCTGTATCAGGTAATCATGTATATCGTGTACATGCTCCAGCACATGCCAAAGGGTGATTATGTCAAATGATTTTGGGGAGAGCTTATAAAGATTACCCATTGGCTGTGCCACTACTGCGTATTGGGTATCAGCCGTTGCCCTTGCGTCTTCGTCCGGCTCAAGGGCTGTAACATGCCAACCATATTGTTTTATACCGTGGGCAAATGCACCCACACCGCTGCCTATATCAAGTAACTCTCCGTGCTTTTTTTTTGATGCCTTCAAAACCAACCTGCACCGCCACCACACGGAATACTTCCTTGCAAGTTGGAACATTTTATTAAACAGGCTGTTGCTATCTAAACTGTGCGACTGATACTTTTCAGAATCATAATACCTGCCGATCTTGTTTTCGGGCGGCGCATTTTGTATAAACCTAAAATTACAAGCCTCGCAATGCCACAATTCAAAAGTTTCGCTACTTACCACATAGTCTTTGCAATACAGCGCAAAATGAATGGCAGCCGAGCTACAGCAGGGGCATTTATTATATTGTATCATCTCCGCCATGTATTGCCAAAAATAGAGGTAATTGCCAATGGCAGATAAGAATAAGAATTATAGGCTCTTGAGGCGGTACGCCTTGCATCTTTACATTATCGCTTCCCTTTCTTTTTCTTCTTTGGTACCACTTTTGACTTTTTGGGTACTATTACTTTAGGTTTCGCAATAGTAGAATCGCTATCCTCGTCATCCCTCTTGTAGTTTATCTCTTCGTAGTATGGCCTGAAATAATTGGCCACATGAGGCGAATGGTAAATACGTTTGTTAAATACATTGCCGGTAACTATTATCACCGCCGTATCCTGATACAGCCTCTGAAAAATGGCGTTATTGCCATGCCACCAACCGTTATGATACACAACCTTGTTACCGTTTGGCCACACTTTAAGCCGCCAGCCGAGTCCGTAATATTCAGTCGTATCCCTGTAGTGCTCATCCTGTTGCTGAGGTAGCCATGCCATTTGGTGGGTGGCGCTGTCGAGAAATTTGTATTCACGTATGGCACTATCGTAGCGTAATAAATCTCTGCAGGTTGTGTACACATTTTTATCGCCATAAATAGCATCGAGGTAGTCAAAATTATAAACTGATTTATTGGCTTTAAAAGATGGTGTGTACCTCGCTGTATCAGAAATGCCAAAAACGAAGGAGTTGGCCATACCGGCGGGTAAAAAAATCTTTTCTTGTACATAATCAGGAAAAGCCTGGCCAGAAAGCTCTTCCACTATTAAAGCCAGTAAAACAAAATTGGTGTTACAATATTCAAACTTGCTGCCAACCGGGTGCGTTAACGGCGGTTTTTTGCTGATGATAAATTCCAGCACATCTGTGTTTGTGGCTATGCGCTTTTTATTCCATCCATATTTGGGGAAGAAGTAGGCGTAATTCTGTAAACCACTTGTGTGGCTAAGCAATTGCTGTAAGGTTATGCCTTTGTATGGAAAGCTGGGAAAAAAAAGTTGCAGACTATCGCTAAGTTTCAATTTACCCAGCTGCATCAATTGCAATATGGCTGTACTGGTAAAGGTTTTGCTGGTGCTTGCTACATGAAATGGTGTGGAATCATTGATTGGATTTTGCTGACCAGCATCGGCATAACCCTGGTAATGCTCGTAAAGGATTGTACCATTTTTAGCTACCAATATGCCGCCGCTAAAACCGGTTTGGTTAAGCATTGTATCCATGTAATACCCAATGGAGTCAGCATAGAATTTTCTT
>Ga0105048_10014838_pt1 | contig 12120 bp, 8 predicted proteins | sample MAT05_FD_78382 | JGI IMG/M metagenome (GOLD analysis project Ga0105048, IMG submission 78382) | Freshwater microbial communities from Lake Fryxell liftoff mats and glacier meltwater in Antarctica - MAT-05 | ecosystem: Environmental > Aquatic > Freshwater > Ice > Liftoff microbial mat | place... | reverse complement strand
GCCGGTATGGGCCAGAACGGAACACTGTCGGCATCGGTTGAGGCTGACAGAGGCGACCACGCCCAGCCAACACGAATAATCATCCTGTTCCTCGGCGCTTGGGCGATGGTGCCGGACGCGGAAGCTCACGGGCAACTATCCCTCCGGCACTTTGCTCTCTGCCTTTCCAAGGGCCACGGCCAACCGCTCAAGTAGGTTCCGCGTCCCGGAGGAAACTGAAGGGGCGGGCGAATGCGGATACTCAGTTTGAACCTGCTCCTAACCAATGCGTCCCTGCTCCCCTTCTGCGACAACGGATGAAAACCAGGAATCCACTAAGCAAAAGAATTGTTGATGAAGGTTCGGGAGTAACGGTGGGTGTCACTGAAAAATTTCCAACGTTGTTGTACCATTCAAAACCGTCGGAAATGCCGAGGAAAAGACGTGTTGCGCCGGATGGAACAATGATTTGCTGAGAGACATTTCCGCTCGTGTGACCGTCGCCAATGAAGAAAACCTGTTTCAATGCGGGTGCCAAGGCAAGATAATCGCGGCTGAAGGGAGTAGTGAAATCGAGACCTACTGGCGCTGCGGAAGAATCTGGCTGCTGCGCTGTAAGAAATACGCCAAGAAGGGAGTCTGTAGGTGAGATGAGTGACGCGAGTCCATACACCGCAGCGTGAGACGGGGTTCTGCCGGAGTTTCCGTCAGGACCGCTGCTAAAGGCAGGGCCGTGTCCCGCTGTGCCAGTAACGACAAAAGTGATGATGTCGCCTGGCAAAAATGTGGCAACGGCGATTGGCGAGTGAGCGGGGGCGCTATCGCCGTCGCCTGTTGCTGTTCCATCGGGCATTCCAGCAAGCCACGGATTTGCTGTTCCTGGAACCGTGACCGTCGCAGCATAAGTGCCGGTGAACGATACCGTGAACGAAATGAGGGTGACAAATAGTTTAAAACGTAGTGTTTTCATAATCTTATGGTGGGTTTTTTTAGATGGCGCGAGAACGGCTAACTTGTTATACGAATGGAGTAATCATTGATTCCCTATCCCCCCACCGTCGCACTCACCGTCGCGCTCCATTGGCCGACTTGGGCGTCGTTTACGCGGTAGATGGCGCGGTATTTCCAGACGGTCGGCGTGGCGGGGAAGGGCGTCGTGTCGGTGTAGCCGGGGGTGGTGTCGAAGGCCAGGATCCGGAAGCCTTTGGCGTCGGCGCGGTCCACTTGGAGTTCGATCTGGTCGAGGAATTTGCCGTTGCCCTGCCAGTCCCAGCCCAGGTTCGCGTGGCTGCCGCTGATGGTCGCGGTGAGGATGGCCTGGAGTGTGGCGTAGTCCGGCGCGGTCTCCTGCGCGCCGATGACGCCGAGGTCGGTGAGGATGGCGTCGGTCTTCGTGTCGGATTGTTTGATTTCGCCGACGAGATCGAAGATGAGCGCGAGCGCGCCATCGGCCACGGGGACGACGGCGGGGAGCGTGCCGCTGGGGCCGGGCAGGGGCGGGGCGGTGAAGACGGGCAGGGCGAGCACGGCACCGGTGGTGCCGGTCTGGGCCTGTTCGGCTGCATCGGTGCAGGATTTCTGCCAGGCGCGCACGGCGGGCAGCCACGAGCCGAGGACGTAGATGAGCCAGCGGGCGGCGGCGATGGCGGCGGCGCATTCGGCGACCGACACGCCGAGGCCGGGTGCGTGGCCGGCGAGTTTGTTGGCGAGGTTTTGCAGCCACTCGACCTGGCGGGCGGTGGCGGTGGGGTAGTAGTTCTGGCGTTTCATGCGTTTGGGTTTGTGGGGTTGCGGTGAGGGAATGGTGCCGTAGGGGACGAAGCCGGGGTCACCGGGTTCGAGGTAAAACCCCCAGCGAAGATTCGGATCGTTCCAGGCGAAGGGCTGGCCGGTGATGGGATTGATGGCGTCCCAGTGGAGGGGCTTCATGGGAATTGCGGATTGCGGATTGCGGATTGCGGATTGGACGGGCGGCCCGCTTCCGTGGCCGCCGAGAGGTGGAGCCGGGCTGATCTCCAATGCGCAATCCACAATCCGCAATCCGCAATCGTAGTGCCCGCCTCCTCGCGGCGGCGGCGAGACGTGGAAAAGGCGCCCGGAGGTCGCGTTGCACCGCTTTTCGGGCAGAAATGGCCGCTTTTCCTTGAAAATGGCCCATCCCTTGGAGAAAGGGGGCCATCCTCAGGAGCAAGGGGGCGACCCCGGACAAAAAGGGGCGCATCCCCCGGAGCAGGGGGGCGGTCTCTTTTTCCAAGGGGGCAATCCCCAACGATAAGGGGGCGACCCCGGACAAAAAGGGGCGCACCCCCCGGAGCAAGGGGGCGGCCCCTTTTTCCAAGGGGGCAATCCCCAGGAAAAAGGGGGCGCCCCCCCATCGCGCGGGATGGCCCCCTTTTTGCAAGGGATGGCTCGCGGAGGCCGCATCCGCGGGCCCGCTCCCGGCGGGATTCGCGCGGAAACCGCCGGCGGAATGAGTGGGGAAACAGGCTTGTTTTTTCCGAACGAAAAAAGACTCTGCCAATGAAGGGGTTGCCGCAGGGGAACCGGGGGAATCGCACATCGTCTGCAGGGGTTCGCTGAACATGCGGGGCGGAGGGTGTCGGGCTGCCTTCTGGCAGTCAATCGAGAATTCAAATGAGCCTGCGCCCGCTTCTGGCGCGGGTTGACGCTTGCGGCGGGCCTGCGAGATTCGCGGGATGAATGCCGAACTGCTCGCCCGCTTTGCCGATGTCCTCCCGGCGCAGCGCATCCTGGCGGGGGCGGCGCAGCTCGGCGCTTATGAGAGTGATGCGCTGACGGCGTTTCATTCGCGTCCGCTCGGGGTGCTCATTCCGGAGACGCAGGAGGAGGTGATCGCGGCGGTGCGGTTATGCAGGGAATTGCGGCTGCCTTTCGTGGCGCGCGGCAGCGGCACGAGTCTGAGCGGCGGTTCGCTGCCGGTGCCGGGCGGGGTCGTCATCGCGCTGAACCGGCTGAATCGCATCCTCCGGCTCGATGCGCGCGATCGCCTCGCGGTGGTCGAGCCGGGTGTCATCAATACGCAGGTGACCGCGGCGGCGGAGGCGCATGGGCTGCATTATGCGCCGGATCCTTCCTCGCAGACGATCTGCACCATCGGGGGGAATGTGGCGTTCAATTCCGGCGGCGCGCATTGCCTGAAGTATGGGATGACATCGAACCACGTCCTCGGGCTGAAGGCCGTGCTGGGGACCGGGGAGGTGGTGGAATTCGGCGGCGCGAGCCGTGAGCAGATCGGGCCGGACTGGACGGGGCTCTTCGTGGGCAATGAGGGGCTCTTCGGCATCGCGCTCGAAATCACGCTGCAACTGCTGCCGCGCGCGGAGTGCTTCCACACCGTCCTCGCGGGCTATCGCACGCTCGAACAGGCGGGCAACGCGGTGAGCGCGATCGTCTCCAGCGGATTGCTGCCGGGTGCGATCGAGATTATGGACGCGCTCGCCATCCAGGCCGCGGAGGCTGCGGTGCATTCCGGCTATCCGCGCGGGTGCGAGGCGGTGCTCATCGTGGAACTCGAAGGCCCGCGCGAGAAGGTCGCCGCCGAGCGTCCGCGGCTCGATGCGCTGCTCGCACAATCGCAGCCGGTGGAGACCCGCGTCGCCGCGAATGCAGCCGAGCGCGGGGCGATTTGGAAAGGACGCAAGAGTGCGTTCAGCGCAGTCGGGCGGCTCTCGCCGGATTTCATCGTGCAGGATGGCGTGGTCCCGCGCCAGCGGCTCGGCGAGGCGCTCCGGCGCATCAGCGAAATGGCCGGCACGGCGGGCCTGCGCGTGGCCAATGTCTTCCACGCCGGGGATGGCAATCTGCATCCGCTCATCCTCTACAATGGCCGCGAAGCAGGAGCGCTCGCGCGGGCCGAGGAACTCGCGGGCCGCATCCTGCGCATGTGCGTGGAGATGGGCGGCAGCCTCACCGGCGAGCACGGCATCGGCATGGAAAAGCGCGATTACCTCGCGGACATGTTCACCGCCGCGGAGATCGATCTGATGCGGAGGATCCGCGCCGCATTCGATCCGCTGGAGATTTCCAACCCCGGAAAAATGTTCCCGGACGGATCAGCACCCGCGCTGGTGCAACACGGCCTGCATCCCCTCGAAGCCGCGGGCGTGCTGAGCCGGGAGTGACGCGGGGGAGACGCCTGCCGCGGGCCCAATGCCCAACGTCCAACGCCCAATGCCCAACGCCCAACGTCCAACGTCCAACGTCCAACGTCCAACGTCCAACGTCCAACGCCCAGGGTTGGAATCTGCTGCCACGCACAGTGGGCAGTCAGCTCTGCAAAGCGGGGCACTGAGCGTGGAAAAGAAGGGGACGATTTACACACTGAATGATTTTGTTGCAGCGGCTCGAACGTCTGGACTGCGATTTGGACAGGAAAACTTGGGACAGAAGAGGCTCTTGCAAAACCTCAGCCGTAAGAGGGCTAGATGCCTTCACTCCTCTGCGCGATGACGCCGCGCGTCGGTGACCTTGGAGGTTTTGCAAAAGCCTCAGAAGAAATGTCATTTCCAAATGAGGCTCTTGCAAAACCTCAGCAGTAAGAGGGCGGGATGCCATCACTCCTCTGCGCGATGACGCCGCGCGTCGGTGACCTTGGAGGTTTTGCAAGAGCCTCAAATGTCATTGCCATTTCCCGATTCCATTATTCTGTCCGCAAAGTTCCTGCCAGCGCCGTTTGGTTCCGGCTCCGCCGGGTTGGAAGTTGGGTGTTGGGCTTTGGAAGTTGGGCATTCAATGCCCGGCGGGGTTGTGCCGGAAGCCATCCGAAGATTTTTCCAGCGCGGTCATGGGAACACCGCCTCACGGCAGCGGTCGCACCAGCTTGCTCGTCCGCAGCCTCTCGTAGCTCGGGAAATAAGCCTCGATCTCGAACGGTCCGCCCGTCCCCATCTCACGGGTTGAAATCCGCGCGTTATATTCCAGCCGCTCCTTGGGATTGATGAGCAGAATCGCCGGCTCCTTGTCGATCCGTTGATCGTCCGACCAGCGGGAAAGAAGCTTCCCGGTTTCGTTTTTCACGACCACTTCGATGCGCAGCGAGGAGGGGAACTCAAGCTGCACCGCTTCCTTGCCTTTGTTCGTCACGATGACGCTGACTTCCACGACGAGGGTGCCCGGCAGCCGCACTTCCGCCGGATTGAGTTTCATCGTCAGCTCCAGATTCCGCCATGCGGTCGCGGCTGGCAGCTCATCGCTCCCACGTTTGCGAAAGGGGGACTTCACCACATCCACCGCTTTCTCGCCGACCTTCTTGGTCCCGCGCACGACGCCGCCCACGCCGTCCTTCGTGCCCTGCCAGAGACGCTTGAAAAAGCCCGGGCGTGCGGGCGCTTCATCGGCCGCGTGCAGCGGGACGAGACAGGCGAACAACAGGGCGATGTACAGTTTCTTCATGGCGGCCACTGTGCGGGAGGCTGGTCACGTGTTGCAAATGGCTTTTCATCCCGCGAAGCTGCGGTCCATGCGCTTCCGGCTCCTGTCAATTGCCTTCGTCATCCTCGCGATTCCGCTGCCGGGCCGCGCCATGTCGAAGAAGCCGGTCATCACCGTGCGGTTTCACACCGAGACGAATGCCAATGACGGCGACACCTTCGCCACGCCGGTCCAGCTCGAGTATCAGCGCCGCAGCGCCCATCTGAGCCGCACCGCGGATTTCAGCGAGAAGCAGATCGAGAAGATTTTTCCCGTGCGCGCGCGCGATGGCACCTGGGGTTGCGTGTTCAAATTGAACCCGCAGGGTCGCATCCGCCTCGAATCCATCAGCAGTCAGACCCGCGGCTCGACGCTGGTCGTGTTCCTCGGCACCAAAATCGGGCGGCATCAGGTGGTGGACATGATCATCGACCGGCCGGTCTTGGACGGCATCATCGCGGTGCCGCGTGGAATCACGGATCTGGAGATGCTCGCGCTGCGGGCGGAGTTCAAGGTGATGGGGGAGGAGAAGAAGAAGGGCCCGCAAGGTCCGCCCAGGGCGGCGCCTGATCCGCGGTCCGACCGGCTGCCACTCGCGCGGCCCGACGCGCCGCCCACGTTCAGCAGCCCTCCGCCGCGACGCGGCAGGGGCGCGGAGCCTGACCTGCCGCGGCTGGCGGATTGAGCGATTCGCGCCGGGTGGGCGAATTGCAGCCGGGCGTCGGTGCAAGGCCGGGCCGGTGGCAATCGACGGTTTTGGAAAGATGAACGCCACGTATTCCACGCTGCTCGCGGCTGTCGCGCCGACGTTTGTCGTGATCGGCTGCGGCTTTGCATTGCGGCGGTTCCGCGGATTGCGCGCCGAGGCCGATGCGAGCCTGCTCACGGTCGCGGTGAATTTCCTCTACCCGTGCCTCATCGCGGACACGCTGCTCCGCAGCACGGCCATGCGAGAGGCGGGGAATGCGGCGATCGCACCGGCGCTGGGATTTGTGCTGATGCTCGTTTGCTTCGGCATCGCCGCCGCCTGCGCCCGAATGCTGCGGCTGCACTGGCCGCAGCCCGCGCGGACTTTCGCGCTCACCGCTGCGATTCCGAACTGGGGTTACCTTCCCGTTCCACTCGTCCAGCAGCTCTTCGGCACCAATACGACTGGCGTGCTCTTCGTTCACAACATCGGCCTCGAACTCGCGCTGTGGTCCGGGGGAATCTGGCTGCTCTCCGGCAGCGGTTCGTGGCGGCGGGTCTTCACCGTTCCCTTCTTCGCGATCCTCGGCGCGCTCACGCTGAACCTCGTGCATGCGGGCGACTGGCTGCCGCGGGTGGTGCTCGATTCCCTGCATCTGCTGGGGCAGGCGGCGATTCCGCTGTCGCTGCTCCTCACCGGCGCGACGCTGGCCGACTCCGTGGGCTCGCCAAGGGACGACCGTCGCCTGCTGGTGACGGCCTCGGGCTGCGCCGTGCGCGTCGTCCTGCTGCCGCTGGTCTTCCTCGCCGCCGCCGTCTGGCTGCCGGTCTCCCTCGATCTGAAACGTGTCCTCGTCGTGCAGGCGGCGATGCCTTGCGCGATGGTGCCGATCATCCTCGCACGGCATTTCCGCGGCGATGTCGGGACGGCGGTGCAGATCGTCCTCGCCACCACCGCACTCGGGTTGCTGACCATCCCGCTCTGGCTGCGGATCGGATTTGCGTGGCTGGGATGGTAGGGCGCTGTTCCTAATGTCGGGGCAGGTGGCGAAGCGGTGGGTGTCCGCCCGGATCAAGTGCGGAGTAATTAGTGATTAGTGTTTGGTGGAAGGCCGCGTTCGCCGTTGAACTAATCACCAATCACCAGAGGCTCTTGCAAAACCTACACGGCAACCAACGCGCGGCGTCATCGCTCAGAGGAGTGATGGCATCCCGCCCGCTTACTGCTGAGGTTTTGCAAGAGGCTCACCAATCACTCCTTTCCCGCGCGAATCCACCGGCGCAGGAGCAGACCGCCGATGATCCAGAACGCGACCAGCGGAGCCAGGCTCCACCGGCTGCCCGGCAGCAGGATTTCGCCGGCATTGAACGCGGCCCATTCCGCCGCAGGCGAGTGCGCGGGGAATTGCTGGAAATAGGTGCCGTCCCACGGGCCGATCACATTCGAGGATACCGGGCCGTCCATCGCCGCGATCCACAGCGGCTCCTGTTCGCCGCGGAGCACGCGCCGCCAGGCTGCATCGCGGATGCTCGCAAGGCTGGCCTGCCGTGCGGCGGCATCGGGCTCATCCTTCTCCAGCTTGCGCCGCTGGCCCTGCATCCATTCCTCGAACTTCGCGTCGATCACCGGCCATGCGCGCCCGTGGGCGAAGACCGGCCACGCATAGCGCCAGACGATGCTGTTGCCGGTGAGCTTCTCCTTCCATTCGCCGGGCCGGTTCACCCACACGTGCGCGCCGATGCCGAGGGGATTCAGCGAGTCGGTGATGGTGAGAAGCGTCTGCTGCACGATGCTGAACGCGGCGAGCAGAGCCGTCACCCGCGGCCAGCGGACGAATGCACCGGCGAGCGCCAGGCAGACGAATGGCAGCGCGGGAATCAGATAGCGCGGCCCGGCAGCGAAACCGCCGTGAAATCCGTTGAAGCACACATTGATCAGGAAAAAATACGCCGCGCATCCGAGGATCAGCCGCCGCTCGGTGATGAGCTTTTCCATCTTCCAGCGACCGAGCAGCACTCCCGCCGCGGCGATCACCACCGGCGACAGCACGAACACGCCACGCCACGGAGAGATCGTGACCGCCAGGGTGGCGAACCAGGATGGGAAAGTGAACATCCCGAGGAACGCCGGCGCGGTTTCCTTGAACACGGGATTCTGGAAGTCCGTGTTCAGCGCAGTCAGCTTGTCGAAAGCCGCGACATTGTATGCGAGCAGCGCCGCGAGAGACGGCAGCACGCCGAGCGAGAAACGGACCGCATCCCCCCACCGCAGCCGAGGACGTGAGGCGGGCTGATCCATTGCGGATTGGCTCTCCTGCCCAAGCGAATTGCCCGCCTCCTCACGCCGTCGGCAGAGGACCCAGATGGCAAACATCGCTCCCGGAATCGCCGCCAGATAATTCGTCACCGCCGCAATCCCCGCCCACACGCCCGCGGACAGCGGGCGTCGGTTTCGCGCCGCGGAGAACGATGCGAGCAGCAGCACCGCCGTCACATTGTGATCGAACATCAGCGTCGCGAACGGAAAGAACGTCGTCCCGAACCCGAACGTCACCCCGGCTGCGAGCGCAGCACCGGGATTCCCCGGGAACATCTGCGCCGCGACCCGCACCACCAGCACCACGCCCAGCGCCGATGCGAGCCCCACCGTGAAGACCGAGCACAGCCACGCGTTCACGTTCAGCACCCACCAGTCGTCGGGATCGAGCCCCAGCCATCGTTCGACGTGGAAGAGGATGAAGTAAGTCGGCACCGCCAGCATCGAGACGCCCGGCGGCTTGTTCGGATGAAAGTGCCCGTCGGGAGCGATGCCGAGATCGCCCGTGCAGGTGTCCCATCCGATGACTGCGAGTGGCGTGCCGTCGTCGATCGGCTTGCCGTTCACCGAGGCGAGCAGGTAGTCCCACGGATCGTTGCCCCAGCAGAGCCGGTGGACTTTTCCATCGCGGATGAACTCCGCGTTCTCGACGTGTTCGCGGATCAGCTTCCGGCCCGGGCCGGGCCGGTAAACCATGTAGTCATTGATCGCCAGCCGCCCCTGCTCGACCAACGCGCGCACCTCGGCAAAGCGCGCATTCTGATTCCAACCGCCGCCTTGGTGGAACCAGCCAAAGGTGATCCATGACAGGGCAAACAGCAGTAGTTGAACGCGGCGCGGAGGCATCGGGCCACCACGAATGCCTGAGGACTGCGAGGGAAGAAAGCCCGAAAGCCCGGCGTTTCCGCATTGCCACGAAGCGCCGGGCCTCGTCCTCTCCCGCGATGCCCTGGCACCAGAACTATGACCCGCTCCATTCGCTCGGAGCCTCCGCGCTCGTGGCGGCGGTGCCGATCGTGTTGCTGCTGGCGCTGCTGGCGGTGTGGCATGTGCGGGCGCATCTGGCGGCGCTGGCGGGGTTGGTGGCAGCCATTTCGGTGGCGGTGATTTTGTTTGGGATGCCGATGCCGCTCGCCTTTGCCGCGGCGGGTCACGGGGCGGCGTTCGGGTTGTTTCCCATCGGGTGGATTGTGCTGAATGCGGTGTTCATTTTCCATCTCGCGGTGGAGACGGGGACCTTCGAGCAGGTGAAGACGCAGATTTCCCATCTGTCGGCGGATGCGCGGATTCAGGCGCTGCTAATCGCGTTCAGCTTCGGTGCGTTCGTGGAGGGCTGCGCGGGGTTCGGCGCACCGGTGGCGATTTCCGGGGCGATGCTGATCGGGCTTGGGTTTAAGCCGCTGGATGCGGCGAAGCTCGCGCTCATCGGGAACACGGCGCCGGTGGCGTTTGGCTCGGTGGGGATTCCGATCACGACGCTGGCGAAAGTGACCGACCTGCCGGTGGAGGCGCTGAGCGCGATGGTGGGGCGGCAACTGCCGTTCCTGTCGCTGATCGTCCCGTTCTGGCTGGTCGCGGCGCAGGTGGGATTCCGCGGGATGCGGCAGGTGTGGCCGGCCTGTCTGGTGACGGGCCTGACTTTCGGCATCATGCAGTGGGCGGTGAGTAATTTTCACGGGCCGTGGCTGGTGGATATCGTGGCGGCGCTGGTGTCGATGCTGTCGCTCGTGGTGCTGCTGCGTTTCTGGCAGCCGGCTCCAGCGGGCGACGCGCACATTCCGCGGTCAGCGGCCGGCGCGGCAAAATACGCGTTGCGCCCGTGGATGCCGTGGCTGCTGCTCGCCGTGCTCGTCGCGCTGTGGAAGGTGGGACCGATCGAGAAATGGCTGAAGGCGACTGCGCCGTGGAGCTGGAACATCCCGCTGCTGCACGAGGGGGTGCAGCGGATGCCGCCGGTGGTGCGCGTGCCGGAATTTGAGAAGGGGACTTTTGATTTTCAGTTCCTCGCGGCGACGGGAACGGCGCTGCTGGTCGCGGGGATTCTGTCGGGCATCCTGCTCGGGGTGCGGCCGCGCGCGATCGTGGCGACGTATTGGCGGACGCTGCTGCGGGTGCGGATTTCGCTGCTGACGATCGCCATCATGCTCGCGCTCGGATTTACCACGCGCTACTGCGGCTCGGATACGACGATGGGCCTGGCCTTTGCCGCGACGGGGGCGTGGTTTCCCTTTTTCTCGCCGCTGCTGGGCTGGCTCGGCGTGGCGCTGACGGGGAGCGACACGTCGTCGAACGTGCTCTTTGGCAATTTGCAAAAGGTCACCGCGGAGCAGACGGGGCTGCCGCCATTGCTCACCTGCGCGGCGAACAGTTCGGGCGGCGTGATGGGAAAGATGATCGATGCCCAGAGCATCGTGGTGGCGCAGACGGCGATCGGCAGTGCGCCGGGCGCGCCTTCGGCGGGGACGATCCTGCGCTCGGTTTTCTGGCACAGTCTCGCGCTCGCGGCGCTGGTCGGAGTGCTGGTGATGCTGCAGGCGCGGGTGTTCCAGTGGATGATCCCGGTTGTCCCGTAGGCGCGGGTGCGCGGCAGGCGCGGGTTGTGAAAGTCCCACAGAAGCGCCTGCTTCGCTGTTCAAGCCCCGGCCTCCACATTCCCAACGTCATGAAAACCCAACTCTCCCCGGGTATTTCGTTTGCCCACTCAAATGCCGGTGCCGGGACGGAAGGATTCAGTTGTCGGGATGCCGGTTGTTCGCCAGCCTCCGCGATGCCCGGTTGCCGGGCACTGCATTTCCCCGATTTATGAACCAGCTCCGTTCCTCGATCCTCCCGCTCTTTCTCCGCATCGCCGCCCGCATCGCCGTGCTGTTTGCATTTTCAACCCACGCGTTCGCCGCGGATGCGCCGAGGCCGAATATCCTCTGCATCGTGAGCGAGGATCACGGCCCGCACATGGGCTGCTACGGCGATTCGTATGCGACGACGCCGAACGTGGACAGGCTGGCGGGGAAGGGGATGCTCTATTCGCACTGCTGGTCGAATGCGCCGGTGTGCGCGCCGGCGCGGACGACGATCATCACGGGCATGTATCCCACGAGCCTCGGCGCGGAACACATGCGCAGCTTGGTGCCGTTCCCGGCGGGGAAGAAGATGTTCCCGCAGTTCCTCCGCGAGGCGGGCTGGTATTGCACGAACAACGCGAAGGAGGACTACAACATCGAGAAGCCGGGGCAGGTGTGGGACGAGTCGTCGAAAAACGGGCACTGGAAGAATCGCAAGGACGGCCAGCCGTTTTTCGCCGTCTTCAATTCGGAGAAGAGTCACGAGAGCCAGATCCGCAAGCGCCCGCACACGCAAGTGCATGACCCGGCGAAGGTGCGCGTGCCGGCGTATCACCCCGACACGCCGGAGGTGCGGCAGGATTGGGCGCAATACTACGATCAAGTCACCGAGGCGGATGCGGATGCGGGCAAACGCCTGAAGGAAATCGAGGACGCGGGGCTGACGGAGGACACGATCATCTTCTACTACGCCGACCACGGTTCCGGCATGCCGCGCAACAAGCGCTGGCCCTACAACTCCGGCCTGCAAGTCCCGCTCGTGGTCTTCATCCCGGAGAAGTTTGCGGAGCTGCGCCCGCCGGAATACAGGGCGGGCGGAAAGTCCGAGCGGCTGGTGAGCTTCGTGGACTTCGCGCCGACGATGCT
>Ga0105048_10014837_pt1 | contig 12120 bp, 5 predicted proteins | sample MAT05_FD_78382 | JGI IMG/M metagenome (GOLD analysis project Ga0105048, IMG submission 78382) | Freshwater microbial communities from Lake Fryxell liftoff mats and glacier meltwater in Antarctica - MAT-05 | ecosystem: Environmental > Aquatic > Freshwater > Ice > Liftoff microbial mat | place... | reverse complement strand
TGGTGAATGTGCAGCCCGGCGACCACGTCATCAACCTCCAGCGCGAGAACTGGACGCAGCGCCGGCGCGTGAAGGGCGAAGATGTGATCGCCATCCCCAAGAACATCCCGATCCGCCAGGCGGCAATGCTGCGCATCAACCCGCCGACGGCCCAACTGCTGCTCAGCGACGTGACCGCCTTGCAGCCGGGTGACTGGGTGATTCAGAACGTCGCCAACTCCGCCGTCGGCCGGCTGATAATCCGCCTTGGCCGCGCGCGCGGCCTGCGCACCGTCAACGTGGTGCGCCGCGAGTCGCTGTTCGCCGAACTCCACGCCATAGGTGCGGACATCTGCATCGTCGACGGACCCGACCTTGCCGCCCGCGTCGCCCAGGCGGTCGGCGGCGCCCCGGTGAAACTCGGCATCGACGCCGTGTGCGGCGAGGCGCTGGCCCGCATCGCGTCGTGCGTGGCCGATGGCGGGGCGGTGGTAACCTATGGTGCCATGAGCGGCGGCCAGCCGGCGATCGACCGTGGCGACCTGATGTTCCGCGGCATCACCCTGTCCGGCTTCATGCTCGGCCGCTTCCTGGGCCGACGCAGCCTGGGCGAGATCCAGGCCATCTTCGCCGACCTCGCCGGGCAGATGCAGGATGGCAAGCTCGATGCCCCGGTCGCCGCGGTCTATCCGATCGAACAGATCGCCGAGGCCGTCGCCCACGCCCAGCGCGAGGCGAAGGGCGGGAAAATTCTCGTGGCCCCCAACGGGCCGATCTAGTTCCAACCGCCTAAACGATTGCTCCCTGAAGCAAGACAAGGCCAGGGCTCTGCCCTGGACCCGCCAAAGGCCGGCGGCCTTTGGAAACCCGTTTATTTTCTTATGGTTAAGGTGCAGGGGCTTGGCCCCTGCTGGGGTTTGGGGCGAAGCCCCAATCTTGCCTCACGGTAGGTCAGTGTCTTCGGCGCTTGGTATCACTCCCCCCGCCCGGAGAATGCCAGCATCCGCTCCGTGCGCTCGTCGTTGGTCAGGGTGTTGCGTCGTATGCCTGCGTTCAGCCGCTCCGCCGCCGCCTGTGCCCAGCGCCGCAGCCAGCGGCCGATCCACTCCGGCAGCACGCCGCCATGCGCCGACGCGACCCCGCGCAACGAGGCCAGCCACGCAGCCGGTACGAACCGGGCAAAGATCTCGTCGTCCAGTGCCACGATCGCCACGTAGCTGCCGGGATCGCCCTGCCGCCCGCCGCGGCCGAATAGCTGGCGGTCGATGCGCGGGCTTTCGTGGAATTCGGTCAGGATCACGTGCAGCCCGCCGGCCGCGCGCACCTCGGCCGCCAGCTTGATGTCGGTGCCGCGTCCGGCCATGTTCGTCGCCACCGTGATGCAGCCGGGCCGCCCGGCCTCGGCCACGATCCCGGCCTCCTCGGCATGCGATTCGGCGTTCAGCACGGCCACGGAAAATCCCGCCCGCGCCAGCCGCGCCCCCAGCAGCTGCGAGGCCGCCACCGAGCGCGTGCCGATCAGCACCGCCCGCCCACGTGCGGCCATGGCGGTGGCCTCGCGCACGACCGCATCCCACTTGGCATCCTCATCGGCCATCACCCGCACGCCGGTATTGCGACGCCGCAACGGCTGATGCGTCGGCACCCGGGTCACACGCAGCCCGTAGACCCAGCGCAACTCGCCGGCGACCTCGGCCGCAGTGCCTGTCATCCCGCAGAGATGAAAGTAGCGCCGGAAGAACCGCTGATAGGTGATGCGCGACAGCGTCCGCCGCCGCCCGGTGATCTCCACCCCCTCCTTGGCCTCGACCATCTGGTGCAGGCCACGTTCCCAGGAGCGGTCGGGCATGATGCGGCCGGTGAATTCGTCGACGATCTGCACCTTGCCTTCGGCGATCACGTAGTGCGCGCCGCGATGGTACCAATGCCGCGCCGACAGCGCCTGCTCGGCCAACTCCTCCCGCGCGCGCCGCACCGCCCACAGCCCGCCGCGCCCGGCGGCCAACGCCTCCAGCCGCAGCTTGCCGCGCGGCGTGAGGTGCAGCGACCGCTCGGCCGGGATCATCCGATAGTCCAGCCCGGCATCCAGCCCCACCACCAGGTCGAGCGCTTCATCGTACAGCGCAGGTTCCTCCGCCGCCCCGTCGCCGCCCGACAGAATCAGCGGCGTGCGCGCCTCGTCGATCAGCACGCTGTCGGCCTCGTCCACGATCGCCACGTGCAGGCCGCGCAGCAGCAACGGGGCGGGGCGGCCGCCCATCAGTCCGTCGACCAGCAGCCGCCCCTTGGCGCGGCGCGCTCCCAGCGCCATGCGGTCGCGCAGATAGTCGAACACCAGATCCTTGTTGGTGCAGTAGGTCACATCGGCGGCATAGGCGGCGCGGTGCCCTTCCGGCGGATCGTCCAGCACCACCAGCCCGACGCTGATGCCCAGCGCCGCATGCACCGGGCGCAACTGCTCGGCATCGCGCGCGGCGAGGTAGTCGTTCACCGTCACCACATGCACCGGCCGGCCGGCCAGCGCGAAGGCGACCGAGGGCAACAGCGCAGTGATGGTCTTGCCCTCGCCGGTTTCCATCTCGGCCAGCGCGCCGCGCAGCATCGCCGCCCCGCCCATCACCTGTACCCGGTGGTGGCGTAGCCCCAGCACCCGCCGGCTCGCCTCGCGCGCCAGGGCAAACGCCTCGGCCGCCAGTGCGGCCTGCATCCCGTTGCGCACCAACGGTGCCCGCAGCGCATCGGCGCGCGCGCGCAACCCGATCGCGTCGAGATCGGCCAGTTGCGGCCCCAGCGCCTCCACCATCTCGGCGAAGTGCGCCAGCCGCCAGCGTTCCCACGGCCCCAGCAGTTTGCGGGAAAACCCGGCCCATCCGCCCAACAGCGCCGCATCGACGCGGTTCCACTTGGGGTCCGCCCGCTCGGGATAGGGCGTGCCTGCGGCGAACGCGGTTTCGCGCCGGCGCGCTAACTTCATGCGTGCAACCGCGACAGCAGCAACTGGCGCAGCCGCCGCCACAGCTGCCCGCCCAGCGGCTCCCACTCATGTTCGAAGCGCACATAGGCCCGCCCGCCGAAGGCATCCGGCGGAACATCCGGCGGCAGTTCTATGTCCACCTGGAACACGCGGCCCAGCGTGCGCGTGCCGTTCGGGTCGCGCGGGTTGGTGGCAAAGGGCCCGCCGCCGCCGGTCGACAGCGCCTTGCTTGGCAGCTCGTCGCGCCCACCCGGCACCTCGCGCACCAGCCGCGCCGGCAGCGCCGTATCAAGGTGCCCGGCCAATTTCACCGCCACCGAGCGCAGCCGGCTGCGCACCAGGTCGATGTCGTCCTGCGCTACCGCCGCCCGCACGATGCGTGCGCCATGTTCTCCAGGACCAGTCGGCGGCAGGGCGTAGCCGATCACCTCGCCCTCGCGCATGTAGCGCCCCGGCAGGTCACCCGGCCGGGTGACCGCCAGCACGCCCTCGGCCCGGGTGCGGGCCACCAGCCTGGATTCGCGCAGCACCTCGTGTGCCAGCTCGGCGCGTGCCTGGGCCAGCTCGGTTTCGGTGATCGCCGCCTCCACCCGGTTGCTGAACCGTTCCGACGGCAGCCGCGCCTCGAGCTCCGCCACCCGCCCGCGCAGCTTGCCGAGGCGGGATTGCAGGAAGGGGTCCTCGCTCTCGCTCACCGCATCGCCGAGCACCAGCCGCGCGCCGGGCTGGGCCAGCAGCCTGGTGATCACTCCGTCGGTGCCGGCGCGCACGATCGCCGCCTCTGGCAGCCACACCACCCCCTGGGCCACCGTGTGCAATGGCGCCGGCACCAGCAGCAGCAGCGCCACCAGCCCGGCCACCGCGCCTGCGGTGATCGTCACCGCCCGCACCCGATGGCGCCGCAGCCGGGGGCTGGCGACCACGTGGCGCAGGGCCTTGCCCAGTGGCAGCACCACGCCGGTCACCAATGTCCAGATCGCCAGCAGCACGCCCACGGTGAAGTATTCGCCGGCCAGGAACAGCGCGATGCCGATCATCACCAACTGGCGATAGACGAAGGCGGCCGGCGCATAGAACAGGAACCAGGCGCGCTCGCCCGCCGTGGCCGGGTGCGCCTCGGTCGGCGGGGTGGCGAACAGGTGGGTTTCGATCAGCTGCCCCCAGTACTGCGTGGCGCGGCGCGCCAGGTTGGGAATCTCGATCAGGTCCGACAGGATATAGTAGCCGTCGTAGCGCAGCAGCGGGTTGGCGTTGAACAGCAGCGTGGTCACGCCGGCCGCCAACATCACGTTGAAGGCCACCGCGCGCGCGAAGCCGGGTTCGATTGCCACCCACACGAAGGTGGCGATCGCCGCCACCGCCAACTCCACCATCATCCCCGCGGCACCGACCGCCACGCGGTCCCAGCGCGAGCGGAAGCCGGACGACGCCGAGGCATCGACATACGGCAGCGGCAGCAGCACCAGGAACATCACCCCCATGTCGTGCACCGCGCCGCCGCGCCGCCGCACCGCGAAGGCATGGCCCAACTCGTGCAGCAGCTTGATCACCGGCAGCAGCACCAGCAGCACCAGCAGATTGCCCTCGGCCAGCACCCGGTCGCCCAGGTTGGCGGTCAATTCCGGCCAGTGCTCCGCCACCAGCTCCAATGCCGGAAGCATCAGCGCCAGCCACAGCAGCAACCCCCACCGGCCGAACAACGGTCCCACATAGGGCAGCCAGCGCGTCAGGAAGCGGTCGGGGTTCCACAGCCGGAAGCGCATCGCCATCGGGTTGAGGAACTGCTGCACCAGCTTCTGCCGCGCCTGGCGCGCGTGCCGTTCGAACAACTCGTGCGTGTCGGGCGGCGCGTCGCCCTGCAACAGGTCGGCGGCATGAAGCTGGCCCAGCAGCGCGATCACCTGGTCCTGCCCCAGCGCCGCCTCGCCGCCACCGGGGCGATCATGCGCCGCGGAAACCTCGGTCCACACCGCGTCCACCGTGCGCGTGCCGTCCATCGCCGCCACCAGCGCCCAGGCCGCCGGGGCCAGGCGATGCACCTTGCCCGATAGCGGGTCGCTGACCACGTACCAGGGCGCGCCGCGATAGCGATGCAGCCGCACCAGCGCGTGCTCGCGCAACCGCAGCCGCAAATGCCGTACGCGGTACCACGAGGCCGACAGGAACGGTTCAGCCTCGGCCATGGCGGCTCAAGGCCACCAGTACCAGGCGGTGAGGCGGACCCAATCCATCACGGCATGGGTCCAGATCCACAGCAGCTTGCGCGGCCCGGTTTCCAGCTTGGCGATGCCCTCCATGCCCGGCCGCAGCGCCGCCTCGCCCGGCCCTTCGACACGCGCCTCGACACGGAAGAAGTTGCGCCCGTCCTCGGCCACCGCCACCGGGGTGATGCGCTCGATCACCACCGGCAGCCGCGCGGTCGGCATGCTCGCCAGCGCCACCAGCCCGCGCTGCCCCGCTGCGAGCCAGCGGACCTCGCGTTCGTCGGCCTGCACCACCAGGCGCCAGGCATCCAGCGGTGCCAGTTCGAACAGCACCTTGCCGCGCTCGATCGGCGAGCCCAGCGTCTGCCGCAGATCGCCGCTGACCACGATGGCGTCGAACGGCGCGGTGATGCGGCTGCGCGCCAGCTTTTCCTCGGCCAGCGACAGTTCCGCCTCGGCCTGGGCAAGCTGGGCCGCCAGCACCGCCATGGCGCTGCGCTCGCTCTTGGCCAGCGCCTCGCGATGCTTCTGCGTCAGCTTCTCGCGCTCGGCGATCCATTTCAGCCGATCCAGCACCAAGTCGCGGTCATCCAGTGTGGCCAGCACATCGCCGGCGCGCACCGTGTCGCCGGCGCGCACCGGTGCGCTGCGGACGAAGCCGTCGAACGGGGCGACCGCGGCGCGCTGCACTTCGCCTTCCACCACCGCGCGGGCGGTGACGCGATACTCGCCCTCGATCAGCGCCAGCGCGGCCACCACGGCCAGCACCAGGCAGGCCAGCAGCTTCAACGCCGGCCGCCCGGCGCCGAACAGGACCACCAGCCCTTCATGCGCCAGGTCGCGCGCCCGCCCGCTGATCCAGCGCCGCTCGGCGGCATGCAGCCCGATCACCGGCCCGGTCAGCGCCGCCACCGTCTCGGCCAGCCGCACCTCGTCTTCGGTGAAGGCGCTGGCATGGCGTTCCAAGGTCAGCACTGCTGCCGGCTTGCCGCCGGGACCGGGCAACACCACCGAGGCGATGCCGCCGCGCCCGCCGGTGGAGGTCGCCAGCGCCCGGTGCGCCACCGTCACCAGCCGCTTCCCGCCCAGCTGCTGCGGCAGGATGAGGGTGGCATTCTGCGTCAGCGCCTCGTCCATCGCATCCTCGACGGCATCGGCGATGCGCGCGCCCGGCTGGAACTCGGCGGCGTGGGAGACGGCCTGCAACGCCATCCCGCTGCGCCGCGCCAGCCCCAGGCTGACCCGGTCGCAGGCCAGCCGCGCGGCCAATGTGTTCACCAGCGCCATGGCACTGGCGGCCAGCCCCTTGTGCTCCCCGGTGGCGGCCAGGATGTCCAGCCCGGCGGTGGCGATGGCGATGCGGGTGCGCGCCACCTCCAGCGGCTGACGCCAGCGCCAGGCGTCGATCCAGCCCGAGGCCGCGCGCAATTGCCGTCCGATCGCTTCCGGGTCCGCCCGATCGATGCCGCCCGGCACCGCCATGGTCACCGCAACGGCGGCGTGCGGCACTCCATCCGGGCCCAGCGGCTGGGCAATGAACAGCGCGACGGTGCCCTGGGTGGTGGCCCGACCCCAGGCCACCACCGGCCGCGCCTCGGCCAGCGCACGCTCGGCCAGCCGCGCGAGGTCGGCCGGATCGCGCTGGGTGGGCCACACCGCCTGGGCATGGCTGCCGCCATCGGCGGTGCGCAGCACCAGCAGCCCGCCGGCCGCGCCGGGCAGAAAATCGCATTGCAGCGCCAGCCAAGCGGCGAAATACTCCGCCTGTCCGGCCGCGTCGTCGTGCAGCACCGCCCACAGCGCTGCCTGCCGCGCCGCGGCACGCTCGCTCGCGGGCAGGCTGGCGGCCGGTGGGCGGGTGGCGGCCGCGCCGTCACGGGGCGTCGGGGTGGTCTCCGCCATTGGATCCTTCAAACAGCTATGCGCCCAAACAGCTATGCGCCCAAACAGTTGTGCGCCGGGACAAACTGGTCTGCGCCGGGCGATACTGGACCAGTGCGGCGGGCGCACAAAGCGGAAACCCACCTTGCCGCCGACGGCCCGACTGGCGCAGGTTGCATGCCTGTTGGCGGGGGTACGATGAGGGTGCTGAGAGCGATCGGCCTGGCGATGCCATTGGCGCTGTTCCTGTCGGTGCCCGTGGCGGCCCAGGCGCCACCCGCGACACCATCGGCGAGCCCGGCAGCGGCACTGTCTGCGCGCGGCTTCGACTGCGTGATCGAGCCGGAACAGGTGGTCAAGCTAGCCAGCCAGGCGACCGGCCTGATTTCCCGGCTGGATGTCGACCGCGGCGACATCGTGCGCCGCGGCCAGGTGCTGGGCACGCTGGCCGACGAGGTGGAGCGTGCCAGCCTCGCCCTCGCCCGCGCGCGCGCCACCAACGACCACGACATCGCCGCCGGTCAGGCGCGGCTGGTCTGGCTGCAGCGCAAATACGACCGCGCCCGCGAATTGGCCACCGGCAACCTGGTGTCGCGCAACACCAGCGAGGAGGCCGAGGCCGAGATGAAGGTGGCGGAAAACCAGCTCCGCCTGGCCGTGCTGAACCGCGAGGTCGCCCGGCTGGAGGTCGCCCAGGCCGAGACGCTGCTGCGCCAGCGCGCCCTGGTCAGCCCGATCGACGGCGTGGTGATGGAGCGGCTGCTGCGCCCGGGCGAGTACCGCCACGACCAGTCGCCGGTGTTCACGCTGGCACAGATCGACCCGCTGCGGGTGGAGGTCTTCCTGCCCGCCGCGATGCACGGCCGCATCCGGCCCGGCATGGTGGGCGAGGTGACGCCCGAGGCGCCGCTGGAGGGAAAGTTCAGCGCCATTGTGGCCGTGGTGGACCCGGTGATGGACGCCGCGTCGGGCACATTCGGCGTGCGCCTGAGCCTGCCCAATGCCGACTTCGCCGTACCAGCCGGCATCCGCTGCACGGTGCGCTTCAGCACACCGCCGACACGCTGAGGTGCGACGGCGTCATACAAAGCGGCGTATTGATCGACCTATGACGGAAGGCAATGCCAGGGCGTTGCCGTTGCGGCGCGAAGCCGCACCGCAGGGACCCACCAAAGGCCGACGGCCTTTGGAAACCCGTGTTATCTCAACAATACGAGGTCCAGGGGCTCGGCCCCTGGTGGGTCCAGGGCAAAGCCCTGGCCTTCCCTGGTACTGTTCCTTACGGCGGCCGGTATCACCCGACCAACCATTCAGCCCCAACCGCGCGGTTGTCAGGAAATGCGGGTGATGTAGAGATAGTCGTTGCCGGCGACGTTGCCGACGGAGACCGCCATCTTGTCGCGGTCGCCAAGGGTAAGGCCCGCGAAGGTTATCGAGGTGCCGAAATTGATGCCGTCGAGCTTGGCGTGCACGGTCATCCCCTTGTAGGGATCGACGCCGTCGCTGGCGTACCATGTGTTCTTGTCGTATCCGTCGGTGGAGACAAGTTCCTTATAGCCCCACAGCGTCACCTCGTCGCCGATGCCGAAGTTGACGATGGTGTCCCAGGTGGCGCCGCCGCCGCGGGCATCGAGGAAGAACGTGTCCTGGCCGCTGCCGCCGGTGAGGAAGTTGGACCCGAGATAGGCGTCGATCACGTTACGGCCGGAAGACACGGCGATTGCGTCGTCGCCGGAACCGGAGCGGATGAAGGCGTTCGGTGGCGCAGCGGTGATGACGATGTTTTCCGTGGTTGGGAAAATGAACTCGTCGGTGAGGCCGACCACCCCGCCGCCGACCGGATACGAGTCACCGATCATGAAGCGGTTGATGTTGGTGCCTGGGAAGTAGACGTTGACCATATGTTGAATGCCGCCCGCGCCAAGCACGTCGGTGAAGCGGTCGCTGAACTGCATGCGCTGAACGTTGGTGGTGGCGTCGATGCCGTCGGGGCCAACCACGATCACGTAGAATGCGCCGCCGATCACCTCGAAGCGCAGTTCGTAGGCACCGCGGATGCTGGAATACACCGCGGTATTGAACCCGAGGCCGCCGATGATCGTGTCGTTGCCCGCGCCGCCGTCGAGGATGTCGTTGCCGGAGCCGCCGAGCAGAATATCCGTGCCGCCTTGGCCGCGCAGCGTGTTGTCGCCCTCGGCGCCGTCGATGCTGTTGTCGTTGGCGTTGCCGTCGAGCGTGTCGCCGAATGCCGAGCCGGTGATGTCGTTGGCCGACCCGGATGCGGGGAGCGCCAGTGTCACCGGTCCGGGTGCCGCGGTAAGGTCGACTCGTGAGGTGGTCAAATTCATTCCCGCGGTGGCGAACGAGCTTGCCGCGCCGGCGTTGGCGTCCTTGAACAGCTGCGTGCCGGCCGGCGTGCCGTTGGTCACCCAGAGCTCTTGCCCGGTCAGGCCGTCGTCCAGCAGGACCAGCATGCGGCTGGTGTCGACCGTCCCGCTGATGGAGAGATAGCCGACCGGCGTGGGGTTGGAGCCATCGGCACCGGGCCGTGCATCGAGCAGCAGTGTGGTGCCGTCGGCCGTGCCGTCGCTCGTCCACAGTTCGCTGCCGTGGCTGCCATCGTCGGCAACGAAGACGGCGCGGCCGTTCACGCTGGTCCAGGCGCTGGCATTGCTGGGGGCAGCGCCGGGGTTGATGTCCTTGAACAGCACGGTGCCGGCCGGGGTGCCGTCGGTGGTCCACAGCTCGGCGCCGTTGCTGCCGTCGTCGACCAGCACCAATAGCTTGTTGGCATTGGCCGTGCCGCCGACGATCAGGTTGCCGAGTATGATGGGCGCCGCCCCGGCAACCCCCGCCCGCGCCTCCTTCAGCAGGCTGGTGCCACCGGCGGTGCCGTCGCTGACCCACAGTTCGCTGCCGGCCGCGGCGGTCGTGGCGACAAAGACGGCGCGGCCGTTCACGCTGGTCCAGGCGCCGGGATCGCTGCCGACGCTGCCGGTGTCCAGGTCCTTGAACAGCGAGGTGCCGCCGGTCGTGCCGTCGGTCACCCACAGCTCGCGCCCGTGCGTGATGTCGTCCAGCGCCACCAGCAGCTTGGTGGTGTCGATCGCGCCATTGACCATCAGATAGCCAAGTACTTCGGGGTCGGAGCCGGCGATACCGGCAGCGGCGTTCACCAGCAGGGTCGTGGTGGCGCCGGTGCCGTCGCTGACCCACAACTCCTGGCCGTTGCTGCCGTCATTGGCGGTGAAGACGGCATGGCCACCCACCGTGGTCCAGGCGGATGGGCTGGATCCGGCGGCGCCGGGATTGATGTCCTTCAACCGGGCGGTACCGCCGGTGGTGCCGTCGGTGACCCATATCTCGCGACCGGTCGTGCCGTCCGACAGCAGGAACATCGCCTTGGTGGTATCCAGCACGCCGGCGGTGGCGAGGGAGCCGAGAAAGGTCGGGCTGGCGTCGCCGGCACCGGGGTTGAGGTCGACCAGCAGTGAGGTGCCGACGGCGGTGCCGTCGCTGACCCAGATCTCGTTGCCGGCCGCCGCGGTGCTGGCGGTGAACACCGCGCGCGGCCCGACGGCCACCCAGCCGGTGGCGAACGCGCCGGGGGCGCCGGTGTTGGCGTCCGTGAACAGCACCGTGCCAGCGGCGGTGCCGTCGGTGACCCACAGTTCGCTGCCGTTGATGCCGTCATTGGCCAGGAAAAGCGCCCGCGACGGGTCGGCCACGCCGTTCAGCAAAAGACTGCCCAGCAGCAACGGCGTCGAGCCGGTCGCGCCAGGGCGGACATCCTTCAGCAGGAATGTGCTGGAAGGGGTGCCGTAGCTGACCCAGAGTTCCTGGCCCCGCCCGCCACTGATCGCCGTGAAGATGGTTGCCATGGCTCGAATCGTCCCTCCCGGTTGGGCACGGCCGTCGCCTCTCGGCCTGGCCACACGCAGGTCAGACCATCCGCCGGGCGCACAGACTGCCAATTCGGCACGCGCAGACTACCGTTTCACAGGCAAGCAAGTCCAGGCCCGGCGTGACCCGCGGCCGCCGCCGGTCAGCCGCCGACGCGCACCACCAGCTTGCCGATATTGCCGCCGCGGAACAGCATGCCGAGCCCTTCCGGCGCGCGCTCCAGCCCGACAATCTCGTGCACGCGGTGGCGCAGCGATCCGTCGGCCATGCGTGCGGCCAGCCAGGCGCGGCCCTCGGCGAAGCGATGCTGAAAATCGGTGACCACGAAGCCCTCGATCCGTGCGCGCTTGCCGATCAGTTGACCCATATTGCGTACCCCGTACAGCTCGGCGGCAGCGGTTTGGGAGATGCGGCCGCAAATCACCACGCGGGCGCGCAGTTTCAGGTTGGCCAGTGCCGCGTCCAACATGGCACCACCGACATTGTCATAGAACACGTCGACACCGCCCGGGCATTGGCGCGCGATCGCGGCGGCAAGGTCGGGTTCGGCCTTGTAGTCGATGGCGGCGTGATATCCGAGTTCGCGCATCAGCCATGCGCATTTCTCAGCCCCGCCGGCGATGCCGACGACGCGGGCCGCTTCGATGCGCGCCACCTGGCCCGCGATCTGCCCCACGCCGCCGGCGGCACCCGAAACCAGCACCGTGTCGGCCGGGCGCACCAGGCCGATCTCGCGCATGCCGAAATAGGCGGTCAGGCCGGTCATGCCGAGCACGCCCAGCCAGTCGGTTGGCGCGGTGGTGCCGGCGGGCAGCTTTTCCACCGCCTCGGCCGGCAGGGTCGGGTGGCTCTGCCAACCGGTGCGCGCGTGCACCAGGTCGCCTGGCGCGAGGCCGGCGACGTTGCTTTCCAACACCCGCGCGATGCCGCTGCCGCGCATCGGCTCGCCGGGCTCGATGCGTTGCACGTAGCCGGGATTCTCGCTGATCCATACGCGCATCGCCGGATCGACCGAGACATACAGCGTTTCCAGCAGCACCTCGCCGGGGCCGGGCGCGCGCACCGCCATCGGCTCCTCGGCGAAATGCTCCGGCCCGGCGATGCCCTCGGGGCGGGCGCGCAGCACGATGCGCCGGTTGGCGTTGCGCACGCTCAGTAGCCCGAGAGGGCGGCGTAGCG
>Ga0105048_10014836_pt1 | contig 12120 bp, 13 predicted proteins | sample MAT05_FD_78382 | JGI IMG/M metagenome (GOLD analysis project Ga0105048, IMG submission 78382) | Freshwater microbial communities from Lake Fryxell liftoff mats and glacier meltwater in Antarctica - MAT-05 | ecosystem: Environmental > Aquatic > Freshwater > Ice > Liftoff microbial mat | place... | reverse complement strand
TCGGCGGGCACGCGCCCTCCCACCTTGACCTTGCGGAACAGCAGCCGTGCCAGTGCGATGTCTTCGATGATGGGAATGCCGTTGGCCCGGGCCAGCTCGCGCATGTTCGAGGCCGCCTCGCCTTTGCCCTTGGCAGTCACCCTGGGGGCGCTGCTCTCGCCGTGCCGATACCGAATGGAGACCGCGACATGGGTGGGGTTGACGATGAGCGCGTCGGCACGGGGCACCTCGATGGCAACGCGCCCCTTGGCCAGCTCGCGCGCGCGGCGGCGGCGACGTGACTTGAACATGGGGTCACCCTCGTCTTCCTTGTGCTCGCGCTTGGCTTCTTCTTTCGTCATCTTGAGTTTTTGGCGGAACCGGTAGTGAGTCAGTGCAAGCTCGGCACCCGCGAAAAGCGCGAGCACCGCCACCGTTCTGACGGCGAGGCGGGTCAGAGGTGAAAACACGGCCACCAGCTGGGCATCGGGCGCGGCGCCCAGCAACCTGGGCAGCGTCAACAAATCGTCGCGCACGGTGACCACGGCCACCACTGCGACTGCGCTCATCTTGAGCCCCATCATGCCGAACTCACCGAGCAGCTGGGTGCTGAAGAGCTTTTTGAGCGCGCCACCGCCCAGGCGCTCGAAGTCGGGCAGGGCGAGGTGGCTCCAGGTGTGCCCGCGGGTCTGTGCCAGCACGGCCCCCGCGGCGCTCAGTGCGCACGCAGCGCACACCCCCAGGCCGAGCAACATCGGCTCGCCCACCAGCCGGCCGACGTCTTCGCCGGTGGCGGTTGCTCCACGGCTCAAGCAGAACGTCACGAGCCCGCGCAGTGAGTCGAGCAGCCGTGGCGACAGCTTGGTGAGCGCGAACAAGCCGCCCATCATCGCCGCCACGCCGGGCAGCTCTTTGCCCAGGGGTATCTTGCCTTCGTCCCACGCCTGCTTCTCGCGCCGCGGGCTGAGCTGGTCGGTCTTGTCAGCGGCTGAGCTCTCTTCGTCGGACACGGCTGCTCACCGCCCCGAGAACGCCGAGAGGGTGGCTTCGGCCGCGAGGCTCAGCATCGACGGCGTGGCGAGCCACAGCGCGCCGCCGCCAAAGAGAATCGAGACCGAGAAGCCAAGGTTCGAAAAGTGCATCTGCGGAGCAGCGCGGCCGAGCGCTCCCAGCACTGCGTGCCCCAGCGTGGTCGCCGCCAGGTAGGGAAAGCCGAGGCGAATCGCCAATGCCATCGCCTCCAGCGACTGCAAGATGGCGCCGCGGGCCAGCTCGGTGACGCTGCCCACCGTGCCGGGCGGCACCGATTGCGCCGAGTGGGTGAGCCACACCACCGCCTCTTTGTGCACCCCCATCGACACCGCGAGCGCCAGCGCCAAGAGCCGCATCAGCTCACCGACGGTCGTCGATTCGGCGCCGTTGAGCGGGTCGAGCACCGCTCCGTACCCCAACCCCATCGCCTGCGAGGCCAGCTGCCCGGCGGCCGCCGCCGACTCCAGCATCAAGGTGCCGCCCGCGCCGGCCAGCAGCCCGAGCGCTGTCTCCAGCAGCACGTCGCTCCCCAGCGCGCCGAGGTGGGCGGGCAGCGGAGCGTGCGGTGAACCGGCACCGGCGAAGATGGCCATCGCGATCGCAGCCGACAAGCCCACTTTCACCTCCATCGGCGCGCTGCGCAGGCTGAAGAGCGGGGAGGTGGCCACCAGGCCCGCGGTGCGAAAGAGCAGCAGGGCGTAGCCGTAGGCAAGGGGCAGCAGAGCATCCATCGGCTCACCCACCGCGCTGGGCCATCGCTTCGAGCGAGGCTTTGAGAAAGGCGGCGAGGCGATCCACCATCCACCCGCCGAGGAGCAGACAGACGCCGAGCGCCGCTGCCAGCCTGGGCAGAAAGCCGACCGCGGGGTCGTTAATCTGGGTAGCGGCCTGCATCACGCCCAACCCCAGGCCGACGATGAACAGAGTGGCGAAGAGCGGCGCACCGACGGCAGCAACCAGGGAGAGGCCATCGCGAAGCAGAGTGGCGGTGTCGTTCATCCGAAGCTCCGAACCACGTTGAGCACCAGCAGGTGCCAGCCACCGGCGAGCAGAAACACGCCGACTTTCAGCGGGAGCGCCACCAGGGTGGGCGGTACCATCATCATGCCGAGCGACATCAGAATCGCGCCCACCAGCAGGTCGATGAGCAGCATCGGTATCAAGATGAACAGGCCCATCTTGAAGGCGGTGGTGAGCTCCGAGACCATGAACGCGGGTATCGCCACCGTCAGAGGCACCTCGTCTGCGCTCTCTGGCCGCTGGGCGCCGCTCACTCCGTAGAACAGCTCGAGGTCATCGTTGCGCACGTGCTTGAGCAAAAAGTCACGCACTGGGCCGGAGGCCCGCGAGAGCGCCTCTTCGTGGCCGATCTGGTCTTCGAGGTAGGGGTTGAGTGCCTCGGTCCACACCCGGCCGGTGGTTGGCCCCATCACGAACACCGTCAGCGCCAGCGCCAGCCCCATCACCACTTGGTTGGGTGGCAGCTGCGCGGTGCCCAGACCCTGGCGCACGAAGCTCAGCACGATCACGATTCGGGTGAAGGCGGTCACCGAGGTCAGCGCCGCGGTCGCGAACGACAGGGCGGTCATCAGCAGAAACAGCTTCACCGACGCCGAACCGCCGCCGTTGAGCGTGAGCGACATCGCCGGGTCGGCAGCCAAAATCAACATCGGGTTCACGAGCTGGCTTCTTTGGCGGCTTGCCCCAGCCGCAGCCGCAGAGCCTGCTCGGCCTCTGATTGCTCGAGGAGCTGCGCGAAGCCGTCATCGACCGCCGGTGCTGCACTGTGAGGAAGTGTCGCGAGCAGCTGCACCCCCGCTTCGCTGACGCCCAGCACCAGCATCTGGTTCTCGACCCGGGCCAGAAACAGCGAGCGCCGCGGGCTGAGCGCGAGCGACTCGAGGACCTCGAGACGGCGGGGCAGCTGCTTGCGGCGGCGGCTCAACAGCAGAGCCAGCCCTGCAAGCACCAGCAGCACGGTGACGGCGCCCACCAACCCGGGACCGAACGACTGCGTCTCGGGCGGGGGCAGGGTGATGGTCTGCGACTGGGTGAGTGTCGAGCCGCCCATTGCGCTAACGAAGCCTCGCGATGCGCTCGGCCCGGCTGACGATGTCGGTGATGCGCACTCCGAACTTGTCGTTGACCACCACCGCTTCGCCGTGCGCAACCAGCCGGTCATTGATGATGATGTCGAGCGGCTCACCCGCGACCTTGTCGAGCTCGATGACGCCGCCGGGGGCGAGCGACAGCAGCTCTTGAATCGTCATGCGGTTGCGGCCCAGCTGCACCATGACCTCCAGCGGCACGTCGAGCAGCATCTCGAAGCGGCGGTTGGGCTCGACTTGCTCTGTTTGCTCATTCATTTTTCAAGACTCCTTCAACGCGGGCAAAGCTCGTGAAACGGGGTCAGGCAGCGACGGGGGGAGAGAGATTCAGGCCAACGCCCGCCAGTGGGTCGAGCGCCTTTTCGATGACGATGGCGTGGCTGCCGCCGGCGATGCGGGGCTGGCCGAGCATCTTCGCGCGCCCCTCGACGTACACTGGCACCGCGACACCTTCGTCAGTGTCGAGGGTGACGACGTCGCCGACCTCGAGCGCCAGCACCTTGCGCACCGACAGCTGGGCCTTGCCGAGGTTGGCCGACACCTCGACGGGGATCTGTTCGAGCTCTTCGATCAACCGTCGAGTGAAGCGGCTGTCAGACTGGTTGTTCACCCTCGGCGCCGACAGCAGCAACTTCTTCACCGGCTCGACCGTCGAGAACGGCATGGCCAGCTGAATGCGGCCGCTCACGCCGCCCGAGACCTCGTAGGTCGACAGAATCGCCGCCTCGGTGGGGGGTGCAATCACCGCCAGCCGGGGGTCAGACTCGAAGCGCAGCAGCTCTGGGCGAATGGCCAGCACGGGCGCCCATGCGCGCGCCATTGCGTCGGTGAGCAGCGTCAGCAGCCGTTTCAGCACGAGCCGTTCGACCGAGGTCATCTCGCGCCGGGCTTCAGGCGGTTGGTCGTCGATGCGCGCTTTGCGGTCGCCGAGCGCTGCTGCCAGAAGCGCGTCGCACAGCCCGGGGTCGAGCGCGGCGAGCGCCATGCCGTGGCCTTGCCCCAACGACATCACGCCCACCAGAGTGGGAGGCGCGAGCAAGGCGTTGAAGTCGATGAATTTGAGCAGCGTGGCAGGGCCGGTGGTTACCTTCAGGCTCATGCGGGTGCGGCCCGACAAGCCCGAGCCCAGCATAGAGGCGATCTGCTCGTTGATTGCATCGTGGGTCGGCATCTGCCCGCGAATGATGCGGTCGCGGTTGGTGAGGTCATACGGAGTCGCGTCACCGCGCTTCGACGAGGGCGGGTTGGTGGGGTCGGCCGCTTGTGCTCCGCTGCCCTCCTTGATGACGTCCATCAAGGCATTGACTTCGTCGGTGTTCAGGGTCGCCATTGCCTGAGGTCACTGAATGACGACGTCGGTGATGTAGATGGCGCGCACCGGGGTGCCAGGCACCGCAGCGGTTACCTTTGCCAGCAGCTCTTTTTTCGTGCGCTCAATGCCCTCCGAGCCGCGCAGCTCTTCGACGGTGCGGTCAGACAAGTACGCCAGGAACAGCTCGCGAACCTTCACCATGCTGCCGTTGACGCGCTCTTTGTCAGGCTCAGAGCCGACCTCGAGCTCGAAGCTCATGCGCGCGTAACGCTCGCTCTCGGCGTCTCGCAGGTGCACGACGAAGTCAGCAAGACGAACCGTGGGGCCCATGCTCCCGGGTGCGTGAGCGCCAGGGGCATGCCCGCCTTCTCCTTGCTCGCCGGCTGGGGCCTCGTGATTGCCCTCGCGACTCCCGGCTTCTGCGGCGGGTGCGGCGGCGGGCGGCTTCTTCAGCACCGTCTGGGCGAGCACTCCGCCCGTGAGCATCATGTTGACCACCAGCAGCGCGGGCATCAGCTTGCTCGGCTTGGAAGCGAGCCCGGCGGCAGCAGCAATTGCAGCGTCGGAGCCAGCAGGAGCTTCAGGAGAGGTGCTCATGCCGGTTGCTTGAGCAACGAGCGTACCGCCGTGGCGCCAGGCTGTTGACGCGAGCTGAAACGCTAGTGAGCGAAGCGGTCGGCGACGTCGCCAGGCAGAAGGTCGACGACCATCTCTACGCGGCGGTTGGCCTCGCGGTGCTCTGCGGAGTCGTTGGGCCAGAGCGGCCGGGCGGAGCTCATGCCCGCAGCCGAGAGCAATGAGGGTGCGATACCGTGACCGCTCTCGAGCAGCGCGACGACCGTCGAGGCTCTGGCAGACGAGAGGTCCCAATTGGAGCGGTAGCGGCTTGACGTCAAAGCGCTGTCGTCGGTGTGTGCCTCGATGCGCACCGGGCGGCCCAGCTCTTTGAGCTCGGCGCCGATTGCGTCGACCACCGGCAGTGCCTCGGGCCGGAGGGCCGCCTGAGCGGGGTCGAAGAAGCGTGACGCGGCCATTCGAACCGTAAGCCGGCCGTTGCGCACATCGATCAGCACCGCCTGGCTCATCTTCTGATCAACCAGATGCGGTTTGAGCCGTTTCTCCAAGCGCTTGCGAAGGTTCTCCATCGCCCGCAAGGCTTGCGGCTGCGTCCAGTAGGTCGTGCCGGTGCTGGCCACGCAGCCACCTTCAGAAGGCGGCCCCTCGAAAATCGGCATCTGCCCGACGCCGCCAGTGCCCGAGAAGTGAAGCGCCCAATTGATGCTCTTCGCTGCTTGAGCCGCTTTCTTGTGGTCGACGATGCTCATCGAATACATCACCACGAAGAAGGCGAAGAGGAGCGTGATGAAGTCGGCGTAGCTCACCAGCCAGCGCTCGTGATTCTCATGTTCTTCGTGTTTGACTTTTTTGGCCACGAAGACCCTTCGACACGCTCAGCGATGCTTCTTCAGAGCTCAATCATTTCGTGACCTGCCGCGGAGGGGCCGGCCTCAACGGACTCAGCTTTGAGCCGGCGCTTTTCTTCGTACATCGCCTCGTCGGCTGCGCGAATGAGCGTGCTGGCGTCTGAGCCGTCGCTGGGAAAGCTCGCGGCGCCGATTGAAAGGCTCACCCGCTCGAGGCTGCCGGGGCAGAGGGTGTGCAACCCGCGCACAACCCGGCTGATCGCCGCCGCAGCCTCGGCCGAGCCAGCGTCGGGCAACACCACCAGAAACTCATCGCCTCCGGTGCGGCACACCACGTCGTGCGCACGCAGCGTCTGTGTGAGGTGATGACTGATCAACTGCAAGAGCCGGTCGCCGGCCTGATGGCCCTGGGTATCGTTGATCTGTTTGAAGCCATTGACGTCGATGGCGAGCACGCTGAACGAGATGCCCGTCTTTCGCCGGCAGCGCGAGATCTCCTGCTGCAGGCGCTCTTCGAGATAGCGCCGGTTTCGCAGGCCGGTGAGCACATCGGTGAAGGCCATCTGCTCGAGCTCATGCATGCGGTGCTGGGCTTGGCGCAGCCGCCGCTCGAGCTCGCGGCGGGGAACCCGGTCGACTGACGATTTTGAAAAGGGGGTGGAGCGGGACAAGGCGTTCATTGCGTTGGTCTCCTGCCCGAGAAGCCCTCGCAAGTGCTGTGCCTGGCTGGTTCGACTTCACGCCGGCGAGTCGTTTCAGACTGGCTGGCTCGAGATGACCCAAGGTTTTCGCAGCCAAGGCACTGCTGCGGCAGGCGTTGGCCACCAGCAAGACCTTTGCACTCCAAACGGCCATGGCACGAACGGCTCCGCGGATCATCTCGGTCGGTGGCGGCAAGGGGGGCGTGGGCAAGAGTGTGATGGCCGCAAACCTGGCGGTGGCGATGGCGCAAGAAGGCAAGCGAGTGGTGCTGGTCGACGCTGATCTGGGCGCTGCGAACCTGCACACCCTCTTCGGCATCTCCACGCACGGCCCGAGCATGCAGTCGTTCATCGAACACGAGGTGGAGTCGCTCGAGGAGGCGCGGGTGCCGACCTCAGTGGCGGGGTTGTCGCTCGTGCGCGGCAGCGGCGCGGTGGTGGGCGCCGCCAACATCAACTACGGTCAGAAGCAGCGGCTGTTGCGGCACGTCGAGAGTCTCGACGCCGAGGTGATCATGGTCGACGTCGGAGCGGGCACTGCGTACAATCAGCTTGATCTGTTCGACGTCGCCGACCTGCGCATCGTGGTGATGACACCGCAGCTGACCTCGATTCAGAACGCGTATGCGTTCATCAAGGGCGCGGTGTACCGGGCGCTGGGCGCGGTGCTCAAGGCGCACGGCCGCGAAGACCTTCTCACGCTTGCTCACGCTGACGCCGAGACGGCCACGCTGGCCGGGCTAATCAAGAGGGCTGGGCTCACACCGAGGGCGATTGCAGAGATCGCACAGTTTCTCAAAGGTTTCGGTGCGCGGCTGCTCGGCAATCAGGTCTTCGACATCAGCGAGGGCCGGGTGTTCAAGGCGATGGGGCGCATGCTCCACGACTTTCTGGGCATCTCGGCCCCGCTGCTCGGTTTCGCGCGTGCCAGTCGCGCTATTCACGACTCGGTTAACCGGTGCCACCCCTTCATGCTCGATGCGTCACAAGAAGAGAGCGCCCGCGCCATTCGGGTGGCTGCCCGTCAGCTGATTGACGAAGACGTGCAAGCGATCAGGGCGAGCCGCCGGTCTCGCGTGGCCGCCGATGGTCTGACGCTGCCAGCGATCGCCCCGGTCCTCCAATTGCAAACCTGAAGCGCGAGACTGTTTCGTACCATCACCTCTAGGAGCCTAATGCGCAATCGATTGGCCGTAGTGGTGAAGCTCAAGCAGTGTGACGAAGATCGAAAGCTCGGGTCGCTCGCGCAGACGCTCCAGAGACTCAAGGCGGCGCAAGCAGCGGTCGAGGCGGAGCACCGGCTCACTCAGGTGGCCCATGCCCCGGTGGGCACCGCCGCCGACTGGGCCATCAGCGACGGGGCTCACGGCCAAGCGCTGGCCCGGCTCAAAAAGGCGCGCCAACTCTGTGGTGCGGCTGAAACCGAGGTGACCTCGGCGCAGGGCGACTACGCACAGGCGCGCGGCCGCACCGAATCGGTTCGCCGGCTAGACGGCATCCGTCAGCTCGAGCACCGCCTCGAGGCCAACAAGAGAGAAGACCGCAGCCTCGACGAGCTGAGCCTGCTCGGCTTCGCGCGGCGCGCAAAAGGCAAAACACAGGGGTGAGCACTCTTGGTGCTGTGCCTACGCGCCACTCGTAGAGCGCGATGCGATGCTGGGCGCAACGAACCCGACCGGAAGCTCCTGGTGGTCGTCGCGGCCACCAAAGAGCCCTGGGTGCACTACGGGAAAATCGCCGGCACCATTGAAGAGGTACGCGCGCGGCGGCCGCGCGACGCACGATGGCCGCGCACCCGAATGCACGCTTCAACGCAGCCTCAGCCTCAATGCGCGTAGCCTCGAGATGCTCTTGAACCACTTGCTCGATGCGTTTTCTCAGCTGTTCAACGTTTGGCTTGGTCATCACCAAGAGGTCTCACGCTGCCACTTGCGCAATCAAGCAGGGGGCTGAGCGCGATCAGCTGCGCGCATAGCCCGATCAGTCCCCGCAATGACCCGGCGCTGCCTCTCGTGTTCGGGCCCGGCGCGTGATCTACGGGTCTCGTGCACGACCCGCGCGACCAGCGCATCGCTGAACTCGAGGCAGAGAACGCGGCGCTGAAGGCGCGCACCGCTGACCTTGAGCACAAGGTCGAGCAACTGACCCAGCTGGTGCTGACGCTGAAGGAACAGCTGGACCGTAGCTCAAGCAACTCGAGCAAGCCGCCGTCGAGCGATTCGCCGGACCAGCGGGCCGAGAGGCACGGGAAGGGCCCGACAGGGGGCAAGCGCGGCGGGCAGCCCGGGCACTCGGGCTCGAAGCGCGCACTCGTGCCGCCCGAGCAGGTGAGCGAGTTCAAGAATCTGTTCCCGCCCGAGTGCGAGAACTGCTGGGCATTGCTGCCGCAGACGCCAGGCGCGTCGGTGCAGCGCTTCCAGACGGTGGAACTGCCGCAGCCCAAGGCGCACGTCACCGAGTGGCTGCGGCGAGATCGGGGTCGCGCAGGAGCCGCTTCTTGAGCGGCAGCCCCTCTGACGCGCCTTCATCGAAGGGAGGGTCGTCAGGCACGCCCGGGTCTGGCTCTGGCTCGGGGGTCGGGGGTCGGCGCCATCAGCTCGGCGACGGCGGCATCGGGCGGCTCTCTCTCGGGTTTGGGCACCGGCGCGACAATCAACGGCGGCGGGCGGGGCTTTTCACAGGCGGCCGCCACCAACGTCAGAAGGCTCAACAGCAGAGGTCGTCGCATGGGCTGATTGGCCCTAACGCAGACGCAGCTGCGCGCCGACCGAAACTGAAGCGGTCATCGCGATGCCGGTGCCAGCGTTGCCGATGGTGATGGTCTTTCGTTGTGGCGCGTAGCCTCCCGCGACATCGACGTTGGCGTAGGCTGCGACCGATTCGAAGAGGGCGTACGACAGGCCGCCACGCACTCCGACCATCAGACCAGGTTGGCCGGTGCCCGCAAGGCGAGGGTTGCTCCAGAACAGGTGATTGTATGACGCGAGCACGCCGCCGAACGCTTCTGCCTTCTCCGACAACAGATACGAAGCCAGGAGCCCGGGCGTCACCGAGAGGCCTACGGTCGTGCCGCGCGAGAACCCAATCGGTAGGTCAACCGAGCCCACCACCGCGAACGCCAGGCGCCCGTCTTCGGCCAGGAGGTACCGAAGGCTTACGCCGGGAGCGACCCCGCCGGCAGTCAGGGGCACCCGCACCTGGCCAACGAGGTCGAGCCTCGGCTTGAGGGCGAGAGAGGCGGCAGCCTCGAAGCCGAGCACGTTGGTATTCAGCGCCGAGCTCGTGCCCGCCGAGACCTGCGCCCGTACGGCAAGGCCCTGGCCGAGAGTCTTGGCGCCCCGCAGGGAGGTGAGCGGGCCCAGTGGTCGACTCTCTGTGACCCCGCTCGACGAAGCTGAAACCGACGATGTCGTTGTGCCGTCACCTGAGGCGGCAACCGGCCGGCCGCTCGCTGCGATGAAGCGCTTCGTCTCAGTGCTCACCGCCGTCACGTCGCGAATCGGCAGCCGCTTCGAGCGCTCGTTGGTCGCAGTGTCCCACGTCTCGACCTCGCCGATTCCGGTGACATCGACCTGCGAGACCACCAGAAAGCGGGCGTTCAGGGTCAGCGCGGCCTCTCTGACGCTCGAGGGAAATGGGCCGCTCGTCGTCATCGCCTCGTGTACTTTGAGCCTCTGCGCCTGGTACGCCGGCACCGGCACCAGCTCGAGGGCCGCCGTCGTGTCTTTGCGCGACTCGACCTCGACCAGCATCGCGCCGAGCTCGTAACCCGCCCGAGTGATCTGCACCAGGTGTCGGCCTGGCGCCGCCGTGGTCTTGGCCGGCGTCGGGCCGACCGTCACCTTCTGAAAGATCACCGAGGCGCCGGCCTCACAGGTCACCGTGAGCGTGCCCGGTGGCTTGGCCTCAACGGCGGTCGCGGCCTTGGCCCATTCTTTCTTCACGTCGGTGCCGAGCTTTCGAACGTCGAGAGTGTAGGTCGGGTCGTAGACCACGGCGCGGGTGAAGGCCTCGGCGGCTTTCACCTTGCCGGCTGCGCCGTTCTGCATCGCGATCGAGCCCAGCAGCACATTGAGCTCGGCGAGCACCTCGGTCTGCGCAAGCGCCGGGTGGGCCTCGAGCAGCACGAGGGCCGCGGCGAATTTCTTGCCAGCCACGTCGGTGTCGAGGTCGTCGAGAGCGGTGTACCCTTCTTGAATCATCACCGTGCTCGGGTTCGGCGCGGCGATGCGTGGAAACTGGGCCGCGAGGTCGATGAGTTCGACTCCGCTCTCAGTCAGCGACCGGGTCAACGCCAGCTCGGCGTTGCCAGCGGCCGCGAGGTGCTTCGAGAACACCAGTACGGCGGCCCGTTGGTTCTCGGGCGCGCTACCGACCACCACCATCATCATCGCGAGTGAGAGCACGCGTTCAACGTACTGCCGCGCGCGAACGAGCGCGATTTTCTCGTGTCTGCAAATGGGTGATCTAAACTCCTCGCGCTTTCCCCCCCCCGAGCTCGGAGCGAACCTTGTCGAGAACGTTGATTATCTGTGTCGTTGTGATGGTCGCTGGGTGTCTCAAGACGCCCGACCCTGAAGGCACCTTCGCCCCGAAGGGCACGCTGCAGGGCACCGTGGTCGACGCCTACGATCAGCTACCGGTCGACGGCGCGAAGATCACCATCAACTTTGACGGCACGTCGAAGACCCTCACCACCGACGCGAGCGGCACGTTCTCATTCGTCGACATACCTGCCAGCGGCAACGTCAACAGCGTGGGCGGAGCGACCGGCTCGTACAGTGTCAACCTCGACCTAAAAGATGCCAAGGGTGGGCGCGTCTACAAGCCGCATCGAACTCAGCAAGTCGTCGTTCAGTTCACGGAGCTTCGCCGCGCCGACACCACCACAGCGCAGACGTCGAACGCGGTGCAAGACAGCACGCCGGTCTCGTACCTGGTCTCGAACCTGACCTTCACCGTTCGGCAGGCCCGGGCGAAGGTCAGCGGCGTGGTGTACGACGAACAGCTCAAGCTCAAGGGGGCCAACACGCTGGCCCTGGTCAGCCGCTCGACCTCGACCTCGGTGCCCAACGGAGCCACGGTCGCAACCGCGACCACCAGCGCCGACGGCAAGTTCTCGTTCACCGATATCGAAGAGGGTGCGCAGTACCAGATCATCTTGCCCGACCAGAACCTGATTTTCGCGGGCGGCGCCAACAACTACCAGGGCGCAACTTTCACCGCGCTTGAGCTGGGCGTCGAGACGATCTTGCCTCCGGTAGTGCTGGGGCCCAGACCCGTCTCTGACCCGACGCTGCCCTATGTGAGCATGACCACCCCGGCGGAAGATGCGGTGTTGGCGCCAGGCGACATCGCCAAGCCAATCGTGATCAAGTTCAGCGAGTCGATGAACACCCAGCGCGGCTTGAGCATGGTCACCGGCTTTCGCCGCGTCGGCCCCCGCAATCGCCCCGATGACAATACGAACCAACAGCTGACGATTCTCTTCGACAAGAAGTGGGACGCGACCGGCACCGAGCTGACCATCACTCCGACGACCGACCTCGAGGCGGGCTTTCGCT
>Ga0105048_10014832_pt1 | contig 12122 bp, 7 predicted proteins | sample MAT05_FD_78382 | JGI IMG/M metagenome (GOLD analysis project Ga0105048, IMG submission 78382) | Freshwater microbial communities from Lake Fryxell liftoff mats and glacier meltwater in Antarctica - MAT-05 | ecosystem: Environmental > Aquatic > Freshwater > Ice > Liftoff microbial mat | place... | reverse complement strand
CCGGGCTGGCGGGACCTCCATCGGGACCTGGTAGGTGGCGCCACCGACGCGGCGGCTCTTCACCTCGAGGCGGGGACGGGCGTTTTCGAGCGCGCCCAGGAGGAGATCAACCGGGTCGCCCTTCTCGAGCTTCTCGGAAACTTTTTCGAAAGCACCGTAGACGATGCGCTGGGCAAGGTTCTTCTTGCCGTCCTGCATGATGACATTGACCAAGTGCGCGACGAGCGGGCTCTTGTAACGGATATCCGGGGCGGCTTGGCGTTTTTCAGCTCTGTGGCGGCGTGACATGGCGAATGGTAAGGGGGAAAGAACGGTTTACTTGGCGGCCTTCGGGCGCTTGACGCCGTACTTGGACCGGCTGCGACGACGTTTCTCGACGCCGGTGGCGTCGAGGGTGCCGCGAACGATATGGTAACGAACGCCGGGCAAATCCTTCACGCGGCCGCCGCGCACGAGGACAATCGAATGCTCCTGCAGGTTGTGGCCCTCGTCAGGAATGTAGGAGATGACTTCATTGCCGTTGGTCAGGCGGACCTTGGCGACCTACGGATGGCGGAATTGGGCTTCTTCGGGGTGCGGGTCATGACCTGCACGCACACGCCCCGACGGAACGGGTTACCGTCGAGCGCAGGGGACTTCGACTTGATGCGCACCTTGCGGCGGCCTTTGCGCACGAGTTGATTGATGGTCGGCATGGAAGGTTTGTAGAGTGGGAATTAGGGAAAAGAGGAAAAAGCTACCAAGCCCCAAAAGCTCGGCAAGAACTTTCTGGCAAAAAGCAGCAGGTTTTCGCCAAACCCGGGATTTAGCCCCGGCTGGCGAGAATAAAAACGTTGTTCAGCCGCAAGGCTGGCAGCGCACTGAGGGGAAAAAGGAGGGCCGAAATCACGGGCACAGCGCGAAACTCAAGCTGAATCCCGGTTTTTACGTTAAATCGGACCCGTCAGCACGAAGGAAACAACACCGCCCTGCTCTGCTGCAGTCCAGACGAACCTAAATGCGGGAACGGGGCGTGCCCTCCCACCCGACCACCCAACCAAAAAAGAAGCCGCGGCCTTTGCAGGCCGCGGCTTCGGGAGAAAACTTGCGCGATTGCTTAGCTAGCCTCGGTGACAACCTTTTGGTCTTCGACCGGGAGGTCGGCACCAAACGGCAGCGTAATCTTGAGCCGCGAGTAACTCGGCATGCCTGTGCCGGCCGGAATCATATGGCCCATGATGACGTTTTCCTTGAAGCCCTTGAGCATGTCCACCTTGCCGAGGGTCGACGCGTCGGTGAGGACGCGGGTCGTCTCTTGGAAGGAGGCCGCCGCAAGGAAGCTCTCGGTCTCAAGCGAAGCCTTCGTGATGCCAAGCAGGATCGGCTCGGCCTCGGCGGGTTTGCCGCCAGCCTCCTCGATGCGCTTGTTCTCAATCAGGAACGCCGAGCGGTCCACCTGCTCGCCCCAGAAGTTTTCCGTGTCACCCGGATCGGTGATGCGGACCTTGCGGAGCATCTGGCGGATGATGATCTCGATGTGCTTGTCGTTAATCGTCACGCCCTGCAGGCGGTAAACCTCCTGAACCTGCGAGATGAGGAAGTCGTAGAGCGCGGACGGTCCGAGGATTTCGAGGATCTCGTGCGGGTCGGCGGCGCCTTCCGTAAGGTGCTGGCCTTTGTGCACAACGTCGCCGGGCTGCACAATGATGTGCCGGCCGGTGGCGATCAGATGCTCTTCCTCCTGTTGGGTCTCCTCGTTTTTCACGACGAGCTTGCGCTTGCCGCGGACGGTGCCCTCGAAGCCGACGATGCCGTCGATGCGGGACATTTCAGCGGCTTCCTTCGGGCGGCGGGCTTCAAAGAGCTCGGCCACGCGGGGCAGACCGCCAGTGATGTCCTTGGTCTTCGACGCCTGGCGGGGCGTCTTGGCGAGCAGTGCTCCGGGGGCGATGGTGTCGCCCTCGTTGACTGCGATCTGCGCGCCGACAGGGATGGAATAAGCCGCGAGCGGCTTGTTCTTGGCGTCCCGGATTTCGACTTGGGGATTGAGGTCCTCCTTGTGCTCGATGACGACAGTGGCGATGCGTCCCGACGATTCGTCGAGTTCGCGCTTCACCGTGACACCCGGGATCATGTCCTTGAACACGAGCGTGCCGCCCTTTTCGGAGAGCACGGGAATGTTGTAAGGATCCCACTGCGCGAGGACGGCGCCCTTCTCGATCTTGCCGCCGTCGCCGACGTGCAGGAAGGAGCCGACCACGATGTTGTAGGTCTCGAGTTCCTTTTCCTCGTTGTCGAGGATCTGGATGGTGCCGGTCTTGTTGAGGACGATGTTCGCCCCGTCGGCCGTTTCCACGAGTCGGAGGCCGCGATACTTTACGGTGCCGGCTGCGCGGACCCGAATCTCGGGCGTCTTGAAGCCGCCAGACGCAACGCCACCAATGTGGAACGTACGCATGGTCAGCTGGGTGCCGGGCTCGCCAATGGACTGGGCGGCGATGATGCCGACGGAGTCACCGATCTTCGCAACCTTGTTGGTCGCGGGATTGATGCCGTAGGATTTGCCGTCGATGCCGTTCTTGCTCGTCGAGGTGAGCGGCGACATGACCTTCACGCGCTCAATGCCCATCTCGTCGATCTTGGCCGCCATTTCCTCGGTGATGAGCTCGCCGGAACCGACGAGAATTTCGGAGGGATTGATCGGGTTGTTGACGTCGTCGCTGGAGAAGCGACCGATGAGGCGCTCCTTCAGACCGACGATTTCGTCGTCACCTTCGTAAATGGCCTTCTTCCACACTCCGTCGCGGGAGCCGCAGTCGTCCTCGGCGATGATGACGTCCATCGCCACATCGCAGAGCTTGCGGGTGAGATAGCCGGCATCAGCGGTCTTGAGGGCGGTGTCGGCGAGACCCTTGCGGGCGCCGTGGGTGGAGATGAAGTATTCGAGCACGGTCAGGCCCTCGCGGAACGAGGACAGGATGGGGCGCTCGATGATTTCGCCGGAGGGTTTGGCCATGAGGCCGCGGGTGCCGCACAGCTGGCGGACCTGCTGCTTGTTACCGCGGGCACCGGAGTCCATCATGATGTAGACCGGGTTAACCTCGGTCTTGCCATCGTTGTTCTCAAGCTTCGCGAAGACCTCCTTGGCGATCTTGTCCGTGGCCCCGGTCCAGATGTCGACGACCTTGTTGTAGCGCTCGCCATCGGTGATGATGCCCTTGTTGAACTGGGCCTCGACCTCGGCGATCTTCTTGCGGGAGTCGGCGACAATTTCCTTCTTCGACTCGGGGATGATCATATCATCGATCCCGATGGAGATACCCGCCTGCATGGCGGTCTGGAAGCCGAGCTCCTTGAGCTTGTCGAGGGTCTCGACGGTGATGACCTCGCCGGCCACCTTGTAGGTGTTGAGGATGAGGTCACCGAGCTTGGCCTTCGGCACGGGGAAGTTCACGAAACCCAGCTCCTTCGGCCAGATCTGGTTGAAGATCACGCGGCCGACGGTGGTGCGGAAGGTTTTCTTGTCGCTCTTGCCGTATACGGTCTCGCGGCCGAAGTCCGGGTTGGGGACATCGATCCAGTCATGCTTCTTCAACGCGCCATCGGCGACCGCGAAGAGCACTTCCTGGAGGCCGCTGGCGACCGGCACGCGCTCATTCTTCGAGGGCTTCTTGCGCGGCTCGATGGTGAGGTAATAGGCGCCGAGGACAATGTCCTGCGACGGCGTGAGGATAGGCTTGCCCGAGGACGGCGAGAAGATGTTCGACGTCGCCATCATGAGGAGCTTGCACTCCATGATCGCCTCGAGGGAGAGCGGCACGTGCACGGCCATCTGGTCGCCGTCGAAGTCCGCGTTGTAAGCGGTGCAGACGAGCGGGTGGACGCGAATGGCCTCGCCCTCGATGAGGACGGGTTCAAACGCCTGGATGGACAGACGGTGGAGCGTGGGTGCGCGGTTGAGCAGCACCGGGTGGCCCTTGGTGACCTCCTCGAGGATGTCCCAAACTTCCGGGGACTTCTTCTCGATCATCTTGCGGGCACCGCGGACGGTGTGCACGAAGCCGAGTTCCTTGAGGCGGCGGATGATGAACGGCTCGAAGAGGACGAGCGCCATCTTCTTGGGCAGGCCGCACTGGTTGAGCTTGAGCTCGGGACCGATGACGATGACGGAGCGGCCGGAGTAATCCACGCGCTTGCCGAGCAAGTTCTGGCGGAAACGGCCCTGCTTGCCCTTGAGCATGTCGGAGAGCGACTTCAACGGACGGTTGCCGGCGCCCGTGACCGGGCGGCCATGGCGGCCGTTGTCAAAGAGCGCGTCGACAGCTTCCTGGAGCATGCGCTTTTCGTTGTGAATGATGACGTCGGGCGTCTTCAGCTGCATCAGGTTCTTCAACCGGTTATTGCGGTTGATGACGCGGCGATAGAGGTCGTTGAGATCGGAGGTCGCGAAGCGGCCACCCTCGAGCGGAACCAGCGGACGCAGGTCCGGCGGAATCACGGGGAGGACCTCGAGGACCATCCACTCCGGACGGGACTTCGAATGGATGAAGCCCTGGATGACCTTCAAGCGCTTCGAGAGCTTTTTCTTGATCTGCTTCGACTTGGTCGCACGCATCTGCTCCTGGAGCTCGACGACGGTGGCTTCCATGTCGGTCTTCGTGAGGGCATCACGGACGGCCTCAGCGCCCATCTTGGCGACGAAGGAATCGTCACCGTACTCGTCGATCGCCTGGCGATATTCGGTGTCGGTGAGGAGCTGGTGGGGCTCGAGCGGGGTCTTGCCCGGATCGATCACCATGAAGTTCTCATAGTAAATTACGCGCTCGAGCGAACGGGCGGTCATGTCGAGCAGCAGGCCGAGGCGGCTGGGCATGCTTTTCAGGAACCAGATGTGTGAAACCGGCACGGCGAGCTCGATGTGGCCCATGCGCTCGCGACGGACGCGGGCGATGGTCACCTCGACGCCGCAGCGATCGCAAACGACGTCCTTGTACTTGATGCGCTTATACTTGCCGCAGGCGCACTCGTAATCACGGACGGGCCCGAAGATCTTCTGGCAGAAGAGGCCGCCCGGCTCGGGCTTGAAGGTACGGTAATTGATCGTTTCCGGATTCTTGACCTCACCCTTCGACCATTTGCGGATGGTTTCGGGTGAAGCGACGGTGATCGACACGCAGTCGAACGCGCTGTCCTCGAGGCCGAGGACGGAGCGGGTCTCATCGCGGGAGGATGAGGCGGCGGTGTCTGCAGGTTGGATGCTCATTTAATTATTTCTTCCAAGTGAACGTTGAGGAAAGGCAGGAAGCGAAACTCGGGCGGCTCACGTGCCGAAGCCGAGGGAATCGCGTTTGTTGAGCTTGATGTCCAAGCCGAGGGATTGGATTTCCTTGATCAGGACGTTGAAGGACTCGGGCGTGCCGGCCTGCAGCGTGTTGTCACCCTTGACGAGCGACTCGTAGATCTTGGTGCGGCCCTGCACGTCGTCGGACTTGACGGTGAGCAGTTCCTGCAGCGTGTGCGCGGCGCCGTAGGCTTCGAGGGCCCACACTTCCATTTCGCCGAAGCGCTGGCCGCCGTACTGGGCCTTGCCACCCAGCGGCTGCTGCGTGACGAGGGAGTAAGGACCAACCGCCCGGGCGTGGATCTTGTGCGACACGAGATGGTTCAGCTTCATCATGTAGATGTAGCCGACGACTACCTCCTGATCGAGTTTCTCACCGGTGCGGCCGTCGAGGAGCATGCTCTTGCCCGACGGCGGGAGCTTGGCGTCCTTGAGGTATTCGCGGATTTTCTTTTCCGGAATGCCGTCGAACACGGGGGTGGCGATCTTGATGCCGAGCTTTTTGCAGGCCCAACCGAGGTGCGTCTCGAGCACCTGGCCGATGTTCATGCGCGAAGGCACGCCCAGCGGGTTGAGGCAGATCTCGATCGGGGTGCCGTCCGGGAGGAACGGCATGTCTTCCTCAGGCACGATCTTGGCGACCACACCCTTGTTGCCGTGGCGGCCGGCCATCTTGTCACCGACCTCAAGCTTCTGCTTGGTGGCGATGTAGACCTTGACCTGCTTGATGGAGCCGTCGCCGTTGTCTTCGCCGGCCTCGATGGACGAGATCTTGCGTTCACGGTCTCCCTCGAGCTCGTCAAACTTCGTCTGATACGAGCCGATGATCTCCATGATCTTGATGCGAACCGGGGACGGGTCGATCTGGACGTGCTTGGAGACGGCAGCGAGCTTGCGGAGGAGCGTCTTGGTGATCTTGCGGTTGGCCGGGATGATGATTTCGCCGGACTCGCCGTTGATGACGTCGAGCGGGATCTTCTCACCGAGGAGGATGTTCGAGAGCGCCTCGGTCAGCCCCTCTCGGAGCTTGTCCATCTGCGTCTTGTATTCTTCCTGGATCTGCTTGGCTTGGCGGCGGCGGTCGGAGGGAGATAGGCGTTCCTTCTCGAAGTCGACGCGGCTGGAGACCTTGACGTCCATGATGATTCCGGCGGCGCCGGAGGGGACGACGAGGGAGGTATCCTTAACGTCAGCAGCCTTCTCGCCGAATATGGCGCGGAGGAGCTTTTCTTCGGGCGCGAGCTCGGTCTCGGATTTCGGGGTGATCTTGCCGACGAGGATGTCGCCGGGCTTCACCTCCGCACCGATGCGGATGACGCCGTTGTGGTCGAGGTTCTTGAGCGCCTCTTCGCCGACATTCGGGATGTCACGCGTGATTTCTTCCGGCCCGAGCTTGGTGTCGCGCGCGGTCACCTCGAATTCCTGGATGTGGATCGAGGTGAAGATGTCCTCACGGAGCACCTTCTCGGAGATGAGGATGGCGTCCTCGAAGTTGTAGCCATTCCACGGCATGAACGCCACGAGGACGTTGCGGCCGAGGGCCATCTCGCCTTGGTCGGTCGAGGGACCGTCGGCGATGATCTGGCCGAGCTTAATCTTCTGGCCGAGCTTGACGATGGGCTTCTGGTTGAAGCAGGTGCCGGCGTTTGAGCGCATGAATTTGCGCAGTTCGTACACGGAGGTGTGGTTCTTCGGATCGTGCTTCACCGTGCGCGGCAGGTCGCCGTCCTTGGTGATGACGATACGCTTCGCATCGACGGAGGCGACGATGCCGGCTTCCTCGGCGACCACGACGATCTTGGAGTCGCGGGCGACCCGTTCCTCAATGCCGGTGCCGACGAACGGCGACTCAGCTTGGAGGAGCGGCACGCCTTGGCGCTGCATGTTGGCGCCCATGAGCGCGCGATTTGCGTCGTCGTGCTCAAGGAAGGGAATCATGCCGGCGGCGATCGAAATGACCTGCTTGGGCGAGACATCCATCAAGTGGACTTCGCCGGCGGGAACCTCCAGGAAGTTACCGTCCTGGCGGACGGTGACCTTACCGACGAAGTGGTTCTTATCATCGATCTCGGCGTTGGCCTGGGCGATGACCTTACCCTCTTCCTGGTCGGCGGTGAGGTATTCGATCTTGTCGGTGACCTTGCCGTCTTTCGCGAGACGATAGGGCGTCTCGATAAAGCCGAACTCGTTCACGCGGGCGTAAGTGGAGAGGGAATTGATGAGGCCGATGTTCGGACCCTCGGGGGTCTCGATCGGGCAGATGCGGCCGTAATGCGACGGATGAACGTCACGAACCTCGAAGCCGGCGCGTTCGCGATTCAGACCGCCCGGCCCGAGCGCGGAAAGGCGGCGCTTGTGCGTGACCTCGGCGAGCGGGTTGATCTGGTCCATGAACTGCGACAGCTGGCTGCGCGCGAAGAAATCGCGGATGACAGTCGTCAGCGCCTTTGGGTTGATGAGCTTCTGCGGCGTGATGGAGTCGACGCTCTGGTCGTACATCGTCATGCGCTCGCGGACGAGACGCTCGGTGCGGCTGAGGCCGACGCGGCACTGGTTGGCGAGGAGCTCGCCGACGGTGCGGACGCGGCGGGAACCGAGATGGTCGATGTCGTCCACGACGCCCTCACCCTTCTTCAGACGGACGAGGTATTTCGTGGCGGCAACGATGTCGGCGCTCTCGAGCACGCGCTGCTCGATCTCGGCCTTGAGGCCGAGCTTCTGGTTGATCTTGTAGCGGCCGACGCGGCCGAGATCGTAGCGCTTCGGGTCGAAGAAGAGGCGCTTGAGCAAGGCCTTGGCGTTCGCCGTGGTCGGCGGCTCGCCGGGACGGAGGCGCTTGTAGATTTCCTTGAGGGCTTCCTCCTCGTTGCGGGTCGGGTCCTTCTTGAGCGCGCGGATGATGGCGCCCTCGTCGACCGCGGTATCGATCACGCGGATGGAAGTGATGTCGTGTTTCTCGAAGGTACGGACAATCGCCTTCGTGAGGGGCTCGAACGCGCGGGCGAGGACGACGCCCTTCTGGGCATCGATGGCGTCTTCGACGAGCACGAGCGAGGAGACGTTCTCGAGGTCGAGGGCCTTCGAGACCTTCAGATCCTTGATGTCGTAGAACAGGTTGAGCAGGTCGAGGTCGCTCGAGAAGCCCACGGCGCGGAGCAGCGTCGTGATGAGGAACTTGCGGCGGCGGCGGCGGCGGTCGAGGTAGACGTAGAGCAGGTCGTTGTTGTCGAACTGGACCTCGAGCCAGGTGCCGCGGTCGGGAATGATGCGGAAGGAGTGTAGCAGCTTGCCGTTCGGGTGCGGGGCGACCTCGAAGGCGATGCCGGGGGAACGGTGGAGCTGGGAGACGACGACGCGCTCGGCGCCGTTGACGATGAACGAGCCACGCTCGGTCACCATCGGGATCTCGCCCATGTAGATTTCCTCGTCCTTGATGAAGTCTTCCTCACGGAGGCGGAGCTTCACGTAGAGGGGCACCGAATAGGTGATGCCCTCGCGGAGGCACTCGAGCTCGTTGTTCTTCGGGTCACCGAGGGTGTAGGAGACGTATTCGAGCGTCAGGCGCTCGTCGTAGGATTGGATGGGGAAAACCTCGCGGAAGACCGCCTCGAGACCCTGGGGCTTGCGCTGCTTCTCAGGCGTGCCCTTCTGGAGGAAGTCCAGGTAGGACGTGATCTGAATCTCGATCAGATTCGGCGGCTGAAGGACTTCGCGGAGTTTGCCGAAGTTGATGCGTTCGGAGTGTGTGCGGTCGGCCATGAGAGTTCCCGATGAGGGTTAGGAGACGAAAAAAGGAAAGGCGCCGGACTCAGCGTGCGGCGCGGAGAACCAACGAAAGAACAAATACGGAAAAGGCAAAGGACAGGCCGTGGATTGACACGGCCTGTCCGGCTGAAAACGGAAGCGATACGGATGGAATCGCCAAGCGGTCTTACTTGAGTTCGACCTTGGCGCCAGCGGCCTCGAGCTTCTTCTTGAGCTCATCGGCCTCGGCCTTCGGGACGTTCTCCTTGACGTTCTTGGGGGCCGCCTCGACGAGGTCCTTGGCCTCCTTGAGGCCGAGGCCCGTGATGGCACGGACTTCCTTGATGACGCCGATCTTGTTCGCGCCGGCTTCCTTGAGGACGACGGTGAACTCGGTCTGCGCTTCGGCGGCGGGAGCGGCAGCAGCGCCACCCGCGGGAGCGGCGGCGACGGCAGCGGCGGCGGACACGCCCCACTTGCCCTCGAGATCCTTAACAAGGGTCGCGAGTTCGATGACGGGCTGGCTCGAGAGCCATTCGATAACTTGGTCTTTGGTGATGGTGCTCATGGTGACTGCTCCTTGGAGTGGACTAGCGGTTTCGGGGGGTGAAACGCGTTTAAGAGACGTATCCCCTAGCCGGCTCCGGTGGATTTTGGGTTCCCCGGCTGACGCCGGGAAAATTGGGTTGGATGGATAAGGTGTAGGTTAGGCGGTCGGGGCGGCGGGGGCCGCGGGCGCGTCGGGAGCCGCAGGAGCGGCGGAAGCCGGGGCGTCGGGAGCCGCGGGCGACTCCTTCTTGACCTTGGCATCGAGCACGCGGACGAAGGCCGCGGCATTCTGGGTGAACAGTCCGAGCAACTGCGAGCGCAGCGCCTCGAACGAGGGCAGGTCCGCAATCTTCGCGAGGTCAGCGGCGGAGATGATTTTCTTCTCCATTACGCCCACCTTCACCTCGAGCTTCTGTTTGTCCTCGAAGAACTTCTTCAGGATCTTCGCGACCCCGGCGGAATTCTTGCCACCCACGACCACGGCCGTCGGGCCGGTCAGGGCGCTCTCGAACTCGGGCAGGCCCAGGGCCTTGGCCGCGACGCGGAGCGAGCTGTTTTTGACGACGTGGAACTCGGCCTTCTCGGTGTCGAGGCGCTTGCGCAGCTCGGCAACGTCGGCGACCGTGACCTTCGTAAAGTTGGTCAGGATGACGTAGTCGGATTTCTTGAGGTGGGTCTCAACCTCGGCAATCAGGTAATTTTTTTCGGCTCTCATGGTCAGGGCTCCGGTTAATATTTGCTGAACTCGGCGGACGCGACGTGGACGCCCGGGCTCATGCTGGACGAGATGGCGACAGTCTTGATGTAGTTGCTGCCCTTAAACGTGGAGGGCTTGGCCTTGCCGATCGCCTCGATGACAACCGCGGCGTTTTCGACGATCTGGGCGGCGGTGAACGAGCGCTTACCGATGCCGACGCCGATGTTGCAGGCCTTGTCCATCTTGAACTCCACGCGGCCGGCCTTGACGGCCTTGATGCCAGCGGGGATGTCGTCGGTCACGGTGCCGGACTTCGGGTTGGGCATCAGGCCCTTGGGACCGAGAACGCGGGCGATCGTGCGGACGGTCTTCATCGCCTCGGTCGTCGCGATCGCAACGTCGAAGTCGAGCCAGCCCTCGTTGATCTTGGTCATCATGTCCTGCAGACCGGCGTGGTCGGCTCCGGCGGCGATCGCCTTGGGCGCGTCGTCGGTGAAGACGAGCACGCGGACCTTCTTGCCGGAACCGTTCGGGAGCGGCGTGGTGCCGCGCACCATCTGCTCGCCGGCGGTCGCGTCGACCCCGAGGCAGAAGGACAGCTCGACGGTCTCGTCGAACTTGGCCTTCGGGAATTTCGTGAGGACGTCGACGGCTTCCGCCAGCGAGTAGTCCTTGGTGAGATCAGCGACCTTGAGGGCGCTGGTGTATCGTTTGCTATGGGCTTTGGGCATTGTGGACTCCTTGCGGTTCAATCGTTCCGGGTGGAACTCCCGCGTTGAGTTGGATTGTCGGGTGAAAAACTAGTCGATGACGTCGATGCCCATATTGCGGGCGGTACCGGCGATGATCTTGATGCCGGCGGCCTCGTCCTTGGCATTCATGTCGGCCTTCTTGAGCTTCCAGATTTCGGCCAGCTGCTTCTTGGTAACCTTGCCGACCTTGTCCTGGTTGGGCTTGGCCGAGCCGCTGGCGATGTTGGCGGCTTTCTTGAGGAGGACCGACGCCGGTGGCGACTTGAGGATGAACGTGAAGCTCTTGTCCGTGAACACCGTGATGACCACGGGCAGGATCATGCCGTTCTGGTCCTTGGTGCGGGCGTTGAAGTCTTTGCAAAACGCCATGATGTTGACGCCCTGCGCACCGAGCGCGGGACCGACCGGGGGCGCGGGATTCGCGGCGCCGGCGGGCAACTGGAGGCGGATGTAACCTTGGATCTTCTTGGCCATGGGAGTGGAGCGGGTGTTTGGTTAAAAAGTTGGAGACAGGACGCGGTGCATCACTCGGTGACGCGTGAGACCTGCCAGTATTCGAGCTCGACCGGGGTGAAGCGGCCGAAAATGGAGACGGAAACCTTGAGCTTGCCGCGGTCGGGGTCGATTTCGTCGATCCGGCCCGTGAGGCTGGCGAACGCGCCGTCGTTGATCTTCACTTCCTCGCCGATGCTGTACTGGACCTTCGGCACTTCCTTGCCGTTGGCGGCCTCGATGCGGGCGCGGATCTCGTCAATCTCGGACTGGCGCAAGGCTGCGGGGGCCTCGCCGCCGACAAAGCCGATGACACCGGAAACTTCCTTCACGAAGTACCAGGGCTTGTTGATGAGCTTCTTGTCCTCGCCGAACAGCACCAGCTGGATGAAGACGTAGCCGGGGTAGAGCTTGCGCACCTTCGTGCTCTTCTTCCCGTTCTTGACCTCGGAGACGACCTCGGTCGGAAGCAGCACCTCGAAGATGGCATCGTCCAACTCCTCGGCCTTTTTAAACTTCTCAATGTAGTTCTTAACCTTGTTCTCCTGGCCGGAGAGCGTGTGCAGGG
>Ga0105048_10014831_pt1 | contig 12122 bp, 10 predicted proteins | sample MAT05_FD_78382 | JGI IMG/M metagenome (GOLD analysis project Ga0105048, IMG submission 78382) | Freshwater microbial communities from Lake Fryxell liftoff mats and glacier meltwater in Antarctica - MAT-05 | ecosystem: Environmental > Aquatic > Freshwater > Ice > Liftoff microbial mat | place... | reverse complement strand
CGCTGTGACCGCTGTGGCCGCTGTGGCCGCCGGGCCAGTGGCCGGCGCCGGCAGCAGCAACTGCCCAGCCACTGCCTGGCACTGCCGAATGTGCTGCTCGCACACCAGCTTCAGCGCCGAAAAAGTCAGCGCGGCCGACACCGCCTGGCCAGCGAACGGAACGTACTTCGCGGCTTGTTGCGCCGTCAATCGCACGCCCACCATTTTCAGCATCTGCAGCACCAATTCCCGTGTGACCAAACGCCCCACCACCAGGCCGCCTGCAGCGCTCAGCGCTTTGTAGACCACCAGCTTGCGGTCTGGCGCCAGGCGCTCGATCTGCTCGGGCGAAAGCCCAAACGCGGCGTTGATTTCCGGCAGCACTTTGACCAGCACGGCAACGTCCGTCAGCCAGTCCAGCCCCGGTACGGGGACCATGGCCACACCGGCGGCGACAAGCGAGCGGCGGGTGGCCAACTGGCGGCAACGCTGGGCGATGGCTTCCAGGTCGTCAACCGGGACAACGGCCTTTTGCCGGCGCAGTGGTGTTCTCACTGGGCCGCCGCCAACGCTGCCGCGCGAATCGCGCTGAGCGTGCCGCGGCTGGTGATGACGTCACTGTCCAACTTCAGGTGGATCAGCGCTGGCCGCCCCGCAGCCAAGGCCCGGGCCAGGGCCGGCGCGAAGTCTTCGGTGCGGTCGCAGAACTCGGCGTGCCAGCCGTAGGCGCGGGCGAGTGCGGCGAAGTCGGGGTTGAACAGGTCGCTGCCGCTGACACGCCCGGGGTATTCGCGCTCCTGGTGCATGCGGATGGTGCCGTAGGTGCCGTTGTCCACCACCACGCACAGCAGCTTCCTGGCGCCGTAACCGGTGGCCGTGGCCAGCTCCTGGCCGGTCATCAAGAAGTCGCCATCTCCGGCGATGTTCAGCACCGTGCGCTGGGGGAACAGCAGCGCGGCTGCCACGGCTGCCGGGAAGCCATAACCCATGGCGCCGGAGGTGGGCGCCAGCTGGGTGCGCCCATGGTGCTGCAGGCCCGGGTAGCGGCAGTAACGGTGCAGCCAGCCGCTGTAGTTGCCAGCGCCGTTGGTGAACACAGTGTCTGCGGGCAAGCTGGCCTGCAGCGTCTTGACAACCACCGCCATGTCCAGCGGCGCAACAGCCGGTGCCACCAGGTTGCCCAGGTAGTCGGCATGCGCCTGTTCGGCCTGGCCAGCCCAAGTCAGCAGCGGTGGCGCAGTCAAGGCTTCCAGCGCTTTGGCCGCCGCGCTCATGCTGGCTTGCAGCATCAAGTCAGCCGCGTAGACCCGGCCCAATTCTTCAGGCCCGGGGTGGATGTGCACCAGCTTCTGCGCCGGGCGTGGCGGTTTCAGCAAGGTGTAGCCGGCCGTCGTCATCTCACCCAGGCGCAGACCCAGGGCGATGACCAGGTCGGCCTGGCGCACCCGCTCAGTCAGCTTGGGGTTGATGCCAATGCCCACGTCACCGGCGTAGAGCGGGTGCTGGTTGTCGAAGGTGTCCTGAAAGCGGAAGCCGCAGCCCACCGGCAGTTGCCAGTTTTCAGCAAATCGCTGCAAGGCCTTGCAGGCTTCGGCGTCCCAACCCGGGCCGCCCGCCATCAAAAACGGCCGCTCAGCGGCCAGCATCAGGCTGCGCAAGTCACGCAAGGCACCAGGCGCAGGCCAGGCCTGCGCGGGGACCACGCGCGGCAGCACCGGGGCATGGGTCAGCGTGGTCAGCATGTCTTCGGGCAGCACCAGCACCACCGGGCCAGGGCGGCCTTGCAGGGCGGTGTGGAAGGCCCGGGCCAGGTACTCGGGCAGCCGATCAGCGCTGTGCACCTCGCCCACCCACTTGGCCAGGCCCAGGGTGCCAGGGCCGAACATCTGGCGGTAGTCGATTTCCTGAAAAGCCTCGCGGTCGCGCTGGTCGCTGGCGACCTGGCCGACGAACAAGATCATCGGTGTGCTGTCCTGGAACGCCGTGTGCACGCCGATGCTGGCGTTGGTGGCACCGGGGCCGCGTGTGACGAAGCAGATGCCGGGGCGGCCTGTCAGCTTGCCCTGGGCTTCGGCCATGAACGCTGCGCCGCCCTCTTGTCGGCAGGCAATGAACCGGATGGCGTCGCGGTACTCATGAAAGCCGTCCAGCACCGCCAGAAAACTCTCACCCGGCACACCAAAGCAGGTGTGCACGCCCTGGGCGATGAGGGCTTCAACCAGCGCGTGCCCGGCTGGCCGGGCGTGAACCACGGCATTCATCAGGCGGCCCTCGCAGTGGCTGTCGGCAACTGCGGTCGGCGCACGCTAGCGCCTACCAGCGCGGCTGATGCGATCCCTGCCAACAGGGTCAACGCCGCACCCAAAAAAACCGCATTGGGTTGGCCGTGGTCCATCAACCAGCCAAACACCGGCGCGCCGAGCGCAAAACCAACGTCCAGGCCCGAATAGACCGTGCCGTAAACCCGACCGGTGGCACCGGGTGGCGCTGCCTGTTTGATCAACATGTCGCGCGAGGGACCGGCAACGCCCGTGCCCAGCCCGGCCAAGGCCAGCACAACGCAAGCCGCCCACCCCGGCAGCCAGCCGGTGGCCACCACCAGCAGCAACAAGGCCGCGGCCAGCATGGCCAAGGCGATGGTTTTTTCGAGCCGCGCCACCCGTGCCACGACAAAACCGCCGACAAACAAGCCCGCTGCCGAGAACAACAAATAGCCGGTGACGGCCAAGGCCGTGGTGGCCAGTGGCAAGCTGTACATCAGCACCAGCGCCGGGCTGGCAAAACTCTGGATCGCGCTGAGTGCGGCCGTGGCCCAGAAGAAGAACGAAAAACACAGCCACACCGATGGCAGTTTCAAGAACGCCATCGGGTGTTCACTCACCGGCACCGCGCCTTTGCCTTCATGCGCCCAGGAACCTTGGCGGTCATCAATGGCAGCCCGGTTGAGCACCAACACGATGAGCACGACCAACGCCAAACCGGCTGTGGCGAGGTAGGCAACACGCCAGCTGCCGGTGATCTCAGCCAAGCCCAGCAAAAAGATCGGCGCCAACGCCCAGCCCAGGTTGCCGGTGATGCCGTGCACCGAAAACGCATGGCCCAAACGCGGCGCAGAAACTCGCTTGTTCAGGATGGTGAAGTCGGCCGGGTGAAAGGGCGAGTTGCCCAGGCCGGCCAAGGCTGCAGCCAGTACCAGGCCGCTCACACCCTGGGCTGTGGCGGCGGCCAAGGCGGCCGCGACAAAACAGCCCATGGCCGCGAACAAGACCGGCCGCGCGCCAATGCGGTCGACCACGAAACCGGCGGTGGCCTGGCCCACGCCAGAGACCACAAAAAACAGCGACACCAACAGGCCCAGCTGCGAATAACTCATGCCGAAGTCGCGGATGAACACCGGGAACAGCGGCGGCAACAGCATGTGGAAAAAATGCGAGGTGCCGTGCGCCAGACCAATCAAGCCGATGACGGTGAAGTCTTGCCGCGCGGGCACGGGGTTGGGGGCCGGGTTTGGGCCAGACCGGGCGCCGCTGAAGGTGCTGCTCATGCCGCGAGCCTAGCAAAGCCTGAAGGGGTGTGTACCGGCACACGCACCAGCACACGCACCGGCACGCCCTTTGCCGATGCGCGACACTGTCACCCCAGCCACTTTTGCCACCGCAGCCACCATGACCCAGGTGCTCTTCGACTACACCCGCCAAGACGCCAGCGGCAGCAGCTGCACCGCACAAGCCTGGGCTCAGGTGCCCGCGAGCTTGCCACCTGCACAGCGCCAGGCGGTCAAGGCGCAAGCCGCGGCACTGCTCAGGCAGCACAACGCCGTGTTGGTGGCCCACTACTACGTCGACGGCGACTTGCAGGACCTGGCGCTGGAGACCGGCGGCATCGTCGCCGATTCACTGGAAATGGCCCGCTTTGGCCGCGACCACGCCGCGCAGACCCTGGTCGTGGCGGGCGTGCGCTTCATGGGCGAAAGCGCGAAGATTTTGTCGCCCGGCAAGCGGGTCTTGATGCCCGACCTGGAAGCCACCTGCAGCCTGGACCTGGGCTGCCCGGCCGACGAATTCAGCGCCTTCTGCGACGCTCACCCCGACCGCCAGGTCGTCGTGTACGCCAACACCAGCGCGGCCGTCAAAGCCCGTGCCGACTGGATGGTGACCAGTTCATGCGCGCTGGCCATCGTCGAACACCTCATGGCCCAGGGCCAGAAAATCCTGTGGGCACCCGACCGACACCTGGGCCGCTACATCCAGGATCAGACCGGCGCCGACATGTTGCTGTGGAACGGCGCCTGCATCGTCCACGATGAATTCAAGAGCGTGGAGCTGGAGTTGTTGCGCCAGCAGCACCCCGGCGCGATGGTACTGGTGCACCCGGAGTCGCCTGCCGAGGTGGTCGCCCTGGCCGACGTGGTGGGCAGCACCACCCAGTTGTTGAACGCCGTGGTTCAAGGCAGTGCGCAGACCTACATCGTGGCCACCGACAACGGGCTGATGCACCGCATGCGCCAGCTGGCGCCGGGCAAGACGCTGCTGGAGGCGCCGACCGCCGGCAACAGCGCCACGTGCAAGAGCTGCGCGCACTGCCCGTGGATGGCGATGAATGCGGTGCAAGGGGTCGTCGCCTGCCTGCAAACGGGCAGCGGCGAAGTCTTTGTTCCCGAACCCACCCGCAGCCAGGCCCTGGGCTGCATCGAGCGCATGCTCGACTTCGTGGCCCGCAACCCCGGGGCCGTGGCCCAGCCGCGCGCGGGCTTCGTGCCACACACCGGCGCAGCGTGAAGGCGCAAACACCAGCGCGTCCGGTGGCGTGATCCAAGCTTAAGAAGCGCAGGCCAGAGTCGATAAACCGGTTGAGGCAACAAACCCGGCCGAAAGACACCCATGAGCAGCGTCGACTTCACCACCGTCCGCAACCACAACGAACGCGCCGTACAAGACGCTGTTGTTCGCCACGCCAACCGATACCCCGGTGTGGCCCAAAACAAGGACTTGTTGGTCGACGTGGCCTGCGTGGCCCTGAACCGCCTGCCGCCACGCTACATCCGCCACGAGGTCGACTATGTTTTCTACCTCAGCGACCGCGAACGTGGTGACAGCGAACGCTTGTTGGACGAAGCCGTCGACTACGCGTTTGGTTTTGTGCAGGCCCGCACGGCCATGCGGGCTCGCGGCTAGGCCCACGGCTGGCCTCTCAGGCCGCGACGCTTACCCGCTCTTGGCCGGCCGCGTCAACACGGTCGGGAAACTCACCGGCAGCGTGTTAGGGAAGTCGCGGCTGAAGTGAAGGCCACGGCTTTCGTGGCGGCGCAAGGCGCTGCGCACGATCAACTCAGCGCATACCACCAGGTTGCGCAGTTCCAGCAGGTCGCGGTTGACGCGGAAGTTTTGGTAGTACTCGTCAATTTCGCCGCGCAACAGCTTGATGCGGTGCAGCGCCCGCTCCAGGCGTTTGGTGGTGCGAACGATGCCCACGTAATTCCACATCATCAAGCGCAACTCGTCCCAGTTGTGGGCAATGACAACTTGTTCGTCAGCGTCTTCCACCTGGCTCTCGTCCCAGCCCGGCAACGGCGGCTGAGCCAACGGCGCGCTGCGCAAGATCTGTTCAGCACAGGTGCGGCCCAGCACCACACATTCGAGCAGTGAATTGCTGGCCAGGCGGTTGGCGCCGTGCAGTCCGGTGTAGGTGGTCTCCCCCACCGCGTACAGGCCCGGCAAGTCGCTGCGGCCGTCCAGGTCCGTCACCACGCCGCCGCAGGTGTAGTGCGCGGCAGGCACCACCGGAATGGGCGCGCGGGCGATGTCAATACCCAGCGTCAGGCAGCGCGCGTGGATGGTCGGGAAATGTTCGAGCAGAAACGCTTCGCCCAGGTGCCGTGCGTCCAGCCAAACATGATCCAGGCCATGCTTTTTCATCTCGAAGTCGATGGCCCGGGCGACGATGTCACGCGGCGCCAGTTCCAGCCGCTCGTCGTGTGCGGCCATGAAGCGCCTGCCCCCGGGGTCACCCGGTCCCGTGCTTGGCAGCGTCAGGTAAGCACCCTCGCCACGCAGGGCCTCGGTGATCAGAAAACTGCGCTCTTGCGGGTGATAAAGACAGGTCGGATGGAACTGGATGAACTCCATGTTCGCCACGCGACAACCCGCTCGCCACGCCATGGCGATGCCGTCACCGGTGGCCGTGTCGGGGTTGCTGGTGTAGCGGTAGACCTTGCCCACGCCACCGGTGGCCAGCACCACGGCCGATGCGGCCAGGGTCTCGACCCGGCCTGCGTCCATGTTCAGCGCATACACGCCGAAACAGCGCGGCGGCCCTTGTTGCTTCAATTGCCGCGAGGTGACCAGGTCAACCGCCACCCAGCGTTCATGCAAGGTGATGTTGGGGTGGGCGCGGGCGCGGTCGAGCAAGGTGTCATGGATAGCCTTGCCAGTGGCGTCAGCCGCGTGGGCGATGCGCCGCACCGCATGCCCACCTTCGCGCGTCAGGTGCAGGCCCAGTGGGCCGTCGCGGTCGGGCGAAAAAGGCACGCCCGCATCCACCAGCCACTGAATTGCGCGCTGGCTGTTTTCAGCAATGAAGCGTGCCGTGTTTTCGTCGACGATGCCGCCACCGGCCTCTTGGGTGTCGTGGACGTGGCTGGCGATGCTGTCGTCACTGCCCAGCACGCCGACGATGCCGCCCTGCGCCCAGGCCGTGGCGCTTTCGCTGAGCGAGCGTTTGGCCAGCACGACGACAGGCCGGGTGTCGGCGACTTGCAGGGCCACCGCCAGGCCGCCCAAACCCGCGCCAACGATCACGACCGGGGCTGGTGAAAAAACGCGGATGGTCATGGTGCTGGGTTCGGTGCGCAGGTGCAGCTCAAACGCTGCGGGAGCTTCTGGATTCTATGGATGCACCCCGTTGTGGCGCACGCCGCCCCAGGCAATGACCTCGACGAGTACCGCGTTCGTCACCAGCCCGGTGGCGGTTGCCGCGAGGTGTGAAAAAGGCGCAGGATTTCAACGGTGTCGCCGCGAACGCGGTACGGGACGACGTAGCGAGTCTTCGAAACGACGAGTTCACGTGTTCCCGGAATACGCCCAGGCCTGCCAAGGCCGGGTTGATCAGCCAAGGCATCCACCGCACTGAGCACTCGCTGCACCACCAGGCTTGCAGCCACCGGATCATCGGTCGCGATGTAGGCAGCTTCGGCTTCCAGATTCGACAGCGCACGCCGCAGCCACCTAAGCTGCATTCCTGATCCACTTCTTGCCAATGGCTGCGACTTCCAAGTCGCTAGCAAAGTCACCCGCCTCAGCTTCCCTCAGTGCAGCTTGAATCTCGGCGACCTGCCATTCATTGGCGTCAAGAAAAGAGCGAACTGCTTCGGCTGCAAGAAACGATTTGCTTCGTTGCGTGGCTTCAGCCAGGAGGTCCAGCCGGTCCTTCATTTCGCCTTCGAGACGGATCGTCATCGTGGTCGACATGGCAAGTCCTGTGGTTGTTTGTGCACATCGTACTACCGAACCCTCCTAGACGACACTGACACCACCGGGCGGTGGGTCACAAGCACCTGCGGTCAATGCACGATGCGCGTGAACGAAAACTCGCCGTCCACCACGTCGACCGGGATCACGTCCTTCGGCCCGAACTTGCCCTGCAAGATCAGCTTGCTCACCGGGTTTTCGATGCGGTGCTGAATCGCCCGCTTCAATGGCCGGGCGCCGAAGGCCGGGTCGAACCCCACCTTCGCCAGTTCGGCCAGGGCCGCAGGCGAAACCACCAGGCGCATCTCCAGCTTGTCCAGCCGCGCTTCAAGAATCTTCAGTTGAATGCGCGCAATGTCTTCGATGTTCTTCGCATCCAGCGCATGGAAGACCACGGTCTCGTCGATGCGGTTCAAGAATTCGGGGCGAAAGTGCTGCTTGACCTCGCCCCAGACCGCCTCGCGGATGTCCTCGCTGGACTTCCCGGCCATGCTCATGATCAGGTGCGAGCCCAGGTTGCTGGTCATCACGATCACGGTGTTCTTGAAGTCCACGGTGCGGCCCTGCCCGTCGGTCAGCCGGCCATCGTCCAGCACCTGCAAGAGCACGTTGAACACGTCGGGGTGGGCCTTCTCGACTTCGTCCAGCAGCAGCACCGCATACGGTTTGCGGCGAACGGCCTCGGTCAGTGCGCCACCTTCGTCGTAGCCGATGTAGCCCGGGGGTGCGCCGATCAGGCGGCTGACCGAATGTTTTTCCATGTACTCGGACATGTCGACGCGGATCATGCGGTCCTCGCTGTCGAACAGGAAGCCGGCCAGCGACTTGCACAGCTCGGTCTTGCCCACGCCAGTGGGCCCCAGGAACAGGAAGCTGCCCAGCGGCCGATTGGGGTCGGACAACCCCGCGCGTGAACGCCGAATGGCGTCAGCCACGGCGGTGATGGCCTCTTCCTGGCCGACCACGCGGTCGTGCAGCTTGGCCTCCATCTGCAAGAGCTTGTCGCGCTCGCCCTGCATCAGCTTGCTGACAGGGATGCCGGTGGCGCGACTCACCACTTCGGCAATCTCCTCGGCACCGACCATCGTGCGCAACAGCTGCGGGCCCTTGCCTTCCTTGGCGCCCTTGGCTTTGCCCTCCTCCTTGGCATGCGCGGCGTTCAGCTTGCCTTCCAGCACCGGGAGCTGGCCGTATTGCAGCTCAGCCACCTTGTTGAAGTCACCCTTGCGCTTCAAGTCTTCGATCTGCGCCTTGATGCGCTCGATGTCTTCCTTGATCTGCTTGCTGCCTTGCGCCGCGGCCTTCTCGGCCTTCCAGATCTCGTCCAGGTCAGCGGCCTCACGGTCGACCTTCTTGATCTCTTCTTCGATCAGCGCGAAACGCTTCAACGAAGCTTCGTCCTTTTCCTTGCGAACAGCCTCGCGCTCGATCTTCAACTGGATCAGGCGCCGGTCCAGCTTGTCCATGGCCTCGGGCTTGGAGTCGATCTCGATCTTGATCTTGGCCGCCGCCTCGTCGATCAGGTCGATGGCCTTGTCGGGCAGGAAGCGGTCGGTGATGTAGCGGTGGCTCAGCTCGGCCGCGGCCACGATGGCCGGGTCGGTGATCTCCACACCATGGTGGACCTCGTACTTGTCCTGCAAACCCCGCAGGATGGCCACCGTGGCTTCCACCGTGGGCTCGTCGACCAACACTTTCTGGAAGCGCCGCTCCAGCGCAGCATCCTTCTCGACGTACTTGCGGTATTCGTTGAGCGTGGTGGCGCCAATGCAATGCAACTCGCCGCGCGCCAACGCCGGCTTCAACATGTTGCCGGCATCGATGGCGCCTTCGGCCTTGCCCGCACCCACCATGGTGTGCAGCTCGTCGATGAACAGGATGATGCGGCCTTCGTCGGCTGCCACTTCCTTCAACACCGACTTCAAGCGCTCTTCGAATTCACCGCGGAACTTGGCACCGGCCAGCAACCCGGCCATGTCCAGCACCAGCACCCGTTTGTCCTTCAGCGTCTCGGGCACTTCGCCGTTGACGATGCGCTGGGCCAGGCCTTCGACGATGGCCGTTTTGCCCACGCCGGGCTCGCCGATCAGCACCGGGTTGTTCTTGGTCCGGCGCTGTAACACTTGAATGGCCCGACGGATTTCGTCGTCGCGGCCGATCACCGGGTCGAGCTTGCCCTGGCGGGCGCGTTCGGTCAGGTCCAAGGTGTACTTCTTCAGCGCTTCGCGTTGACCCTCCGATTCCGCCGAATCAACCTTGTTGCCACCGCGAACAGCCGTCACCGCCGCTTCGAGTGCCTTGCGCGTCAGGCCATGACCACGCGCAGTGGCGGCCATGTCGGTTTTGGCGTCGGCCAGCGCCAGCAAAAACGCTTCACTGGCGATGAACTGATCACCCCGTTTGCTGGCTTCCTTGTCGGCCGCTTGCAGCAATTGCAGCAGGTCACGGCTGGGCTGCACGCCCTGTGCTGATGTTTCCACCTGCACGCTGGGCAGGTTGCGCACAAAGGTCTCCATGGCGGCGGCCAGCGCCGCGGTGTTGGCGCCAGCGCGGTCCAGCAGCGCCCGCGGACCGTCTGGCTGGGCCAGCATGGCAGCCAGCACGTGCGCAGGTTCAAGGTAGGGGTTGTCGTTGTTGTTGGCCAGACTCTGAGCGTCGCCCAGGGCTTGCTGGAACGCGGTGGTGAGTTTGTCGGCGCGCATGGCTTGGCTCCTGGGTTTGGTCCTGTCTCAAGACATGGGGACCGTCGCGATTGAATCAAGCCGGGGCACACGTTGCTTTGATCCAGCGCAAAATTCCTGTCAGCCGGGCAGCGCCAGATCGCCGTCAAGCGCGGACTGCGCCGATGCCTACAAGACTTCGCCCAGCACGTGGTAATGGCCGGCTTGGTACACCAGTGGCGGCCCGGGCGCTTCGGTCACGGCCAGCACCCGGCCGATGAACAGCACGTGGTCGCCAGCGGTCTGTTGGGATGCCGTTTCACACTCGAGCACGGCCACCGCCCCAGCCAACACAGGGGCGCCGCCAGCGCCAGTTGCCCACGCGCCTTCAGCAAACTTGTCCTCCACCTTGGACGCAAACCGGCGTGACAGCGCGACTTGGTTTTCGCTCAACACATTGATGACAAAGTGGGCAGCGCGACCGAAGGCGATGGCCTGGGTACTGGCGCTGCGCAACGACCACAACACCAGCGGCGGGTCCAAAGACAAGGCGTTGAAGGAGTTGGCGGTCAGGCCCACACGCTGGCCCTGGTCGTCCAGACAGGTGACGATGGTGACGCCCGTGGCAAACCGGCCCAAGGCCGTGCGCAAGGCGCGGGCCTCGACCGCAGCCGGCACGTCAACCGTCAGCGCCTGCACTTCGGCCAGGCCCGGCACACTGGCAAGGTCGGCCACGCCAGTCACGCCCGTCACGCCAGTCACGCCCGTCACGCCCGTCACGTCCGTCATGGCACCACCCCGTTCTCAGAGGTCACGCCCCAGCGTTGCAGGGCGGCGTCGTCTGCCATGCGCGAATCCACCCAGCGCGAGCCACTGGGCGTTGTCTCCTTCTTCCAGAACGGCGCCTGGGTCTTGAGGTAGTCCATCAGGAACTCGCAGGCCTGGAAAGCCTCGCCCCGGTGCGCCGACGCCACCGCGACCAGCACGATCTGCTCACCCAGCGCCAGCGGTCCGATGCGATGGACGACACGCGCGGCACGAATGTCGAAGCGCAGCAGGGCCGCGTCGATCATGGCCTCGATGGCACGCTCGGTCATGCCCGGGTAGTGCTCGAGTTCCATGGCGCTGACGGCCGCGCCGTCACTGTGGCCACGCACCGTGCCGACGAAGCTGGCCACAGCGCCCACCCCCGCATCACCGGCCCGCAGCCGCGCCAGTTCAACGCCCACGTCGAAGTCATCGGTTTGAATGCTGACGCGCCCGAGTCGTCCCATGGCCAGCTCAGCCACCGGTTATGGGCGGAAAAAACGCGACTTCCGCACCGGCCGTGAGCGCCATCGACTCGTCAGTCACCAAGGTGTGATTGACCGCACAGCGCACCGACGTGTTCCGGGCCAACCGCTGCGCATGGTCCGCACTGCGGGCCATCAAGGCGTTGCGCAGGTCGGCCAGGCGGCTGCCTTCGGCAAGCTCCACCGATTCGTCAACACCCAAAGCCTCGCGCAAGGCCGCGAAGTAACGCACGCTGACTTTCATCGAGCGATCAGGTCTGACATCGGCAAGAACCGCACGATGTCGCCGCGTGTGATGCGCTGGCCGGGCGGGTTGTCCAGCAAGCCATCGGCCCAGACCACGGACGTCAATACGCCCGAGCTTTGGTTGCCGAACAACTCGAGCTCACCGGCTGCAGTCAGCCGCACCCGCAAAAACTCGCGGCGCTTGTCGGGCTTGAGCCAATCGAACGCGGCGCGCAACGGCAGGCTCGGTGGCAAGGCCGTGGATGCGCCTTGCAGTGCACGCAGCACGGTGGTGACGCACAGCAGGTACGTGACAAACGCCGACACCGGGTTGCCGGGCAGGCCCACCAGCAAAGCCGACGTGCCGTCGCCGCGGGCAATCTCACCAAAGGCCAGGGGCTTGCCGGGTTTGATGGCCAGCTGCCAATGCTCCAGCCGCCCCTCAGCCTGCGCGGCGGGTTTGAGGTGGTCTTCTTCGCCCACCGACACGCCGCCGCAGG
>Ga0105048_10014830_pt1 | contig 12122 bp, 9 predicted proteins | sample MAT05_FD_78382 | JGI IMG/M metagenome (GOLD analysis project Ga0105048, IMG submission 78382) | Freshwater microbial communities from Lake Fryxell liftoff mats and glacier meltwater in Antarctica - MAT-05 | ecosystem: Environmental > Aquatic > Freshwater > Ice > Liftoff microbial mat | place... | reverse complement strand
CCGTACACCACCGCCGAGCCGAGGGTGCACACCGCGGTGATGTAATAAAACAGCATGTCGGACTGCACCGCAAACTCGGAAGCTTGCGGTGGCAGAAACCCGGAGGTATCCAAGGATGCGAACATATGCCTACCCTTCCGATGAACGTATGATCGGCGACCCGGAAGCGTCAGCGACCGGAGTATGAGTATCCATGCCTCCGGGCGCTGTCGCTTCCGGCTCGCCCTGTGGCAATACTAATTTCGTTTCTCTCCGCGATCGCCGAACCGCGTACCCCGCAATGCCGAGAACCAAGAAGGCGAACGGGATCGCCGAGAACGAGAGGATCTTCATGTTGGTTTTGTACTTGCCGCTCATCTGGTCGTAGTTCATGCAGAGCAGCGCCATTTTGTCCGAGAGGCTACCGATCTTGCCTCCGGAGGCATCGACGAGCAACCGCCGCAGAGTTGTGGCATCGTAATCGACGCCGAGCATGTAATGGCTGATGCGGCCATCGGGCGTAAGGATGATAACCGCACTCGAGTGCTGAAAATCCCGTTCCCGGCTCCCGGATTTCACGAAACCGGAACCGGCCACCGGCACGACGTCGCCGAGTTCGTTCTCGTACATCTCTTCACCGTTGGGGCCTTTGGTGAACTTCTGATCGCGGACGAGGAACGGGTAGCCGAGGGCGTTAGTCAGTTGGCGGATTTTCCGCTTTAATTCGGGAACGTCTGAGAATTGGCCGGGGGTTGCCGTGAGGAACCACCAGCCCGGCTTATCGGCAGAACGCCCATCGTAGGCTTTCTGGTAGTATTCCCGTTTCGGCCCGGCGAGAGCCGGGGCTTCGCGGGCGTCGATGCTGAACGTAATCACGTTGAAGGCATCGCCCGCGGCGAACTTCGGATCGGCTTGTTGCATTTCCCGCATCGCGACGAGCAGTGCGTTCAAAACCACGTTGCAAAGCTTCGGGCATTCGTAGTACGCCGGCACGAGGATCGTCGGCTTGCCGCCGATCAAATCCCGCAGCATCACAGGAGTGGCCGAGTGATCGTACAACACGGTGTCCAAGGGAATCGCGGTGCCGAGCTTCTGTTCCACCGGCAAGTTCACGCTCTCCGGATCGACATTCGCCGGGCGCGGCGAACGGCCGTAAGACCCCACGTTCTGCGCGAACGCCCCCATTGCACTGAGAATCAGCACGGCGAAGGAGAACGCGGATCGTGGAATTTGTGGGAACATGGTCGAATCAGTGTTTGTGGTCGTGATCGTGGGGTGTTTCGACTTTCGGTTCAGAGGGGCCACCGCGGCCGCCGCTCGAGAGTTTCGCTGTGCCCAATGTGCCGACGACTGGGGCCGGTGCCCCCTCTCGGAACTTGAGCGTCTTCTTCTCGATGAGCAAAGTCATAGCTACATCGATCGGGATCTGTGCCAACTTACCTTCATCGACCCAAGAGTATTCGTGCAGGGAGCGCTTGTGCGTAGTCGGATCGACAAAATTCTGGGATCGCAGGGACTCGGGGTAAATCTCCGGGGAGTTGCCCGATTCCGCGGGCCGGAACGATCGCAAGAATGGGGGGTCGATCTGACCGTCCCGCTTTAGGTTCATTACCTGGATCCCTTCAAGCCGGGGATGCGGCACGGCGGGCATGTTTTCTCCTATCGGCACAGGCGATTCCGAGCTGATACGGCCGACCCGAGCATTCATCGGCATGGCTTCGGCGACCGTTTCGCCGCGACCGATCACGTAACGGAAAGTTCCCGAAACGATCAAGTAAGTGAAGACGAGGGCGACCGTCACGGCGATGGGAACGTACACGATGCCTCGCAAGCCAAACTCGTCCGGCTCGTGGCCGACGTTTTGGCTCTTCGGATCGATGCCCGGTTTTTCTTCGTGGAGGGATGCCGAGGCCCCGGTGAGGGACATCCACATCGCTTCCATCGGAGTATCTTTATGTGGCAGTTTGTCGCTCATGAGATCACCCAATCGTAGGGTGGGCAATGCCCACCGTTTCTTCAGACAACACGGTGGGCAGTGCCCACCCTACATAAACTGTGATAATTAGTGGCCCCAGTCGGCCAAGAACTTCGCTTCGTGATTCTTCACTAGGATCGGGAACTTGCCGAGTTCGCGGCTGAATGCCAAACCCCACAAGCCGCCCACTCCCACGATCGCGGCCAGCGCCATCGGCACGTGGGCATACGCTTTCTCAGCATGTGGAACCGAAGGAACGATCCACCACACAACATCCAATGCGCACACGGTGAGCAGCATCGAGGTCATAATCTGCATCGTACGCGGGTTCGTTTTGATCTCGCGGAACAGGAGAACGATGAACGGTACGAACCAGTGGAACAGCATGAGCGTGTACGAGAGCCACACCCAGGCCGTTGGCGGATCGCCGCCGCCGCGCTTGATGTAGTAGGGGATTTCTTCCGGCAGATTCCCCGCCCACACGAGCATATATTGGCAGAAGCTCGAATAAGCCCAGAGCATCGTGAAGCCGAAGATGAGGCTGCCGATGTCGATCCGGAACTTCTCTTTGATGATCGCCATGACTTCCAACTTGCCCTTGGTGAGCGTGTAGAAAAGTAAGGCGCTGAAAGAGAGCGTAGTGAGGAACTGGTTCATGCCGAACACGACGGGGAACATGCTCGATGCCCACACCGGTTCAACCGACATGACCCAATCGGTGCAGAATACGGCCATCGTGAGCGCCCACACCAGAATGCCGGGGGCGCTGACTCCTTGCAATTTGCCGAGCGTTTCCTCAGTTTTGTTTTCTTCGTACGCCTTGGCATGCTTCAACACACCGCGGGCGAACACTCCGATGATGGCGAAGTAGATGATGAAGCGGATCGGGAAGCCGCCGAGGGCCGAGGGGCTGGCGCTCAGGAAGTCGTGCCGCTTGTGCTGCACTTCGATCACCGCTTCCTCGCGAAGGTGCCATTGCGAAGCGACCGCGCTGACGTCCCCTTCCCACGATTGATCGGCCCACCAAAACGGAGACTGTTTCCCGTCGAAGAGGAACAGCGAAAGGATCACCGGTAAGCCGAGGGCGAAGAGCACCGGCAGCGTGCGAATCGACGCTTGGAAAATCCGGCGGAAGACGATGCCCCAGCTCGCGTTCGTGACGAAGCCGATCATACTCAGGGCCAGCGAACCGAATGGAAGGCTCGTCCAGAAGATGAAGCCGCAGAGGTAGGCCATGAACCAATCGCGGGTGCCGTGTTCGGGATCCGCGAGGGAGTTGGCGACACCGCAAATCGAGTAGACGACGAACCCGGCAATCGCCGCGATCAACGCCAATTTCTTCACCGGTGCGACATCGATGATCGCATCGGGCAACACCGTCTCGGCGTGGTGTTCGTAAGTTGTTGCGGCCATTAGTGTTGCCCCCCCGCCGTGTCTTTCTTGGCCTCGGCCTTGGATTTCTCGATCTTTTCCGCGACTCCGGGAACCTCGGCGACTGGCGCCGCTTGGCTCAACTGCAAGGCTCGGAGGTAAGCCACCACCCGCCAGCGATCCGCCGGATCGGGAATCTGCGTATCGTGGGACGGCATGCCGCCGTAGCCCCAAGTGATCACTTGGAAGATGTAGCCGACAGGGACATCTGTAATCGGTATCGTCTTGCCGTAACGGTAGAAGCCGCGGGAAGAACCTTGCGGATTCTCCGTGTAGCGAGGTTCCGGTTTGCTCTCCGAGGCGTTGTACGCCATGGTCGACCAATCCTTGGCCCCGTGGCCGGTCGGATCGCTGTGGTACGACGGCGGACGGAGGAAGCCCCGTTCGGGAATCTTACCGTTGGCGTGCCCGGCCCCGCCGTGGCACTCGGCGCAGGCCGCGTTGTAAACGATTTGGCCGCGTTTCAAATCGGCCTTGGTGATCTCGAAAGGGAACGCGTTGACGAAGTTCGCCACGTCGTTCGGTGCCCCCGGCGGCGGCACGGTCTTCCCCGTCGGATCGATGAGCTTCGTCCATTCCGGATCGGCCACGACCGCCTTGCCTTGGGCCGTGAGCCAAGTGATCATCGGATCGACGTCCAAATATTGGTTCCGGTGAACCACGCCGTTTTCCAGCGGCCGGGCCGACTGGTTATTGGCGAACATCTTATTTTCGGAGTACGGCCGTTGGTACGGCTGATCCGCCATCTTTTGCTGGCACCCAACCGTGGCCGAACAAAGTAACAGGAATGCGATTCGTACCGTAATCATTCGGGCACCTCCGCGACGCTTTCCGCATGTAAGGTCGCCATGAATTCCTTCGGCCCCGAGCCGTCGCCGAACATGGGATCGACCGCTTCGATACAGAGGAAGAAGCGATCCCGGGTCGCCCGCACGAATTGGGGAACGTTGAACACCGGGTGGTAAGGCTGCGGCAATCCGCAGAGCGCGAGCAGCCCGAACAGGCCGCTCATGCTGGCCGTGAGCACGAGGAGCGCCCACGTGACCGGTACGAACTGCGGCCAACTCCAGTAGGGTTTGCCGCCGATGTTGATAGGGTAATCCCATGTTGCGAACCACGTTTGCATCAGGAAGCCGACGGTGGCGCCGCAGAGGCCGCCGATGAAAACGATGGCTCCGATTTCGGAACGGGGGCAGCCGAGTTCGTCGGCCACCTCGCCGATGGGATACGGGCTGTAGCCGTCCATCCGGGTGTAACCGGCCTCTTTCGCCCTGCGCGTAGCGAGGACGAGTTCGTCGCCCGTGGCGAATTCGGCCATGACGCCGTAGAGGGCGGGCGTTGTGGAAGCGGTTGCGCTCACTTGGCGTTCTCCATGCAAGCGTGACCGTCGCGACCGCCCTGCTTGAAGGGCAAGAACTCGCGCATTTCGGTAATCGAGATCATCGGGAGGAACCGTACGAACAAGCAGAACAGCGTGATGAACAGGCCGACCGAGCCGACCATCACCGCCCAGTCCCAAATCGTCGGAGCGTAGCGGCCCCAAGCCCCCGGCACTTGGTCGCGGCTGAGCGTGATCACGATCACGTAGCGCTCGAACCACATGCCGATGTGAACCGATCCGGCGATGAGGAACAGGAAGAGTTCGTTGGTGCGAACCTTCTTGAACCACAACAGCGACGGGATGACGGTGTTCGTGAGGATGAGTGCCCAATAGCTCCACCAGTACGGGCCGTACCACATCCGTTGCATCGTGTAGAACCATTCCGGCCCGTGGGAGTACCAAGCGAACCAGACTTCGCAGAAATAGCCGAAGCTCACGAGCAAGCCGGTGGCGATCATCACCTTCGCACACAGTTCCATGTGCTTCATCGTGATGAAATCGTTCATCTTGTAGTAATGCCGCAGCGGCACCGCCAGCCAAACCACCATGGCGAAGCCGCTGAAGATGGCCCCGGCCACGAAGAACGGCGGGAAGATCGTGCTGTGCCAGAGCGGCACAATACTCACGGCGAAGTCGAAGGACACGATGGTGTGCACACTGAACACCAGCGGCGTACCGATGCCCGCGAGGAGCAGGTAGAGCTTTTCGTAACGGCGCCAGTGGAACGCCGAGCCGCGCCAACCGAGCGAAAGCATGCCGTACACGAAGCGTTGGGCCTTGTTCTTGGCGATGTCCCGCAGGAGCGCGAGGTCGGGAATCATACCGACATACCAGAATACCAGCGATACGGTGAGGTACGTGGATACCGCGAACACGTCCCAGAACAGCGGGGAGCGCGGTTGCGGCCACACGGCCATGTTGTTGGGGAACGGGAACAACCAGTACGCCAACCAGGGGCGGCCCATGTGAATCAGCGGGAAGATCCCGGCGCACGCCACGGCGAAGAGCGTCATGGCTTCGGCGAAGCGGTTGATACTCGTCCGCCATTTTTGGTGGAGGAGCAAGAGGATCGCGGAGATCAAAGTCCCGGCGTGGCCGATGCCGATCCACCACACGAAGTTCACGATGGCGAAGCCCCAGCCGACGGGCTGATTCAACCCCCACACCCCAGTACCGAGGTAGAAGAGGTAGGCCAAGCCGATCACGAGCGCTTGGAGTAACGCGAAGCCGAAGAGGAACCACCCCCACCACGCTTTAGGCGTGGGGGTACCGCCAACGACCACGTTGGCGATTTTATCGCCGAGGGTCACGGTGTTGTAGTTCCCACCCAAAATGCCTTCGGGGTGGGTCGGGTAAGTATCGGTAAACCCGCTCGGGGCGGTTTCAGTCGCCGTTGCCATGTTCGGTAAGGCTCCTTGCGGCATGTTCGGGTTCGGGTTGCGGATGGCAGCGAGGTAGCTGGTCCGCGGCATCACGTTGTATTCCGCCAGCAGGCCGTAGTTATGTTCTTCGGCCTTCGATTTCAGAATCTTGCTCTCGGGGTCGTTCAAATCTCCGAAGGTGATAGCCGCACTCGGGCACGCCTGTTGGCACGCCGTGAGGATTTCGCCATCGTAAATCTTGGGGCGACCGTTGGCATCCTTCGCCCGGGCCGGTTTGCCGTTGGGCAGTTTCTTATCCCATTCGCGTTCGGCTTCGATCTCGGCGTTGCGGATGCGTTGTGTGCAGTAGGTGCACTTCTCCATCACGCCGCGGGTTCGCACGCTCACTTCCGGGTTATTCAACAGCTTGAGGCTATCGGTCGTGTAGTCGGTGTACTGCAGGAAGTTGAAACGGCGGACTTTGTACGGGCAGTTGTTGGAACAATACCGCGTACCGACGCAGCGGTTGTAGGCCATATCGTTCAAACCGTCGGCGCTGTGAACCGTGGCACCGACGGGGCAAACCACTTCGCAGGGGGCTTTTTCGCACTGCTGGCAGGGCACCGGTTGGAAGTGCGTGCGGATCGCAGCGGAATCCTTGGCTTTTTCCTTGCGTTGTGCCGGCTTCACTTCGTAGGCACCGAGTTCGTCTTCCATCGCCTTCTTGCCGGGGATGGAATAATAGCGGTCGATGCGGATCCAGTGCATGGCCCGACCGCGGGTCACTTGATCCTTGCCAACGACGGGGGTGTTGTTTTCCGATACGCAGGCGAGCGTGCAAGCTCCGCAACCGGTGCAGGAACCGAGGTCGATCGTCATGGCCCAACGCCGGTAGCTCTTCGTGGCTTCTTGACCGTTGACCGTGATCGGGTTGGCCATGTACAAGCTGAGCTTCTTCAAACGTTCGTCGTGCGATTTGTGGTCTCCGTCTCCGTGCCCGTGATCGTACTTCGATTTCATCCCGAGGAGTTTGAAGTTCTCCGGGGTACCCGGGGTGAGGCCACGAATCTCTACGTATTCCGCGGCGGACGAGGCCGGGATTTGGGCGAATACGGGATCGTTCGCGAACTCGGTTTTGGTCGCATGGCGCACCGGTCGGCGCGATTCCATCGCGGCGTGGGCACCGGCGATGGCCAAGGTGTACTTCTGCCCGGTGCGTTTGAGTTCGGCCGCCGCAGTCCACACGGCATCGGTGCCGCGGAGTTTGTACGAGTTGAAGCCGGGGATATGGGCCGGGGCGCGTTCATAAATCCCGGCGATGCGGCCGGCCCGTTCGCGACCGAAGCCCAAGTGGAGCAAAACGACGCCATCGGCCATACCGGGCACGACGTGAACCGCCACGCTGAGTTTGCGGCCGTTCACCGTCAACTCGCCCACGTCGGTTTCGGTGCTGCCGCGTTCGCCGCCAGTCCACGCGAAGCTTTGTTCGATCTTCAATTCTTCGGCAGTCCGCGGGGACACCATCGCCGCGTTATCCCACGTGAGGTTCGTGATCGGCTTCGGCAGTTCTTGCAACCAGCCGTTGTTGGCCTGCTTGCCGTCGAACAGCACGGGGTCGGGTCGGAACTGGATTTCCAAGCCTTTGATGGGCGCTTGGGTGAAATCCTTGTCGTTCAACTTGTCGAGGTTCACCGCGGCGGCGACTTCCTCGGCGGGGTACGCAGAACCGGCGAGAACCCCCTCGCGGAGGGCTTTTTGCCAGTAATCTTCGAACTTGCCCGATTTGATCTTCTCGTCGAAGAACTTGCGGGCCGTAGCTTCGACGAGGTTCAAGCCATCCGTCGAAGGCTGTTCGAGGAGTTGGGCGACGAGTTCGAGCAAAGACTTCCCGGCATAGAGCGGCGCGATCAGCGGTTGCTGGATGCTGATGGTGCCATCGTGGCCGCGCACGTCTCCCCACGCTTCGAAGAAGTGGGCCGCCGGAATGTGGTAGTTGATGTACTTCTCGTGCGAAGTTTCATCTTGGTACAGCCCGTGGTGAACGACGACGCCCTTTTTGCCTTTCACCGCATCCAAGGCGTTGGCGAACTCGAGGTCGGCGTGGGCATCGTACACCGGGTTGACACCGGACATAATCAGCACTTCGACCTGCCCGGCCTTCATTTCCTCGACGAGCGTTTTGAACTCGGCGGCGCGATCCCCGGGTTTGGTTTGCAGGGGGAGAATATATTTGACGATGGCCGAGGCCTTGGCATCGAGCACGGCGTTGATAGCGTGGGCCAACAAGTGAACCGAGGCCGATTGGCATTCGCCGGGGATGACCACGGCCTTGCCTTTGTGGTCGAGCAAATCCTTGGCGAGCGGGGCGATCCACTTCTTGGCGAGTTCGGGCAGGTCGGCCGCGGCGGTCACGCCGGGCACTTTGAGTTCGGCCGCGAGCGATCGGGCGAAGGCTTCGACCATGCTCGGCTTCAACGGCAAGCGGTGATCGGCGCTGGCCCCGGTGCTCGTGAGCGCACCTTCGACAACATACAAGCGATTGAGTTTTTTGGTCGCTTCCTCGACAATCTTCTCGTTCGAGGGGTGAACGTGCTTGTGATCCGCACCCTCACCTTCGGCGTGATCGTGGTGGTGTTCGAGGTTGTGAACCGCATCGACGGTGCTGACCTTGCGGCGGCTGGCATAATCGCGGGAATAGCGAACCGAGCCGGGGCCGCAGAGGAAATCGGCATCCAGCGACAACACCACATCGGCCTTGGTGAGATCGTAAATCGGCTGCAACGGCTTGCCGAACGCGGCGAGCGAAGCTTTCACCGCGGCATCGCGGCACACCGGTTCGTACTGCACCCACTTGGCCGCCGAGTAGCGTTTGGAGAGTTCGTCCATCAACGCGGCGAAGCTCGGCGACGTGGAAGGTTCGGTGAGGATGCGAACCCCGGCGCCCTGCTTCTCCGCCCGCTTAGCGAGTTCCTCTTTGATCACCATTACGGCTTTGTCGAACGTCGTGCTGTTGGCCCCCAGCAATACTTGCTGCGAACGATCGGGGTCGTACATCGTGAGCGGGGCGGCGAGCGCTTGGAGCTCGATACTGCCGAGGCTCGACGGGTGATTCGGATTGCCTTCGCATTTGATCGGCCGGCCTTCGTGGCTCTTGACCAACAAACCGATGCCGACGCCACCCTGTTGGGGCATGGCCGTGGCGAAGAACAGGGGCACGCCCGGGATGATCTGATCGGGCTGATTGACGTACGGAACGATCTTCTTTTGCGAAGCGGGCTTGAACGAAGGGTTGCAACCGACGGCACCGGCCAACGCGACCGACGCCCCGGCCATCGTGAGGAAACGGCGACGGCTGACCGGATCGAGCCATTCCGAAGCGTCTTCGGGGAACTCGTCTTGGATCATCGTTTCGAACTTTGGCGAACCCATCCATTGATCGATGGATTGCCAATATTCGGGTTCAGCGGTCTTCAATTCGGCGGACATTCGGCGTTCCTCTTAGTCAAAATCGTCGCTGACGCTTCCGGCTCGGAAAAACCTACCTGTGGCAGATGCTGCAGTTCGTCAGGACCTGCGCTTCGCGGACATTGTGCTTGGCCTTGAGTTCGGCACCGAGGCTCGCCTGCGAGTTCGGCTGCCCCGTCGCCTCGTTGATCGTGTCACTCGGCTTGAACTGCATGTTCGTGATTTCGGAAGTCGGCCGGAGGTGCCGTTCCGGGTGGCGGTGGCAATCGAGGCACCATTCCATCAGCAGCGTTTTGCTCTGGAAAACGAGGGCCATTTGGTCGATCTGGCCGTGGCAGGAAACGCAACCGACACCCTTGGCCACATGGATGCTGTGGTTGAAGTAGGTGTAATCGGGCACGTTGTGAACCTTCGTCCAAACGATCGGTTTGTTCTTGGCGTAGCTCTCGCGCACGGGGCTGAGCAAATCGGCCGAGTTCCACATTTGCTGATGGCAATTCATGCAGGTCTTGGTCGGCGGGATGCCCGCGCTGGCCGAGATTTCAAAAGCCGTGTGGCAGTAGCGGCAATCGATGCCGAGCTGCGAAACGTGGTGTTTGTGGCTGAACGGCACCGGCTGTTCCACGACTTCCCGCGCTCCGGTGGTGTAGTCGGAACGGTAGAAGTAGGCCCCGCCGACGCCGCCGGCCGCACCGAGTACCGGTAGCCCGAGCAGTAACAATCGCGTTAAGATGTTGAACGATTTCGGGAAAACCTGGGGCATCGCTGCCTCCTGAGATTCAAAACAATGTTCGATACAACGCGGTTGCCACTAAATCGGCAGTGGGAACGGCGGCGGAATGCCATCGAGTGCAAACTGAGCGAAGCGGTATGCACCGACCGCGAGGTTGATCCCGACGATGCCGAAGAACAACCCCAGCCAGGCGAGGTGTTCACCATCTTTGCCCGCGCGCCAACCCATGAAGATCGAGATCACTGCGAGCGTCGTGCCGATGCTGGCGATCGTGATGCCGAACGGATACCACCAGAATACGGGGATGCCCCACAAACCGAGGCAGAACGAAGCGGTGGCGATGCCGCGGCGCGTCGTGTGGGTTATCGGTGTGAGCTTGATCGGTGGAACCGAAGTCGCTGTGGGATTAGCCATAATGATGATGCCCGAAATCGTTTCGAGAGCCATGAAGCCTACAGTTTTAGTAACCGCAACGGTCGCGAACATACCAGTCAGCAAAAATTGAACCGAATCGTCCGCCGTTCGCATAACTGGATTTCGCAGGCTTTCACCGTGGTCATCTCGGGCGATTCTCAACTTCAAGAAGCCACGCCTTTCCACTCTCTCAAATCCGGGAAATGGGTACGTACATCCGGGTTCACCACGAGATCGACCGGCCACACTTTTTCGATCAACAACTTGGCGATGCCGAGTGCCCCCACGTGGGCCATATCTTCCCGGCTGCGGAGATCGACCCCCGCAGTGTGGGCCGTGAGAATGATGTTGTCCAAAGTCAGGAGTGGGCTGTTCTTCGGCGGTTCCTGAACGAACACGTCGATCCCGGCCGCGGCGATCCGTTTCGATTTCAAGGCATCGTAAAGTGCCGTTTCATCGACCACTTCTCCGCGGGCCGTGTTGATGAGATACGCTGTCGATTTCATAAAATCGATCGTGCGAGCGTTGATCATATCCTTGGTTTCGGTCGTGAGCGGAACGTGCAGGCTGACGATGTCGGCGGATCGCAAAACTTCTTCCAAAGAATGCATGGCAATTCCGTGGGACTTCGCCAAAACGCCATCGACATACGGATCGCAGGCGATCACCGGCATGCCAAAGGCCTTTGCTCGCAACGCCACGGCACTGCCGGTGCGACCCAAACCGATGACGCCGAGGGTTCGGCCGCGCAACGGTTGTTGAGCGATCCGCGGCCAGCCCCCGGCCTTCATCTTTTCGTGTTGCATGAACAACGATTTGGAAAGCGCCAGCATCAGCAACAACGCATGTTCCGCCACGGCCTCGTGGTTCGTACCCGGCGCATACGTCACCGCGACGCCGTGATCGGTGCAGGCTTGCACATCCACGGCGTCGTAACCGACGCCCGCACGGCCCAGCACCTTCAGCCCCGCTTTTGCGGCGGCTTCGATCACTTTGCGGGTATACGGTTCCGAACCGGCGAGGCTGGCCACGCAACCGGGCAACTGTTCCAAAAGTTCCGCTTCGGTCATCTGGGCCACCCGTTTGGGGTAAACCAACTCGAAGTGTTCTTCCAACAGTGGTGCGTAGGTATGTGGAATCTCCCGCATGGGGGCGGGGCCGACGATCACACGCGGTTTCATAGTGGGCTTCACCGGGAGGGAATGGAAGCTGTTCTACATCGGAAACCGCTGTTGGTCAGTGAATTTTTGGAAGGAATGTTCCAACTCGGCGAACCTTTCCGATGCGGGATCCTTCCATTGTTCGCGGGCTTTTTGGTGGGCGATCCCCGTTCCCGCTTGACAATAGCCGGTTCCGCGCAACAATAAGGTATCCCGAATCACT
>Ga0105048_10014829_pt1 | contig 12122 bp, 11 predicted proteins | sample MAT05_FD_78382 | JGI IMG/M metagenome (GOLD analysis project Ga0105048, IMG submission 78382) | Freshwater microbial communities from Lake Fryxell liftoff mats and glacier meltwater in Antarctica - MAT-05 | ecosystem: Environmental > Aquatic > Freshwater > Ice > Liftoff microbial mat | place... | reverse complement strand
TGCGCGTAGAAGTCGGTGAAGCGCATGCCTTCGCGGGCCATCTGATCGATATTGGGCGTGCGGATGTAAGGCGAGCCGTAGCAGCCGAGATCGCCGTAGCCCTGATCGTCAGCGAGGATGACGATGATATTGGGCGGGCGCGCTGTTTGCGAAGCGAGGGCCGCGGTGCTGAGAAAGTGACGGCGCGTCATTAACGGCCGCCGGGGGGACGGATGCTCGCGCCTTTGTACGGGTGACGTTCTTGCCAGAGGGGCCAGTCCATTTCGAGTCCGAGGCCGGGCTTGTCGTTGAGCGTGACTTCCCCTTTTACGACTTGGGGGAAGGTGTTTTTGGTAAGCGGGTTGAAGGCGGGAGTTTGACCGGCGTCCCATTCCTGGATGAGGAAATTCCGGATGGCGGCCATGGAGTGAAGGGATGCGACGTGAGCCACCGGGCCGTAATACATGTGCGGAGAGATTTCGGCGCCGTAGGTGTCGGCGAGGTTGGCGATTTTTCGAATTTCGGAGATGCCGCCGCAGTGGATGACATCGGGCTGGATGATCTGCGCGCCTTTGGCGTCGAGGAGTTGTTTGAACTCGTAGCGGGAGATGAGACCTTCGCCGCCGGCGACGGTGACGGGGCTTTTGGCGGCGATTTCACCCAGAGACTGCGGGATCTCGCGCCAAGCCGGCTCTTCGATAAACATGGGCTTGAAGGGCGCGACGGCGCGGGCGAATTCGAGGGCGCTCCGCACTGAAAATGTCTCCCACATTTCGAGGCCGATTTCCATGTCCGGGCCGCCGCCTTTGCGGGCGGCTTCGACTTCGGCGGTCAAGCGGCGGAGGCGCTGCTGTTCGGCGCCACCTTTGGGCAGCACCCACTTAATGCAGGACCAACCTTCGTCGCGGGTCTTTCTGGCGAGGGCTTCGATATTGGCGGGGGAGCGGTCGGTGAGCGAGTGGCTCCAGTGCGAGTAGTAGACGCGCATGGGCTTGGCTTCGGCGGCGCCGAGGAGCCGCCAGATGGGTTGCGAGAGTTGTTTGCCGAGGATATCCCAGAGGGCGATATCAATGGCGGAGAGGGCCGTCATTAAGACGGGGCCGTTGCGGTAGCGGGAGAGTTGGAAATAATTGCGATTCCAGTGTTCTTCGATGCCGGCGGGGTCCTTGCCGGTGAGATAAGGGGTGTAGAACTGGATGGCTTGTTCGACGATGTCGACGCGACCAGAGACGGAGCCTTCGCCGAGGCCGGTGATACCGCCATCGGTTTCGATTTCCAGGAACAGGTAGTCGCGGTTGGCTATCGAGTGTTTGCGGGTAACGAGTTTGGTGATTTTCAGGCTCTGCGCGGCGCCGATGAGGGCGAGGGCGGCCAGGAGGTGACGGCGAGTCATATTAGATTTTCACGAAAATCTTGCGTTGATAGAGCCAGTAGCAGGCGTACCACATGCCGGCTAGGACAACGATTTGATGGGGAATTTGGCCGAGGTCACCGAGCATTTGGAACTTGCCGGTAAAAGCGGAGAGGCCGCGATCGAGCCAGCCTTTGAGGCCGATCTGGCCGAGCGAGTAGATGAAGATGGAGTTCATGCCGACGACGACCAAAGGGAAGGTCCAACGCTTGGTTTGTTTGATTTCTATCAGCCAGTAGAACGGGATCAGCATGGCGATGACCCAACCGGTAGAGAAGAAGGTGAAGGAAACGGTCCAGAGGCGCTTGATCATGGGGTTGACCGGTTGGAGGGCGAGGCCTAGAGCGAAGCACACGACGGCGGCGATAGCGAGGATCTTAAGTTTTTCGGCGTGCGTCCTGTGGGTCTGGAGGAGCTGACCAGTCCAGCAGCCGAAGAGGATTGTCAAGGCGTTGCCGACGGCGTTGAGCGTGGTGTAGTAGCCACTGTAGTTGTAGCCGAGGAGCTTCAGATCGAGCACGGCGCCAATGTTGCCGTATTGAGCCCAAGGGCCGTTGGGACTGGGGAAGAGGAGGTAGAGCGCCCAGTAGAGACCCAGGATCACGGCGGCGGTAATCACCTGTTTGGTCCAGTCGAGCCGGGTGATGAGGAAGCACAGGACGTAGCCGATGGCGATTTGAGAAAGGACATTGATGAGTTGGAATTTGAGCGGCTGCGTGGAGCCCCAATTGGAGAAAAGGTTGCTGAGGAAGATGAGAAGGAACGCGCGCCAGAGGACGTGTTTGAAGACCTGAGTGTTGGTCGCGCCCTGGGCGAGTCGACGGGCGAACGCGAGGGGCATGGCAACACCGACCATGAAGGTGAAGGCGGGTTGGATGAGATCCCAGAAGGTGCAGCCTTCCCAAGCGGCATGGTCAAACTGATCGGCGAGCCAGGACCAGTCCGGATAGTTCTTTAGCACGCCGAGTCCGAAGCCGGATCCGGCGAGGATGATCATGATGAAGCCACGATAAGCGTCGAGACTGACGAGGCGCGCGGCTGGTGTCATGGTAGCGGCTAGTATATCCTTCCTAGTGTTATGAATTCGAGACGGCATTTGATGCAAGCAGCGGCAGGGCTGGCGATGGCGGCGGGACCGCTGACGCGGCGGACATTGGGGAAGACAGGGTTACAGGTGTCAATCCTGGGCCTGGGCGGGGCGCCGATAGGGAATCTGCCGGATCATGCGGCGGCGGTGGATGTGGTGAAAGCCTGTTATGACGCGGGGGTGAATTACTTTGACACCGCATCAGCGGGGGCGTACGGGTTGAGCCAGACGCGGTACGGCGCTGCGCTAGGGGGCGTGCGCGATAAGGTGGTGCTATCAACAAAGACGCGGCACCGCACCTGGACGCAGGCGGAGCTTGACCTGACGCAGAGCCTGACGAATTTGAAGACGGATCATATTGATCTCTATCAGATTCACAACGTGATCAACGACGAGGACATTGAGTTCATCTTCGCGCGGCGGGGCGTGATGGAGATGGTGGAGAAAGCGCGGCGGGACGGGAAGATCCGATTTGTGGGGGTGACCGGCCATACGGATCCGGCCATTCTGAATAAGATCATTTCGCGGTATTCGTTCGATACGATTTTGATGCCGCTGAGCGTCACCGATGGAGCGAACAAACCGAAGAGCTTTGAGGCGCAGACGCTACCGCTGGCGAAGAAGCTCGGCATGGGGATCGTAGCGATGAAAACGCTGGGGGCCGGGGCGGTGCTGAAGGCCAAGGCGGCAACGGTGAATGAGTCACTGAGCTATGTCTGGACGCTGCCAGTTTCGACAGCGATACTGGGATGCAGCGAAGTAGCGCATGTGCGCGGGAACGCGGAGATGGCGCGGGCGTTTCGACCTTTGACCGCGGACGGGATGGACGCGTTGCGGCGACGGATGGAGAGCTATCCGCTGTACGCGATGGAGCCGTGGAAGCGGATGTCGCATGAGGGGCGGGCAGGGGCCGAATACCGGGCGGACTAGAATTTTGAGCTCGCTTTTGAAGCGATTGCGCCTTTAGCGGGCATGAACCGAATTATCGCCATGTTGGTTATAGCGGGACTGTCGCTGCCCGCGCAGTCTATTGGCGGGGCCGCAGCCGCCGCGCGAGCCGCCAAACGGACCGCGGAACGGAAGGAAGCCGAGGCGGCCCGGACGGCGCAACGCGAAGAGTCCGAAAGATCGAGGGAAGCGGCGAGAGCCGAAAGGAACGCGAGGCCGCCGGCGGCGGACAATTACGCGGTGGCGAGCGCCGAAGCGCCGGATCAGGGAGTCACCGGACCGCTGCATGAAAAGTACATAAAGCGAGTGGTGTTCACGAAGGCGGACAAGGGGATGGACGAGGTTCGAGAGGCGGACCTGTTGCAGGAGATCGCGCTGGGCGATCCGCTGTACTTCCGGGTCTATCTGGAGAAATCAGCCGCCAAGCTACTTAAGCCGAAGATGGCCGAATTCACGGACCTGGAGATTGCACGCAGCGTGCGATGGGGAGTGCGCTTTACGGTGGCTGGGAAAACTCCAGTGGACACACTGATGCAGAAATGGGGAACGTCAGCAGAGAAGGCAAAGATGACGACTTGGCGTGGAGTGATGGTGAAGGATGGGAGCACGGGAATTCCGGGCGTGGACACGTTTGGCGAGTTTGTTTCGCGGGGATTAATCAAGGGATTTCTGACGCCGGGCAAGAACGTAGTGAAGGTGGAGTTGTACCCGATTGGATACAAGAACACGACAGGTAAGGAGGAGCGAATCGACGGGGAGGTGGCCGCGACCGGAGAGATCACGCTCGCTTACTCCGGGGCGATCAGCGGGGCCTCAAAGCTCTGCCCGCAGGACCAGCAACGGTTGAAGGACCCGGGGCTGGAGGGAATGATTCTGCGGACCGCGCAGCAGACCTGGAACACGACAGACCATAAGCCGGTGGCCACGAGAATCACGCATGACGGGTGGACCATCTTCCGGAATCAATTGACGGGAGTGGTGACACACCGGTCGATCGATGCGATCATAATGGCTCGCGGCGCCGAATACTGCCAATGGGAGGGCTACGCGTACACGCAGCCGCATGTGGGAAACGGGTTTGCCAACGGCGGCAGCTTTACGGGATCCGCCGGCGCGCACTACATGCCGTGCGCGTGTATTGGCAAGTAGGTTAGGTTAGAAAATCAAGCGAAGCACGAGTTCCGTTTGACGGCTGAGGTTGGCTTGGGCGGAGATTCGCCCGAACTGGCCGAGCGCGCCGAAGGTGGTGTTGGGTCCGCTGAAGACGGGGTGGTTGGCAAGATTGAACGAGGAGGCGCGGAGGTTGGCCTTCAGTTTCTCAGAGATGACGAACTGCTTGGTCAACGTGACGTTGATGTTGTTCATGCCAGGGTTGCGGAGCCAGCCGACGCGTGGGCCGACGTTTCCGAAGGTGAAATCAGCGGGCTGGGCAAAGGCCGCGGTGTTGAAGTAGGCTCCGAGACGGCTATTGACACTGCCGGAGATGCCGGCCTTGGGATCTCCGATGACATTGGGACGCTGCGCGCCAGCGCCGGTGAGGAACAGGGTGTTCTGGTTGACGCCGAAGCTGAGCGGGAAGCCGGACTGGAAGGTGCTGAAGGTGGCGAGATTCCATTGGCCGAGCAGGAGATCAACCGGCTTGGAGGCGTTGCCGAGGAACTTGCGGCCCTTGCCGATAGGCGTGTCCCAGGAGGTGGTGATCGTCAAGCGCTGGGGCACGTCGAAACTGGTAACGGCGCGCTCCACACGGCGATCATAGAAGTTCTGGTAGGGGCCGATATCACCCATATTCCTTGCGTAGGTGTAAGAGACGATGGTGGTCAACCCATGCCACAAGCGCTGTTCGAACTTGGCCTGGAAGGAGTGGTAGACGGTATTGCCGAAGGTGGGCAGGTTGCGGGTAACATTCAAGAACTGCGGAAAGGGCCTGAGGAGTTGTTGGCGCTGCACGGTGGCGCCGGCGAGTTGGCCGACAGCGATCTTGCCGGCGAAGGGGTTGGGCACGACGTCCAGGAGGGAACGGCCAAGGGAGAGAAACTGCGCGGGAACCTGATTGATGTTTTCGTTAATGCCGGTCTGCGGATCACTGGTAATGTGGATGCCGCGGGAGCCGACATAGCCGAGTTGGAGGAGCGACTTGGAGAAGACCTCGCGCTGCACGTTGACGTTCCATGTGTGCAGGAGGGGCGTGACATCGCTGGGATCGAAGTACGAGACATTCTGTCCGACGAGAGTGGCGAGGCCGAGGGAGTTGCCGGTGACTTGCGCGAGGCCGGCGGGGAATGGATTGCTGAGACGGTCCGTCGGGGTGAAGCCATCTTGTGAAGTGACGACGGCGGTACTGGTGGAATAGCCAACGGGGTCTACCGAGCCGACAACGGGCATGTAGTGTAGGGCGTAGCCGCCGCGGAGGACCGTCTTCGGCATGACGGTGTAGGCGAAGCCGAAGCGGGGCGCGAAGTTGTTGCGGTCCGGGTTATAGATACCGCGATCCTGGCCGCCGATGCCGGCATACTGCAGGCCGCCACGGGCGCCGGCGCCGAGGGCGCTTGGCGTGGCGATATCGAAGCCGCGGGTGGAACGGTCGTACCGTTCGGTGCGAGGCGTTTCGAACTCATACCGCAAGCCCATATTGAGGGTCAGCTTCGAGGTAACTCGGAAATCGTCCTGGAAGAAGAAGCCGTAGTATTTGTTCAGAATGCTGACACCGTTGTTGTTGGCGAGACTGCCGCCGCCGAGGCCCAGAAGGAACGAGGCCATGGGGAAGCCAGTGTTGCCGGCCGGGGTAAGGGCGGAGGGGCCGTTGGACCAGGCGTTGGAGAAGGAGAAGCTGCCGCTGGGATTGAGGTTACGGAAGAAGTTACCGTAGAGAAGCCGGAGGTCGGCGCCGGTCTTGAAGACGTGCTTGCCACGCTGATGGGAGACGTTGGATTGAATGACGTAGGTACGACCGACGTCAGAGACGAGGCCGCTGTTGGCAAGTCCGTTAAACCCGGTGACGCCGATGGTGGGGAAGGACTTCCGCTGTGTAAGGCCGATGTACTGCGGGGAGAAGCCGAGGGAGGCCAAGTCAAAGCCGTCGGACCAGGGGACGTTGTCCTCTTTCCCATAGGCGTAGCCGAGGCGAACGTCGAACGTGGTGCTGGTATTGAGGAGGAAGGTGTTGCCCCAGGACGCGCCGAGATTGGGACGATTGACCAGGTTACGGCCATTGGTTGCCACACCGTTGAAGTCATTGGGGAAGACGAGCAGGCCATTGCCTTTGTTGACGCGGAAAAAGGTATTCCAGGCGTTGCTGAAGCGGTGGTCGAATTTGGCGACGAACATGTCGTAGTTGCGGGGCCATTTGCCGGAAAAGCCGTAGTTCTGGACCCAGGGTTGGGCGGCATTGGGCGAGGGGCGATTGGGCGTGGGCCAGAAGGTCATGATTTTCGCAGCGACGGGATCCTGGCGGTTGGCGGGAATAAGGTTGGCGGCAAAGGGCGTGCGGGTGGGATTGCCGTTGACGGTGGCGACGGAATAGGGATCGTAGAGGATTTGCGGGACTTCGGAAAAATCACCGGTGCGCATCCTGGCGGTGGGCACAGAGAGGATATTGTCCTGGCCGTTACCTTCGCGAGCGCCTTCGAAACTGGTGAACCAGAAGGTCTTATTACGGCCGTCGTAGAGCTTGGGAAACAGCACGGGACCGCCGACGGCTACGCCGTAAGTATTGGCGCTGAAGGCGGCGAGTTTACGGCCCTGGCCACGGGCGAAGAACCCATTGGCGTCGAGGGCGGAGTTGCGGAGAAAATGATAGGCGGTGCCGTGGACGGCATTGGTGCCGCTCTTGATCACCATGTTGGTAATGCTGCCGCCGCTGCGGCCATACTCGGCGGAGAGGGTGCCCATTTCGAGTTTGAACTCGGCGATGGAATCGACAGAGGGGACCCATTGAGAGATGTTGACGCCGCGGTTCACGTTGACTGTATTGGAGGCGCCATCGACGAAGACGTCCGTGGCGGCGACGGGAGCGCCGTTGGCTGAGAAGAAGATATTGGTGATGGTGTCGTTGGGCCGGGTGTCTTCGCCGTAACGGTTGTTGACGACGCCGGGGGTGAGGGTGAACATAAAGAGCGAACTGCGGCCCTTGAGGGGGAGGTTGTCACGGACTTCGGAGCGGATGGCGGTGCCGAGGGAGGTGGAGTCGGTATCGAGGACGGAGATATTGGCTACGACGTTGACGGTGTCAGCGGTGTCACCGAGGAGGAGCGCGACGTCCTGGCGGAGTGTCTGGGAGAGGGCGAGGGTGATGCCCTTCTCGACGCTGGTGCGGAAGCCGGGAGCCTTTACGGTGAGTTCGTAGGCGCCGGGCGGGAGGAATTGGAAAATGTAGAAGCCGTCGGTGTTGGCAGTGACGGCGCGGTCCTGGCCCGTGTCCACGTTGCGCAGGGAGATGGCAGCGTTGGCCACGGAGGCCTGGGTGGGGTCGGAAACTGTCCCTTGGAGTGTGGAGCGGAAGTCCTGGGCAAAGGAGGAAAGGAAGAGTGCGAAAAGAGTGAGACGCCTGATCATAGCGTGACAGTATCAAATGTGGTCGCCGGATGCGAGGGGGTGCTTCAAGATATTTGAACACAGTTCGGCCGAGGGGCGTTGGACTTGATGGATATTCCCGTGTCAACGTCTATGGCCGTGCTGGCGGGGCCACCCTTGTAGATGAAAATAGGGGCGGCCCGGCTGACACCTTCTCCGCGCCTACCCGGATTTTGAAGACACTTCGGGTAGGGGCGTAGGACTTGCTGGATATTCAGTTGTCAAAGATCGTTTCCGGACTGCCGACGATGGGGGTTGGCCCAAGACCGGCGTCGCGGATTGGCTTCGAATTCTCAAAACGCTTGGACGCGCGCGCCGGGCGGGGGCGGCGGGAAGCGTGAAGTGAGCGGTTCGGAGCCGTAGATATTGTAGAAAATCTCACGGTCGTTGTGGGCCATTCGCATATCGCCGCCACACCAGAACTTTTCGCCGGGATTGACGAGCGGCGGAATGACTTCCTGTTCGTCCTTGGTGACGTGAAATTCGCGGAAAAGACGCGTGGTTTGGAGTTCGCGAAGCGTCTTTACGGCGCGATAAACGATCATTTCGGCGGCGGCGCGGTAGCGGTCGAGTTGACGGTAGGTGGCCTCCGTTTCGAGTTGGAGGAGCGGATCGTCGTTATACTTTTCGATCATGTCGCCGACGATGCTTCGGATTTTGTTGATTCGCGCGACGCCGTCGAGGAATTGCTGGAATGCTTCGCACTCCAGGGCGCCGACGGGGAGGCACTCGGCGCGCATTTTGGCTTCGAATTCGCAAAACTGTTTTTGCTCTTCGGGCGAAAGGGTCAAAACGCCTAATGTGAGGCCGTGTTTGAGGTTGTTGCGCGAGGCGCGAGCTTTTCCGGTATCCGTTTTTGGACCGGTGCTGTGTTGGGCGTTGGCCTGGTTAGCCAGGACTTGGGCGGCGGAAGCCATGGTTACCGGTTCTCCTGTTCGCCGACGATTTTGAGGGCGGCGGAGGAGAGGATGCCCGCTTGAATGAGGTCGAGGGCGTGGTCGTGCATAACGCCCGCGGGTTTGGGTTGGCGGACGCGAGCGGGGTCGGCGAGCGGGGTGAGTTTGGCGGACTCCTGGCGCCCGGGCGTGAGACGGATCACGTGATTGACTCTGGCCGTTTGGAGGCTTGTGAGTTCTTTGCGGGCGCGATGCCAGTTACGGGTGGCGCGGCTGTAGGCGCTGTTGAGGCGCAGTTCGGCATCGGTTTTGGATTTGTTGGCGCGGACGCGTTCGAGTTCCCAGGTGGCGTGGGTGATTTCGTTGGCGAACCAGCGTTCGAGTTCTGTTGCCGGCTGGGTGGCGGCGGCGACCTCCATGTGGAGTTCGGCAAAACGGGACGGAGGAAGGAGAGGCATGGCCTGTTTCCTTTAATTGGTGGCCGGAAAGCATTTCCGGGTGTATTGAGGGAGGGGGCGAGGCCCTCACTCTAATACCATTATAGAAGGTTGTCTAGTTTGTTCGTGGTTTTGGGGTGGGGTTAGATAGACGTATGTCGTTGATTGTGCTGAAGTTATTAATTATTTGGATCTATTGTGAACGGGTTTTGGGTAATGGGCGTTTTTGGGTATTTTTCCCTGGGCCGCGCCATTCCGTCAGCAAGGGATCGACGCCGGTGCTGTCTTGCGAAGTAGCCCGCGGGTTCCTCGCCAGTATGGATGTGTCGAGCGGCGTCGGCCTTCGCGACCGGGCGATTATCGCCGCGATGAGCTACAACTTTGCGCGAGTCGGCGCCGTAGTGACGCTCGACGTCGAGGATTGCTTCCCGTAGAGAACACTCTGATAGCTCCGGCTTCGCGAGAAGAATCGCAGAGTCACCGAGATGCCCAGTCACCACAAGTAGGAGGAAGAATACATGGACGCGGATATCGTCGCGGCAGGTACCGACGATAATCGCAAAGGCCCCTTGTTCCGCTCCGCGATCGGCAGCACGAAAAAACTCGGTGAGCGATCATTGTCCAGCACCGATGTCTTCCGCATGAACCGCAGTCGGGCATCTCGAAGTGGGGCAGCGCGCGGCTGGGCACTCCAATGCAAAAACGACCGGCCGCTATGACCGGCGAAACGATGATGTCAGCGTCAGCGAGGTCGAGCGAATTTCAATTCGACGTTTCGCATAGGCGCGGGACTGCGCATCATGCCGGCACATGGTGCGCAATTGAGCTTATTTGTGTTCGACAATCGATGATTTCCGGTGTCGGTCCTCGGAATAGTTCCTACATCTTCTTGGGTGTCTCCCATTCGCAATTTTGAAAAAGCAACTGTGTTTGGATTTCAAGGGAAGATTTGCCACATTCTGAAAGCCACTCGCGATCGCGTTCGGCAAAACATATTTCTAAGACGGTTTCAAAAGCACCAAGCTTTTTTTCGCCAGACGAACTTCTAGCCATCCAACCACAAGAACGCGCGCCTCGCCTCCTTTCGGTAATTTTCTGGCTTCCATCGCATACCAAGCTTCGCGATCATAGACCAATTGGAACTTCCCCTGTACCTCCTCAAAATAGATTTTGTCAACGTTTGGGTAGCGGGAAAAATCGATGAACGCGCAAGCGTCCACCACATCCCGAGCGTGGGCATAGCAGCCTTCATTGGCGACAATCAAAATGCCTTGGTGGCCGTCAAAATCGAGCTGGTCATGTTTTTCCTTCAACAGCTTGTCCAATGGAACACCGGCGGCAGCAATTGATTGGCATGTAGTAACGGTTAGGTTGATAAAGAATGAAGGTTCGGAATCTTCCGCTCTCCGTTTGACGACACAGTTTTCGATGCTGACTCGTTCACCGATAGACAGTTGCGCCTCTCGAACTCGAATAGCAAACTTTTTGGGCCAGTCATTGTGATGTTTTTTTTGAACAGGGGCCAGTTCGATCCTCAGCCCGCCCAGGCCTTCGTTGCGGAGCGCCGCTGTTACTCTTTGGATCAGTTCCGCACGTTTTGATAGCTCTTTTCGATAACTGCCCAGAGGAAACAGCCTGGCGACTTCAGCGATAATCGGCTCTCAGCGCACCTCGTCACTTGAAGGACACCATACCAAGCCTGTCGTTTCAGCAAGGTGACCGACAAAGCGGTCAATAATCAGCTATTCGTACTTCTTGCGTGCCATCTGACTGCATCATCACGCATATGATTGTTCACTTCAACAAAGCGTCCGGAAAAGGAATCGCCGTTGCCCCCGAATAGCCAACCAAGCTACCAAATCGTCTGCACAGAAGAAGCCCTTATTTTACCATCCCGGCTGATTACGGGAACACCGAAATAAACGGCAGTCGCGGCGACGATGCGGTCTGGCATATCCGGCACGGCGTCGCGCGGAACCTGTCGCATAGCGGAGACAACATCACTCGTAAACGGGGCTTCTTCGAGAACGTGATTGGGATTGCGAAGCGCGGCGATTAGATCGTCGAACGCCGTGGCCGGGAGGCGGTTCTTCTCGACAAGATAAACGACTTCGGCCAAGCTGATTGGAGCAAGAGCAATTTTTCGCCGCTCCGTGGCTGCGGTTTCAAAACAGTTCTTGGCGGGTGTCGATAGTCTTGGATCGCCGAACAAAAACCAAAGCGCGGCGTGTGTGTCTGCAACGCCAGCAAACATTAAAAGTCCTGGGCGAAGTTGCGAAACATCTCGCGGCGGTTCTCGTCGATCTCTTCAGCGGAAGGAGCGGGGCCATACTTTGCCCACATGCCGTATCCAGTTTCAAACGGCTGGCCGATGGGCCGCTGTTCAACCTCGGCGGTTAAGCTACTTTGCAGTACACTGCTGGCAAAACGGTCAGGCGAAACACCATGCGCCTCAGCCTTCGCTTTAAGCGATGGGGCAAACTCATCCGGGATTTCAATATTCAGGTTCATGGTACGGGCCTCCTTCTCATTCCACATTACCTGATATGTGGGAAGCTATGACGGAATTCAAGGATCGCCTTCTCTGATTCACTCGCTTTGGGACAGCGCATATCCAGTCCGCCGGAAGAATCGGCGGGCCGGAACCTGGGCTGGAAGGGTGCCGTAACGAGGTTTCTGAAAAGGCACGATGCGGCACCTATTTAGTTTCCTGAATGTCTGAAAACATCTCGCCAGAAGAAATCGTGCCGGTCGCCAAGCAAACGTTATGATTCCCCCAATGCCTTAACGCC
>Ga0105048_10014827_pt1 | contig 12123 bp, 13 predicted proteins | sample MAT05_FD_78382 | JGI IMG/M metagenome (GOLD analysis project Ga0105048, IMG submission 78382) | Freshwater microbial communities from Lake Fryxell liftoff mats and glacier meltwater in Antarctica - MAT-05 | ecosystem: Environmental > Aquatic > Freshwater > Ice > Liftoff microbial mat | place... | reverse complement strand
GTGGCATGTATAAGAGATACCTAAGGCATTATATAGTAGAAGAAAAAAGAAAGAAAAATAAACATACAACCGCAATGTAGAATTACTATCATAATTTTTGTTTCGTTCTTTAGATATGAATATATTTCATAATGACTATCTATTGAAAATAAATAAAGAATTATCTAAAAAGAAAAACTTAAATATTATAATCAATCTGAAAAATGAAGGCTTTTGTAAAGGTAATAATATAGGCATAAATCAAGCACTGCAAGATGGTGCAAATTATATTTTTCTTCTAAACAACGACGTTCGCTTAGATAAAAAATGTTTGACAACTTTATATAAGAAAATAACAGAAAAAACAAAAACCGGAGCAGTTTCACCTAAAATTTATTTCGAAAAAAATTACGAATACCATAAAGATAGGTATACGGAAAATCAGAAAGGCAAAGTTATCTGGGCCATGGGAGGCCAAATCGATTGGAAAAATATGTATGGATCCAATATAGATATAGACAAAGTAGATTCTAAGAAAATTAAACCAATTAAAAATCCAGACTTTTTGTCCGGTTGCTCAGTCCTAATAAAGTCAAAAGTTTTTAAAAAAGTTGGATTATTTGATGAGAATTTTTATTTATATTTTGAAGACGTAGACTTATCAAAAAGAATTATAGATAACGGTTTTGATTTAGTTGTAGAACCAAAAGCAAAAGTTTGGCATATCAATTCAGGTAGTAGTGGAGCAAATAACAATATTCATGAATATTTTATTACTAGAAATAGATTATATTTTGCTTCAAAATATGCAAGTTTTAGGACTCAGTTTGCACTCTTAAGAGAATCTTTACGATTTTACTTTAAAAAAAACCAGTCACCGTGGAAAAGAAAAGCAATTAGGGATTACTTTTTAAGTAATATGGAGAAAGGGTCATGGAAGTAACAGGTATAATAATAGCCGGAAACGAACAAAAAATGATTGAAAAATCAATTAAGTCGCTATCGTGGTGCAAACAGGTAATATTAGTCGCAGCAAATTCAACAGATAATACAATATCAGTTGCAAAAAAAGTAAGACCTAGTATGCTTATTATAAAAATTAACGATACCTATGGTAAAAATTTTGATAAATGGAGAAATGCTGGGCTAGAAAAAGTAAAAACAAAATATACCTTTTACCTGGATGCAGATGAAGAAGCTTCTTTACAACTACAAGGAGAAATCGAGGGTTTTACAAAACAAAAGGAATATACATACGCCGCTATACCGAGGCAAAACATGTATTTGGGGAAAATAGTAAAACATGGTGGATCATATCCAGACTATCAAAAAAGACTTTTTAAGACCGACAAATTAGAAAAATGGGAAGGTTTACTACACGAGCAACCAATTGTAACTGGGAAGCTGTATCATCTAAAAAATAGTATTCTTCACAACACTCACCGTTCACTACATGAGATGACAAAAAAGACTCTTATTTGGACAGATAGTTTTGCAGGTAATATATACAAATCAAATCATCCACCTATGCAATCCTGGCGAATATTTCGCATGTTTTTCACAAAATTTATGGAAAGATACATAAAACAGTCGATGTGGCGTGACGGCACAGTAGGACTTATATCTTCTATTTTTGAAAGTTTTGATACAGTTATTATATATAGCAAACTATGGGAACTGCAAAAAGTATAAAAAAAGTACTTCTATATAGTCCATACTTAAATATACAAGGAGGTGGTGAAAGATATTTTCTAACTATTGCAAGTATTCTAAGTATGGAAAACAACAAAGTCGACATTGCCTGGTCAGGCGATCCCGAATGTATAAATATTTCTAGTAAAAGATTTGGACTAGATTTAAAAAAAATAAACATAATACCAATTGATATCTCAAAATTAAATATAATCAAGAAATTTTTTCTAACCAGAAAATATGATATATCTCTATTCATAAATGATGGAAGTATTCCCTTTATGTTTTCAAAACAAAACCTGTTACATATACAAGTGCCTTTTAATTTATCAGATCAATATAACATTTTAAATTTTATAAAATTATTTTTTATAAAAAAGATAATTTGCAATTCAGTTTTTACTGAAAAATGGGTAAAAAAGACATATCACTCCAATAATACAATTGTATTGTATCCGCCAGTTGATACTTCAAAGTTTAAAAATAAAAGTACCAAGCTAAACCAAATATTGTCTATATCACGTTTTAGTGAGAGTTTAAATAGTAAAAGGCAGGATATCCTAATTGAAGCATTCAAAATGTTTTCAAAAAGTAACAAAGATTACAAACTAATCCTCGCAGGAGCGTCCGATTCAGACAACAAGCTACTCGATAAGTTTAGAAAAATATCCAAAGGATATCCAATCTCTTTTAAAATAAACCCAAGCTTCCAAGAGCTGATTGACCTATATGCACAGTCAAAGATATTTTGGCATGCAGCAGGCTTTGGTATTGATGAAAATAACTTTCCTGAAAAAACAGAGCACTTTGGTATAGTTTTAGTAGAGGCCATAGCAGCTGGTTGCATTGTATTTGCAGTTGACAAAGGTGGTGTTAGAGAAATTATTACCGATGGTAATAATGGTTTTTTATATACAGATGCACAGTCACTAGTCAGATTAACGTCAAAACACTTAGGTGATAGTATCTCTAAAGATAGAAATATAGACAGATTTTCTATAGATAGTTTTAAAAATAATTTATTAAAAATACTAAACTAATATGAAAATCAGTGTCGTAGTTACAAATTGGAATGGTAAAACCATCCTAGAAAAAAGTCTACCTCAGATAATCAAATACAGTAAGATAGCTTCTGAAATTATCATTGTTGATGATTTTTCAGAAGACGATAGTCTAGCTTTTATAAAATCTGAACAAAAAAAGAATAAAAAAATAGTCTTAGTCCCACAAACAGAAAATAGAGGCTTTGCAAACACTAGCAACCTTGGTGTACAAGTCGCAAAAGGAGAGTTGATAGTTTTATTAAACAATGACATATATCCGACCGATGGATATATAGAAAATAGTCTACACCACTTTAAAGATCCAAAAGTGTTTGGTGTGGGTTTTGCGGAAGTTGGCAGTGAAAACTGGCCCAGAATATTTTGGAGTGAGGGGTATTTTCAATATGAACCTATCCACTCCAATTCAGTCCACATAGCAGCATGGCTATCTGGAGGTAGCTGTATTGTCAGGAAAAAAATATTTCAATCTCTTGGTGGTTTTGATGAGGTGTATAAGCCTTTTTATTCGGAAGATTTAGATCTAGGTTATAGAGCATGGAAATCTGGATACACATTACTTTGGGAACCAGAATCAAAAGTCTACCATCGCCATGGTACAACTACCTCAAAATTTTCAAAACACTTTACCGATTATGTCAAAGAAAGAAATAGACTCTTGGTGGTGTATAGAAACATTACAGATAAGTCATTACTGCGAAGCAATTATGTGGGGATAATTTTCAGAATACTCTTTGGACCCAACTACATTAAAATAGTTCGTGCTGCCAAAAGACAAATATCAAGCTATCCAAAATCTATTTATGTAAACTCTAGAACAGATAGGGAAATATTTAATATGTTCTCAAAAGATGAAACCAAAGATTAGTGTAATAATAATAAACTACAACACACTGGAATTAACAAGAAAATGTATTGAATCTGCTACAAAATACATTAAAAATCCTGAAATAATATTAATTGACAACGGATCGACGGATGGTAGTAAACTATATTTTTCAAAAATAAAAAATATAGTTTATGTATACAATAAAGATAATCTAGGCTTTTCTAAAGCAAACAATATTGGTGCAAAATACGCCACATCTGATAATCTACTCTTTTTAAACTCAGATGCGGAAATAAAAGATGACAGTTTTGAAAAGGCACTTGCATTTTATATAAAAAATAAACCAGGAATACTTTCCCCAAGACTATTAAACACAGATAATACAATTCAAGCATCATGTTTTAAAAATCAAAGCCTGTCAAACGCTTTTAAAGAATATCTTTTAAAACAAAAATATAGTTTCTCAAAATATTACCCAACAGGGAACAATCCTGAAATAGTTGAAAATGTAGTTGGAGCAGTAATGCTTATATCAAAAACAATATTTAAAAAAATCAATGGTTGGAGCGAGAATTATTTTATGTACTACGAAGACCTAGACTTATGTAGAAAAGTAAAAAAAAATAATTATGAAATAGTCTATTTCCCAGATTGGACTATTTACCATCACCATGGGGCGAGTAAATCATCAAATAAGAACATTAACCTGATTAAAAGTAGTAAAATTTATCACGGAAGACTAAAATATTACCTAATAACAACAATCTTATGGCTAGGACAAAAAATATAATATTACTAGCCCTACTGATTAGACTATCTGTTATCCCATTTTTGTACCATCCAGACTTAAAAACACAGTATTTTCATACTCAATTTTTAAGTAAAGGAGTTACAAATATTTATAAATATGTATACGATAATAAGCCTAGTCTTCCATATAAAGATACTTTCAATTACACGCCAGTTGTTTACTATCTGCAAGGTATTTGGTTTCCTGTGGCAAAATTTTTATCACCTCCAAATTTAACTTCATGGCTAAACAATTGGGGACCAAACCAAAATAATTATGCCAACCTACCTTGGTTTATATTGACACTAAAGATTCCGTATCTAGTGTTTGATATTGGATTAGGACTGTATCTATTAAAAAGATATAAAAAAAATATCGCTTATCTATGGTTATTTAACCCCATAACTATCTATGCGCTCTATTTTCATGCCAATTATGACATCATTCCTGCAACACTCTGTTTTATTAGCATAGATTTATTTTTAAATACAAAAAAAGCAAGATTAGCTGGAATATTGTTTTCGCTAGCTGTGGGTATAAAATTATTTCCATTACTTTTCTTGGCAATTTTTATAAAACAAGATAAAAATAAAATTATTAATTTTTCCATAGCATCAGTTTCTACACTTGTTCTATTGTTTTTATTTTCAAATCTTTTTTCACCAGGCTGGTTACTTGCCTTAACCTCATCAGGTCTTATCCAAAAAATATTTGAACTAAAATTCAATAATATACCTATTTTCCCTGTTCTATGGATAATAACAACAATATTTTTTATATTGAAAAAACAATTTAAACCATACGACTACCTATCGTTAACCGGCTTATTATTTTTATCTACAATCACTTACCATGGCCAATGGATTGTCTGGTTCTTGCCTTTCTTTCTTTTTACATACAGTTCTGCCAACAAGTATCATAAATTTTTATTAATAATATTAATCTTAAGTTTTATATCTAGAATTATTCTATACAATGATGTGTACATGACATGGGGACATTTTCTACCGCTCAATACTCAACTTCTAAATCAATCTACCCCATTTGAAATACTAAGTAAAAAAACCACATTGAGTCTTGAAGTATTGCAAAATAATATAAAATATATTCAACTTATTTTCTTATTTATAATAACTTTTTTTTATGCTAAAAAGAATAATAATACTAATTAGCCTGGCTTTGATACTCCAGCTAATTCTGCCCACACTCTTTATTAGAAAAATAACAACATATTCAGTCGACTCATCAGAGCAAATAATTGAAATATTACCAGGAAATGAATACAAAATAGAAATAATTCCATCCTCAAAAAAAGTTAGTTACTCAGAGATCTTATTTAAAAATCCTAATTTAGCCAATACGGAGAAGTTTTATGTTAGCGTAGACAACATAAAAAACAACATAGAATTAAGTAGTTTTAACGTCGGAGACCCATCATGGTTACGTTTTGATAGCAATGTTAATCTAGGTTCTGATGAAAAATATAGTCTTACTATTAAAAATCCTAGTTCTAATAAAAATAAAATTTTATTACTTTCAGATGTACAAGCTAGACCAAGTATAAGAGTGATATCGAAACTCACTATTGCAGAAAGCTTAAACAACACAATAAAAACGCGAATTGAATGGACAAAACAAACTAGTCACGCTCACCTATTACTTTACTTCTTAATTCTAGCCATATGCTGTATATTATAATTTTCCTAGGTGCTTTTTTACGCTTATTCCAGTTAGACAAATACCCAACAGGAATAACCGATGACGAGCTGCATTTTGTACTAAACGCAAAAGCTATATATACAACAGGTCACAATTTGGCAAACAATTGGTCACCATTGGATCTTAAAACTATTCCAAATGAGCAGAGCTCCGAACTAACACATACAATAATCTCTCCAATTATAGGACCCCTGCCTACAAACTTATTTACTGCAAGACTGCCATTTGCCATATTCGGAATACTTTTAATTTTAGTTATATATAGATTTATATTAAACATAACTAAAAATAAACAAATCTCCTTAGCATGCGCATTTATATACTCTATAAACCCCTGGGCAATATACACAAGTAGGACATCTTTTGATGGACCAGTTTCTTTATTTTTTTTATTCCTAGGTCTTATGTTGGCTACGGAAAAAAATAAATTTAAGTACTTGTCACCTTTATCTTTTATTCTTTGCTTTTATACATATATAGCCAACAAAACCTTATTGCTACCGGTACTAACAATCTCTTACTTTGCATATTTTAGGTTTAATCAAAAAAAAGTATTTATAGCCTGTTTGACTTCAATATTACTCGTTACAACAGTCTTTGCTACTACTCAACTAAGTACGGGAAACAGAACATCAGAATTAGTAAGCCCTAGCCTACAAAAATTCAAAGACCAGGTTGTAAATGAAAGAAATCAGTCAATCCAAACACCTCTCACCAAATTGATTACAAATCCGTATACAGTTATGGGGCGTTTTATGCTCAACAAATACCTAACTTCTTTTGATCCAAGAATACTGTTTGCAACAGGGGACAATACATACTTAGTATCGCTTTGGCGACATGGGTATTTCTACTACATCGATGCAATATTTTTGATAATTGGAATATTTAATCTATCTAAGCAAAACAAACATTTTTCATATCTTTTATTGTCGTTAATCCTACTAGCTCCACTACCATCCATGATTAGAAAAGATGATTTGGCAGCAATAGCATTTCACTCATCTCTAACCTTTCCATCATTATCTATCCTTGCCGGTACGGGTCTTTATTATGCATTTAAAAAGAGCAGAACACTTGGGTATACTTCAGTCCTTGTTTACACCCTTTCGGCCTCCTACATGATGTATGTCTACTTGTTCCAATATCCTATTTACCAACCAGATGGATTTAGTTATACAAACAGACAAGTCTCAGAACTAACCATAAAAAACCAAGGAAGAAAGATTAGTGTCATAACAAATCAACCAGAGACTATGTTTAAAAATTATATTTTCTATTCAAATTCATACAATACAAAGACAAATCTAGAAATATCAATGGCATACAAAAACAGAAACCAGATCAGTTTTAACGATATAAACTTTATAGACATAGCACCAGAAATTTCAGATCCAAATACTATATATATAATAGAAAAGTCTAAATATAAAGATATTTATCCAAACAATGGTGAGGTTAAAAAAATCTCAGACAATCAAACCACTTATATTCTCTCCGGGAAAAATATTCTAAGGTAGTCCTATTATGGAACCAGATTTATATCCCTTATTTGGCCCTACTACATTGTATATAAAATTAGTTTTCGTATCATTTAATTCCCAACTAAAAATTTCCTTTGGAATCCAAAGTAAGGTTGACTTTAGTTTTTTATCGCTATCCCAATCAATTTTCCTAAATTCATATTTGCCAAAGGTATATGGCTTGTCTTCATCAGTTAGGCCTTTGTTTAATTTTGCCCACTTAGCAAATAAATTTGGATCATATTGTGTATAAAATGCCATAAAAATATATCCTCTTGCCTGCCTAACATCAACGATTATATTTTCGTAGTTATCATGTACTTTTAGAACCTCTTTCCAACCTTCTTCAAACCCTCCGGGTTGATATTCACCATTATTTTCATAGTTAGAACAAGAGTACTCATCAACAATTACAAAAATAGACATAAAAACTCCATACATTACTAATATTATTAAAAAACATTTTCTAAAAAAATTATATTTAATAATATCAAATATTTGAATAATACCGAATAAAACAAACATCTCAATTACCACCAACCCATTCAATGCCCTCAATATATGCATCCAATTCCATGTCACAGAAGCAGGTGCCAAAGTGGCCATTATCCAGTAAATTAGATATCTATACTCAAATTTTCTGAGTCGCTTTAAAACATAAAATAAACCAAGTAGTATAAAAAATGGCTCCAACCATCCAAGAATTACAAAATCAGGAGTAAAAGATACAGAGTTCTTAATCCAATGGTAAGTTACTGTCCCATAATTAGCGGGCGAAAAGTAAGAAAACATATGACCAACAAGATGTCCAAGGTAATCATAAGTTGGAAAAATACTATCAGGGTAAGAATATTTAGAAAATAAATTTTCTTACCTAAATCTGGTTAATAGATCGTTAGATTTACTAAAAGCAAAAACTGGCAGTAAAAACAAACAAAATAATATTCCAGCCAAAATTATCGCTCTTATTTTTTTTGTTGATTTGATTAAAAAAGAATCCAAAAATACAAACAAAAATAAAAGTAAGACAACAGACCCTATGCAAAAGAAAGCTCCTGAAAGGTTAGTTTCCAACGCTGTTCTAGAAATATGAATTCTCTATGGTTCAAATCCCAATAAAAAAACAGCTAGTAAGCTTAAATATTTTTTCTTAAAAAAAATATTTATTAAGAAAAAAAAAGACACGACTGAAAGTGTCCCAGCAAGGGCGGATACTGCTCTAGTGCTAAATTGATTTAAACCAAAGAAACTTACACTCAAATGTACTGCTATTGATATAATAAAAAGTATTGGGAATATATATTTCTTCATCTCTTTCTAGTAATAATCAACTTAGTACCATATTCATTTGCAATGTTATCGTCAAGATCATAAGTAGATAATATTTCAAACCCCCTAGACTCAATCATACTTTTCCAGTTTTCTGAGAATTTATTGTCATATTTCTTGCCTATAAAATTACCCAAAAACCCAGCATAAACATTGTTATTTTTTGATTCATCTTTTGTAAAATCAAAGTTTAGGTATTGTATTTTATTGCAGGTATTTTTATCCAAATATTCTTTACAATAAATCTGTCCTTCGCCCATAATATCTGTAACAATATAGTTTTTATAATCAGCTACATCTGGATTATAAAATATGAAATTATACGCAAATTGACGGTTTCTAGCCAATGCATAGGATTTTTTTTGTAGTTATTTACCCATGAAATAGCACCATATATATAGATAATAGTAAAAATTGACAAAAATAGCTTCCAATACATTTCACCGGCAGAAAATAAATAACCTACCCAAGAAAAAAAGAACAAGGCCAGAGCGATAGAAATATATTCTTTTTTTAAAAACCAAGGAATCAATAAAAATATAAAAATAGCAGGCCAAAAGAAAAAAATAGGTGACTTTAATAATAGAGGATTAGCTTCTAAGAAAAAGAAGTTTTCTAAAGAAAAGTAGGACAGAAAATATTTACTCGTATCTCTAAAAAGCAGACTATATTTATTAAAAGCAATTCTGTTAACCATTTTTGGCAATTCTATTGCTTTAGACAGACTATCAATACTTGAATATCTTATATCTACACTATCTGATACTCTAGCAAGGTTTGCTACTTCAAAAGAAACAATGATTAAGTATCTTAAATTTATTTTTATATTTAAAAAAACAAAAACGTGAACAAAGAAAATACTAAACAATACAAAAAAACTAATCGGATTTATTAAAGAAAAGTACCAATATAGAGGTGAAGATAAAATAAAAAAACAACGGAACAAAAATTTGATATACAGCAAATGGAAAGAGAAAAAAATTCGCAAAAATACCACAAAATAAAGCAATAATGAGCCAAATCATATCTTTTAAAGTATACTCTATCTAAATGGCTAAATCATTCATAGTTTTTTGCTTTGCAGTATTGGCTACCCTCATAGCAACTGGCAATATGTTTCAAAAGGGATTCTACAGCAGTCAAGACAATATGCACCCTCTCAGACTTAGCGATTATGCCGCCTGCAGAAAAGATGGTCAGGTCCCATGTAGATACGTAAACCAATCAGGTTACAACTGTGGATATCCACTCTACAACTTTTACGCACCATTTTCCTACGAAGTAGGCCTTTCATTAAAAACTTTATCTTTCAATATTTTGGATTATGTAAGTAGTATAAAAGCCACATATATCTTTGTTACCTTGTTTGGGTTCATGGGCATGTATCTATTCACAAAAAAATACTCAACAGAACAAGGTTCTGTACTGTCCGCATTTCTATACACAATAGTACCGTATAAGGCATTAGATTTATATGTACGAGGATCTTTAGCAGAATATGTAGCTCTGGGAGTTTTACCTTGGCTACTATACTCAATTGAAATTTATGACTCAAAATATAAAAAAAGATTTTTTTATGTAGCAATACTTACAATATCTATACTTTCACACAATTTATTTCCAGTATTATTTGGCCCATTAATTCTATTTTTTATTGTCAAAAACAAAAATAAGACAATCACAAAAAAGCAATTCTATATAGATTCTTTAATGTGTCTCGGTCTTACAGCATTCTTTTTATTACCATCTATTCTAGAAAGATCACTAACTACCAACGCCACAATGACAAGTGGATATTTTCGATATATAAACCATTTTGCAACTATAAGTCAGCTCTTTATAAGTCGTTTCTGGGGATTTGGAGCTTCACTTTGGGGACCAGTAGACGACATGTCATTTCAAATAGGCCATTTACATTGGATACTTGTTGCAATTAGTTTGGCAATCGGATTCAAAAATAAAAAAGTAGTCGTACTTACAGGCCTATTTTTATTTTATTTATTTCTAACACACAATAAATCAACTTTTATATGGCAACTTGTGTATCCACTACAATTCCTACAATTTCCATGGCGATTCTTAGGGCCAGCCATTTTCATCGCCAGCTTTATACCAAGTCTTGTGTTTAAGAAAAATAAGTTTATTTTCATTTCAATAATAGTTACATCTTTCTTTCTCTATGGACCATATTTTAAAGCAGAAAAATGGGACCCTGATTTAAGTGACTCAAAGAAATTTTCAGGTGATTATCTTCTAGACCAACAACGATCTGGCTTACCAGACTATTGGCCTATTTACGGAAAAGAGCTTCCTGTATCAGCTTGCAAAAATGAACCATACTATGAATCAATTTTTGTAGACATATCCAATTATTCTAGAAAAACCAATCAGGTTTCATTTCAGGCAAAAATTTCAGAAAACAATCAAGAAATATCTCTTCCTCTTGTATATTTTCCATCATGGAAACAGTATATAAATTCGCTGCCACCTAAAGAGGCAGAATACAACAAACAAACAGGTATGATAACCATCAAGTTAGACAAAGGTGACTACAATGTCGTGCTTTTGAAAACAAATACAAATATCGAAAAGATAGCAAACTACATATCTATCTTTTTTATATTATTACTACCACTTATTTACATTAAAAAGACATGGCTAAAAAAATAATTTTATTTTTTCTACTAATCGTACTTATTTTTACACGTGTACACAAACTAGAATCTTTGCCAATAAGTCTAAACTGGGATGAAGTCAGCCATGGATACAATGCTCTTAGTATTTTAAACACAGGAAAAGACCAGTGGTCAGTTAGTTATCCAATTTACAATTTTAGAGCATATGGTGACTATCCGACTACTCTAAACATGTATGCCACCATACCATTTATTTTTCTATTAGGCCTAAACGAATTCAGTATTCGAATTTTTACTGCCCTAATGGGAATTCTAACTGTATATTCCGTATATAGACTATCATCATACTTTAAAATTCATAATGCCTTATCCCTCTTAGTATTGTTGACCCTTTCTACTACATTGTTTTTTACAGGTCGTGGGGTATTTCAGTCAACTGTTGCCTCAGGTTTATTTTTTTCAGGCATTTACTTGTTTTTATCTCAAAAAAATAAGTACAAATCATCAGTCGGACTAGTATTACTTTGTCTAAGCCAATATGCATATCACAATACAAGAATAATAG
>Ga0105048_10014826_pt1 | contig 12123 bp, 7 predicted proteins | sample MAT05_FD_78382 | JGI IMG/M metagenome (GOLD analysis project Ga0105048, IMG submission 78382) | Freshwater microbial communities from Lake Fryxell liftoff mats and glacier meltwater in Antarctica - MAT-05 | ecosystem: Environmental > Aquatic > Freshwater > Ice > Liftoff microbial mat | place... | reverse complement strand
GCCCCTGGACTCAGGCCTCGTAGTCCCGTAGACGCTCTGGAAGCCGCGGTGAGCACGAACTACGACCGGTCCGAGGCTCGTTTGGCTGAATCAGGCCTTCGCAACGCCGCGCGCCCGAAAATACTTATCGACGAGGTGGGGGCGCGCCGCCACGAAAGCTTGAAGTAGAAAGCGATCGACCTTGCGCACTTCCACGCCGCGCTTCCCGCAGATCGAATCGACCCTGTCGTGGAGGGTGGCGTCGATATACCCGCAAGTCATCACGCCGTACCCCCCGGCATCGTATTGTTCGATCACATCGCCGATGGACTTGATGTGCTTGGGCGTTAGTGAGTCATCGGTACGGATATGTTTGCACTGGAAGATCCACTTGACGGGTGCGCGATAGAAAGGGGGGGCGCGGTTCGTCCAGGCCACGATGTCCCGCCCGCCATCGCGCGAGCGTGACTTGCCGATCTTCTCCAGCCGGTCCCGATCGAAGTGCGGCGATGTGTACAGGTAGTCCCAGCAAAGCTGCTCGAAAAGCTCATCATCGAGAAGCTCCCACGGAAGATCGGGCGCTGGCTTGGCCGACCCGCCGTCGTGCAGGCTCGTTGCTAGAGATTGCAGGACCTCGGCCTGAGCGGTACGCCCCGGGGTGGGGCGCTGGTGTGCGCAGAAAAAGACGATGGTGAATCCGGAGCACCTGAGTACGGCAAATCCGGACAAGTCGCCGACCAAAGCGGACGGCTCGTCATCGGCACCGGCGACTCGCCCTCGGAAGGCGACGAGGTCATACGAGTCCGGCTCGGACTGCGTACGTCGAACAAACTCGTCGCCGCAAGCGATCGCCTGAGTGACGAGCTTTGACGGCACACCAACGACTACGTGCCCCCCAATGAAACTTGCTTCTTGCTCGGTCATGACCATCCGCGCAGGCACGAGGGCTTCACCGCTGTAACCCACGCTCTCGAGCACCTCGGCGAGTAACGCGCCTGCCGGTAGGATCAACTCGCCATCCGACGAAAGTACGGCCCGACCACCTGCGCGGATGGACCTGGTGACGAAGAAACCGTACCGCCGTTCCGGGTGGCGCTGAAGATGCTCCTTCAACGCCTCGGGGTCCTCCCACTCTCCAAAAGACATGACCAGATTGCCGACATAGTGATCGGCGATTTCAGGGAACAGGAGCTCCCTTTGTTCCAGAGAGTCCTCGTAGTCGTATCGCGCCTCCGAGACCTGCTCGAATTCGTCGCGCAGGCCATCGGTCTCAATGTCGGGATAGTCGACGAATATCGCCGCCTTCGCTAGTTCCAGCGCCATGGCATGCGGTTCGTACTCGTCCAGTTCAAGCCGGATCACATTCAAGTGCTCCATCTTCGTCCAGGACATTGATCGACGTTTCGCACAGGCGCCAAGACGCTCGGAGATCAGGGATGCGTCCCTAAAGTCGTCGGCCAGATCCAGATGCGAGCTCGAACTCCCGACGGAGGGGAGCGGGACGTCAACGGTAAAACGCACGACCCGAGGAGACAGCGCGCAAGAACTCTGTGACGACGTCGGCCCGCGTCTGCGCGCCGTTGGGCAACTCTAGTTTCACCGCCGGCTGCGCGGCGTCATTTGCTTCAGGCATGTGCTTCTTGGAGATGATTTCGCCTATTTCACTTCCGGGATGTTGTTGGATGGGGCCGAGTAGCTCGCGCCCAGTACGGCCTGTTTGCACTCCGGCCGCTTGGCCCACTCCGATACCATCTTGCCGCCGGACGACGAGTGCAGCACGTCGTTGACCTCCTTGGCCCACACGGCGATTTGCGCGAGCAGCTCAGGAGACGCCGCCTGCTTGGCCCAAATTCGCTCAAGGTCGATGCGGTCGCCGAGCTTCTCGGCCACAAGCGACACGGTGTAGGCGGTGACATTGGCCTGGAAGGCCTGGAACATTGGCCTCAAGAGCTTCTGCGCGTCGCGGTAAATCTTGGCCTTGGCGATCATGGCCTTGAAGTCAGCGACGGTCGGCAGCGGCGCCTCTTGCCCATCTGCAGGCGTCAGACCCGCCATGAACCTGTCGAAGTTCTTCTGCGAGCCGAGGCTGACGATGTCGGGATTCTTGTCCCAGGCGGTGATGTATTTGGCCAGGTCAGTTTTGGTGACGCGGCGCGCCGTCGGGATCGCCTCCTTCAAGGCCTTGAGCTTGGCCGGCGTGGTGCCCTCGCGGGCAAGCAGCGTGTTGTAGCTGCCGGAGGCGCGCTCGTAGAACCATTGGCCGACGCCGTCGGGGCAGTAAACGGAGCGCGAGAGTTTTTCGATCTCGACATGGAAAGGCTTGTTGGCCGACAGGTCCGATTGCCTCACCGCGTTCTGGCTGTTGGCAAAGCGCGATATGTCAGAGACCAGCGCCTCCTCCTTGGCCGAGTCCTGGGCGCGCATCACGATGATCTTGGCCGGCACACGCACGCGGCTGAGGTCAGTGTCGGGATACTTCTTCTTGGCGAAGTAGATTGACGCGGTGGTCTGTCCGCCGTTGACGATTTGCAGGCCCTTGAGCCAGGCGATGCCGGCGGAGCCGTCGCCGGGCTTGCCCAGGCGCATCTCGTCGGCCACGATCACGATGCCGTTGTTGTAGGCCATGAACCGCTCGGGGGCCGAGCGCAACGTGTTTTGGATGCCGGCGTTGACACCCTTGCCCTTGACGCTGAGAAACGACCGTACGTTGGCTTCCAGCAGGCGCGCGCCGAATTTTTCGTAGAGCAGGCGCAGCGCCTCGGCCGGGATCGCGGTGAGGGCATAGTCGTAGTCGTCGTTCTCGCCCGGCACGAACACGCATGGCAGAGGCGCGCCTGAGACTTCGGCGAAATCGACCACCAGCTCGTCGCGCGGCTTGCCCTCGGACCAATGCCGATGCAGTCGCTCGATGTCCATCACCTCCAGGCGCACGGCCTTGCCGCCGATGTCGCGGGTCTTGAAGCTTTTGGACTTGGCGACGCGGTCGGTGATGACGTAGACGCGAATCTGCTCCAGGTCGTCGTAGATGGCCTGCAGTGTCTCGGCGAGCGAGCGCACGTCGCTGGACGGGTCGAGCTTGGGCGCCATCTTGCCCTCGGCGCACAGCGTCAGAAAGCGGAGGCACTGCTCGACGGCGGTCTTGGTCTCCGCGTCCGGCACGGGCGTCGGGACATCGACGTTGGCGTAGAGGCTCACGAACAAGTCGAGCTGGTCGCTCTCCTCCGACAGAGAGTAGCCGCTCAAGCGCAGGTTGGCGTTGCCCACCTTGCCCTCGAAGTGGCACTCGACCGGCTCGAACGTCATGCCGATGCCCGACATGTGGTCCATCACGATGCCGGAGAACACCAGCTCCTCATACAGCGCGCCGTCTCGCATCTGCGAGCGGACGGAGGTCTGCGTCTCGCGCAGGAAATCAGGCAAATTCATTCTTAGATTGCTCCCAGCTTCTTCAATGCGCCCTCAACGCCGAAGTTATCGCCCGGCGCCTGGTCGAGGTCGATTTCATACATGGCCTTCATGATGCCCGCAGGAACCGAGCCCCCGGTCATGCGGGGAAAGTTGGCCCCGACCTCCACGACGCGTGTGCCGGCCTGCTCAAACTTCCTGGGATAGCGGTCGGCGTGGGAGTCAAAGTAGCCAGCTGCGAGCAGGCGCTCGGACAACAGCCGCTCGGCCTCGCCGTCGCCCTTGATCGCCTGCCGCATGGCCTCGACGATCCCGGGCAGGTTCTGTCCGCTCTCCGACTGGCGCAAGCGCGCGCCGGCCACAAAGAGGGGTTGGCGCGTAGAGTCGTCGAGCTGCTCGAGCGAGCCGATCCTGGCGGGGAAGCCCGCCGCCGAAAGAGTCGCCTTGACCTCCAAGGCTCCCGCGCCGATCTCGAAGTCCTGGATGCCGTCGAATGGTCCCACCCATGACTCGATGGCAGTGGCCGGCGCGACGCCCGCCTCAATGATGGCCCGCAGCAGCGCGAGCTCGCCAATGAGGCCCACCTCGGCCTCAGGGCTCAGCGCTTGGCTGCCCTTGCGCATGAACTCCTGCCAGGCTCCGACGCGGCCGATGAAGACGCGCAGGAGCTTGCCTTCGTCAGCGCCGGCCCCGACCGAGTCGTCCAGAGCTCCCACGACATCGCACGCCATGGACGCGAAGAGCTCCGCGCTACCGGCCGATTTGCGGGTGAACGCGAGCCAGAGCTTGCCGCTGCCGTCGGGGTCCGCGCGCTCGACGGCAAAGCCCTGGCCCTCGGGCAGCTTGTCGGCGGCAGCGAGCTTCGCGGTGGGAAAGCACACCAAAACCGCCTCGGCGTTGTCCGGTGAGCGCCGTCCAGCCCGAAGCTGCAGCGGCCCGGCAGAGGGAAGGGCGATGGCCTGCCAGCCAGGCTCGGCGTCGGCGCTGGTGAGCGACGACCAGGCCATCAGGATTTCGTTACTCGGACGGGCCATATTCCTGCATCCAGTAGAGGATGTTCACTTCGTATTCCACGCGGATGCCGTGTTCGGCCGACGGGAAGGCGATGGCGAAGGCCATGATGGGCTTGTCCCAGCCCGGCACGATGAGGTTCTCGGGAGCCTTGGCCTTCCCCTTGTAGGGAGACAGCGTGTAGAGCAGCAGCAGGCCGCGGTCGGCGTCGCCGCCGAGCCGGTCGCGCGCCTCGCGGATGCCTTTGCCGCTCGGGCTCGTGGGCGGATTGACGCGGCCCCGCGCTGGGTCCGGCTTCCACGCCGCGCGGGTGCGGGCCAGCGCGTCGCGCCACGCGTCGTCGTCGAGGTCGATACCCTCGTCCTTTGGGTCGGTCAGGACGCCGATGGCGAATACGCCCGGGTCCTTCGCGCCCGGCGCGTCGTCGAGCTTGCGCGTTTGCAGCGACTTGGTCTCGAAGCCGCCAGGAAATGTGTATGGCTCGCCGACGCCGTCGCCGCCGGAGAGCAGGGCAACGCTCCACTTCTTCAACTTCCCGATCTCGAGCATCTTGGCGATGAAGTCGGAGGTCACCGCAGCCTTGGCGGTAGTGGCGTGCGGGTGGGTTGCGTAGGCGGCGAGGAATGCGAGGACGTGGGGCGCGTCCACATCCCGCCAAAGGCGCGCATTAGGCCAGGAGTCGGCTTCAGTGTCGCGCGGGTACTTCGGCGCGTCAGCGAACTTCGTCCCCAGGTCCGCGACCAGCGCGCCGGTCGCGTCGAGGTTCGCCTGTTGGATCGCCGCGTTGTGGTGGAAGAGGATGGTTTGAGGGCGAGTGCCGCTGTAGGTCAGCGACAGCGTCTGCGCGTTGCGCATCTTCAAGGGCGATGTGACCGTGAGCGTCTCGTGCGACATAACCTTGAGGCCGTATTGCTCGGGCGTGAGCTTGGCCTTGGCCATGAAGTCGAACTCTTCGCGCAGTTCCTCGGAAGCGTCGGCGATGTGGCCGAACCACTTGACCAGGTCCGGCGATGTGTAGAGCCGACAGAGGTCGAGGTATCCGGGGCGGTAGCCGAACCAGCGGCCCATCTGCATCAGCGTGTCATACATCTTCGTCGTGCGGACGAAGTAGCTGGCGCAGAGGCCTTCGAGCGTCAGGCCCCGCGCCAGCTTGTCGCCGCCGACCGCGATGACTTTGAGGGCGGCGCCAGGCGTGGCGTAGTCGAGCGCGTCCTTGGCCGTGCCGTTGATCGAGCGCACGTCGATGTCGTCGAGCACGTTTGGCAGCTTGGCGAGCACGTCGTCCCACGATGGCAGGGGCGGAGGCAGCTCTTCGTGCGTGGAGAGCTCTGCGACCGTGTCGCGGGTCGGCAAGAAGTCCTCGTCCCAGAGCTTGCGCATCTGCCCAAGCAGCTCGTCGGCGTCGCTGCCGCGGGTGATCTTCTGGCGCATCCGGCGCACGGCCTCCTCGACCTGCTCGCGCACATGGTCCTGGACCGCGACGTAGCGGGTGACATGGATCAGCATGGAGCTGTGCTCGAGCCCTTGGCCGCGCAGCTCGCGAACCGCGCAGGCCAGGACGAAGGAATGGATCGCCTCGCGCAGGGATTTGGGAATCGTCTCCTGACCGTTGTGGATTGGAACGTGGGTCTTCTTGTGCTTGGGAGGCATCCATCCGGCCTCGGCCTCCGGGTCGTAGTGATCGAGGATGCTGCGCGAGAGCGGCAGCGCGCCGACGCGGCCCTCCTTGGTCAGCTTGCCGAACATGCGGGCGGGGCCGACGTAGTTCGACGGCGCCGCCAAGTTGATGATGAAGGCCTTGGGAAAGAGGTCGGGGCCTTCGGCGATGGTCGCGCCCTTGTGGTGGATGTAGATGTTGGCAAACGGCGTGGCCGTGTAGCCCACATAGGCCTTGCGGCTGAACGAGTGCAGAACCCTCCGGATGAGGCTGTTGATGGTCTTGGGCGAGTGCTCCTCGTCAGGCGTGCCGTCCTCATTGAAGAGCTGCTCGCCAGTGTCCACCGACGCGTTGTCCGCCTCGTCGTCGATCACCAGCAGCGGCAGCTTGGTCACGAGCCTCCAGTCCTTGCCGTCCGGGATCGGGTGCTGGAGTGGGAGCGAGTAGGGAAGCGGGTGGGGCGTGTCGGCCACCCGCTTCTGAATCCACTTGAGCAGTTCGGTCAGGACGGTCTTTTGCTTCTTGACCACGAACACCCAGGGCCGCTCCTCGGGCGAGATGCCGTTGAAGTGCTTGGCGATGGCCTTGCTGAAATCCCCGTTCTCCGCGCGCGTCGTCGCCGAGTTGGTCTTGAGGTCTTCGCCGAACGCGGCCACGCCGATGGCCGCTCCGGGATCGCCGCCCTGCGTCGTCTCGTAGCCCAAGAAGCCATCTTCGAGGCGAATCTGGGTTTGCGAGCGCAGGTTGTTGTGAAGTCCCGCGAGCACGATGATGATCTTGTAGCCGGCGTCGGCGGCCTTGTTGATGAGGCCTGTGTAGTTGCTGGTCTTGCCCGACTGCACATGCCCAACGACTAGGCCGCGCCGGTCCCAGGGATCAGCCCGCAGCGGATCTTCGAGCAGGCCCAGGATGTCGCTGGTGGATTCGTCGAGGCCATCGACGACCACGTCCGAAAGTTTCGACTCCTGATAGTCGCGGTAGCGGCGCCAGTAGTGCCAGTCCTTCTTGCGGGCGGCGTTGAGCCAATCGACGTGGCCGGCGTCGTCCTTGAGCGTGGTGGCCTTGCCCATGCGGTGGCTGAACCGCTGGATCAGCGTGGAGACCGCCTTGGCCTCGTCAAGCGGGACGGGCGGATCGCTGGCGAACATCGCGGCGGCGAGCTTCACCTTCTCCGCGATGTAGGCCGGCGTAATCTTGGAGAAGTCCTTCTCCGCCTTCACCAGCCGCTGCGCGGTGGCGATGACATCCTCAAGCAACTGGGCTTGCGCTGCGGCCTCTTCTGCTGCGGTCACTTCTTACTCCCTAGTTTCGCGACAAGCGCTGGATATTTTTGGAACGGCTCGGTACGTGCCATCGACTTGCGCGCCTCTTCGACGCTGAGCCCCTTGCGCTCGATCAGGTCGTTGAAGAGCACGCTGGCGACTTCGACCACGGCTGCGTTGGGCTCGCCCTCGAAGCCCGTGCGCGGGGTCTCCTTGTTCTCAGCCGTGTCAAGCCAGATGCGCTGCACGGGCACCGTCTCCTCGATCACGCGCAGCATCGACTTGACCAACGGCGCGAGCGCGCCCGCGCTCTCCAAGACGGCCGAGACGGACGGGTGCGCCTCGTCGATCCGGTATCGCATGCCAGCCTTGATCCGGTCCACGCGCCAGGCCTGTTCGATGGGGACATTGCCCTTCGCTGGCGCGGGCGTGCCGCGGTAGGCGAACACGCGGCGCGCGCGCTCGCGGGTGTTCTCGGCCAGCAGGGTGAGCCAGGGGCGCAGCGACACGGGTGGCCGGGCAGTTGATTTGCGAACGTCAATCTTCCAGTCGGCGTCGGCGGTGTTGGGAATGTCCAGGCGGATGCGCGCCAGGCGGTGGGCCTCCTCGCGGTTCCACGCCCGCGAGCCGCCCAGGCCCAGCCAGCTGCCCGCGACCAGCAGGCGCTCGTTGCGGTAGACGTAGAAGCCTTGCTGCGCGGTCCATCCGGCAGGCCCGGCGTTATCCTCAAATTCCTTGGCCGTCAGCTTGTCGCGGTGCGGCAGGACGTGCGCCTGCACCGTTACCGTCCCGTAGTCGGTGGGGTGGTTGCTCGGCGGCGACGACCAGGGCTTCGCGGGATGGCCCGACATGAAGGGGTCCCACGGCGCCACCGCGCGCCCATTGAGCAGCAGTTTGAGCTTGGCGCGAGGCCCTTGGAGCATGCGGTGGAAGACCATCGCCAAGTGGGACTCGACCGTGTCCATGAGGTCGTGGAAGTCGTCCGACCCGTAACCGGCGGTGACGATGCGGTCCATCGACTCCCAGAGCACGAGGGTGCCCGCCTTCTTGCCTTTGAGGTCCGCGATGAAGGGCTTGGAGCCTTGCGCAGGCCCCTCGAACAGGAGCCAGCCGCCATCGGGGTCTGCCGCGAGCTCGTCGAGGTCCCACCGCAGGCAGCTCGTGGCGCCGCCTTTGGCGGTGGCGACGGTGAGGCGGCGGCACTGCGAAAAGGAGGCCGTTTTGAGCCCCATGCCGAAGCGGCCGAGGTCGTGGGCCGAGCGCGCGTCGAGCGGATTCTTGTCGCCTAGGCGCATGGCGCTTTCGAGCTCGGCATCGTCCATGCCGCGCCCGTTGTCGAGGATCGCCACTCGGCTCTTCTTGCCCTCCCAGGCGAAGTCGAGCCGGACTTCGGTGGCGCCGGCCGAGACGCTGTTGTCGACAATGTCGGCCAATGCCGCGCCGGTCGAGTAGCCCAAACCCCGGAGGGATTCGAGCATCGCCATCGCGCGCGGTGGCGCGCTTCTTGTCTTGGGCTTCATCGCCAATAGCCTTTCCCTGGCCAGAACTCAAACCCAAGCTCGATCAGCTTTCGGGCAATTTTCCGGGAGCGGTTGTCGGGGGTGTTCGTGATGTGGACCCATAGCCGGCGCGCGTCGCCTTCGAGGTAGTCCTCGACGACGATGCCAGCGGCGCAAATCTCGCCCAGAAGTTTGCCGAGAGCCGCCGGATCGTTACCGCTTCGCCGCTCGGGACATGGAGACTTAAACGCAGCCGGTTTTGGAGTGAGCCCGATGGTCACTCCTGTTTCGTCGGGCGCGCCGCCGTCGGCGCCTGCGCTCACACCGCCTGACGCATCTTCGCCATGCCTTTCGTTCGGAGCCGCGGCAATGCCGAGCTCGGTCATGAACGTGGCGAGCCGAGCCGGATGCTTGAGCCGACCAATGGCTTTTGCCTCGATCTGCCGGATTCGCTCGCGCGTCACTCCCATTTGCCCGCCAACTTCTTCGAGCGTCAGGGTGTCCGGGACCCCAATGCCGTACCGCATACGCAGTATGTTTTCTTCCTTAGGCTTGAGAGTGCTCAGAAAGTAGTTCACCGACTCCCGCAACTGGAGCTCTTCGACGTATTCGATCGGGTCGCCGACTTCAAACTGTGCTCTTGCGTGGATGGCGATCAGTCCGTCGACATCGGACAACTCATGAAGAGGCAGGGGCTCCTGGCCCAAACTGGACAATGTTTCGACCTTGCGGGCCGGCAGATCCACAAGAGCGGCGACCTCTTCAAGCGTCGGTGCGCGGCCATGGCGGAGCTCGAAAGCGCGGGCGGCTTGCGAGATACGCTGCGTCTTTTCGTAGACATGGACGGGAAGGCGGATCGTCAGGCCTTTGTCGGCCACAAAGCGCCCGACCTGCTGGCGAATCCACCATGTTGCGTACGTCGAGAATTTGAAGCCCCTGCGCCAGTCGAACCGATCCACCGCCTTGATCAGGCCGATGTTTCCTTCCTGCAGCAGGTCGTCGAGCGGCTGACCACTGAACAGATATTTCTTGGCGATGGAGTTGACGAGCTTCAAGTTGGCAACGGTCATCCGGTCGCGAGCGCGCCGGTAAGTCCGCATCGCTTGGTCGAACGCATGGGCGGAGTCTGGCTCGCCGACAAGCCCGGAGTCGGCCAGTTCCATGAGGAAGCCACGTGCAAGGCCCAGCGAGGCCAGCGCAGCCCGGCATGCCAGCCATCCGTCCGCGCTCTGGCTCGCACCGACGGGCAGGCCCGACAAGAGCTCCGCGTTGGCGCAAAACTCTGCCAACTCGTCTGTGGATGCCATAGCCTCGAGCCCAGGCTGCGAATCCGCCTCGTCTTCGTGGCCGCCGGATTCGCCCTCGGTGACAAGCGCTTCCAATTCGACGTCGACGTCCAAGTCGACTTCGGTATCGGCATCAATTTCGGCTGTCGGCGGGGCTTGTGAGTCCTGGGCCTCCTTGTGCAGGCTGGAGGACATCGAGCGCAGCGGCTTGACACCTTTGGCCACCTGGCGGGCCGCCTCCAATGTGGCGGCGACGCCTGAGGGCCACGCGGCCAGCGCGTCGAGCGCCTTCTCAAGGCCGCGTTCCATGGCCTGGCCCAAGGCAACTTCGGCTTCGGCGGTGAGAAGGGCCTCGCGCTGGAAGTCGCGCTGATAGAGGCGCAAGGGCTCATTGCGGCGCGCTGCCAAGTCATCCACGAAGGCCAAAGCGTCGGCGACGACGTCCTCTTCGTCGGGCTTCTCGTCGGGAGCGACGAATACCTCAAAGCTCTCGTGGGGCGCCGAATACTCAAACCGCTCGTCGGTCTCGGCGCCGAGGTCATTGACGACCATGACCAGGAGCGCGCCTGCCTCGGCGTCAGGCTCGCCATCGTCACCGCAGGTCAGTTCCGCGATGGCTGCATGGGGGACGCTTCCCTCGCGAATGGCACGAAGCAGAATCATGCGCAGCCGCTCGCGGGCCGCGGTGTCGTCGGCGCGGGGAAGTGGCGCAGCTCGGTCAGGCAGGATCGCTTCGAAGTCGTCCCAGTCCGCGGACGTATCGATGGGCTGGTGCTCGGTGATCGCCGTTTGCACTTCGGCGGCGGCCTGTGAAAGGATCGTGTCGCTCTCGGGCGGCACTTGGTCCTCCTCCGCCTCCCACCCACCCAAATCGAATCCGGAGCCATCGTCATCGGCGATCAGGACACCTTCGCGTGCGCTGGCGCCCGGTATCAGAACTGCCGCTAGGGATGAATCTTTCTCGTATCCGTTGTCTCCGCTTGAGGCATCGTTCCTGCCTTCTGCGGACCCCAGGCGATCAACTGCACCGTTGCGGCCCGTGGGCAGAGGATTGCAGACGGCTTCTATGACCGAGGCCGCATCAAGCGCGCCTACCGCCCTGGCAATGTCAAGCGCAGCACGCCCAGACGGGTCAAGCAAGCCAGCGTCGGCGCCGGCGGCGAGGAGCAGCCTGCAGATGGCTGCGTTATCGCGTGCGGCCGAGAGCATGAGGGGTGTCCGGCCCTTCTCGTCGCGCGCGTTGAGGTCGTCCCCGCGGTCGATATGGATCCGAACGGCCCTCTCGACGCCCGTCACCACGGCCATCCTGAGGAATCGGCTTAGCGAGGGGGCATCTTGGGCCGCCATATTTTCTATCGCACGCCTTTTCCCGGAGCACCGGGAAGACGGGCTCCGCAATTGACCGAAGACCTCCCACGCCCTCAGTCAAGTGCGCCGATCCTCGCGCACCGAGAGTACCAGCCTATGCGTCAGATTCTTTGCGGCTGGTACTGGGCTGCAACGATTTCTCGGTAGACAGCGCTCGGAACACTGCCCGTGTGCATTGCCTCCACGACATGCTCGGCACGGGATGGTTGGCCACACGAGGACACTTTTCGTTGTGCTCTACAGCTAGGCCCTACAGGCGCGGTGGCGGCGAATCATCGACCTCGCTGCGGGCGAATGCGGGCCAAGCGCCCAAAGGTCGTTTTAGCGGGACTAAGAAAGCCCTTGGGCCATGGATGGGCCAAGGGTGGGCCACAGATGGGCCACAAAGCAAAACGCCACCCATTGGGGTGGCGTCTGCCGATTCGTAAGTTGTTGTTTTTTATCGAGAATCTATGGTTGCGGGGGCAAGATTTGAACTTGCGACCTTTGGGTTATGAGCCCAACGAGCTACCAGGCTGCTCCACCCCGCGACTGAGCCCGCAAGTGTAGCACAGGAGGTGTAGACCAAGGCCGGGTCCACATCGCTACGTCTCCACATCTCCACATCGCCGCCTCACGTGGCCTCGCCGCCAAACGCCATCAGGCGGTCGAGGTCG
>Ga0105048_10014821_pt1 | contig 12125 bp, 11 predicted proteins | sample MAT05_FD_78382 | JGI IMG/M metagenome (GOLD analysis project Ga0105048, IMG submission 78382) | Freshwater microbial communities from Lake Fryxell liftoff mats and glacier meltwater in Antarctica - MAT-05 | ecosystem: Environmental > Aquatic > Freshwater > Ice > Liftoff microbial mat | place... | reverse complement strand
TGCTGAACATTTAGAATCAGAAACAGGCGAACCAACAAAAAAATGGACCTATATACCAGATGGGGATTATGAAGGTTTTAAATGGAAAAATGGACAATGGGTGCATGTGGAAAAAGTATTCAACCAGGTAACTGAAGAAGGTAAAGCGCCCCTGCCCAACCCGGTAAAAGACGCCATGGGAAATACGATTGAGGATAAACTGAAAGATAATTTATCAAATGAGCAACCTGTAGAGGGAGAAAAGATGCCTGCGCCTGTAATAAAGCCTAAAAATAAAAAGGGATAACGTACCAAAGGAAATGAATTGAAATTATCAGCCCGAAAATATTTCTATTTTTTTCCATTCAAACATTACACAAATAGTCAATCTCAACAGGCACTTATTTTCATTTGTATGCCGTCCAGCGATATTATAATATAACAGCCTTAGAAAAATCACCAGGGTTACAAGATAGCTATGTGGTGGGATTTCGGCATAGCGTTGCCTGCTGTGAGGAAGTTTATACCCAAGCTAAAAAAAAACCAATATTCAGAAATACGAACGTTATCTTTCCATTGTGTGCATGATAGCCTTACTGTTTGCTACGAGCAAACCGCTGTAACCAAGCCCTGATGCGCCGTTCGTGTAGGCTGGTCTCAATAAGTCATTTGCTGTTTAGCCATATTACACCAGGTAGAATCCCCACCAGTGCTTGATATTTAAATTGAAATATGGTGGTATGATTCTTGGCCATTATTATTTATCAATTACTTATAAAACTGGCGGCTATGATTTCCTTAAAAGATAAAAAAATTGCCATCCTCTCCGATCATGGGTTTGAAGAACTAGAACTCACCAGTCCCAAAAAAGCATTGGAAGAAGCTGGTGCAACAGTACACATCGTTTCGTTGCAGGAAAAAGTAAAAGGATGGAACCATGATCATTGGTCAATTGAATTACAAGCAGATGTAAATCTTAAAAATGCCAACGCCGAGGATTATGATGCACTGATGATACCGGGCGGGGTAATTAATCCTGATGCCATGCGGAGTAAAAAAGAATATGTGGCCTTTGCTACCTCCTTTATGCAAACAGGTAAACCGGTGGCAGCCATTTGCCACGGCCCGCAATTGTTGATAGAAACAGGCTTACTAAGTGGCCGGGATATGACTTCATACCCATCGATAAAAACAGACCTGGTTAATGCGGGTGCAAACTGGAGAGATGAAGTAGTAGTAGTTGATAATGGACTTATCACCAGCAGAAGTCCGGAAGACCTGCCCGCCTTTAATGAAAAGATGATCGCAGAATTTGCTGAAGGCGTACACACCACGCACAGCTCATTTGTTCCAACCCACTAAATTTTTTCTCAATTGCTGATCCATTAAAAATAAAAAACGATGGCTAAATATTCAAAAGGCGCCCAAAAAGATGTTGAGTCTGCAATGAACCGAATGGAGAAAGGAACGCTCCGCAGCGGCAAATCCGGTAAGAAAGTAACAAATCCTAAACTGGCGATAGCCATTGGATTGTCGGAAGCAAAAGCAAAGGGAGCTACAGTTCCGACCAAAAAGAGTGCTTCAAAAACAGTAAAAAAAGCAGCAGTAACAAAAGCAGCAATTCCGGCAAAGAAAGCTCCTGTGAAGGGTGCAGTAAAAAAAACAACCCAAAAGAAAATTGAAGGAAGCGGCAGCAGCAGCAAACTGACAACCGAAAAAAAAATTAAAAAAATAAACTCAAAAAGAGAAGCGGCGGAAAAGGCAGCGAATGAACCACCCGTGGAGGAAAAAAGTCCCTCGATAGCAGTAAGAAGTGCGGTTTCAATTTTGAGAATGGATAAAAAACTACGGTCGAAAGCAACCACCAAAGGAGATCCAACACAACACATGCAGTTGTCGCCAACAAAAAGCCCTGTAAGGCCATCCGGGAAAAAACCATTGTGGAACAGGTAGATAGTGAACCATAATTTTTATACATATATCAACGTTGGGTATCAATAATACTGTGGTATTACTGTGCAAACGTTAATGGAAAAATGGCCGGATTAATACGGTCATTTTTTTTGCTTGCATGAATAGCTTTCTACTATTACATACAACAGTTGCGCAATCCGGCAATATAAAAAAAGAGCTGTATCATTAAACGACACAGCTCTTATAACATCAACGGTATCCGGTTGAAAGCGGTATTTAGATACAGCAAACTATTGCACTATCAATTTCAACACCTGGCTTGTCACCTTGCCTCCCGTTATTACAACCGTGTACATGCCGGGAACTTTGCTTTGGAGCTTATATGCAACCTGGTGACGTCCTGCTGCCGGTGCATATACCCTCCAGTTAATCCCTTTTCCTGCACTGTTGGTTAAGTTAATAACCTTGCCATTCCTGGCTCCACTGTTACTGCTTATGGAGCCTTCGTACATGCAAAGCCCTGTAAAAGGGGTTGCATTATCTTCAATCCTGGTAGTGGAAGCCCCCCGATTGATGCATGGAAATTAGCCGTTACCGATCTGTTGCTGGTCATGGTAACCGTTGTTGTTGCATCGCTACCACCGGCATCGCCGCTCCACCCAGTGAAGGAATAGCCAGCTTCAGGGGTGGCTTTGTAAGAGTTGAGATTCATTATTTGTGCAAACGATGCCGGCATCGTTTGCAGATTGCAGCATTGCATTTTATGGATGTGAACAACTGTAAAAAGCGACTTGTCAGGTGTGCTGGGTTTCACAGATTCAGGATTTAAAATGCATACAAAAACCTATCTTCATCGTCACAAATAAAAACTGCATTGTACAGCATCAGCTCAGTTAAAATGCCATACAGGGTGATTTACATAATGGGGGTTTCCGGATCAGGAAAAACAACTGTCGGCCAGCAGTTAGCTGCCAAAACGGGCTACTCATTTTACGATGCAGACAATTTTCATCCCCGGGAAAATATTGACAAAATGAAAGCTGGTCAGCCACTTACAGATGAGGACCGATGGCCATGGCTGGAAAATATACATGATTTTGTTACAAAAAAAATAGTTGGCGCAAGCATCATTATGGCCTGTTCTGCTTTAAAGCAGGTTTACAGGGACTGCCTCAGCAGCGGCATAGAGCAACATTGCAAATGGGTATTTTTATCAGGCAGCTATGAAACCATCCACAACAGGTTGAAAAACAGGCCAGGGCATTATATGCCAGCCGCATTACTGCAGTCGCAGTTTGATGCACTGGAGCTTCCATTAAATGTAATCCAGGCAGATATTAATCTTGCACCCGGAGCAATCGCTGATTTCATTATGTCAAAAATATAAAAGTAGGTGTTATTTTTTGTCACTTTGCTTACAGTTGTTAATCAAAACGGTGCTCCATCGTATCCGGTTATTAAGTAATTTGCTTCCTATATGTGCGGAGCCAATACGGGGAAAACCAAAAAAATAATTTTTTTCATCTTAGTGAACTGTATAGGCTGCTCGATATGCTTTGCACAGCCATACCGGGTAACAATCCATATCAGCAATGCAGAAAATAGCACGTTACCCAATGCCTCTGTCGGCATCAATCAAAAAAAAATAAAAGCAGACAGTGCTGGCAATGCGGTGGTACTGCTGCAGCCAGGCAATTACTTTTTTACTATTACTGCTGTAAACAACTATCCTTTTACCGCTAATCTATTTATTAAAAATGATACCATACTGCTGGCTCAATTGAAAATGCGCCAAAGCCTGTTGGGCAATGTAACGGTTTTTAGCAGCCGGAATGTTAGCCGGAACCAGTTGGGGGTACAAACTCTCAGTGGAACACAGTTAAAAAAATTGCCGGTGATCCTGGGAGAAGTGGATCCGCTAAAGACCATCACCCTACTCCCCGGCATCAAGAGCGGTGGCGAAGCGAGTGCAGGCATTTACGTGAGGGGCGGCGGGCCCGATCAAAACCTGGTACTGCTGGATGGCATACCCGTTTATAACCCCAACCACCTGTTTGGATTCTTCAGCATCTTTAACGGAGATGCAGTAAAAAACGTAGAAGTGATAAAAGGTGGCATACCGGCTGAATTCGGTGGAAGGCTCAGCAGTGTAATATCAATCGATACAAGAGAAGGTAATAAAGACTCTTTAAAAGGTATTGGCGGCATCGGCCTGATCTCTTCCCGTCTTTCGCTGGAAGGGCCACTCATAAAAGGAAAATCATCTTTTATTATCAGCGGAAGGCGCACTTATATCGATCAGTTGGCTAAAGTGGCGGCGCCAAAAACAGTGGGCGGCAATGGTTATTATTTTTATGATATCAATGCCAAGGCAGGATATACCATTAACAAAAACAACCAACTGCAGTTTACTTTTTACACTGGTACTGATAAGTTTTCATACAATAAGCCGAATGACGGCCGCAGCCGGGTATTCAATACTTTTTGGGGCAATACAGTGGCCGGCATTAGTTGGAAACAGCAGTTGAGCAGCAAATTGCAACAGCAAACATCCCTCGTATACGACCAGTTCGCACTCGACAGCCGCCTTGGTTTTAACACCATCAGTTTCATTTTTACATCAGGGCTGAGCGACCGGCAAATAAAATCGGACTGGGTGCTAACCAGCAACAACTGGTTGAAAATAAAATGGGGCCTGCAATATACCTGGCATGAGTTTACTCCAGGCGCAGGCGAGGTTACCAGTGGTATGCAGCAATTCAAAACAAAAGTAACCAGCCAGTTTGCGATGGAGGCTGCTGCTTACCTCAGCACAGATATAAACATTACTTCCAGGCTAAACGTTATTGCAGGTATGCGGTACAGTTATTTCAACCAGGTAGGTCCAACCACCAGGGTACTCTATGGCAGCGACGGCGTACCTACCGGGGAGACAGAGACATTCACAAAAGGAGAAAGCATTGCGAAATACCATTATCCTGAACCCCGTTTCAGCCTGCTGTATAAGCTGCCCAATACTTCCAGCATTAAGGCCTCCTACACCCGTACCATACAATACCTGCACCTGGCCACCACCAGCAGCGCCACTTTTCCCAGCGACCTGTGGATACCAAGCAGCAGGTTGGTAAAGCCCGCCATTGCGGAGCAATTCGCCGCTGGTTATTTCAAAAATTTCGATAACAATGGTTATGAACTGAGTGTAGAGGCCTATTATAAAACGATGACTCAGCAGATAGAATTCAAGCCAGGCGCCCAGTTGCTGCTCAATCAAAACCTGGAAGGAGAAATGATATTTGGCAGCGGCAAAGCATACGGCATTGAATTATTTTTTCAGAAAAAACGTGGTAAGCTCACCGGGTGGATCGGGTACACACTCAGCCGTACCGAACGAACATTCGACCGGTTGAATGGCGGCAAACCTTTCATTTACCGGTACGACCGGGTACACGACCTGAGCGTTGTAGCCAATTATCCACTCAGTAAAAAATGGGAAGCGTCTGCCGTATTCGTGTATGGAACGGGTAATGCCCTTACCCTCCCCACCGGCAGATACACTTACAACCTGGGGTATGACAATGCGGATGGAACAGTGATCTTTACCAACATAAACCAATATGATAAAATAAATGATTTCCGGTTACCTGCATATCACCGGCTCGACATAGCGTTTACGTATACCCCAAAACCAGCCGTTAAAAAACGTTTTAAAAGTAGCTGGAATTTCAGCATTTACAATGTATATAACCGCTACAACCCTTATTTCATTTACCTGGAGGCCAATGAAGATGCATTGACCATACAGGGGAAGAAAGTGTATTTATTTCCAATAGTTCCGGCAGTGACATGGAACTTTAGTTTTTAATGAAAACAAATAAAACTGCGTTGATAAGAAAAGAAGCCCATATAATGTTACTACAAAAAAAGAAGGAATGCTATTGGTTGAACGTGATTCTTTGGCTTAACCAATTAAAATGGCTCGCAACAGCGCTGTTGCCGCTTATTGCCATTTCTTCCTGCGAAAAAAACATTGACATTGCCATACGGCCAAATTATCCGCAACTGGTAGTGGAAGCGTATATCAATAATTTGTTTCCGCAATACAATTATGTGATACTGAGCCGCAGCCAGGATTATTATGCGCCCAATTTCCAGGGTATACCGGTAGCAAATGCGCTGGTTACCGTTACCGAAGGCACGCTGGATGCAGCAGGTAACTATTCATGGAATGAGGCGAGCAGGCTGCGTTTGAGAGAAACACCGGTTGATTCTATACCAATAGAATTCAGCGTGGGACTTTATTTTGACCAGCGGGCATATACAGACCGGCCACGTGCATTTAGCGGCACTATTGGCAAATCCTATTTACTGGAGATCAGTTCGGGCGGAAAGGAATATTCAGCAATCACCACACTGATTGCACCCGTACCGGTAGATAGTATTACACAAGGCTTTTCATTTGCGAATAATTCCGGTGATTCACTTTACCGCATTACCAACCATTACCGAGACCCTGATACGCTCGGTAATACACAACTTTATTTCTGGCGCTGGAGCGAAACACGGAAAAATTTTGGCTGGGGAGGTTTTTTCAAGAGCCGGGTACCGGGTACGGATGATCTTTCCAATGGCGAATATATCCGCCTCACCCATCCGCAGGGTTTTAGTAAAACCGATACCATTAATTATTATATGGCAACTGTAACCCGTGAGGTATATAATTTTTGGGACAGCTACAACAAAGCACAGAACAACAATGGGCCCTTCAGTACACCGGTTATCCTTAAAACAAATATCAGCGGCAACAATGTTACGGGGTGTTTTAGTGGATATGCTTTGAGCACAAAGAGCATTGTGATTAAATAAACATTGTAATAATCAATATTGAAATAAAATTCATTCTATTACACGAAGATAATTGTCTGCTGAAAATGGTATACGGTAATAAATGTTGAATACTGATATGCAGAGAAAAGGATGCCGGATAGAGCGGAAAGCCGGGTGAGGATTTGTGCAAAGGCTCTGTGCCGGACTTGGAGCGAAAGCCGGAACTGAAGTACAGCAAAGATTTACAACACACAGCCCAATTCATTTTATTGGGGTCTGCAAATTAACGTTCAGGCCGCTGCAAGCGTCCCGACCTGGTACAAAAAAGTCCCGAACGAAACCGTTCAGGACTTTTAATTTTATTTCAAACATCGGAATTTTAGTATCCCATTCCACCCATGTCAGGCGCACCACCATGGTTGTGGCCTGCTTCTTCTTTTGGTTTGTCGGCAACCACACATTCAGTAGTTAACAGCATACCAGCAATAGAAGCGGCATTTTCCAACGCTACACGGCTCACCTTTGTTGGATCAATTACACCCGCTTTAAACAGGTTTTCGTACACTTCAGTCCTTGCATTGAAACCGAAATCGCCTTTACCTTCTTTAATTTTTTGTACCACGATAGAACCATCGATACCTGCATTAGAAGTTAAGCAGCGCATGGGTTCTTCCAGTGCACGGCGAACAATGGCCATACCTGTTTGCTCATCTGCAATCTGGCCTTTTACCTTAGGTTCCAACGCTTCGATCGCACGGATATAAGCTACACCTCCGCCTGGTACAATACCTTCTTCCACAGCGGCCCTTGTAGCATGTAATGCATCATCCACACGGTCTTTCTTTTCTTTCATTTCCAATTCTGTAGCAGCACCTACATACAATACGGCAACACCACCGGCCAATTTAGCCAAACGTTCCTGTAATTTTTCTTTATCGTAATCAGAGGTTGTGTTTTCAACCTGCGCTTTGATTTGATTTACACGGGCCAAAATATCTTTTTTAGCACCTTTACCACCAACGATGGTTGTGTTGTCTTTATCAATGGTAACGGAAGCAGCCGTACCTAAGAAAGTTAAATCAGCAGCTTCTAATTTATGCCCCAGTTCTTCGCTGATAACCGTACCTGCTGTTAAGATAGCAATATCCGTCAGCATTTCTTTTCTGCGGTCGCCAAAGCCAGGAGCTTTTACAGCAGCCACTTTAATGGTGCCACGCAATTTATTTACCACCAGTGTTGCCAGTGCTTCACCTTCCAGGTCTTCTGCAATGATCAATAATGGACGGCCACTTTGAGCAACTTTTTCCAGGATATGTAAAATGTCTTTCATGGCAGAAATTTTCTTATCATAAATTAATATGTAAGGATTCTGCAATTCAGTCTGCATTTTTTCGCTGTTAGTTACAAAGTATGGAGATACATACCCACGGTCAAACTGCATGCCTTCTACGATATCAACGGTTGTATCCGTTCCTTTTGCTTCTTCAACTGTGATGACACCTTCTTTACCTACTTTGGCAAAAGCTTCGGCAATTAATTTACCGATGGTTTCGTCATTGTTTGCAGAGATGGTAGCAACCTGCTGGATCTTTTTGCTGTCGTTACCTACAGCTTGAGACTGGGCTTTTAAACTTTCAACAACAATGCTCACCGCTTTGTCGATACCACGTTTCAGGTCCATTGGGTTAGCACCTGCAGCTACCATTTTTAAACCTTCGCTGATAATTGACTGTGCCAATACAGTTGCAGTAGTAGTACCGTCGCCTGCAATATCTGCTGTTTTGGAAGCTACTTCTTTCACCATTTGTGCACCCATATTTTCGATAGCATCTTCCAGTTCAATTTCTTTTGCAACGGTTACACCATCTTTAGTTACCTGTGGGGCACCAAATTTTTTCTCGATTACCACGTTACGGCCTTTAGGGCCAAGGGTAACTTTAACGGCGTTGGCCAAAGTGTCCACGCCTTTTTTCATTTTATTTCTTGCTTCGATATCGAAGTATATCATTTTTGCCATAATAAGAAAGCCGCCCCTATCCCCTAAAGGGGGATCAGAACCTGCGGGGGGATGCAGGGTTTAAATTATTTGAACGTTTGAATTTAAAAGAACTTTTGCTTTACTGCCCCTTTAGGGGATGGGGGCTACACGATCGCCAAAATATCACTTTCCCTCATAATGAGGTACTCAGATCCTTCCACCGTTATTTCTGTTCCGGCATACTTGCCATACAAAACAGTATCACCAGCTTTTACAGTTACCGGTTCGTCTTTTTTGCCCGGGCCGGCAGCTACTACCACACCACGCTGTGGTTTTTCTTTTGCAGTATCGGGGATAATGATACCTCCAGCAGTTTTTTCTTCGGCAGCAGCCGCTTTAACGATCACCCTGTCGTGCAATGGGGTAATGTTTACTTTTTTAGCCATAATTGTATTGATTTTTGTTGATTTTAATAATGAACCCGTAGTCGGGCAATGAGGGTTGTCGAATATCGTACCAAACAAATGAATGCGAATTGTTGGCAGTTATTAGCCTGTGATGGCAGTTAATTGCTGCCCGGCTGCGACAATTTTTCATTGTGGCCACTTTTATCAACTGCCAAATATTAATCCCCTAAATTTGCAGCCTCAATAAAGTATTTTCGGATGATCAGCAGGAGAAATATAAGGGTGAAAGTGATGCAGGCGTTGTATACACTGGACAGTATCAGCAATGATGTGACTACCGCAGATGCCAATAAATTATTAGGAAAACAACTGGGCATTACCAGGGAATTGCTGGTGTATCTGGTTTATTTTTTAACGGAAGTGGCCCGGTATGCAGAAAAGGATGCCGTAAAGAAAGCTAACAAACATTTACCTACCGCCAGTGACCTGGCAATTAATACCAAAATTGCCGGCAATGAACTGCTGTGGAAGATACTGGAAGAACCCAGTTTTAAAGGGGCCTGCGCAGAAAACAAACCCTGGAATATTGTGGATGAAGCCTTGCTGAAAAAAACCTATGAAGCGCTGATTGAATCAGAAGAATATAAGGAATACATCAGCATACCCGCCAGGAGCAAAAAGGAAGAAAAAGATATCCTGGAATTTATTTTCACCAACCTGATGCTGCCGAACGAGCATTTTATCAGCCATGTGGAAGAGCATTTCATTAACTGGGATGATGATGCAGAGATGATGAGCCAGTTGATACTTAACTATCTTCAAAAGCCCCACCATTTCAATTTTAATGAACTGGTAAGTAAAGAAAAAATGGAGTTTGCTAAAAGCTTACTGGAAACGGCCATCGAGAAGAAAGCAGTGAGCATGGAACTGCTGAAACCCAAATTAAAAAACTGGGATGCCGACCGTATTGCAACGCTTGACCTGATCATTATTCAGTTGGGTATTTGCGAATTCCTATTTTTTGAAACCATCCCCACCAAGGTTACCATCAATGAATACATTGACCTTGCAAAAGAATACAGCACACCACAAAGCGGGCAGTTTATCAACGGAATTTTAGATAATATTCATAAAGAATTAACAGCCCAGGGGAAGATTGAAAAGAAGAGTTTTAAGAACAGCACTTTATAGGTTTACAGTTCAGAGGTTTAGGGATTTAGCAAGTTTAAAAAGTTAAATAATTTTATAAGAGCGATGAAAAAATGTTTGCTGATTTTTGTGATTGCCGCAGCATTGGTTAGTTGCGATACCAAAAAAAAGGACCAGGTAGCAGTTGAAGCCGTAAAAGAACAGCAACCGGCAGTCATGACAGATTCCACGACGGTGCAGTTGATAGACAGTGTTTATAATTTTGGTACCATTGCAGCGGGTGAAAAAGTGGAATATAGTTTCCGGTTTAAAAATATCGGCACAAAAGCGTTGGTGGTAACGGATGTACATGCAGATTGCGGATGCACCGTTCCGGAAAAACCGGAACAACCAGTGTTGCCGGGCGAAACAGGATTTATTAAAGTTGTGTTCGACTGTAAAGGAAAAGAAAATCACCAGGAAAAATCGATCATCGTATCATCCAATGCAAACCCTCCTTTTACTAACCTGAAACTGGTGGGAGAAGTAAAAAAATAATGAATCAATCAATTTTTAATAATCAATATAATACACAATGCACTTACTAAGTATTTTTTTAATGATGGATCCACAGGGAAAGGGCAGCAGCAGCTTTTCTTTAATTTTTATGGGTCTGATGATCCTTGTGTTCTGGATGTTTATGATCCGTCCGCAGGCAAAAAAAGCCAAGCAGCAAAAGACTTTTATCAACGACTTGAAAAAGGATGATAAGGTGGTAACCATTGCCGGTATCCATGGAAAGATTAATAAAGTAAATGAAGATGGCACTATAAGCCTGGAGGTAAGCCCCGGCAGCTATCTTAAAATTGAAAAAAGCACTATCAGTATGGAAATGAGTGCGGCGCTGAATAAACCGGTTGCGGAAGTGAAGTAGTAAATAGTCAATAGAGCATGGTTCATAGTCCATAGTCAATTGTAAAACCCAAAAGTCATTTTAAACTGGCTTTTGGGTTTTTGTTTTAGGTACATTTGGGGGGAGAAAGCTCCTCGCTGTTAGCAATCCACGAAATTCAACAACTTTAAACTTTAAACCTCTTAAACTTTAAACCTTAAACCTTCTTCCCATGCTCCGAGTTGGCATCACAGGCGGTATTGGCAGCGGTAAAAGCACCGTGGCCAAAATATTTGAAGTGCTGGGTATTCCTGTGTATTATGCAGACGATGCTTCTAAAAGGTTGATGAATGAAAACGAAGCTTTGAAACAAACGATACAACAATATTTTGGTGCAGCAACTTATACTGATGGTATTTTAAACCGTAAGCACCTCTCCACCCTTGTTTTTAATAACCCTGAAAAATTAGCCTTGCTGAATTCAATTGTGCATCCTGCCACAATAAAAGATGCGGAAGAATGGATGTTGCAGCAAACAACGCCTTATGCCATCAAAGAAGCGGCGTTGATATTTGAAACCGGATCACAGGAATATTTGGATAAAGTAATTGGTGTGTATTCACCTGCTGCAATTCGGATCAATCGTGTAATGCAAAGGGATAATGTAACCCGTGATGAAGTGATCAGCCGGATGAATAAACAAATTGACGAAACAATAAAACTGCGCTTGTGTGATTATCTAGTAACCAACGATGAACAGGAATTACTGATACCGCAGGTGATGAAACTGCATGAAATATTTGCCCCCATCCCCCGTCCGTTCCGGCACGGGCGGGTCTAAAGGGGAGTTATTCGAAAACCCTACGCTACTTCTATAAAATAATTAATAGAAGCTAATTGATTGGGAAAAAGAAAATTCTACTATCATTAGCGCATAACCAAAACGTACAAATCACATGAGAAATTTTATTAAATTGATTGGGGGGGGGGGGAAATGATGCTT
>Ga0105048_10014820_pt1 | contig 12125 bp, 8 predicted proteins | sample MAT05_FD_78382 | JGI IMG/M metagenome (GOLD analysis project Ga0105048, IMG submission 78382) | Freshwater microbial communities from Lake Fryxell liftoff mats and glacier meltwater in Antarctica - MAT-05 | ecosystem: Environmental > Aquatic > Freshwater > Ice > Liftoff microbial mat | place... | reverse complement strand
ATCGCTGCCAATAGCCGGCGAACACGTTCGGACCGCGGATCTGCAGCTCGTCTCCCTCGCCGAGTCGCATCTCGACACCACGAATCGCGACACCGACTCTCCCAGGCACGGCCTGGCCGGGTATGTCCATCGTGACGATCGCAGTCGTCTCGGTGAGCCCGTAAACCTGATACACGGGAATACCGAGCATCTCGAACCAGCGCTGCGTGTCGGGATGCAGCGGCGCGCTCCCGCAGATCAGGCAGACCAGGTCAGCGCCGATCTGCTGGCGCACACGCGCGAACACGACTCTCCGCGCCAGCGCGAGCGCTGCGCGATCGAGCGCGCTCGCGTCGCCCGTGAGACTGCGTAGATAGGCCGCAACGCCGCGCGCGTAGAGCGCCCGCACCAATCGCGGCTGCGTGCCGAGCTTTGCTTCGACGCCCTTCTTGATGCGCTCGAGCAGCGCAGGGACGTTGAGGAAATAGTGCGGCTTCGCCTTCTTGAGCTCTTCCGCGAGGTTCTCGAGGTTGGTCGAGACGAAGATCCCACCGGCGCGATAGAGCGCAGTCCACAGCACGATGCGCGAGCCCATGAAACAGAACGGCAGATAGTGAAACACCCGCTCTTGCCCGGCGCTCGCGCCCATCAGATCGCGCAGACCGTCGCGCGTGACGGGGAGCATGTGATCGACGCCCGCGCCGGTGATCATCACGCCCTTCGGCTCGCCGCTCGTGCCGGACGTGTAGACGATGGTGACGCAGTCGCCGGGTGCGCGAGTCACGGCGGGCTCGTCTATCGCAGCGCCATCGAACAGCGCGTCGAGCGCCACGACGTTGACCTCCGGCCAGTGCTTGCGCGCTCCGTCGGCGAGCGTGGGTGTGCCGCACACCACGAGCGTCACACCGGCGTCGTGCATCATCGCGACGAGCTCCGCTGGCTCTTGTCGCGCGTAGAGCGGGACGACGACGCTGCCCTCGGCGAGCAGCGCGACATCGGCCGCCACCCACTGCGCCGAATTCGGCGCGAGCAGCCCAACCCGATCGCCCGGTTTCACGCCGCGTGCGCGCAAAGCGCCGCGCGCGCGCGCGATCATTCCCGCGAGCGCGCGACCATCGAACGCTTGCAGCGTCGCGCCGCGCACTTCGGTGACGTGGGCGCGCGTCGGTCCGGAGGCGAGCTGATCGAGAAACACCTGCACGAACGCGCGACTCTCGCTCATGGGCTCTACGACTTCCGCACTCCCACTCATACGCCGCTCGGCTCGGCAAACTGCAACGCGGCGCGCGGCAGCGGCTTCGGCTCGGCGCTGACATCCACCGGCGTGCGATAGCGCGCGACGAGCGCAGCGACCGCCGCCGGAAGGGGCGGTAAGTGCGCCCATGGATCCCCGCTGCCTCCATGCTCGACGCTGCCCGCACCCTCGCGAACGGGCATCTCCGGATGACGCGCGCGCACGAAGTCGACCAGCGTGATCCCCATCTCGCCCATGCGCTCGAGGTTCGTCACCACGGTCCGACCGATGCCATCGGCGATCGACTCGCCGTCGCGCCACAGCCGCTCGAGCACCCCGTGCACGCCAGTCGCGAGCGTCGGATCATCGACTCCTAGACACAGCTCGGGCTGGCCGCGATCGGCCATCAGATTGCGGATTCGCTCGTCCATCGTGACGCCCGCAGAGGGCACGAGCCCGGGCATCGAGGTCACGATGGCGTGGTAGCGCGACGAGATCATCAGGCGCGCGGAGCGGATGACGCTGACCATCGTGTACATGTCGTGCTCGTCCGAGACGACCACTGCCGGCATCGCGCGACCCGTGCGCTCGGCGATGAGCGCAGCGAGCTGCTCACACGCGCGACGGTCGAGCATCTCCATCCCGACGATCACGGGGAAGGCTTCGTGCGTCGCGAGAAAGCGCGCGATGCCATCGGCGAGCGCGGTCAAGTAGCGCAGCTGCTTGGTGCGCACCTCGTCGCCATCGTGGTGGAAGTAAAACGAGTCGTAGTGCGACTCGGAGTGCGCGCCGGTCAGCGCTTGCACGACGCCCTTGGTGACATCGGGCTTCACTGGCCACCAGAACGGATTGATCGGACAGGCGACCAGCACGGGAGTCGTGCCGTCCCAGCCGGCGGCGCGCAACACGCGCTCACCGACCTCGGGCCCCGCAGGCTCGAAGGTCCACGCGGTGTCCGTCCCGGGCTTGCTGCGCACGCCGAGATCCGCGAGCACCTCGCCGCTCTCCTTGTTGCGCACGACGATCAGCGCGTCGCGACAGTACTTGCGCACCAGCTCTTGCAGCGACGGATCCATCGCGCCGGCCTCACCGCCATAGCCAATCGCGAGCTTGTTCTCCGCGGCCGCGATCCCGAGCGCGCCCACCATCATCGTCGAGAGCGCGTTGGCGAACTTCGACTTGAACATCGAGCCTTCGCACGCGATCACGCCGTGCACGCGGTGTACCTGCTCGAACAGGAACGGCGGGAAAAACTGCGCCAAGCGCAGCTGCTCGACGGTGCGGAAATAGCCGTGCGAGAGCGCCGGATCGACGGTCACCAGCGAGAGCGCGACGTGCTCGTCGCCGAACAGCCAGCGGATCTGCCGCACGATCTCCTCGACGCGAACGTCGGCGCCGGTGTTGCGCGTCCCGCTGTAGCCCACGAGCAGCAAGCGCAGCGGCTCGCCAATGCGCCACTGCGCGCCGGCGTCGACGGCATAGCGGCTCGCCGCCGCCTCGATCGTCGTCGCCATGCTCCGCTGCAAGAGTCGATCGGGATCGAGCTCGCGACCGGCGACGTCCATCGCGGTGCGCGCCGCGCGACCTGCCGCGCGTGCGAGCGCGCCGAACAAAGCGCTGCCTGCGCTGCGCTCAGACACGCGTCACCTCGGCGCCCTGCACCTGCGCCGGCCGCGCGGGGAGTGGCACGTATGGATAGGCGAAGTCGTGCTTCTTCGCCCAGCGATAGAGCTCCGCGCAATACGCCGTGAACGGGATCGGCGAGGCGCCGAGCTCCGCGACGATGCGCTGATTGTCAAAGACGGTGTCGTAGGTGATGTACGGCAGAAATACGTGCAAGAGCGAGCCGACCAGCGCGACGCTGCTCTTGCGCGGAAAGCGCATCATCAGTTCGGCGGCACCGGCGAACGGCTTCTCGGCCGCGCCGATGAAGCGCGGCGGACGCTTGCCGACCGCAAACGCGAGCTCGCGCGCGATCGCCTCGGCCGGCAGCGCGCTCACGCCAGCAGAGAGGTGATAGCAGTCGAACTGCGGCTTCTCCTTCATGTGCACCGTCGCTATCGCGCGGCCGACCCAGTCGGCGTTGACGATGTCCTGACGCGCCTCGGCGCGGACCGGAACGACGGGCAGATCGGCGAGCACGCAGAACGCGCGCACCATGTCGAACTGCGAGGTCTCGGGGCGACTCGAGTCGCCCATCACGATGCTCGGGCGAAAGATCGTCTTCGGCACATCCGGCAAGAGCACATGCGCCATGTGCTCGCAGAACTTCTTGGTGCGCCCATACGGATCGTAGTCCGAGCGATTCCAGTCGATCGCGCCGTCCTCGGTGACGACCTCGCGATCGCGCGCGCCGCACACGGCGACCGTCGAGACGTGCGAGTAGCGGCGTAGCCCGCCGCGCGCCTGCGCGTCGCGCGCCAGCTCGATCACCGCGAGCGTGCCGCGCAGGTTGGTGTTCACGCAGGCCTTCTCGCTCTTGCGATTCAGCGAGGCGGCGATGTGCAGCACGGACTCGACGTTGCGCACGGTCCGCTCGTAGACATCGGCGGCGATGCCGAGGCGAGGCTTGGTCGAGGTGAGGTCACCGAGCACGAAGTCGATACGCGCGATCGCGCTCCAGAACTCACGCGCATCCATGTGCAGCTGCAGCGAGCGCCACAGCTTCTCGATGGCCTCGTGATCGTCTTTGCCGCGCACCAGCAGCGCGAGGCGCAGCTCCGGCTGGTCGCGCAGCAGGCGTGTGACGGTGTAGCCGCCGAGATAGCCGGTCGCCCCGGTGACGAATACCGAGCTCACGCGCGCGCCTCCGCGCCGTTCGCGACAGGAGCGATGTGAGCGCCGTTTCCGTGCGCCGCAGGTACGTTCGCGGGCAGCGCCAGCGTCGAGCCCGCGAGTCGCAGCCGCGGCTCCGCCGGCGCGTCGTCGGGCACGCTCTTGCCGTTCATCAGCGGCAGACACCAGGCCGCGAGGCCGGGAATCTGCACGTCGAGCCAGTAGGTTCGCCAGTCGAGGTCGCGCACGTTCCACGCGAAGTTCGCGCGCTCCGCGGGGGCGAGTCGCGCGCTCAGCGCGTCGATGCGGTCGGTGCGGAAGATCCAGTCGTGGTCGTGGATGAACGGCTTGTAGAGCACCAACATCTGGTCGACGCGACGCAGCACCGTCTCGAGCCCGGAGGTCGCCATATGAGCGCGTAGCTGCGTGCGCGAGACCTGCTGTCCGACGAGCTTCTTCAGCGGCGACGGCAGCGTCTCGTCGATGCGCGCGCCCTCGAGCCACGTGCGCACGGTCTTCGCGTGGCGGCGCAGGCGCGGAATGGCGAACATCGAGTCGCTCTCCGCCGGAACGGGCACCGCGTCGAGATAGCGGAACAGCAGCTTCTCGAGCTTGCTCGCGCCGGGCCGCTCGTGGTGCTTGCGCACGCCGAGCCCGGTGAGCTCGATGGCGCGTCCCACGGTGAACGGTCGCTGGTGCGAGGTGCCCATCTGCGCGACGTCGAGCGGCGTGTCTTGCAGCGCGGCCGCGACGACCAACATCGTGCCCTTCGCGACGTCGTCCACCGGCACGACGTCGAAGTGATTCTCGGGCCGCGACGGCAGCTCGAAGAACGGCCCTGCGAGCAGCCAAACCAGCGGTCCGCTGGTGTTGATTCCTTCGTTCCAGCCGGGGAACGGATAGCTGCGCGCACACTCCACGATCGCCGGCCGCACGACGCTCACGCGCACATCGTTGCGCTCGGCGAGGAGCTGCTCGGCGATCGCCTTCGAGAACGTGTACGTGTTGGGGAACGCGCACTCCCGCGCATACACGCCGCCCGCCTCGGCGCGCACTCGACGCAGCGCGGCGCCGCGACGCTCGCTGCCGGCCTCGGCTGCGTCTGCGCGCGCGAGCAGCGTCGCCACCGCGAGCTGCGCATCGAGCGGACGGCCGTCGGGCATCAGACCCGTGGCGCGCGTCTCGAAGACGTCGCCGTCGCGCTGACCGGCGACGAAACACGTCGAGAAGTGGACGAGGCGCGGCACACGCAGGCGCGCGGTCACGTCGGCGACGTTCATCGCGCCGCGCACGTTGACCTCGACGGCGTCCTTCGGATCTGGCTCGAAATCGGTGAGTCCAGCGAAGTGAACGACGAGGTCGACGCTCGCGGCGAGGCGCTCGAGCACGCCAGCGTCGATACCGCAGAGCGGCTCTGCGACGTCGCCCGCGACGACGTCGAGCTTGCCGTCGAGATACGTGCCGAGCGCGGCGCCGAGCGTGGCCCGAAGGGGCCGAAGTGCCGGCGAGGTCGCGACGATCTTCTCGAAGCGTGCCGTCGCGGCGACTGCACGATCGCCCTTCGCACGGCGCGGCGGGCGCACCAGCACCGACACGCGCCCGATCCCGGGGACGAGGTCGAGCAACATGCCGAGCCACACCTTGCCGAGAAACCCCGTCACGCCGGTGACGAGCACGTGTTTGCCCGCGAGCGCCGCGTGGACCGAGAGCTCGGTCGACGACTCGTGGTGACCATTCGTGTGTGAGTGAGTCTTCATGTCTGTCGCCTTCACGCTTGCACCACCGGCACGCATCACGCTTCCACCACCGGCACGCATCACGCTTCCACCACCGGCCAGCCGTTGTCGCGCGCGAGCCGCCGCAGCGCGCGATCAGGCGTGACGGCGCAGGCGTGTCCGACCGCGGAGAGCAACATGCCGTCGCCGCCGCTCGCGCCGTAGACGAACGAGCGCTCGAGGTCGATGCCGCGCTCCTTCGCGAACGCGCGGGCCCAGCCGCCACCGAGCTGTCCGCCGACGATCGGATCGCAGAGACGACCCGTCGCGCGCAGCTCCGCGTTCATCTCGGCGCGATTGGCGACGACATCTTCCGCGGCCACGCCGAGCGCACGCGCGAGCGGCCCGACGATGACGTCGAGCGACTCACTCACCAGCACGATGCGATGTTTGCGCACACGCGACTCCGCGAGCAGCTGCCGCGCGACGTCCTTCACGTTCGGGACGAGATGGCGCTCGCCATACTCCTCGCCGAGCACGACGAGGCGGTCTTCGCTCATGCCGCGCACGCCGCTCCAGGCCACGCGCGCCGAGAGTCCGCGATCACCGCCGAGCGCGATCGATGCCGCAGCCGCGATGCCGCCGATGCGCAGAAAGCGGTCGCGCATGTGCTGCGTGTTGGCGACGAGATAGGCCGCAGCCGCGATGGCGGGCCGATCGACGATGGCCCCTTCGACTCGATAGAACGCCGCAGTGTCCATGGGGGCGCATCGCTACCACGGAACTAGACTGGCATGTCAGTCTTTTCTTTGAGCGCAGTCAAGTCATTGTTTTATTTGGCTAAATTGACGCCTCGACGAATCAGCGTGACGAATGAAACATCGTGCTCGGTCTGGGCTGCGTGGCGTTCCGCCTCAGCGAACTCGGTCGGATCGATCGGCGGAAAGCGCACGTCCCCGTCGACGTCGCGCGCGATCTCGGTGAGGTAGATCGTCGTCGCGAGTGGCAGCGCCTCGGCATAAAGCGCGGCGCCGCCGATCACGAAGGGCGCGTCGTCGGTGGTGCGCGCGGCAGTCAACGCGGCCGCGAGCGATGGGAACACCTCGACGCCCGAAGGCACGTCGATGAGCGTGCGCGAGACCACGAGGTTGCGCCGATTTGGCAGCGCGCGACCGATCGACTCGAAGGTGCGGCGCCCCATCACGATCGCGTGCCCCGTGGTCAGTCGCTTGAAGTGCTTGAGATCCTCAGGCACGTGCCACGGCAGCGCGCCATCGCGTCCGATGACGCCGTTGCGCGCGACCGCGACGATGAGCGAGAGCGATGGGCGCGAGTCCGGCATGGGCGCGCGAGCGTAGCAGCCGCGCTAACATCGCGGCATGCGCTTCCCTGTCATGTCCGCCCTGTTCGTCGCGCTCGCCGCGCTCGCCGCTCTCGCCGCGCTGTCTCCGTCGTCAACGTCTGCGCAAGCCGCGCTCCCGGTCGCCGTCGAGGTCACGGAGCTCGTCGACCTCGAGCGCGCGCAGCCGAGCTTCACGGTGACGGTGAGCAGCGAAGTGCGCGGCTTGCGCCTGGTCGCGCGCGAGGGCCGGCGCGCGGTGGTGACGCGTGTGCTCGGCAACGTGCGTGGCGGCACGACGCGCGTCGTCGGCTTTCGGACGACGCCCGGCGTGCACGTCTATACGGTGGAGCTATCGGGCCAGACGGCGGAGGGCCGCGCGCGCCTCAGCTTCGAGACGACGGTCACCGCGTCGCGCGGTCTGCAGATCTTGCTGCGCAAAGAAGACGTCGATCTCGAGCGGCGCTCGATGCGCTTCACGCTCACCAATCCCGCGGGCCGCGCGGTGCTGACGATCCTCGACAGCGCGGGCAGCCAGCTCCACACAGCGACGACTGATCTTCGCGGCGCGGCGCCGGGCTCGCCGCTCTCCGTCACTTGGCCGGCGCTCGCACAGGCTGCGGGCAAGCTGACGATTCGCGTCTTCGATACATCGGAGTCGTGGACGGAGATGGAGGTCGTGCCGTTCAGCGTCGAGATCCCGCACGAAGACGTCGCCTTCGAGACCGCGAGCGACGTGATCCGCGCGACCGAAGAGCCAAAGCTCGAGTCCGCCTATCAGCGCATTCTCGCGGCCGTACGTGAGCACGGCGCGGATCTGCAGGCGAAGCTCTACGTGCTCGGCCACACCGACACGGTCGGCAGCCCGGCCGACAATCAGCGCCTGTCGGAGCGTCGCGCGCTGTCGATCGCGCGCTGGTTCCGCCGCCGCGGTGGGCTGACGATTCCGGTGCTGGCGCGCGGTCTCGGTGAGACCTCGCTCGCGGTGTCGACACCCGACAACACCGCCGAGGCGCGCAATCGACGCGCGCAATACATCGTCGCCGCACAGGCGCCGATCGCCGGCGCGTTCCAGACCGCGCAGTAGCGACCCGCGGGCGAGAGCGCGCGCCGCTACGAGCGCACGCTACACGCTGACTTCGGCCTTGATGTGCGGGTGCGGATCGTAGCCGTCGAGCGTGATGTGCTCGGCGCGAAAATCGAACAGCGACGTCACCGACGGGTCGAGCGCCAAACGCGGCAGTGGGCGTGGCTCGCGCGTGAGCTGAAGCCGCGCCTGCTCGAGGTGATTCTTGTAGAGGTGGACATCACCGAAAGTGTGGACGAACTCACCGGGCACGAGCCCGCTGACGTGGGCGATCATCTGCGTCAGCAGCGCGTAGCTCGCGAGGTTGAAAGGCACACCGAGAAACACATCGGCTGAGCGCTGATAGAGCTGGCAGCTGAGCGCGCCGTCTTGGACGTAGAGCTGGAACAGCGTGTGGCACGGCGGCAGCGCGACCTCCTCGGCCTCGCTCGGATTCCAGCCAGTGACGATCAGACGCCGGCTGTTCGGGTTCGACTTCAGCTGGGTGAGCACGCGCGTGATCTGATCGACTCCGTCGCTCGCATACGTGCCATCGGGCTGTCGCGTTGCGCCGTAATTGCGCCACTGGTGGCCGTACACCGGGCCGAGATCGCCAGCCTCTCGACCAAAGCGCGCGGTCTGCTCCGCGGTCGCCCACTCGTCCCAGATCTTCACGCCGGCGGCCTGCAGCGAGGCGACGTGCGTGTCGCCGCGCAAGAACCAGAGCAGCTCTTCGATGATCGATTTGGTGTGGAGCTTCTTCGTCGTGAGCAGCGGGAAGCCGTCGCGCAGATCGACCCGCAGCTGCCAGCCGAACAAGCCGAGCGTGCCAGTCCCGGTGCGGTCACCGCGCTCGCGCCCGCGCTCGAGCAACGCGCGCAGCAGCTCGTGATATTGGCGCATCGTCAGGGAGCCGGCGTCGACGGCACATCGGCGGCGACCGCGGGCATGCCCTGGGTGATCGCGTAGCGATGACCCGCCGGGAGCGTGTACGTCTCGGTGGTGAGCGCTGCATCGGGCCAGCGCACCGTGACCATCGCCTCACAGCTAGCGCCGAGGCCCGCGTGAACGACGAGATCGTTCTGCATGCCGTAGTGGCCGTGGCCGCCGCCGACGTCGAACGTCTGCGTCGTGCCCGCGGCCGTCACCGTCACGCGCGCGCCGATCGCTTCGCGGTTCGTACCCGCACCGCCGACGAGCGCGAGTTGCACGAAGTTCTGCGGTGGCGAGACGTTCTCGAAGTAGCGCACAGAGGCGGTCGGATAGCAGTCATCGGGGCCGCTCGGATCGCAGCGTGAACGCGAGTGACCGACGACGACATCGAGATCGCCATCGCGATCGAAGTCGGCGAAGACGACGCCATGGCTGCGATGGTGATCGATGCCGAGCTCGATCGGCACCGCGGTGAACTGCCCGGCGGGGCCTTGGTGATAGAGCAGCCCGTGGTTGCCCGGGTAATCGGAGGCGCCGAGATAGAAATCGCGCCAGCCGTCGCCATCGAAGTCGAACGCGGCGGCCGTCATGATGCCTTCATCCCACGAGTCGGAGGTGTGGGGGATCTCCCAGCCTTGCGCGGCGCGGCCGGGACGATCGAAGCGCACATCGGCCTCACCAGTGTTGATCAGCCACTCCGCATGATCGGCGCCGGTGCCCGCCCACCAGTGCTGAATCTCGGTCGTCAGCAGGTCGGTGTCGCCGTCGTTGTCGATGTCCGCGCAGACCGTCGTGCCCGAGTTGCCGCCGAGACGAAACGGCTCGCGATCGCTGTCGTGTGACCAGTTGTCGGAACAGCGCAGCAATGACGTCGGCACCTCCGCGCAGCCCTCGGCGGTGCGGTTCGCGGCGCAATAACAGCGCGCGAATTGGTTGTCGGTCCACTCTTGTACGCCGTCGAACGCGTAGCCGGAGACGACGCTGCGGTTGGTGAAGGCGACCGCGCCATCCGCGCCGCGCGCGCTCTGAAAGAGCAGATTGGGAGCGCGGCCGTAGCTGCCGGCGAGCAGCTCGGTGCTGCCGTCGCCGTTGAGATCGCACGCGGCCGCCGACCACGAGCGCGCATGGCCGAGGCCCATGTTGATGTCGGCGATAGCCGACCAGCGCTCGGTGGTGAGCCCGGAAACATCGGTGATGTCGGCGAAGAATCCGCCGCCGTCGCCGCGATAGAGGTGCGACTGCGCGCCCGGCTGAGCACCGCCGTTTTGGGCCACCCAGAGATCGAGATTTCCGTCGCGATCGACGTCGACGAACGATGCGCCCGCGGGCGTATCGGCACCGGCGAGGCGCAGCTCGTTGGTCTCGACGCCGAGCGCGAAGTGCCCTGCACCATCGTTGAGCAGCAGCTCGCTGGTCTCGTCGAGCACGGCCGCGACGTCGCTGCGATTGACGCCCTGATAGACGTCGAGATCCCCGTCGTTGTCGACGTCGCCAAAGGCCCACACCTCGCCCGGGCGCCCAACACCGGGCTCTTGCGCGAGACGCGGCGCGCGCACGCCGGAGCTCTCCGTAACGTCCTCGAAGGTGCCGTCGCCGCGGTTGCGCAGCAGCCAAGTGACGCGCGTGCCCATCACGAAGTCGTCGTGGCCCACGCCGACGCTGCGCACCGCGAGATCGACGAAGCCGTCTCCGTCGAAGTCGACGGCGCTGAGCCGCGAGCCGAGCACGTTGAGCGCGGCGAGCCCCGTCGACTCGGTCGCCTCGCGAAAGACCGGCGCGGTGCCGGCCCACGCAGCCGCGGCCGGGTCGCACACCGCGACTGGCTCGCAGACACCGTCGCTCGCGCGGCAGGCGAAGCCGGAGTCGCAGCTCACGGATGCGCACGGATCGGGCGGCGGAGCGTCGTCGTCGCCGCAGGCCGTGAACCAGAAGGCGAGGAGCGCGACAGCGAAACGTGAGGGGCGAGCGGTTGCGGCGCGAAGCATTTCGCGATGGTAGCATCGCGCCGATGCGAGTCTTCTCGGTTGAGCGCAGCGCCGCTGAGTTTCTGCGCGAGCGCGCCGCTCAGGCCACCAGCGGCAGGCGCTTCTTCCCAGCGCCCTCGCGCATCTGCACCGGTGACGCCGCCAGCGTGTCGTAGATCGGCGCCCCATCGGCGCCGAGACGACCGAACGAGAGCACGCCTGTCGGGCAACTCTGCACGCATGCAGAGCAGCGCACGCATTCCGGATCTTCCATCGGAGTGCCCTTGTTCGCGAAGGCCATCACGTCGATGCCCTGATGGCAGACCGACGTGCAGACGTTGCACGAGATGCACTTCTTCTTCTCGGCGAAGATCCGAAAGCGGCTGAAGCGCGCGTAGATGTGCATCAGCGCGGCGAGCGGGCAGGCGAAGCGACACCACACGCGTCCCGAGGCCCAGAAGTAAAAGCCGACCCCGACGATGCCGGCCAAGAAGATATCGACGACGTGGTAGTAATCGAGCCGCACGCCGAGGATGTCGACGTCGTTGAGCAGCGTGTAAAAGAGCGCACCGAACTTTCGCCCGACACCGGAGCGCGGCCAAGTCCACGACACGATCCGCATCGCGAACAGGACGAACACGGCGCCGAGGATCACCTGCCCGACCATGTTGAGCCGATTCCAAATCGGCCCATGCGGCATCTTCTGGCGCTGCGTGTCGCCCATCGTCTCGGCGAGCGCGCCGCACGAGCAGATGAAGCCGCAATACGCGCCCTTACCCCAGCGCCAGATGATCAGCGGGATCACGACGAACGTCTGCACACCGCCGATCACCAGCCACCACACCATCGGCTGCGAGGTGAAGAAATTCCAAATGAAAAGGGGCCACGCGAGGATGAAGCCGAACGCGCGCCAATATTCTCGTCCCTGCGGATCCCAGCTGACGGCGGGAAAGAGATTGTCGGCGAACGTCTTCCAAAAGCCGTGATCGAACGCGCCGTTGTGGCCGAGCCATGGCAGCAAGACATACGGCAGCAAGAACAGCGGGACGACCTGGATGCTCATCAGCGCGACCGTCTGCGCGGTCACATAAGGCGTCTTGCGGCGGCGTATGCGCGCGAT
>Ga0105048_10014818_pt1 | contig 12126 bp, 11 predicted proteins | sample MAT05_FD_78382 | JGI IMG/M metagenome (GOLD analysis project Ga0105048, IMG submission 78382) | Freshwater microbial communities from Lake Fryxell liftoff mats and glacier meltwater in Antarctica - MAT-05 | ecosystem: Environmental > Aquatic > Freshwater > Ice > Liftoff microbial mat | place... | reverse complement strand
GATAGCGGCTGGTCGATGTTCCGACAATGCCTGACGTACAAGGCTGAGAGCGCCGGTCGTCTGGTGGTCTTGGTAGACCCTGCCTGTAAATCCAAAACCTGCTCGCATTGTAAGGCGTTGTTTCACAAGTTGACTCTTTAATAGAGTATTAGGCGGGACGGATGGGACACATCCGTGACGGTTCACGTAGCGCCGCTGTCTGTGGGGCACCCCATCGATAAGCGCAAGCGTTCGTCAGAAGCTACGCGGATTCATCCACTGTAGAGTGTCACTGCTTTTATCTCCTTTTTTGGGACAGGTATTGGTCTATGGTTCGCGCATTCTATCCAGGCTCGTTCGACCCGATCCACAATGGGCATATCGACATCGCCAAGCGCGCGGCGCGCGTGTTCGACGAGGTCATCGTCGGCGTCTACGACATGCCCAAGAAGAAACTGCTGTTCGATCTCGAAAGTCGGCTGAAGCTGGTGAAGCTGTCATTTGCCGATAGCCCAAATATCCGAGTTGCGCAGTTTTCCGGTTTCACTGTAGACTATGCCAGAGAGGTCGGGGCGACTGTGCTGGTGCGCGGTCTGCGGGTGTTTTCCGATTTCGAGCTTGAATTTCGGATGGGGCTGGCAAATAAAAAGCTGGCACCGGAGATCGAGACCATTTCGATCATGACCGATATTCAGCATATCTATATCAGCAGCAGCACGATCCGCGAGATCGCTGAACTGGGCGGCAACGTCACGACGATGGTGCCTTCCTTCATCGCTGAAGCCCTGGCAGTACGTTTCGATGAACTGCGCGCGGGAAGTGGCAGCCCCGGCTATAATATCAGTATTCGAGACTGAGCGGCACAAGACGACAACGGTACGACACAAAGGGAAGACGATGGATATTCAACATCTGGTGGATCGCCTCGAAGACTTGATCGATGAAGGACGCCATATCCCCTTCAGCAAGATCACGATGATCGATGAAGAACGTGCGTTGGAGATCATCGACCAGATGCGAATCTCTATTCCTGAAGAGATCGAGAAAGCGGCGCGTATTCTGGCGCAGCGCGATCGCATCCTGGCACAGGCGAACGAAGAAGCAGCGCGGGTGGTGCAGCTGGCGCGTGAACGCGGTGATCAACTGATCGACCGTGAGGCGCTGGTACAGGCAGCGCAGAGCCGCGCCGCCAATATCGTCGAAGCGGCACGTCAGGAAGCGGAAGGTATGACCGGCGACGCCGATGATTATGTGCTCGACTCGCTCAGTACGATGGAACAGCAGCTGGTCAAGCTGATCACGATCGTGCGCAATGGCATCAGCGAGGTCAACAAAAAGCCGCCGACCCCTGCCGCGCCGACCCAAATCGCCATTCCTGCGACCATGCCCGCCGGGATGATCCAACAGCCACAAATGGTCGAGGCGAACGCGCGCAAATCGGGCAGCAGTTAAGCATCGCAGCATCGTCCCCCGCTCGTGCGTGTGATTTTCGCGGTGCTCGGCTGGATCAGCGGCATTGTTTATGCCGCCACGCTCCCGCCGAGCGCTGATTTTGTGCCGTTCGCGCTCGTCGCGGCGATCGGCACCCTGCTCGCCGCCATCCTGCTCAAACGTGCATCGCTGGTCTTTTTCACGCTGGCGGCATTCGCTTTCGTGCGCTTTCAGGCATTGCCTGCCGCCGATAACCTGGCGCCCTTCCGCGACGAAACCTTTATCACGCTGGACGGCACGATCGACGCTGAACCTGATCGGCGCGATACCGCTGTACATGTGCGCGTGCGTGTCTCGCAGCTCTGGCACCAGGACAGGCGTCACACCCTGCACGGAGTCGTGCTGGTTCACGCGCCGACCGGGTTCAGCGGACAGCTCGGTGATACCATCCGTGCCAGCGGTATTCTCAGCACCCCGCCCGAACTCGATCGCTTCTCGTATGCCGATATGCTCGCCCGCGCTGACATTTACAGCCTGATGCGTCGGGGGCGCGTGCAGCTCCTGGCGCACGCCACCCTCGAAACACCGTTCACCAGCCTGATCGCGCTGCGCAACGACTCGGAAGTCAGAATCGGCATCGCCCTTCCCGAACCCTATGCCGGGCTGCTGACGGGAATCCTGCTCGGTGATGAGCGGGGGATCGCCCCAGAAATGCGCGACGCCTTCGCGCAGACGGGCGCCTCGCATGTGATCGCCATCAGCGGTTTCAATATGGCTGTGCTGGGGGGAATGATCGGCGGGCTGCTGCGGCGGCTGCGCATTCCGCCCCTGCCAGCGGCGGTGATCAGTATCGGCTTGATCGCCGTATACACGCTGTTCGTCGGCGCCAGCCCGTCGGTGGTGCGCGCAGCTTTCATGACGGGCGTGGTCTTTTTGGGGACGGCGCTGCGGCGGGATGTCTATGTACCGACCTCGCTGGCATTCACGGTGCTGGTGCTGTCGATATTCGATCCGCTGATCCTCTGGGATGTCGGCTTTCAACTGAGTGCCTTCGCCGTATTGGGGATCGCGCTGTTCGCTGACCCATTGATCGGACTGCACGAGCGTATTTTCGCGGATGTCCCGCGTCGATTGCAGCCGATTTCGCTGCTGCTGCGCGACTCGTTCACGATCGGGCTGGCGGCACTGGCATTCACGCTGCCATTGTCGGCGCTCTATTTCGGGACGATCTCGCCGGCAATGCTGCTCGTCAATATCCTGATCGTGCCCGTACAGCCGCTCATCATGCTGTTTGGCGGATTAGCCCTGTTTGCGACCGCCGTACATACGACGGTCGGACTGATGTTCTTTTGGGCGGCGCTGCTGCCGCTGGGCTGGACGGTCGGCATCGTGCGCCTGTTCGCCGCTGTGCCGACGTTGGAAGTCTATCCGCCACCAGGCTGGATCGCAGTCGCGTTCATCGCCCTTATCAGCGCGGCAGTCGTGCGCGCTCGCCATCCAGAATGGCTTGCCTCGATGACAAAATTACTGGCTTCTAAAGCGCTGTATGTCGGGTTGTTCGCGGCGGCGCTGACGATCTTTCTGCTGGCGCTGCTGATCGGGAGCAGTCGTCCCGACGGGCGACTGCATCTGTGGTTTTATGATCTCAGCAACAGCGCCGTCGTGATCGTCACGCCTGGCGGCAAGCAGATCGTGATCGATGGCGGAGCCTATCCGTCGCGACTGCTGACAGCGGTCGGAGATCGACTCCCATTTTACGATCGCACCATCGAGCTGGGTATCATCACCACCTCCGACGCGGCGTTGATCAGTGCCGTGCCCGCGTTGTACGAGCGCTATCATGCCGAATCGATGCTCATCAACGGTTCGCTGAACGGTTCGCCAGTGCTCGATGCGGTGAATACGGCTGTCGCGCGTTTTCCACGTCTGCCAGTCGAGAGTGGCACCATGTTCGATCTGGGGGATGGCGTGACGCTGACCGTATTGCACACACCATCATCTGCGTCAGACTCGACCGCAGCGCTGATGCTGCGCCTCGACTATGGAGCATTTTCCGCGCTGCTGACGGGCAATGTCGGGGTGGAGGATCAGGCGCGGGCAATCGCAGCGGGGACGCTGGCGCCCGTGACATTATTGCAGGTGCCTAATGGCGGTGAAAAAAACGGTCTGGCGGACGGCTTTGCCGCGCGTGTCATGCCGCAGTGGGTGATCGTGCAGGGAGACGAACTGTATCAGCGACACCGCCCCGATCCTGCCGTGATCGCACAGTTCGGCGGCGCGCGCTTGCTGCGCACCGACCTGCACGGAGTGATCCACATCGACACTGACGGCGTATATATCAATACCGCGACAGCACGGCGGGCGTCGGGATGAACACGAGTTGACGAATTCGTGTCCATCCTTGACACACGCACGCGGCTAAGGGTGTAGAGGACGCATCACAATGCGTCCGGTGACGGATCATTTCGATCAATGGCTTAGGCGCGCTGTACCACGACCCAGAACATGAAGAAATAGGCACCGCCAATGAGCGAGGTAATCATCGCGGGCGCCGCCATTTTGTTCTTTCTGGCGCGCGCCATACCGACCGCGATCAGCGGAAAGACGAACATCACGATGTTGATCAACATCATGCCAAAATCCTTCCGCTCGATCAGCGGCGGCTCGATACCGAGGCTGAGCTTGGCGATGATTGCCGCCAGCAGCACGCCGGCGATCAGCAGCGTCGGAACCATATTTTTGTCCGGCGTCAGCAGCAGGGTGAGCAGGGCAAAGCCGAAGATGACATACAGAAAAATACTCCAGACGACATTCTGTCCCTCACCGGGACCGAGCGCTTGCAAGATGTCCTGAAAATCGACTTCCATGTGGTGGCTCCTTATGAAACCAGCGGCGATTTGCGATTATGAAGATGAGGGCGATGCCCGTGACGAACAGCACCTATCTTACCACTTTTCACGTTGTCGTATGGGCAAACGACGGCAACTAAAGTACACTGAATCTCTGATTTCAGCATACGCCAATCGAACGAATGCCCTACTATGTCATTGACCAACCCGATCAATAGCCAACCCGAACCGGTCTACGCCAGCGACAGTACGATCGGACGTCAGATCGCGCTGCAAACGCTGTACGAAGTGGACATTGCCCGACACGACGCGCTCACCGTGCTGCTGCGGCATCTGCACATGCAGGAACCCCCAGCTCGTGCCGCGCGTATGGCTCGTATTCTGGTGTTAGGCGTGGACGCGCACCGCGCCCGCCTGGACCTGGCAGTATCACAGCGCGCGTCAGAATTCCCGATCGAGCTGCTGGCAGTGATCGATCGCAATGTGCTGCGGATCGCGCTGTATGAATTCGCGGTGTGGGGTGTCACCCCGATCGCCGTCGCTATCGACGAGGCGGTCGAGCTGGCGAAGGATTTTGCCGCTGAAGGCGCGCCTGGCTTCATCAACGGCGTGCTGCGCTCGATCGCACAGGACACCGCGTTGGTCGAGGCGATGCGTACCGATCCGAATACCCCCGATGAAGCGGCGGCACGCGCCGCCGTCTCAACAGACGAGGATTGAATCATGGCGAGATTGCGTTTACGGCGCGCCCGCGCCACAGCCACCGTCAGTCCCGCCGCGATCGCGGCGCCAAACGACGGACACCAGCTGGAAATGTCCCTGATGGAACATCTGGATGAGCTGCGCAAACGGCTCACCCGTGCGATGCTGGCGCTGGTCGTCGGCGTGGTCATCGCCTTTCCTCTGGCTGACCCAGCATTGAGCTATCTGCAACAGCCTTACGGTGACCGCTTTCAGGCGCTCGACCCGACCAGTCCGATTATCTCGTACTTTCGCGTCGCACTGCTGCTCGGCGCGATCCTGTCGATCCCACTCACCACTTATCAGGTGATGATGTTCATCGTACCGGGGCTGACCAGGCGCGAAAAACGCATTGTGTTCAGCGCTCTTCCAGCCATCACGGGCTTGTTCCTGCTCGGCGCGGCGTTCTCGTGGTTTCTGCTGATCCCGCCCGCACTGAACTTTCTGCAAAACTTTCAGACCGACAATTTCGTCGCGCAGTGGACAGCGGACGGCTATCTCGGCTTCATCACCGCGTTGATCTTCTGGATGGGCGTGGCATTTGAAACCCCACTGATCTTTTTTATCCTGTCGCTGATGGGGTTGATCGAGACGCGGGTCATGATCCACAACTGGCGCATCGCCATCATTGGGTCGGCGGTGGCGGCGGCATTCATCACGCCGACGATTGATCCGGTGAACCTGTTTCTGGTGATGGGTCCGCTACTGACATTGTACGTCTTCAGTATTTTTCTGGTGGCGATCGGCAGTCGCATCAACCGTGGCAGATCGGTCGCTGCATGACGCGCGACATCCGTATTTACGGCGTGCCGATGGATTTAGGACAGCGGCGGCGCGGGGTCGATATGGGACCCTCGGCACTGCGCTATGCGGGATTGCAAGCACGTTTGCAGCGTATCGGTTTGACGGTCAACGACAGTGGCAATATCCGTGTGCCAGTCTATGAGGAAATCGCGCGCGACGACGACGACGAGCGCGCGCACAACGCCGACGCGATCAGCCAGGTGTGCCGTGAAGCCTACGCGCTTATGATCGAGTCTGTGGGACGCGATGAATTCGCCATTTTCCTGGGCGGCGATCACAGCATGAGCATGGGCACGGTCGCCGGGTCGCTGGCGCGCGACGCCCGCGTCGGCGTGCTGTGGGTGGACGCGCACGGCGATTTCAACACGCCGCAGACCACGCCATCGGGCAATGTACATGGCATGGTCGTGGCGGCGCTGATGGGTCTGTGTCCGCCGCCGCTGCGTTTCGGGACAAAGCTGCTCACCGCGCAGCAGATCGCCTTTATCGGCGTGCGCGACCTGGACGCTGAAGAGAAACAAGCGACAGCACGGCACAATCTGGCGATCTACACCATGCGCGACATCGACGAAGATGGTATGGCGTCGGTCGTGCGCCAGGCGCTCGACTCGATCGGTGACGTGGATGTGCTGCACGTCAGTCTCGACATGGACTCGCTCGATCCGTCGTTGGCGCCCGGCGTCGGTACGCCCGTCCCCGGCGGGCTGACCTACCGTGAAGCCCATTTGCTGATGGAAATGCTGGCAGACGACGGACGGGTGCGCGCCCTCGATATTGTCGAGGTCAACCCGATTCTGGACTCTGGCAATACCACCAGCAAAGTCGCCATCGAGCTGACCGCCAGCTTGCTCGGACTGCGTATTCGCTGATGCTGGGTTTGCGTCGGCGGCGAGCGCGCCGTATGCTGGTACTCGGACTGGACTGCGCCAGTCCCGATCTGATCTTCGATCAGTTCAAAGACGAGCTGCCGACGCTGAGTCGGCTGGCGCGTGAGGGCACCTGGGGCAAGCTGCGCTCGTCGATTCCCTGCATCACTGTGCCCGCCTGGGCGAGCATGATGAGCAGCCGTGACCCCGGCGTGTTGGGCGTGTACGGGTTTCGCAATCGCCGCGACTATTCCTACGATGCGCTGATCACCGCCGACAGCAGCAGCATCCGAGTTCCGCGCCTGTGGGACATCCTGAGCGACGCGGGCAAGACCTCGATCGTGGTCGGCGCCCCGCAGACCTATCCGGTGCGCCCGATCAACGGACAGATGATCAGCGATTTCCTGACGCCAAACACCGACGCCCCCTTCACCTATCCTGCTATCCTCAAACGCGAAGTCCTGAACCTGGTTCCCGATTATCGTTTCGACGTGCGCGAATTTCGCACTGCCGACAAAGCCAATCTGCTCGACTCGATTCATGCTCTGACCCGCGCACAGACCACCGTCGTCAAGCATCTGATCACGAGCAAGCCCTGGGACTTCTTCATGTTCATGAATATCGGCTTGGATCGGCTGCATCACGGATTCTGGCGCTTTCACGATCCCGCTCATCGCTTTCACGAGCCGAGCAGTCCCTATCGCCATGTCATCCGCGATTACTACCGCCAGATGGACGCGCTGGCTGCCGACCTGATCGCCCGTGCGGGGGATGATGCGCTGGTGCTGATCGTGAGCGATCACGGCGTCTCGCGCATGGACGGCGGTATCTGTCTCAACGAGTGGCTGTGGCAAAACGGCTGGCTCGTCTTCAAGACTCCGCCACCCGAAGGACGCCTGACTCGGTTCGAGGACTGCCAGATCGACTGGGAAAAGACGCGCGCGTGGGGCAATGGCGGCTACTATGGACGGGTGTTCCTGAATGTGCGGGGGCGTGAACACGCTGGAACGATCGCGCCGGAACACTACGAAGCGACACGAGACCATCTCGCGGCGGCGCTTCAGGCGATCCCTGGCAGTATGGGCGAGCCACTCGAAACCAAAGTGTTCAAGCCTGAAGCGATCTATCAGGAAGTGAACAACATCCCGCCCGATCTCCTGGTCTATTTTGGCAATCTGCATTGGCGCGCCGTCGGCAGTGTCGGGCACGGACGCCATTTTACCTTCGAGAACGACACCGGCCCCGACGACGCCAACCATGCTGAAGACGGCATGTTCATCCTCTACGATCCACACGCGCGCGCAGCGGGTGAGCAGCATGGACAGCAGTTGATGAATATTGCCCCGACATTACTGGACAAATTTGGGCTGCCGATCCCACGCGAAATGCAGGGTCGGGTCATCGGCGCGTAAGCGTTACAGCGGCGTCTCGCGCGAACGGCGCAGCACGTTCGACTTGAGCTGTCCACACCCCGCGTCAATGTCGATCCCCCGGCGAATACGTACTGTCGCCGTGACTCTGTAGTCCGCCAGGACAGCGATGAAGTCGTTGATGCGCATCATGACCGACGGATCACCGCGAAACCCCGGCGTCGGGTTGAGCGGTATGACGTTGACATGACAGTTCAGTCCCCGCAGCAGCGTCCCCAGGGCGTGTGCCTGTTCGGGAGTGTCGTTTTTGCCCTGGATCAACGTCCACTCGAAACTCATGCGTCGTCCGCTGCGTTCGGTATAATCTTTGCAGGCGGCGATCAGGTCTTTCAACGGATAACGCTTATTGACTGGCAGCAGTGCCGATCGTTCGGCGTCAGTAGCGGCGTGCAGACTGACCGCCAGCTTGACCTGTAAGCCTTCAGCGGCAAAGCGCGTGATCGCGGGCACCAATCCGACGGTGCTGACGGTGATGTGGCGTGCGCCGATCCCCAGGTCGTCCATGAGGCGGCGGATCGCCGCGACCGAGGCATCGTAATTATGAAAGGGTTCGCCCATGCCCATCAGGACGACATTGCTCAGGCGTTCGCCGCGCGCCGCCAGCAGGGATGCGAACAGCATCGCCTGCTCGAAAATTTCCGCGCTGGTCAGATGGCGCGCGAAACCCATCTGTCCGGTGGCGCAAAAGACGCAGCCCATCGCGCATCCGGCTTGCGTGGAGATACAGGCGGTGCGGCGGTCGTCGTCGTATTCCATCAGCACCGACTCGATCAACTGTCCGTCATTGAGCTTGTACAGCCGCTTGATGGTGCCGTCGGTGCTGATCTGTTCGGCGTCGATGGTCAGGGCACCGAGTCGCGTTTCTGCATTGAGGCGTTCACGCAGCGCGCGCGGCAGACTGGTCATGGCGTCGATCGAGTCGGCGCGGCGTTCGTACAATCCATCGCGGATTTGGTCAGCACGATAACGGGGTTCGCCCCAGCCCGCCAGCAGTGCGACTAACTCGTCATGGGATAGAGCGTATAGATCGATCAAGATCGTCCTCCAGGACGCGCGGAATTGAAGAATAGAGCAAACAATGCCGCCAGAATCACGATCAGAATCACCAGTACGCCAACACGCGCGGTCGTGGGATTGATGGTATCGAGCAGCGATGGCGTGACAGGCACGGGGATGGCTGTGGGCGTTTGCAGGCTGCCCGGTGAACGCGGCGTCCGGGTCGGCGGTGGTGGCGTGTTGGTCGGCGGTGGGGTGGGGGTCAGCAGCAGCGTCGCGGTGACGGTCGGGGTGTGGCTGGGTGTCGGCGTGATGGTTGGCAGATCGGAGGGCGTCGCGGTCGGCAGGGGAGTCGGCGTTGGCGCCTGATAAGGCGTAATGCCAAACGCGGCGTCGGCAGCGCGCGAGAAGATCCAGGCGCGATAGGCTGGGATGAGCGCGTCTAAATCCTGCCCGACCATGAGACGATAGGCTTCGGCAAAATCGGCAGCGCTGGCAATCCGATTTGCCAGACGAAATATTCCAACTACCCCAATGCGATCGACAAGATAGCTGAACATACCATAACTTTGTGCTGCCCATCCTGAGTCGGCTGTGGCGATGGTCGTCTCGGATGCCGACAAGACCTGCCCCGTCCTGACGCGCTGGCGCGCTTCGGGCAGCAGGACAGCATCCGATGCGGGCGCGTAAAAACGGATGAGACTCTCCCGAAACCATGCCGGAACCGCTTTGCCTGTCCAGGATGTATCGTAAAATGCAGCTGTCATCTGTGCTGTAATCAGGTGTTCCAGGCTGACGCCGGGTGACGGTTGCAAAATCGACCATTCGCCCGCAATGGCGTCTACCAACGCCGGATTACAGTCGAGCGTGACTCCCGACTCGACGCCAACCGCGACCAGTCGCACCGTTCCGTCCGCATCGATCACGGACTCGCAGCCGTTGTCCGTCCCCTCGGGATAGATGATCCAAAGCAGCAGCGGCGCGCTGCCCGTGTTGGCGCTGAATAAAGCATACAGGCGCTCGATGTCGATCCCAAGACGTGCTGCTGACTCGGTGAGCGCGATCTGATAACGGTCATCGTCGTCACGTTGTAATTGCCAGGCAAGACGCGGATCGGTCAGGACGATACTGTCGCTCGACACAGCCTGACGTCCATCGACCAGACGGACTGTCCAGCGGGTGCGGATGGTATCATACCAACCTGGCGGATTGTCGGATGGGAGCATCCAGATATAACTCAAATGGGCATTCGGTTCGTCGAATGACCGCGCTGTCGTGCGCGGATCGAGCGCGACGAACACGGGCGCGCGATCGTCACTGTCGATGCGCAAAATCATGGTGGCGATGGTGTTCGCCGGCACAGTCAGATCGAAGGAAAATCGGATCGCCATCGGATAGATGATCTCGGCACCGCTTCCCTGACGTAAGGTGTCGTCGGTTTGTGCCCAGGCAGGTACACTTAACAGCAGTGCCACCGCGATACACAACCATTTCATCACCCGCCCCCCAATGTTGCCAGTGCCAACTGGATAAAATTGAAGAAGAAATGACCGCTGATCGCCGCTGTGGTGTTATAGCGACGACGCACCCATCCCAGTGCGAGCGAGGTCAGAAAGATCGGGATGGTCGCCGGAGACAAAATGTATTGAGTATGCAGTATCACGAAAAACAGGGACGTGAGCAAATTCCCAAAAATGGGGTGCAGCGCGCCGCGAAAGAAAATTTCCTCGCCGCACGCCACCATCAGCGCCAGCACAAATGCCAGTCCGATCGAGTCGAATGCACGAGACACCTGTGCAGCAGCGGCGGTCTGCGCAGCGAACTGTTCTGGTGTGACGAGCATCACCCAAATGATCGTGAAAATGAAAGAGACCAGCACCATTCCCGTACCGACGATGGCGCCGACCCCAAGCCCTTGCAGCGTCGGCATCGCCAGCCCCAACCGCGTCGCGCTCGCTTTCGCCGTGCGTCGCAGTCCGATGCCGATCCCCAGCGACGCCATGACCAGCCATAACCCTTGATTGAAGGCGACATCCTCCAGCGAGATCCCGCTCGACTCCAGATTTGCTGCCAAGCCGCTGGCGCCCCCAGACAAGACGAACTGACCCACTGTGACCGAGACGAACACCAGCGCCAGCACGACTGCGGTAGTATGTACGGGTGACGCCGGATCATATGCTGTGCCGGTGGGTAAGATCGTCCGAAAGCGTATCCGCCAGCTATCGCGCTGTGCGAACAACCACGCCACTGCCGACAGCGCAAGCGCAGCGACGACATACAGGAATGCGCCTTGCGGATCGACTGTGATCATTTCAGCAGTTGTGTCGCTGACGCCAGGGGTAAGCGCGAATGTCAGCGCATTCAGCGCATAGAAGGCGTTGAGCGCAATCAGCAGGCGCAGCAGCAAATGCAAGCGCGGCTGATGAGGGTTGCCCGCGCTCGCCGCGCCGTTTGCCGTAAAAATAGTGAAGCCCACCAACGCGAGCGCGCCAGCGATAATCAACACACTTAAACTATCCATCGTTTCGCAGGCTGTCTTTCATACACACGCACATTACACATCACGTCGAATAGGCGGATTATACTCCTTTGTGCGGTTAAACTCCCGGTTGACCGTCAGATGGCGCTATGTTATATTTTATTCATGCACGCCCGGAGGGGTGGCCGAGTGGTTGATGGCAGTGGTCTTGAAAACCGCCGTACTGTCACAGGTACCGTGGGTTCGAATCCCACTCCCTCCGCTGGTAAGACAAGCGCATCCTGGGAAGGTGCCAGAGTGGTCGAATGGGCCCGCCTGCTAAGCGGGTATACGGCGGTAACGTTGTATCGAAGGTTCGAATCCTTTCCTTCCCGCAGGACAAGACCCAATCCGAACATTGGGTTTCTCGTAAACCGGCAGCCATTACGCTGCCGGTTTTCGTTTTCTTGCTGCTGGAAGTTCCTCTTACCTTACCGCCACGTACCTGATGAGAAATGTCATTGAGATACGCAAACGGCGCGCGCAGGTCTAGCTTTACCTTTCCTGCCGGG
>Ga0105048_10014816_pt1 | contig 12126 bp, 10 predicted proteins | sample MAT05_FD_78382 | JGI IMG/M metagenome (GOLD analysis project Ga0105048, IMG submission 78382) | Freshwater microbial communities from Lake Fryxell liftoff mats and glacier meltwater in Antarctica - MAT-05 | ecosystem: Environmental > Aquatic > Freshwater > Ice > Liftoff microbial mat | place... | reverse complement strand
GTTTATGAGGTCTCACAGATTACACAGATCGCACAGATCGCAGAGGTGGTTGGAATAGTGGGGGTTGTAGAGAGGAGAAATGCCGCATGTTGAGTGGGGATGGAAGAGGTCGCATAGATTACGCTTATCATATAGATGGTGGGGGTTTATGAGGTCTTACAGATTATACGGATCATGCAGATGGTGGGGGTTTATGAGGTCTCACAGATTACACAGATCGCACAGATCGCAGAGGTGGTTGGAATAGTGGGGGTTTATGAGGTCTCACAGATTACACAGATCGCACAGATCGCAGAGGTGGTTGGAATAGTGGGGGTTGTGGAGAGGAGAAATGTCGCATGGATTACGCGAATCACAAAGGGAGCGCCAATGAGTCCAAATTAAATAAAATTCGGGACAGCCGAGATAAATAGAAGAGCAATATTTTGTGAGGTTCTCAAGGGTAAACAAGAAGCGCTAACCGAGCGGATAAGACAAAACCAAGCACATTGATTAGAGATCATTGTTGTTATTGATAAGAGACCTTACCTTCGCACCTCAAACCAAAAAAATCGAACAATGCATTTCGAATTAACAGAAGAACAAAAGTCTGTTCAGCAGGCTGCTAGAGAATTTGCCCAAACTGTTTTGAAACCAGGGGTTATAGAAAGAGACGAACACCAGAAATTTCCGACGGAAGAGATCAGACAACTTGGAAAGCTTGGATTTATGGGCATGATGGTAGACTCAAAGTATGGTGGAAGCGGAATGGATACCGTTTCTTATGTGCTCGCGATGGAAGAAATTTCCAAAATTGATGCGTCTGCATCCGTTTGTATGTCGGTAAATAACTCATTAGTTTGTTGGGGTTTGGAGTCTTATGGTAACGAAGAACAAAAACAAAAATATTTAGTGCCACTTGCAAATGGAGAAAAAATTGGTGCATTTTGTTTAAGCGAACCCGAAGCAGGAAGTGATGCAACATCACAACGCACTACAGCCATCGACATGGGTGATTATTACCTTTTGAATGGCACAAAAAACTGGATTACTAACGGAAGCAGCGCAAGTACCTATTTAGTAATTGCACAAACCGATGCAGCTAAAGGTCACAAGGGAATCAATGTTCTGATAGTTGAGCGAGGCATGGAAGGCTTTATCGTTGGAGCCAAAGAAAATAAACTGGGTATCCGTGGCAGTGACACTCATACTTTGATGTTCCAAGATGTGAAGGTTCCGAAAGCGAATAGAATTGGTGAGAATGGATTTGGGTTCAAATTCGCAATGAAAACATTGAGTGGCGGCCGCATTGGAATTGCCGCTCAAGCTTTGGGCATTGCATCCGGTGCATACGAACTTTCTCTTGCATATTCAAAAGAAAGAAAAGCATTTGGCAAAGAAATTTCGCAACATCAGGCTATTGCTTTCAAACTTGCAGATATGGCTACTGATATAGAGTCAGCAAGATTGTTATGTTTAAAAGCTGCATGGCTCAAAGATCAAAAACTCAATTACGATCAGGCCAGCGCTATCGCAAAATTATTTGCCTCCACAGCAGCTATGAAACATACGGTGGAGGCAGTTCAGATTCATGGTGGTTATGGATATGTCAAGGAGTACCATGTAGAACGTTTGATGCGCGATGCAAAAATTACACAGATCTATGAAGGAACTTCCGAAGTTCAGAAAATTGTTATATCAAGAGGTGTACTGGCCGATTGATTGCCCCAAATAAAAATTCCATTGAGCCTTCGCATTAAAAACCAACGGCTTTTTTTTGACTAAATATCATGTGAACTCTTTCTATTCAAAAAAGAATAGTATAAAAAGGTTCCCGTATATGTATCAATTGTAATTATAAATTACGCTAAACATTTTTTAAATGGTTCAAAGGACTCATTAATAAATTACTTTGTTAATGCCATCTCTAGATTCAACTAATCCAATAAGGAAAATCCGAGGTTGGACTATACTGAATGTGTATAAGGCAATAAATGTCGCTGTAATTGATATTTAGTACAATACAAAGAAACATAATTGGTCAAATACATAAGTCCAGCCTGTATTTGGACTTTATTAAAAGTGAGTTCGGTGTTATACCATTACTTAATTCAAATTGATTCAATTATCAACTAGAATTTTAAGGTGATAAATGCCATAAGAGGATTGCTATAGATTAAATGAGTATGGCAGATTTGAACTATTGTCGATACAGATGCAATGTTACACCAATGATCTTTATTATTATGTCTGTTGAACTAGGTTGTGCGTGTAATTTTTAGAACAATTTAATAATAATTGATCAAACAAGATCAGTATCAGTTTGCAATTGCGGTTTATGTCATTTAATTGATTGAGTAGAGTTAGGGCTTGAAACCATCTCCAGCACCACCGCAAACACAACATAAAACATCACGCCTGCTTGCGACTCGAGTGTATCTTCTGACAACATTGCTAATCCTGATAGTATAGCAAATGTCATTGTCAAAGTTGACCTTTTTTTATCGAAAAACGGAAACAACATCACGATCAAAAAATAGAATCCGCCAATTATTCCGTAGGTCAAAAACATTGTAAGATACTGATTGTGGGCGCGGAGCCGATATTTCGGAGAAAGTGCAGATTGCATCTTTTCATATTCAGCCTTGAATGCAGTTTTTGTATCTCCGGTTCCAACTCCAAACCATAAATTTTGTTTCAATATTCCAAGGCCTGCACGCCAAAATTCGAGTCGCTGAATGACACTATGACCACTTGGATTTCCATTCGAATGGTAGACTGATAATTCAAAAAGTATGTTATCCATTCTTTTACGCAATTGATTTTTTTGTGGATCCCTTGAGTCAGCAATTCCTGCCTCGATGTTTTTTACATCATCCGAATTCAATTGCATCACTCCCGACCAGTCCTTGCGCAATCCTTTTGATGACAAATAACGGATCAACGTGCCAGACAATACATTACCTCGTGAATCTAAACTATCAGGATTTAGAAGGCTACTTTCTTTCCACGCTTCTTTCATTTCATCTTCCGCGAGATAAATGAACACATATTGTCCATCTTCAACCAAAGGCATTTGTGGATGGTGATTGTAGTCAGACCCCAATATTGTTTTCTTGGGAAGTGCCGTCCAATCAATTATCGGTGCTGATGAGTAAGCACTATAATTGCTCTTCATAAAAATTGCTAACAACACTAAACCTAAAACTGGAAGTGCTAATGCAATGATTCGAAAAATCACTTTTTGTATACACCAAAGTTTGTACAAAAGAAACCAAAGTAGCACAACGATGAATGCAATCAAGCCCGTAATGCTACTTATGAGTATTAAAAATGAAATAAAATAAATACTCAATAACACACACAAAATTTTACCCATTTTTTCTTTCCATGCGAAGTAGAAACAAATGATGAGACCAACTATAAGCAAAAGACTAAATCGTATATGAGAAATGAAGACAGAAATTTCTCGAACATCCTGGTATTGTTTTGGAATGATTTGCCAATAGATAAACAAACAAAAGGTAACCGCAAAGATTAAACTTACGAGAAACACACCCATTAAAAGTCGATAAATATGTTGATTAAGTTTATTTAGAGTTAGAAGAACAAAAGGCAGAAATAGAATTGGCAACTTCATTCGCAAATCCCAAATTCCATGTTTGGTGTCTTCTGTCCACAACAATCCAATAAGCGGCAGTAAATAGACAAAAGTTATTAAAACCGCATTTTTCGAAACACAAAAAAGGGATATGCGATCGCTAAATTTCTCTTCTCTTACTTTGGATGTGATGGTCTGCAAAACCCAAACAACTCCAAGCCAAATACTGCCCATAGACATAAAAAAGTTACTCAAAGGCAACGAAGCCATCAACAGAGCGAAGCCCGTTACATGGCCAATAAATAAAAATTTGTCCCAGTGTGTTTGGTGAATAGTCAAGGTTAAGGGCTATAATGCAAGAAGCAAATTTTTACCAACTTGCACCTAAGTGGGGTTGTGAACGAAAAAGAATACGGTTTATTTTTTGTTACTCGCAGGGCCGATCAACAAGCTGCTGTATGTCGTTTTAAACACCTCTGCGGCCTTTGTAATACACGGATCAATAGGTAACGCGTTTTGCGCGCGACCTCTTTGATAGTAATAGCGGCTTACAATTTCATTTTCGAGATATTGTTTTATCTGCGGTTTAAATTTGATAAGATCAACTTCTTTTTTCGGCTTGATCTTATCATGAAGTTTATCAAATTCCAGTTCTGCACCTTCGTAATACTTTTCTTCCTTCGCAATTTTATTTAATTCCTTATACAGTTTTTCGGAGTTGGTTTCGTATTCAAATTCTTGTTGCTGTGCATACGCTACAAAGTTGGAATACTCTGCATCTGTAAGACGAAATACATCTGCTGAGTCAATAGAAGCTTTCTGAATACGGTAATCTGTTACCCAATGAAAAGCCACCCAATTTTCGATAAGACTTCGAAAAATATGTGATGCTTCATCCTGTTTTACTTCTAGATCCGGCGAGATTCCACGCCCGTCAAAAACTGTTCTGCCAGCGCGTGTTTTAAATGGTTTGATTATAGAGTCTGCAACAGCATTTACACTTCCGGTACTTTGATCTCTGTGCGAATAATCTAGACGCTGAATACAACGTCCGCTTGGTGTGTAGTACTTTGCAACGGTAAGTTTCATTTTGGAATTGTAAGCAAGATCCTTTGTCTGTTGAACAAGTCCTTTTCCAAATGACTCTTCGCCTAAAACAACAGCTCTATCAAGGTCTTGCAAGCTACCACTTACAATCTCGGATGCAGATGCGGAGTACCCATCCACGAGAACAACTACAGGAATTTGAATGTCTAATGGTTCATTAAGACCCACATAAGTTTTGTTCCATTCATCTATTTTGCCTTTTGTGCGAACAATCTCGGTTCCTTTCTGAACAAAAAAGTTTACAATATTTATTGCTTCACGCAACAAACCACCTCCGTTTCCTCTAAGATCAAGAATAAGGCTTTTCATGTTTTGTTTTTTCAAATCAGTAAACGCTCCTTTTACTTCATTGCTTGCCGTTTGTGTAAAACCGGTTAGTTGTATGTAACCCGTTTCACCATCATTAAGCATGGCATAGTATGGGACGTCAGGAATTTTTATTTCTTCTCGCGTAATTTTAATACTGCGTGTTGTGTTTTCACCTCTTCTTTGAATGGTTAATTCGACGTCTGTTCCGGGCTGGCCGGTTAGCAAATCAGAAATGTCCTCATGCTTCTTTCCTTCCACTGATTTGCCATTTACTTTTAAAACCACATCGCCAGCCATTAGTCCGGACTTCATTGCAGCATAACCTTGATAAGGCTCAGTAATAGTTATTTTTCCGTCAATTGTATTCACCAATGTTCCTATTCCCCCATATTGACCGGTTTGCATAAACATGGCATCCTCTATTTTGGACTCAGGATAATAAACTGTATATGGATCCAAAGACCGCAACATCGCGTCAATTCCGGTTTTCATCAATGCACCAGGCTGTGTTTCATCAACATAGTAGATGTTTAATTCCTTGTATACTCCGGTAAAAATTTCCATGTTCTTGGAAATCTCGAAAAAGTCTTCGGCCACGGTTGCCGAAACAGTGATAACTAGTGCAAAGATTGCAATGATGATTCTTTTTGTTGTTGAATCGTATAATTTTTTAAGCATTTTCATTGTTTGTAGAATACTTAGTTGTTCGTGTTTTTCTTTTCAATTTGCATAGGAGCAGTTGTAAATTTCCTCAATAACTCCGACATTTTTCCATGAACGTATGGATAGTTCGGCAATTGTCTTCCGGTAAAAATAAATAACAGAGCGGCCTGCTTTTTTTTCTGATTCAGAGAGTTATAGACAATATGTTTTTGTTTTCTGTAAGCCTCACGAAGCAGTCGTTTGATCCTGTTGCGATCGTGTGCACGTTTGTATAGTTTTTTACTGGCCGTAAACATAACTTGTGCCGGAAATTTACATGGCAACTCTGTATAATAGTAGATGATTATGATGGCTTGAGATTTTATACTAATTCCATTTTTAAAAACCTCCTCGATGATTTTTTTTCTGCTGAGGCGCTCTTCCTTGCTAAGTGATAGTTTGAAAACGGGTGTGTGGCCCTCAAGGGGTGCTCCTACTTTATTTTCAGGCATGTTTATTTCGACGCGGGTTTTTCAACTTTAGCCAATACCGACTTCAACTCAAATTCATCGTAGTTCTTGGCCACCTGAAGTGCCTTTTTAAAGTCTTGATCATTCTCTAGAAGTACTTTGAACATCGCATTGTCGTCATAAAGACTTCTTGCGATTTGGGCTTTCAAACGTGACTTCAATTGCAAAGTGATTTTTTTCAATACTGCTGTTTTGACATTGATTTTTTGTTCTTCGGCTTCTGCTATTAATCCTTTTATCATTCCATCAGAAACGACGAAACTTTTTTGAAAAGCCTCGGCATCTTTTATTTCACCAAGTTCTTTGCGGTGTGCATCGATGTAGTTAAAACTATAATCTCTAATGAGTCCCGAGTATGCTATTTCAGACAGTAAGCCTGAGAAATAAATTGAGTCCAACGGAACAAAAACGTCAGGCATAATTCCTCCGCCGCCATAAACAACATGTCCACCGGGTGTTATAAATTTTAAGGAATCGGGAAAACGTGTACTATCGGCTACGGTTAATTGACCACTTACAAGTCTTTTATGAAAATCGTCCTCATAATTGATGCTATCGCCATAAGGTTTTTGGATGCAACGGCCCGTTGGCGTGAAGTAACGTGCAACAGTCAATCGCAGCGCGCTGTTGTCAGGCAATTCAATTTCGCGCTGCACAAGTCCCTTTCCGAATGATCTTCTGCCAACTGTTACGCAGCGATCCCAATCTTGCAGTGCACCGGCAACAATTTCGCTTGCCGATGCCGCATTCTGATCAATAAGAACAACGACTTCCATGTCGCGGAATTTTCCTTTTTTGCCGGATTTAATTGTCTCCTTACCCGTGTGAACACCTTCAGTGTAAACAATGAGTTTGTCTTCAGTCAAAAATTCTTCAACCAACTGAACGGCTTGGTCCATCAGACCTCCTCCATTTCCGCGTAAATCCATTATCAGCGACGTGCAACCCTCTTGTTGCAATTGTAGAACAGAATCATAAAACTCTTTGTATGTCTTTTGAGCAAAGCGCTCCACTTTTACATAGCCAATACTATCGGACACCATAAATGCAGCAGTAACACTTTCGAGAGGAATACTTCCACGATCAAGTTTAAATTCTAGTTTGTCTTTTTCACCCGGCCTCACTACACTAATAGTTACTTCGGTTCCCTTTTTTCCTTTGAGCAGTTTCATAGCTTTTTCGCTATCCAATTCTTTGCCAGAAATTTCTATGCCATCAACTGTCACTATTCGGTCACCACCTTTAATACCTGCAGTTTGCGAAGGTCCGCCTCCGACTGTTTTGACAACCATAAGGCTATCGCGCAAGATCAAGAATTCTATTCCGATACCATCAAACTGGCCTTGCATGCGCTCTTGTTCGCGCGCCATATCCTCAGGCTTTAGGTAGTAGCTATGTGGATCCAGATTTAGAAGTAAGCTTTGAATTGCATCATCAATGAGAATGCTACGATCGATACTATCCACATAGTTATCTTCGATGAAATCAATTAAACTTACCAGTTTATTTGGGTTGTGTTCGGACGACGCTTTTACCTGAAGCAGATTTTTATCTCCCAGATTTGTTCCAATAAACATCCCAGCTATAAGAGTTCCCGCAAAAAAAAGCGGCTGAGCAGCAGATGGCTTTTTGCGAACAGTCGACCGTCCTGCTTCTTCCATCTCTTTGTATTTGTCCAAATTTTCGTTGTTCATGGTGTGTTTGCTTATGCAAATCCGGAATTCCGGTCAGCAAATTTTGTTACTGATTTTGCTTCTATTACAAATTAAAGTGGTGCGACGGCTGTTTGTTGTTGTATTGTAAAAATTTATCGTTCATTGATAAATCAAGTAGGTTCTTCTAATTCCTCGAAATGCAAAATCTCAACACCTGCTTTTGCTAAAAAGTTCAAGCCTGTCGGATCTTTATAAGGGTTAAGGTAAACCAGCCTCACAATGCCCGATTGCAGAATGAGTTTACAGCACTCCTTGCATGGCGATAGGGTGAGATAAAGGGAGCTTCCTTTGGCATTATTAGTACTGCGCGCGACTTTCATAATTGCATTGGCCTCTGCATGAAGGACGTACCAATGAGTATCTCCATCATCATCTTCACAGAGATTTGGAAATCCGCTCGGAGTGCCGTTGTATCCATCACTAATGATCATGCCATCTTTTACCAGTAAGGCACCCACTTTTTTTCTTTTACAATGAGAAAGTTTAGACCACTCAGACGCCATTTTTAAATAGGCCTTGTCGTAACGTTCTTGTTTTTTTAATTCTTTTTCTTGTTGCAATACCGGATTCATTTCTGCTATTTCTTCGGATACAAAGGTGCTGAGGATTTGTTAACTTTATATGGGTTAAAATTCTTTTTGTCTTTGGTCAATAATGTGGATGAGCTGTTTTTTTCAGACTCGTAATTAGTAGAACTTTCCTAATCGGAATGCCATTTGGAGCGCGTTGTATTTTATAAAATGGTTGTTGATTCAAACAAATTTTCGTCATGATTTGAACTTTTGTTATTCCTTTGATCTTTGATTGAATAACTTAACTCGGAAATCTCAATGAAAATATACACTAAAAATGGCGACACGGGTCAGACATCATTGCTTGGTGGCAAACGTGTCGACAAGCATCATATTAGAATAGATGCTTACGGAACTGTTGATGAACTGAACTCTCACCTAGGTTGGTTACGCGACTCGATTGTACAACTCGAATTTAGAGTGGTATTACTCGAAATTCAGGATCGTTTGTTTACTCTTGGCAGTCATCTAGCGCTTGATCCAGAGCATGTGGGTAAAATGAATCTTCCTGTTATTGAAGAAAAGGATATTACACTTTTGGAAAAAAAAATGGACGAAATGGATTCCGTTCTTCCTGAGCTCAAAAACTTTGTTCTACCTGGTGGCTTTGGACCTTCTTCGCATTGCCATGTGGCTCGTTGTGTGTGTAGAAGGGCAGAACGCGGGGTTTCGGGTCTCGAAATCCATTCAGAGCAAGATAAATTGGCTTTAAAATACCTCAATCGCCTTTCTGACTATCTTTTTGTGCTCGCGAGAACACTCGTTGTGCAGTCGGGTGCGGAAGAAATTCCATGGAAGCCCCGTATTTCTTGATTTTTTAAATCATTTTGAAGTTTTTTGCATATCTGTTGCAAGTGACCTCAAAATTTTTACTTTCGCGACTCGTTAAAACTCACGGGTGCTCAAAATGCCAAAAATAGAGTTTGAGTCAAAAAACACCCTTATTAGGCAACGCGAATAACAACAAGAACCATAAAAACACTTTAATACTATGTATTGGACACTCGAACTCGCATCATATTTGGAAGACGCTCCATGGCCTGCTACCAAAGACGAATTGATAGACTACGCTATGCGCGCCGGAGCACCTTTAGAGGTGGTCGAAAATCTTCAGCAAATCGAAGATGATGAAGAAGTATTTGAAAGCATCGAAGACATTTGGCCCGATTATCCAACTAAAGAGGATTTCTTCTTTAATGAGGACGAGTACTGATTTGATGTATTTATAAAGTCTACATTTTCTTATCTCTACATACTAAGCCATTCGATCCGTCGATTGAATGGTTTTTTTGTGTTTCTTCTTTTCAGCACATTTGTTGATACTGTGCGCTACCTTCGCTCCAACAGTGTACGTCCAAACCTTTACATACGGCAAAGTGCCCATCGAAATTTGGGAATGGCCGGTGTTTATATTTTTGATCATCGCATTCATAACTGCGGCAAGTTACATTCAGCGCAAAAGGATTATCGCCGAACCTGAGTTTAGATTTTACTCATTGGGTCTAATTGCCAAAATGTTTGGAGGGATAGCATTTGCTTGTATCTACGTTTTTTACTACAAACAAGGCGACACTACAAGTTTTTATGAATGCAGCATGGCATTTTCGCGATTGTTGATGCATGATTTAAGTGATTTTTTTACTGTTTACACAGGTCCGGGTACTGCTGAAATGAAAAGTTACTTCACCATGGACACCGGCGAGCCAATGATGTACATGTTTGAGGAGGCCTCAACCCGCTTTACCATGAAACTCTTGGTGCCTTTTATGGTTTTGTCTGGCAACAGTTATTTTATCACAACCTTGTTGGTGGCCATATTTACTTATGGAGCACTTTGGCAATTATTCAGAATGTTTGTGAGTTATTTTCCTGGTTATTCTAAACATATTGCAATTGCCATTCTGTTTATGCCATCGGTTTTATTTTGGGGATCCGGTATTCTCAAGGATTCATTTACACTTGCTGCCACATGTTATCTGATGGTATTCACATACCGGATTATCTCTAAAAAAGGCTCAATACTTTTAAATATTATCGGTCTTTTATTTTTCACTTGGGTTGTTTTATCTATCAAGGCTTATGTATTGCTTATACTTATACCATGCACTTTGGTTTGGTTTTTTTACGCTCGAATCAGACGCATAAGAAATACTCTCATTCGTGTTGCCACAATCCCATTTATATATTTAATAGTTCTTTTGAGTAGTTACCTTTTCTTTTCGCGTTTTGGTGCAAGTTTTGGAAAATTCAGTTTCGACAAAGCACTACAAACGGCGGTAATCACCCAGAACGATCTTAAACAGGACTATTATCAGGGTAATAGTTTTGATATAGGAAGTTGGGAACCTACACCTATCGGCGCACTGTCTAAGTTTCCACAAGCCACAATAGCCGGGCTTTTTAGACCTTTTGTTTTTGAGAGTAAAAACGCAGTGATGATTATAAGCGGATTAGAAAATCTTTTTATTTTAGGAATAACCCTTTATGTGTTGATTCGTATTCGTTGGAGGTTTTTGGTTGAAATAATAAATCGATCTCCTATTATTCTGTACAGTTTGGTGTTTTCAATTCTATTTGCCTTTATGATCGGACTTACCACATCCAATTTCGGTGCAATGGTGCGTTTTAAAATCCCACTCATTCCTCTGTATATGTCAAGTATGATGGTGTTTTACAGCAGCATGCGCGAAGCTACACTTGGAAAAAAAAGAGTGTTAATAAGGTGAGAATTTGATTGTTTTCATTGGTCAAATTTTGTTGTTTCCAAAAATTCGATCGCTGGCAATTTTACTCGCTTTTTGCTCAGCTGATTTTTTAGAATTGCCTTCACCAATGCCCCATTCTTCATCCTCCACATTAATTGCTATTCTGTAGAAACTCGCTCCACCTTCGTTGCGGTGTTCAAGTACTTTGTATTGAATTGGTCGCTTATATTTTTGGCTCCATTCATGCAGCTTACTTTTATAATCGACATCATCATGCACACGTGTGTCGAGCCCATGCTGTTTGAGTAACTTTAACACTACATCTCTAGTTTTTATATATCCCTTGTCAAGGTAAATGGCCCCGATGATAGCCTCCAATGCATTGCCTACAATGGACTCATGCATTTCTTGTTTACCAAGATTCAATTTCATTAGACTATCTATGCCAAGCACATAACCCACCATGTTGAGATTTTCTCTGCGCACAATTTTACTCTTCATTTTGGTTAATTCACCTTCTGGAAGATTAGAGTATTTGCTGTAGAGATAGTGGGCAACAATTCCGTCCAAAATGGCGTCACCGAGAAATTCAAGACGTTCATTACTATCCTTGATTCCGATTTTTTGTTTGGTTGCGGCAGAGCTATGTCTCAATGCTTGTTCATAGATGACCGTATTGCTTGTTTTTAAATTAAAGGCATGCCGGACAAAGGATTGAATTTCCTTGTTTACCTTTTTATTGCCGGAGAAAAATGCCCTCCAATTCATCAGGGCTTCTTGAAGATGGCTGAAGTGTTGTGGCCTCCAAATCCAAATGTATTACTCATTGCGGCGCGCACAAGTCTGTGCTGGGCTTTATTAAAAGTAAAATTGAGCTTTGGATCTAGCTCGGGATCAGCGGTGGTGAAGTTAATCGTTGGTGGAATGATATCATGTTTTACAGCAAGAATTGTTGCAATAGCTTCT
>Ga0105048_10014813_pt1 | contig 12128 bp, 13 predicted proteins | sample MAT05_FD_78382 | JGI IMG/M metagenome (GOLD analysis project Ga0105048, IMG submission 78382) | Freshwater microbial communities from Lake Fryxell liftoff mats and glacier meltwater in Antarctica - MAT-05 | ecosystem: Environmental > Aquatic > Freshwater > Ice > Liftoff microbial mat | place... | reverse complement strand
ATCGAGCAGACCTTCTCGCGGGAATTTATCGAATTGGTGCTGAAGATCAAAGAGACGATCGTTCGCGGTACCTTCGTGCCGAGTAGCGTGTAGAACACAACGGCATGAGCATCGTCACGTTTACCGCCAGGAGCATATTTGATGGCAAGTGAGTTGCGCGAAACGATTCCGACATTCGGAGAGCCCGGTAAGGAGGAGAACGACGTCGGACTCACCAATATGTCGGCGCTAACATCGGCAAATGTCGCGAAGAGCTGGGGCGAAGTCGGGTTGATCATCCTGGTCGCGGTGATCGTGGTTGGTTCTCTTGAGTTCGTGTGCCGGGTTTTCGATGTTCCGACCTATACGTTCCCGCGCCCGAGTTTGATCGCTACCACGCTCTGGCACAACTTCCGGCCCCTGTATGCCCACCACCTCTGGGTCACGATCAAGGTGCTGACGATCGGCTACCTTATCGGTGGTTCGATCGGAATTCTGTTGGCGGCTGTCATTACTCAGTTTCCTTTCGTGGAGAAGATCATCACCCCCTACATTCTCCTGCTGGTCATGACTCCGATGATCGCGCTCGTACCGCTGCTGGTTCAGAAGATGGGCTTTGGACTCTCCCCACGGATCATCGCCGTCGCGCTCGCGGTTGGTCCGATGGTCATGATCAATGCCTCGACCGGTTTCCGGCGGACCGATCTCGCCAAGATCGCACTGGCCCGTTCATACGGGGCGTCCACCTTCCAGATCTTCGCCAAGGTGCGGTTCCCGCTGGCGCTGCCGATGATCATCGTCGGGCTTATGGTGGGCGCGATCTTCGGCATGCTGACTGCTGTCGGGGCAGAGTTCATCGCGTCTTCGGAGGGCCTAGGCACGCGGCTGGCATTTTTCTCTTCGCGGATAAAAATGGCCGATTTCTGGGCGGTGATTGTCATTCTCGCTACAATGGGAATTCTGATCTACGTCTTTTTCTTCTGGGTCGGGAAAAAATGGGCAAGTTGGCAGTCCTGATCGACATGAGTTTCGATCAGATATCACTGGCGCCACGATCCTGTTGACATGTTGCCCCGCCTGAGAGATTGTATGTAGAACATTGTGGAGTCACCGGCAGGAGAAGAGAGAGTTCATTCCCTCACGCGAGGCGCGGTGAGTTCGAATCGCTCTTGCTGTTTACTCAAGCGAATTGGCGATTGGAGCCAATTCGGGTTTCACGGATGCGGACGGCACTGAAGCCGATCCCGCGCAAATGTGAATGGAGGAGCGGCGAATGGGTCGTCTCGATGAAATGATCACGGATCTTACCAGCAGCCGGGCATCACGTCGGCAGTTCATGCAGCGAGCGGCAGCCCTTGGATTGACGATCCCTGCGGTCTCCATGGCGACTCGCGGCACGCTGGTCGCAAGCGCCCAGGAAGGTCGCAACTCGGTCAAGTGGCTCTCGCCGCGCGGTACCCTGGAAGTGCTCGACGACTACCCATACTGGGTCGCGGTCAAGATGGGATACTTCGGCGATCTCGATGTCACCATTGACCCTGCCATTTTCGAGGCCACTTCCTCCGCCAAGGTTGTTGCCGATGGCGGCGGTGACATGTCCTATGTCTCCCCAGGCGTCTTTTCGCTCGGTGTCGAGGCGGGTATCGATCTGGTTTCCGTCTGGGGCATGGGCGCGTACGACGTGTTCGATATTGCGCTTCCGAAGGGCAATCCACTCGGTGTCGCTTCGGTCAAGGACCTCGAAGGCAAAACGGTCGTTCTTGGAGACCTTGGTTGGTCCGGCATCGTCGATCCCATGATCGCCCAGGCCGGTGGTGATCCGTCCAAGGTCAAGTACCAGGCGGCAGGGTCCGGTTGGGGACAGGCGCTGGCTGAAGGTCAGGCCGACGCCGCGTTGTCGTGGGCCGGTCTTCGCGCGCAGTGGCTCGCCGGCGGTCTCGATTTCGATTACATCATCGGCAAAACCTGGTCGAAGTTCCCGGCGAACTCTTTCCAGATTCGCCGCGCCGATCAGGCCGATGCGTCCCTGGCCGAGCTCTACACCACCTATCTCCGCGGTTGGGCAATGGGGCTTGAATTCGGCCACCAGAACCCGCGTGCCGCGACCCAGATCACGATGGAGTCCGAGCCAATTGCCGCCGCCGTGCAGGCGACCTTCACCGATAAGAATATCGCGGTCGCGTCCATGTTCCAGCTCGCTGACGTCTATCGCGGCGATTTCCCGAACCGTGATGGCGGCAAGTGGGGCTGGCACAGCATTGAGTCGTGGCAGATCTTCCTTGATACCATCAAGGAAATCGGGCAACTGACGAAGGACATCAAGGTCGAAGAGATCGTCTTCAACGACTATGTCGCGGGGGCGAATGAGTTCGACAAGGCGAAGGTCAAGGCCGACGCCGATGCGTTCGTGCTCTCCGCCGAATTCGAAGCCGTTCCCGTCCCGGCCGGAGCCGGAACCGACGGCGCGTACCCGAGCTAATCCGCTGCAACAGGGGATTGCTCTCTGTCCGGGCGGCTCTCCTTCGGGTGGGCCGCCCGTTTTCGATTCAGTGAACATCGATCGTCAGTGCATGGAGCAGGAAATGAACGAGTCGGGTTCCGCAACAAAAGCATTCCATCACGTCGGGTTGACTACTCATGATGTGCAGGCACTCGAAGACAACGTCGCGCCTTCGAAATGCTGGGTGACCAACCCGAACGACGATCAAATGCGCATTGAACTGCTCCGCTATGCGGCGGATAGTCCGGTTTCGCAGGACTTTCAGCAATCGCCACACATTGCCTACAGCGTCGATGAACTCGAGCCCCATCTGGTGGGCAAAAACGTGATTATCCAGCCGTTTGATGTGGATGATCCGCCATTCGCGCGAGTCGCTTTCACGCTCGAGGATGGCCTCTACATCGAGTACATGAAGTTCTACCCGGGCCGAACGTGGTTCGGAGGAAAGTAACGGAATTACCCGGAATGCTGGAACGAGCCGAAACGGCAAAGGAGAACATTGATGGCTGAACGACTATGTGGTCTCACCAACACCTATCACACGTATTCACTCGAAGACGCATTGGCCGGGATTGCGGCAGCGGGATTCAAGAGTGTCGAGTTAACGTCGGTTCCCGGCTGGACCGAGCACGTGCGCCGCGATGCCGACGCTGAAGAGATCGCGCACGTGAAGGATCTACTGCACAATTATGGGTTGACTGCCGTCAGTCTTGCCGGACACTCGGATCTGGTCAGTGACTCCGGAATCGCCGAGTTTCGGAAGGCATTGAACATCGCCCAGAAACTTGGCATTAGCTACGTGACCACCAGCACCGGTGGGCACGACGCTTCGTCTGGTGGAAGCCTGGAGGAGCAGCGGAACAAGTTCCTGGCGAATATTCGACCGCTTGCTGACGAAGCCGCCGGCGCGGGAATCACGATTTGCCTTGAAACGCACGGTGGATTGCTCGCCAGCGGCGGAATTGCCAAGAAGCTTATCGAGGATATTGGCAAGAGCAATATCGGCATCAACTATGACCCCGGTAACGTGATCTTCTACGGCACCGTTCGCCCGGAGGAGGACATCCTGACTTCGGCCGATGCGGTGAAGCACATGCACTGCAAGGATCAAATCGGCGGTGCCGGAGTCTGGAACTTCCCGGCAGTTGGTTCGGGTGAGGTTGACTTCGCCGCGATCTTTGCCGCTCTGGACAACGTTGGTTTCAACGGACCAGTGTCAGTCGAAATCGAGTTCCAGGGTGAGCCATGGCCATCGCTGGCGGATGTGAACAAGGCCGTCGCGGATTCCTACACCTTCGTTCGCCAGTTTGTGAAGGATTAGTGTGCGGTTGCTGGCGTGATGGTGACCGCCGAGGCGCCTGTATGCACATCATGTTGACAACCCCAGGTTGAAACCAGGGGCTCAACATACAAAGTCCCTCCGGGACTAGGACGGCGCATGCATCAGGAAATGGTGCAGCAGGCGCAAAGCGCGTCGGTTGTCTGAACCGACAGGGGTTCAGGCGATTGAGCGGCGGATTGCGATCTGGTGATTATGGGATGAACACTTGCCTGAGGAGATTGCATATCGGACTGGCGATTGTTCGATCACGTTGTGTGGGGAACAAAACGGCGGGAAGCGACTATTGACGATGTTCTCGCTGATGTGATCGAAAGGTCGATTCGTGCCACCTGTCAGGACATGCAGGTCATCGTCCACGCGATCGGGTTCATGCCGGATCACGTGCACAGTGCGATCTCGTCGCCACCGAGGCTGGCGCGTGCCACTGTGCTTCAGCGAATTAAGGGTGAGAGCTCTCATCTTCTCAACCACTCAGCTCGAGCGAGTGATGAGAATTGATTCGCCTGGCAACCTGAGTATGGAGTTATGACCTTCGAAGAAGGGTCCTTGACCGATGTTGACGCGTATGTCAAGAACCAACGAGAACGGCACAAGATGAACGAACTGTGGCGAGATCACGAGATCATCGAACGTGAGGCTCCCCAGACCCGGACGTGACGTCCTAACCCCGGAGGGGTTTTGTCTGTTCAGCCTCTGGTTTTAACCTGGGGTTCGTAGGCAAATGATCAGCGCGAAAGGAAACCAGTATGCGTGTAGGAATTCTCGGGGCAGGGTTCATGGGGAGTGTCCATGGACGGGCATTTGCGAAGGTGGCGGGTGTCGAGATTGCCGGAATCTATGGCTTGAGTGAAAACCGGGCGAAACCGCTGGCGGATGAGCTTGGAACGACCTGGACCACGGATTTCGATCAGCTCATTTCCGATCAATCCATCGATGCGATCGACATCTGCCTTCCAGGTGCCCAGCATCGCTCTACCACCGAAGCTGCGATCGCTGCCGGCAAGCACGTCATGCTGGAAAAACCGATCACGTTGACCGTCGAAGATGCGGATGCCCTGGTTGCACTCGCCGAGAAGACCGATCGCGTCTTTATGATCGCGCACGTGCTCCGTTTCTGGCCGGAATACATGGAGATCGCGAATCGTGTGCACAGCGGCGACTACGGAAAGGTGATTTCGGCTCTCGCCTATCGCCGCCAGCCATTTCCGGCCTGGTCAGCGCTCTTTTCCCGCTCTGATTTGACCGGAGGAGCTGTTCTCGATCAGATGATTCACGATTACGACACACTCAACTGGATTCTCGGTACCCCGAAGTCCGTGGTCGGGCGTGGAATCACGAATACCAGATCCGGGGGAGGTTGGGACCAGGTCCAGGTCATGATCGATTACGGTACGGCGTCCGCCATGGTTGATGGTGGCATGATGATGCCGGAATCGTACCCATTCACCTCGTCACTTCAGGTTTTGTGCGAGCGTGGAGCATTCGAATACAACTTCCGCGCGGGCGGAAGAAGTGTCGAGATGGGTGGCGGGGTCAATGATCTGGTCTACTTCCCCAATGAAGGGGATCCGGAAAAGATCACCATCGAATCCGAGGATGCGTATTACGGGGAGTGTTCCTATTTCACCGAATGCATCGCCACTGGTAGTCCTGCGATTCGGGCAAATCCAGACGATGCTCGCCTGGCGCTGAAGGTGGGGCTTGCCGCTCGGGAGTCAGTTTCGGGCGCCGTTTTCAAACCGGTCGCGATCTCGTAACGACGACTCAGTCTTTGATCTCAAAGGCATTGATGACGGCTCGCTGATACTTCGGATGCTCTCCAAGCAAATCGTCGATGCTCATACGGAGAAACGACGCGAGCTGGATGAATTCCAGCGGTGTCAGCGAGAGAGTCAGGAAATCGATCGATAGTTCGATTGTGTCATCTTCTGAGAGCAGATCTTTTGGCCGGGGAGGTATTGATGTTGTCGAGTGCAACCCGGTCTCCGGCCAAATCATTTCCCGGATAATTGTCCCGGTCTCCTTGTTCGCCATTCTGTTGTATCCATTCCATTCTCGCGCGCTGCCTGGCAGTAGACGATGAGGATGCCCTGTTGCGACCTTGTTTCGCAAGTGTCGCCACCAGGAGGGGAGAAAGGAGGTCAGCCGCTTCCGTCACTCTTGTGAGGCTGTTCGGAAGCGGCGGGGAGAAAAGGGGGGAAATGGGGAAGGGAAAAGCTGCATTCAAGTGATTGGCTGAATCACTTGTATATTGGCGCCCGCACGGATCAAAGCCGTGCGGGCGAATGCACAGGGTTAGAACCGCGCAGTCGAAATGGATTGTGTTCCGAGTCGCGCGCGATCGACATTGGCTTGTTCAATCGTTCTATTCTTTGTGGCCGCGGGGGCGGTACCCCATCCAAAGGGCCGCCCCACCTTTTGTACGATCGTGCTCGCAAAATTCAGAGCGCGTCGTACCGGGTTCACTTTATGCCCGCCCCGGGCAAACTCCGCATACAGGCTGTTGCGTTCGATCAAACCCATTCGCTCACGCTGCACAGCCAGTGCCATTTCAAACGCAATCGACTGATTCGGCATTTCATTACTCTCCTAGTCACCACACTTCACTGTGACCCGCTTCAACTACCAACGTATCGTCCGCTTATCTCTTATTTTGTGACCAGCCATCCTGCTGGCCACACACATATGATGCCTCAGCGCTGGGGCACGCACATCCCACGAATGACGTATTTGCGTTCGTGCTTATTACGTAGTCCGTCTACACATTTCGACGGATATGCGTAGGCGATCACGTAGGTAACCGTGCTGCACGACGAGAGGCGAACCTCTTCTCGTCCGCCTCTCGTCATTGTCGAAGCAGCGTTACTTAAACGGCCCTTGCGGCCAGATAGCGCTCGTTGACCCTGGGCCAGTTGATGACATTCCACCACGCGGTGAGGTAGTCAGCGCGCTTGTTCTGGTACTTGAGATAGTAGGCATGCTCCCAGACATCGATTCCCAGAATGGGCATGCCTGAGTTATCGGAAATCGGGTTGTCCTGATTTGGTGTGCTCATGGTGGCGAGTTTTCCGTCTCCGCCGAGAATGAGCCATGTCCATCCGGAACCGAACCGGCTCAGCCCTGCCGCGTTGATCGCCTCCGCCATCGCATCGACGCTGCCGAACGTACTGTTGATCGCCTCACCAATCTCGCCTGGTTCTTTCGGATCAGTCGGCGCCTGCATGATCTCCCAGAACATCGAATGGTTGACATGACCTCCGGCGTTATTACGAACGGATCCCCGGATTTCTTCCGGGATCGAATTCAAATTGGAAATTAGTTCGAGCGCGCTCATCGCCTGCAGATCAGGGTAATTCGCGACCGCCTTGTTGAGGTTCGAAACGTACGTCGCGTGATGCTTGCCATGATGAATTTCCATGGTGAGGCTGTCGATGTGTGGTTCGAGTGCAGCGAAATCGTATGGAAGTTCCGGTAGCGTGAAGGGACCTGACGGCGCATCCTGGTGGAGCTGTCGCGCTTTGCTCCTTCCCGCCGGTGCCGCAATCGCCCTTGATTCTGCCAGGACTCCGGCACTTGCCGCGAGCGTCAGGCCGAGTAACCCGCGTCTGGAAATGTTCGACATTGCAGTCCTCCCTTGCTCTCTATGACTGTTCACATGGGTGCTACCAAACACCCTGCGCATTGAAACGTTCGATTGCATGGAAGACGTGAACAGAGGCGAATTCTTACAGGGAGGGTATTGGACGGCTTGTATACTGGTTCACGTGTGGATGCAGCACGTGCAGATTCCGCAATGAGGGGTGAGATTGGTGTCAGTCAACAGTCCAGCGAATGAACTTCCTGCGACCATTAGTAACGACGTTGCCGGGCGTTTGCGTGCTTTGCGACACGAACACCCATCTCTTCGCGTGTCATCTGAATTGATCCGGCTCGACGAAAACACCGCCGTTGTTCGTGTCGAAATCCTCCTCCCAAATGGTGGGAGCATGGCGTCGCTTGGGGCCGCCGATGACGCCTCAGTGGAAACCGCGGAGAACCGTGCGCTCACACGAGCATTAATGGCGCTCGGTATCCGGGGTGATGAGCGTCCCGCATTCAAAGCACGATCCCCGGAACAGGGAGTCGCTGAACTAGCGCTCGTCGAGCCTTCGCAACCAGCGATTGCGCCAACACCGGAGGTGCAGAAGCAAGACGCACCGCCTCCGGATGAACCGGAAGAGATCACCGTATCGGGAGACGATGATGCGCCACTCGAAGACTATTCCTGGACTGCTTTCTGGCAGTGGGCGCGAAAGCTCGGCTATCAGAACAAGATCGCGGTTGAGGAGTTGATTGGACAGTCGATCACGAGTCTCAATCCGGCCCAGGTTCGAAATCTTCTGCGAACGAAAACGGGTGCCGAATAACGACGCCCGTTTGCTCATGAAACTATCATTCCTCGCTGTGGCCACATTGCTCGGGACGGGGACAGGGCCCTATTCAGCCGGTGGTGACTCCAGACGATATCCCAGACCAGGGAACGTTGTGATCAGCGGTGCTCCGTCCGGATCGGTCTCCAACTTCGCCCGGAGCCGGGAAACCCAGGTACGGAGATAGTGTGCTTCATCCCGAAACTCCGGGCCCCAGATTCTCGCCAGCAATTCGCCATGGAGCATGACTCTCCCCGCATTTGCGGCGAGTTGCGCAAGGAGTTCCCATTCGGTGCGGGAAAGGCGTACTTCCTCGTCACCAACGGTAACTCTGCGGCGATCGAGATCGATTTCCACACCCGGATACTTGAGCGGTCCACGCCCTGTCTCTTTGGTGGAACCGGCAGTGCGCCGGAGAATCGCGGCGACTCGTGCAGCCAATTCATCCGGATTGAACGGTTTGGAGAGGTAATCGTCCGCTCCCCCGTGAAATCCCTTGAGTCGATCGGCATCGGCCGTGCGGGCTGTGAGCATAATAATCGGCAATTGTGATTGCGACCGGATACGGCGAAGCGTTTCAAAACCATCCATGACCGGCATCATGACATCGAGAATAATCAGATCCGGGCGCTGATCTTCCATGAGTGCGAGCGCGTCCGCGCCATTCGATGCGGTCACGACGGTGTAGCCATCTGCCTGAAGCCTCGCCCGAACAAGTCGTTGAATTGGCGGCTCGTCGTCGATGACTAGAACAAGATGTTTCCGCATGCTTCTCTCATCCGTGGACCATGTACTGGCGCCAATTGCTACAGAATTCATTATCGTCTACTCAGCACTGTTGCCGCATTGTCCGCCGTTGAGGATTGAAGTGACGGATTAGGAACCAACAAGACGGGAGTTCGAGAGTGCCGCACGATATCCTCAGCGACGCTTCCAATGAACCAACGAGAGACTCCTCCACGACCATGTGAGGCGATGACTATCACGTCCCCTGCTCTGGATGCGTCGACAATCTCCTGAAAAACCACACCGAATCGGATTTCGTCGCTCACTGCGAAGCCCTGGGCAAGCAGCTCGTCGGTAACATTCAGAAGATACCGGTGACTCTCCGATTCCTCTTCCGTTCGAGCAAGTTCGAACGTCGCTTGTGCGAGCCCGAGTCCATAGGGCGCGGTCCGCTCGAAATGAGTGAGATCGACCACGCGAATCAAGTGGATCGGGACAGAGATTTTGCGCGCCAGATCGACCGCGTGCGGCAACGACCGCTCGGCCATTTTCGAACCATCGAGCGGGACAACGATTCGGGAATACATCATGCGCTACCTTCCAGGGGAGGATCGATCATTGATCCTCAGATCTCTTCTTCAGGAAGATTAGTGGCTAACGGGTGATGACCATGTCTCAATGTGCATGACAAGCGTCAACAAATCGTGTCAGAGTCGCTTGCTGTTGCGTGAATAAAACTGATTGGCAAACAGGTAGAGCGAGGATTTTCGCAGTTGCTTGGATGGTTGTTTCATGAAGGCAAGAGAAGGCGGTGATTTGGCGATGAGCGAGCGGGAACAGTCGATCGAGATCGTTGATGGGTTATTGAACCCGGCGGCCTATCCATGGATTCCGGATTCCGTCCGCTTGATCGAGACTCATATTTCCTGGGTTTTTCTTGCCGGACCCTTCGTGATCAAAGTGAAACGCCCGGTCCATTTCGATTTCGTCGACCATTCCACCATCGATCGACGCCATGCCTCCTGTCTCGAAGAGATCCGCCTGAATCGGCGACTCACCGATGGGGTCTACCTTGATGTCGTGCCGATCGTGCGAACCACCGATGGCATACGTGTGGCTGGTGAGGGCGAGGTCGTCGACTGGGCAACCCTGATGCGGCGATTGCCAGCCGAGGCGATGCTCGACTGTGTACTTGATCGTGCCGAACCTCCGCCGGATATCGCGTCGCGGATTGCAGAAGTGCTCATCCCATTTCACTTGCTTGTGGCCCTCCCGTGTGATGGCGCCCCTGGTGAGATTTACGAGATCACGACAGGGATCGTCCAGGAAAACCTGGATGAACTCCGGCATCTCGCGGACAACGAGCTGCCGGTGGAGACATTCGAGTTGATCGAACGCGAGATGCTGAGATGGATCGGGCAGAATAGAGTGGGTGTGCTCAGTCGGATAGAAGGCGGATTTGTTCGCGAAGGTCACGGCGATCTCCGCTGCGAGCACATTTGCCTGGAAAACGAACGAGTGCAGATATTCGATTGTGTCGAGTTCAATCGATCGATTCGCTGCGCCGACGTTGCCAGCGACCTCGCATTTCTGTTGATGGATCTCCAACGGCTCGGCAGGTCTGATCTGGCCCAGGAGCTCGTCCACCGTTATGCAGAAGCTGGTATCGAGCTCCCCACTCACCTGCTCGATTTCTACGTGGCTCACCGTGCACTCGTGCGAGTGAAGACTGAGCTGCTCGGCCGCCGCTCAGAATCGCTTACATACCTGGGTCTCGCACTACAAGCTATTGCGAACATTCGCCCGGTGCTGATCATGATGACCGGGTTGAGTGGCACAGGGAAGTCCACACTCGCTTGGATGCTGGGCTCCGTGTTGAATGCGCCAGTGTTTTCGTCAGATACGATTCGCAAACAACTGGCTGGCATTGAAGGATCCGCGAACACCAAGTGGCAGGAGGGGATTTACGCGCCAGAATGGAACGAGCGGACCTACAACCGGCTCTTCGAGCTTGCTTCGAACACGCTCACGATTGGTAAGCCGGTCATACTCGATGCTGCCTTCCTGACCAAAAAGCAACGCGAGCGCGCGGCTGAGCTTACCCACGTTCACACTTTGAAACTGATCGTGGTCGAAACGGTTTGCAGTGACGAGATCGTTCACCAACGACTTGAGCAGCGTCGTCGAGATGCCAGCTCCAATTCAGATGCAGACGTCCAGATTTACCATCAACAGCGGAAAACGCGTGCACTCCACCCACTCTCGATTCCGGATGATGCGCACCATGTGCTGGTCGATACCGCCGGAAAACCGAACTCCTGGATTGATCCGGTAATTCACGAGCTCGTTGAAAAGGGCATCGTGATCCCAGGCGTTTCCGATCTCCGTTGAATTCCGCCGCACAATTGGCGCACAAAGAGCGGAGCCGGCGATTCGCCGACTCCGCTCTCCCAAACCTTCAGTCTCGGCGTTAGCCGTTACTCCTGGACAATCAGCGCGGTCACCATACCGAACATGCCGGTGGGTCCTTCCGCGTGTGAAAGGACGTGGCAATGGTAGGCCCAGACGCCAAGCTCGGTGCAATCGATGATGACATCGGTGCGTTGACCCGGGTCGACTTCAATTGTGTCTGCCATATATGGGGACGGGAGCAGGAAACCATCCCGCGCGACGACCTGCTGGGGCATACCGTGGAGGTGCATCGGGTGGATCATCAGACCTTCGTTCATATACCGAACGAGGAGTTTTTGACCCTTTTTCACCACAATTGGCTCAGTCGCGGGGAAGCCCTTGCCATTGATGCTGTATCCGCCGATCGGTCCGTCGTTCAGGATCATCGTGTACTCGAGATCGTAAGCGGGCAGTTTTGTCTTGTCCTTTGGTTCGACGATGAATGGACCGAGGAGTCCCTTCGGTGTCTGCTCCGCCGAGTTGTGGTGGGAATGGTACATATGCGATCCAGTATTGCCTTCCCGCACCTGCCATTCGTAGATGAAGGACTCGCCCGGCTTGATCGGCGGTTGGGTGATGTATGGAACACCATCCATCGCGTTCGGCAAGATAAGTCCATGCCAGTGGACAGAGGTGCTGAACGGAAGATCGTTCTTGACTATGATGCGAACTTTGTCGCCTTCGGTGACGCGAATTTCCGGACCTGGCACCGCGCCGTTAT
>Ga0105048_10014812_pt1 | contig 12128 bp, 5 predicted proteins | sample MAT05_FD_78382 | JGI IMG/M metagenome (GOLD analysis project Ga0105048, IMG submission 78382) | Freshwater microbial communities from Lake Fryxell liftoff mats and glacier meltwater in Antarctica - MAT-05 | ecosystem: Environmental > Aquatic > Freshwater > Ice > Liftoff microbial mat | place... | reverse complement strand
TCGGACATGATCCTCGGGTGTAGGTACGAGAACAAGCGCTCGCGTTGGCCAGTCGAGGGCAGTTCGACCGAGGTGCCGAGCAGAGAATTCGGGCTTGGATCGAAGAGAAACCTGCAGATCTCTCCGAGATTGTCGATGCTTACACAAACGGCCTCTTGTCCTTGGGAAGAATCAAAGAGGCTGGAATTATCTTGGAAGCGTATGAATCAGAATTCCCACAAGACCCACTTCCCAACTATCGTTTTGGGATGATTAACGAACATCTTAATGACACGGTTAAGGCGGAGGAGGAATATCGAAAGGCCCTTGAAAAAGATCCAAAGCATATTCGAGCGATTGCGTGTTTGAGCGGAGTCCTTACGGAGAAAAAGAATACTGATGAGGCGATTCGACTGCTCGAATCGATCAACTATGGCGAACAAAAACTGGTCGTACAATCCGCAATTGCCAAGCTTCGTCAAACGCTAGGTGATATCGATATTAGCCGTGATATGTTTAAGGAAATACTAAAAGCAGGAAAAGAGAAGATCGATCAATCAAGCCGAGTGCTAGGTAGCGTGCAGGTGCGGTTTGGTGTTGCTGCCGAACTCGGAGTTCTCGAACTCGAAGCTGGAAACTATGAGGATGCAAAGAAGTACCTAGAAATGGCGCTCGATGCATACGCAAACGACTTCACGGCGGGTTATTCCTATGCGCTAGTATTGGGTAAGCTCGGCATGACGAAAGAAGCCGACGAATACCGAGCACGAATTGAGAAAGCCCAGAAAGCTCTTGACCGTGTCAACCCTCTGAAAATTCGGCTCAGCAGAAGCGCGTCGGATGTAGAAGCGAGAATTGAGATCGGAAAAATTGTAATGGAATACGAATCCGTCAGCGGGGGCATCTTCTGGATCACCAGTGCATTGGCATACGACCCTGGTAATATTGAGGCGCACCAAATTTTGGTGGACTATTTTGAAGGCAAACGAAGTGAAAGCGCTGCGTTCGGCAGACAAGCAGACTACCACAGGTCGTTCATAAAAAAATGAGTCATTTGAGTCCGCTATCGATTCGAGGGAATCGTATTCCCATTCTTGGGTGGTATCGAATTGCGTTAATTTGTCTTGTATCTCATTCAATCATGGGTTGCAGCAATCGGCCTGATGACTCCACGGTCCAGCCTAAAACGACCAGTATAGAAAACAATCAATCGAATGGGGTCGAAATACGTTTTGTCGATCGTACGAAAGAACTTTCAATTGAAAGTGCATTCAAAAATGGAGAGGAGTCCAATCAGCTTGCGATTTTGGAATCGACCGGTGGCGGACTCGGAGTTCTAGATTTTGATCGAGACGGATGGAACGACTTGTTCTTCGTAGGTGGCGGCGAATTGCAATCGCCGGTCGTGCCAACTGGGATTCCTAGTTCGCTTTGGAGAAACTTGGCGGGTGAGTCGTACGTGAATGCTACGAAGAACTCCAAGTCGGATCTGGCATCAGGGTATTCGCAAGGAATTGCGTGTGGCGATGTAAATAACGATGGATTTCCAGACATTCTTGTCACAAGCTACAGCGGTCTACAACTGTTTGTCAACCAAGGGGACGGTACGTTCAAGGAGTCGGCCCAAAGCATCGGTCTTGATGACTCCCTTTGGAGCACCAGCGCTGGCTTCGGGGACTTTAACAACGATGGCTGCATTGATCTTTATGTCGCTCATTATGTAGATTGGTCTTGGGAAAAACATCCTTCGTGCAAACTTGGAAAACCCGATCGCGATATCTGCGCACCTGGATCCTTTACAGGACTGAACGACAGTATCTACCTCAACAACCAAGATGGAACATTTCGGCTAGCCGATTCTCAAACTGGATTGCTGAGCGAAGGAAAAGGCTTGGGGGTTTTAGTCGCAGATTTCAATCAAGACTCCAAGATAGATATCTATGTAGCCAACGATACTACGAACAACTTTCTTTACATAAACACGGGTGACGCCCGTTTCAACGAGGTTGGTCTGTTGAGCGGAACTGCGGTCGATGATCGCGGTGTTCCAAACGGCAGTATGGGACTATGCGCCCTCGATTTCGATCGTGATCTACAAACGGATATCTTTGTCTGTAACTACGAAAGCCAAGCCTTCGCGTTGTACAAGAACGACGGAAACTCGAGTTTCCGCTACGTTACCTCGACCTCTGGTTTATCTGCATTGGGCACGGCCTATGTTGCTTTTGGAACGACAGCCAATGATTTCGACTCGGATGGAGATGAGGATATCGTGATCGCCAACGGTCATGTTATCCGTTTTCCAGCAAATGATTTTTTGTCCCAACCCGCTCTGTTGATGACCAATAATGGAAAAGGGCGATTCAGGCGTGCGATGTTCGACGAATCGTCCTACTTTGGCAAGAAATGGCGTGGCCGAGGTGTCGTGGCATTTGATCTCGAAAGAGATGGAGATCTCGATCTTGCATTTGCCAACGTCAATCAACCCGCCGCTGTTTTAGAAAACCAAACGAAAACGACTGGGAAATGGTGTACGTTGGACCTCATTGGGACACGATCTAATCGCGATGCTATCGGCGCTCGCATTGTTTTCACGACAAACAAGAGAAGTTATCTTCGAAACATAGTCGGTGGAGGAAGCTATGTTTCACAGAATCCTTACACGGTGCATTGTGCTTTCCCAGAAGATGAAGAATTGGTGGAAACGGTTTGTGTCTGGCCAAATGGCCAAACGCAAACCGTTACCAACATCAATATAAATGCGCAAAACCAACTTATTGAACCATTCTAGAATGGCTACCAATCACGCTCTATGACAATGTGCGCAGGATTAGCTTTTTGGCCGCTGCATTATCCGAGCGGTTGGTAAGCCTTCAATATCAGTCAGCATGTTGCAGTTAAGAACACGAAGTCTAACGAATGCTATTGTCCGCAACGCGACTCGATTTTCGACATTCGCATCCGGTTGATCTCCCTAAACCTTGGGCTAACGCCCTTGGGCTGATATTACTTTATGAAAACGTATTAAATTAGCCCACCCCGACGCCTCTCCTTGTCAACCGGGGTGTCACAAAGCACTAGACAACCTCGACCGAAACCGATTGCGCTTCTCGCTTGAGCAAATGAGGCCTTGGGATTGCGGATCGATTGGCATCGACCCTTACGATTTGTCCCTCAAATGCATCCATGAACTGCTTAACTAAAGGATTGTTCATGGCACTGCGAATCAAGACCGCTTGAGATACCGTCGGTCCAACAAATTCAGGCTGGCTTTCGATCAAAATATGTTTTGGAGCGGACGGTTCGATAGCACTTGCTGTTGGGTTTGGTTCGTCCGTGATAAGGAATGTCAAATGGATATCGCGTCCGACTTGCTTCTTGACTGCCTGAGTAAGTCGTTTGCAGTTGTCACCGGTTTGGAAGTAGTCTTTGACCGCCATTGCATCTCGAGACAGACAGACCTGCCATTGGCTTTCTGAAATACTTTCGACCTGAATCGTCATGGCAGCGCATTGCTCGGCAAAACCGCCAAGCTTACGAGCTACATGTTTGAATTGACTTGCGTTATCGCTTGGGGCATTGGAGTCCGGTGGTATAATCGACGTGTCTTGTGTTATATCGGGAGGCGAAACGGCTGCTGGTTCTTGACTCTTTACGTTTGAAAACGGAGTGACGTTCAGGACCTCTCGTTCCATTCCACCTTCGGAGATGGACAGATCTAGATTCATCGATGGATTGTTCGCGGCTTCAGCTGCATAAGATATATCGATGCTTGTGGAAGCTTTAGTTTCAGTCAAATCAACGGCTTGAACTGCGTCCATTTGGTCTGATGGGGAAACTTGTTCAGGTTCTCCCGCGACCGGAATAGTATCCGGTGGCATTCCAGTAGCTAGCTCATCTTTTTTTTTTGCTTCAACGCTTAAACTTGGGGCTGTTGGCTGAACAACGGATCTTGCTATTGCTGGCCTTACTGGCAGAGTGGACTGACCGGTTGCAAACGCGCGAACCAGATCCGACAGCGACTGCAGATCTTGGAGATTACAGATTTGGACCAAAGCAACTTCCAGCAGTATTCGGCTCTGAACGCTGTGTCGCATCTTGACTATGGTTTCATCAAGAAGTTGCAAGGCAGAAAGAAGGGTCATTGTCCCCCAACTTTTACCCCATTCAGCAAGTTGGCCGGCACTGCTTGGGTTGGCGGTCCGCAGTAGATCCGGGTGACTGCCGACACTCATGGCCATCATGTCGCGCAAGTATCCAAGCAACTGTTCGGCGAGTTGCCCCACATCGACCCCTTCTGTTGCGGCATTATCTAATTCACGCAGCGCCCCTGCGGCGTCGCGTTCGATCAGTCGTAACGCAAAGGATGCAAGCCGAGTTTCATCGGCAGTCCCCAGCATGGCATGCACAACTTCGGTCGTAATCTCATCGCCGCTAAAGCTGAGCAGTTGCTCCAATAAAGATTGGCTGTCTCGCATGGATCCAGAGGCCCGACGCGCGATCAGTCGCAGCGCAGCCTCATCCGCTTTGGTCCCTTCGTTTTGACATATAAACTTCAATCGATCGTAGATCTGATCCGCTTGTACGGGCGGAAAGTCGAATCGTTGACAGCGAGACAGAACCGTAATCGGCATCTTCTCGGGATCGGTCGTGCAAAAAATAAACTTCACGTGCCCAGGCGGCTCTTCCAACGTCTTGAGCAGAGCATTGAATGCCTGATTCGTCAGCATGTGCACCTCGTCGATAATGTAGATCTTGTATCGCGATCGACTTGGCCGAACGGCCGCATTGGCGCGAAGTTGTCGAATCTCATCGATCCCACGATTGCTTGCCCCGTCGATCTCAATAACATCCATGTCTTCTCCGGAGTCGATTGCCAAAGCGACGTCGGAGCTAGGGTCAAACTTTCCGTTGGCTTCTGCCGAGGCGTTCAAAGCCTTCGCAAAGATTCTCGCGGTGCTGGTCTTTCCCACTCCACGTGCACCGGTAAAAAGATAGGCATGGCCCACTCGATTGCTCTGAATGGCGTTCATCAGGGCTTGAGCCACTGTCGACTGCCCTACAAGTTCTTCAAACGTTTTCGGTCGGTAACGTCGCGCGACGACCGTATACTTGCCATTTCCAGCCGCAGCATCTGGAGACAAGAGCTCTGTTGAAGTTTTGTCCGGGCTGGATTGTTGTTTGTCGTCAGCTTTCTTGGCCATTTTGAAAAATTCTGGGTTACAGCCCATTCGCGGGGGCTATTGGATAAGCAAAAAACGAGGGATCTGAAGTATACCAAGAGGGAGTGCCATTTTATGCAGTTCTTGACGAATTGGACGCGTCAAGGTTCTAATGGTGAAATGAGCAAACCAAAAATTCTAATCCAGTTTGATTCCGACTCAAAAGCCAGTGTTTTTGACGCGATCGTCGCGATCGATGCAGGAGTGGACCATGTACTTCAATACGCGGGGATAGGCGTCGATGACGTGCGGGCTCTGGTTCATGGCGCTATGTACACGCGTGGGCCGAGCGACTTGAAGAATACAGCAATCTTTATCGGCGGGACCAATGTCACCGATGGGGAAGCAATTGCAGCCGTTGCCTTAGAATCTTTTTTTGATCCGTTCCGTGTTTCCATAATGCTCGACAGCAACGGGGCCAACAGCACCGCTGCGGCTACAGTGCTTTGCGCAACAAGACATTTAAAGCTAGAAGGCTCAAGCGCATTGGTCATGGCAGCGACGGGATCTGTTGGCCAACGTGTTTGCCAAATCCTTGCGAATGAAAAATGCAACACGTATGTTGCGTCCCGATCCTTGGAACGTTCCAAGGAATGCATCAGGATTTTGATTTCAGGCGGAGCCAAAGAAAAATACTTGAGGCCGATTGTATCTGCCGACGCGGCAGAACTGAGTCAAGTTCTAAACTCAGTTCAAATGGTTTTCGGATGTGGTGCCGCAGGAGCAATTCTTTTAAATGAGTCGCAATTAAATCAGGCCACTAATTTGAAGGTTGCCATCGATCTTAACGCAGTGCCGCCCTCGGGAATCGAGGGCATTGCGATCATGGACAAAGGAAAACTCAGGGGAGAGCGTTTCGACTACGGTGCGTTAGGTGTTGGTGGACTTAAGATGAAAATTCACAAGGCATCTTTGGCAGCTCTGTTCAATTCCAACAACCAGTTTATCGATTGCCAAGAGATGCTTGCTATTGGCGAGCAAATTCTAAAATCGGCAAGTTAAAAAATGGTAGAAGACGCCCAGTATCAAAACGAATCGCTCTCATCGGCTGTTGGATCTAAATGGCCCGACTTGTTGATTGCAAGAAGAATTCGAAAAGCCACCAAGGAGCTCACTAAAAAGCCCGTTAGGCCCATGATGGACAGATCCTTCAAACCCAATGGTCCGCCGTCCATAAACAAAAGTGGTGGGACTTTCGACGCCATCAAGATCGAAGAACCTAGAAGTAACGAACTGGTCAGCAAACCCAGGACCAATCGGTTAATCGATGGACTTAAGCCCCTGTGCGATAGTTGCACATCCAGCTTGCCTTCTTGAACCAGCTCCATTAATGAGCTAATTTGAGATGGCAATCGTTCAACCAGTCCTTCTAGTTCGACATACATGCGCCGCAGTCGCCGTGCTTGCCTTCGGGGCGAAAAGCGATTTCGACGAATTTGCCCCATCATCGGCTGGATAACTTCAAGAACGCTAAATCCAGGACTGCATAGCCGAATGGTTCCCTCTAGAGTGACAAGGGTCTTGATTAACAGCCCCATCTGGCTCGGCAAGGTGATGCGATGTCGGTGAAGGATGTCGGTCGCTTCGTTGAGAGCCCCACGCAGATCGAACGAATCCAAAGGCTGCGATCCGTAAGCAGCAATGAGGTCGGCAACATCGTTCGAAAGCTGCGCATCATCAATGGATGCCGGGATCTTTCCAGCTCGTTTGATGAGTGACGAGAGCAATGCCGAGTCTTGATTCAGAACCGCCCATAGCATTTCTTCGATCGTGCCACGCAAAGAATCATCGATACGACCAACCATCCCAAAGTCGAGCAAGCCAATCGTATTGTCGTCTTGAAGCAATATGTTTCCGGGATGCGGATCGGCATGGTAGAGTCCTTTCACGAAAATCGACTGAACATAAAGTTCCGAGACTCGTTTTGCGATCGCCGTTCGATCTTCAGGTGAAAAGTTGCCAGGTTCCGCTAAACACTGGATCGATCGGCCTTCGATTTTCTCCATAGTCAGGACGCGGGAGCTCGAGAGCTTTGGATAAGCACTTGGAACTACGATTCCAGGCGAATCACGAAGTGCTGCCTGAAACATCGCTAAATTGGAAAGCTCTCGTGAAAAACTTAGCTCACGTAGAAGTGATCGCGAAAGCTGTTCAACAATCGCACGAGGTTGCCATACCGCAAGTTCCGGAATCGATTCCGCCAAGACGGCAAGACCTCGCAGAACTTCTAAGTCTTCATTCACCTTTTCTTGAATGTTGAAGTGCTGGACTTTGACCACCACCTGTGTCCCATCCATCAAAACGGCAGCGTGGACTTGGCCTATGGAAGCGGAAGCAATCGGTGATTCGCAAAACTCTTTGAACGACAGCTCGATGGGTTGTTTCAGTTCGTTTTCAACAACAAGCTTGACTTGATCAAATGGATCTGCTGGAACTTGGGACTGGAGCTGTTGCAGTTCTGCGGCTTGGGTAGATCCAACGAGATCGGGGCGCAGCGAAAGCACTTGTCCAAGCTTGATGAAAGTGGGCCCGAGATCGGTTAGAGCCATCCTGACGCGAGCTTCCCGCGAATAGCTCGAAAGGGGAACACCACGCTCATCCTTGAGCCAATCGCGAATGAAATCCACTCGCAACCTAGAAAGCCAATCAGCAAGTCCATATCGTCGTAAAACAACGATAATCTCCTGCCAACGACGAAGATTGCGATAGTATCGAGGTAAAGAACTAATTCTCATTCTTTGTTGGGCTCAATCGGCAATTCAGGCTCTTTGGTAAAGTCTGGATCGGCGGCTTGTATTTGCAAAATCTGCTCTTCAATCTCTCGCCGGAACGTACGGTAATCGATCGCACCAAAATCAAAGCGGTTTTGAACCGTCGCCAAGTCTTGCGGCTGATCTAGGGAACCATTTTTCCATGTTACGTCGATGGAGTTCCCTAGGAAGTTCACGCTGATCTGATTCTTATCCGCATCGATAACTTGGGAGAAACCAAGATTACGGATGGCAGGCAAGTCGTCTTTAGAATACAGGACCTGGCCGTCGCGCACATCGACAATAGCAATGGAAAGAAGATCGGGGTTGACCCCTGCAATCTTGGACAGAGTGAGTCGTCGTACGAAGAAAGCTAAAGGCGAATTGCGATCTTGAACCACAGGCAAAAAAAACATTCGAGCAAAATTATTTTGTTTCCAAACGCTGCTCCCGTCCTTGGCGGATATTGCGATTATGCGACCTGCGACGGGCACAAACAGGGGATCAGAAGGGTCTGGCCAAACGGCTATGGAGTCTAAACTTTGCGATATTGCAAACGGAAGAACTAACAATGTGTCACCAAACAGATGTACGCTAATCCACCCGAACGAACCCTCCACCGGTACCTTGGAACTACTCTCTGTTTCATTTAACAAATTCCAGAATGTCAATTCCCCCGATCCATCCGTTGATTCACGCGAACCGCTTAAGGCAATTAAGCTAGATTCGCCATCGAAGGCAAGTCGAGTATCGGATGCAAATTGCTTTTCCAAAACAATTTTGCCGTTGACTGCATTCATCAATCGAAGCGAGTTTTGCTTTCCGATGTTGCTAGAAAAAAGAAGGTGTTTCCCGATCGCAGCAATGCTCTTGCCCCCTTTGATTTCGACTGGGAATTCATTGCGCTTTGACCCGTCTCGGATATCCAATTCAGTGATCGATTGGGACAGAGGTTGAAACAAGTAAAGGGAGTCTTGGTTGTTCGCAAACGTGCAATCCTTGACTCCATTGGTGGTCCAAAGCTTGGCACCTGAATGCAGATCGAGGCACATCAGGCTATCTTCGAAGACGACAATGACACCCGAGCGTGAAAGGGAAACAACTCGCATGGATTTGCGTTGAAGTGGCAATCCCCAAGAATTCTTTTCAACGAACGAAACCCGACCTCGTCCGCGTTCGTTTTCGGACGTACTGCTTTCAAATGACTCTCGCCATAAAAGTCCATCCTGTTCACTGTTGGCTGCCTGCAACGTATTAACTGCAAAAATCTGCCTATTCATTTCTACGATCACGATACTGTCCACCGAGTGAATCGTGGGCTGATTCCCTTTTTCCTGTGTTCCTGGGTCGACATAAAGCTGAAACTGGCCTTGACCGTCAGGCGATTCAAAAACCCAATTTCCAGGCCCGTACGAAACTGTCCAGTCGTTCAAGGCGGTCCCAATTCGATAATTCCAGCGACATGGAGTCATAGTTTCAAGCAGATCCGGACGAACCGAAATATTTGCAACTTGACGAGAAGTGGTCACCTCGACCGGTCCACGAGGCCAGTCGTTTGCGGATTTTATCAATCGACTCTTTCCAAGCGTCTCTAGATTCGTTTCGGTCATTTGTTGCGAGTAGTCAGAAGACTGGTCAATCAACGATTTGAGCCTTTCTGTATCGCCGTTCAAATTCGCAAGTGCCGTCTCGTAGCGTTGAGCCCGAACGTAAATCTCTGCCAGCAATTCGTTGCTCAATGATAGAACCCTGTCGTCCGATACCTTGGGATCGTCAGTCTTAGAGACATCGGATTTCAAAATCCTCTCTGCAGTTAACAGGTCTCGCTGCTGAATCAATTCAAGGGCAGTCTGAATTCGAATCGATTGCGAAATGGGAACGCCGGAGAGGTGTTCTAGCTTGAGACGGCGAATGTTGGTTGGCGATCTTTGGAGCTCTTCCATTCGAGATTGCAGCCCTTGTATCCACTCTTCTCGCTGTGCGAGAGTTAGGCTTTCAAAGCCACGTTGAATCTGGGTCGCGATCCATCGATCCTGTTGCACGCTTGCGACGCTTGATTGTGAAAACATATCATTGCCAGCCGTTTGGTCTTGGCGTTGAGCGATTCGAAGGTCCGACATTTCGAGTAACTTCGCCAGAGCATCGGTAAAACGCCCTTTCTGCAGCAAGCCTTGCGAGACAAGCTTTAAATAGGGCATACGTTCGCGGGCAAAGGCAAGATCTTGCGATAGGGTCACTCGATCAACGTATTTGTCAAAATCAAAGGTCAACGCCGCGATCCCAACCTTGTTGAGCAATATCAGGACTTCGGCGTTGCTGGGTTCGAGCAACTTTGCTTGTTCAAGGAACTGCAACGCTTGATCATAGTTCTCTTTCGAAAACGCAAGTTCCGCTTGTCGAGTTAAACTTAGACGTGAAACTGAGTTTCGTTGGAGTTCCTCTTTCAACTCGCTTTGAAAAGCTTCGCGAATGGCATAGCAATCGAGCTGAAACGGGGAGGCAGAGACGAGTCTGTCGCCAACCACAACAATATTGCCAAGCGGTTGCTCTACATGCACCTTCTCGACAATGCTCCCTTTCTTTAAATCAATCTGAAGAAGATCCTGTTCTGTCGTGGGTAGGAAGTACATTCCACCTTTACGAGCTCCACGGCCGGCGAGCTGACTATTTTGCGGTAAATTGAGTGTCCAAATTTCGGTGAAGTCTTTCGTATCGATCGCAACAATGTAGGACTGGCACGCGATGATTGCCATCCCATTCCATACACCTGCAATGTACCGAACTTGGTCGAATCTATTGATATATGGTTCTTCGAGCGTTTTGCCGTCGTCTTTGGATAGACTCTCGTTCGAATCCCATAGCTTTTTTCCGTCGACGACGGAAATTGCATAAACTCCTTCGCCATCAGGGGGTGCAAAGAATGCAACGCCGTTATGGATCGTGACACTTGGTTCTGCCGACCTTCCGGTCAACGCGTTAAAGTCTCCTAAGTCGACTTGGCCGAACTGACCGAATTGGGCCATGTTGCCAATCATGTTTCGCAACGGATACTCGAACGTCCAAAGCAACGCATGGGACACCGTATCGAACGCGATCAAATGACCCGATAACGTTGGGCAAATCAAGATCGAACCTTCTGCGGCAGGCGAGGCACCTACGTTCCGACGAAGCTGGTCACCTGAAATCGCCTGAGCGTTGCTGGCCAATGGTTGTCTCCAATTGACCTTACCTGTTTCAGGGGAAATCGAGAACAAGTAGACGTCGCTATTGAGTTCGCCGATAACGAAAAGCTCGCCAGAGAGTGGAAGAGGTGCTCCCAAAAACAAAACGCCCGCTAAGCTCGTTTCGGTTGGACTTTTAGCCCCGCCGACTTCCCACTGGATTTTTCCTTCTTCGGCAACGCTCCAACACTGTAGCACGTTGAAGGCACGGACACCTTGAGGTTTTGAAACACGTGCGTTCTGTCCAAGGGCAAAGCTCTCTGCCACCTCGATCGCCGGCAGCTCGCTAATGCTAAAGACCCTCTTTCCATCGCTTGTCGGCATTCCAACCACGCTTTCGCCCCAAACACGTTTGATCAAGTAATCAGGTGTCGACGTGCTGAGTTGATTGTTCTCGCGGTTTGAGAACTGTTCCATTGAAAACCCGAGCGGCATCCCGCTGTAAAGACATTCCCAACCCAAGCGGCCCGTTTTGGAATCGACTGCAACAATCCGCTGATCGTAGGTCGAAGTTATGATCCATGGCCCCACACTGATAGGATAACGCGATGGAATAAAGGTAGTCTTTCGATCCTGTAGTTTCTCCCTGAGCGTTCTTGTTAAATTATCTTTGTGTTGTTTAGATTCGTGAAGTTCGGTATGCCAACGCAGTATTGGCAGCGGGCTTCCGGCGTTCGTGTCTGCGTTTCGAGAAGGATTCCCGCCCAAGTACCAAGGTCGCTCGCCAACCCTCGCAAACGATGTTGCTTGATCGATCCCTTCTCGCTTACCCAAGATGCTTTGAAGAAGTTCTCGTGATGCGATGGAAGGCTTGGATCGGTTATCCCATTTAATCTTCGTTCCATTCCAGTCAATTGACGCGGTAGCAATTTCCATGCGAGTTTGATCCAAGCATTCGATTGCCTCCGTTTGGAGACCAGCGGCATCCAGGGCACAGGCTGTTAGAATTCCCAATT
>Ga0105048_10014811_pt1 | contig 12129 bp, 14 predicted proteins | sample MAT05_FD_78382 | JGI IMG/M metagenome (GOLD analysis project Ga0105048, IMG submission 78382) | Freshwater microbial communities from Lake Fryxell liftoff mats and glacier meltwater in Antarctica - MAT-05 | ecosystem: Environmental > Aquatic > Freshwater > Ice > Liftoff microbial mat | place... | reverse complement strand
GCCTGCGCGACGCCTGGCCTTGCTGGGTGGCGAAAGCAGCGGCAAGACCACGCTGGCGCAAACGCTGGCCGAAAAACTGCACACCGCATGGGTGCCCGAATATGGCCGCCAGCTGTGGGAAGAACTGCGCCACACGCTGAGCGTGGAGGAGCTGCTGCATGTGGCGCGCCATCAGGTGGCGCTTGAAGACGCGGCAGCGGCGCAACGCAGCGGCTGGATCGTCTGCGACACCACGCCGCTGACCACGCTGCAGTACTGCATGCACGACCACGGCCAGGCGCCGCCCGAGTTGCACGCGTTGGCGCGCCGGCGCTACGACCTCACGGTGGTGTGTGAACCCGATTTCGACTTCGTGCAGGACGGCTGCCGCCGCGACGATGTCTTTCGTCAGGCCCAGCATGCATGGGCGCTGGCGCAACTGCAGGCGCAGCGCGTGACTTTTCTTTCCGCCCGCGGAGATGTTGCGGCACGCGCAGCCCAGGTGCTGGCCTGCCTGCGTCAGATGCCCGCTCTGCCTTCACGCCTTCAATCGCCCACCCCACCGACCGCACCGACCTTACCGAGCCCAACATGACCGTTCGAGAAATTTTGAAGATGGGCGACCCGCGACTGCTGCGTGTGGCCCAACCCGTGCGCGCGTTCGGCACGCCCGAGATGAAGGCCTTGATTGCCGACATGTTCGAGACCATGGCCGCCGCCAACGGCGCGGGCCTGGCGGCACCGCAGATCGGCGTCGACCTGCAGCTGGTGATCTTCGGCTACACGCACAACGTGCGCTACCCCGACGCACCGCCGATGCCGGCGACGGTGCTGATCAACCCGGTGATCACGCCGCTGGACGACGAGGTGGTGAATGGCTGGGAGGGCTGCCTCTCGGTGCCCGGCCTTCGCGGCCTGGTGCCGCGGCAAGCGCGCATTCGCTACAGCGGCTTCGACCCTGAAGGCAAGCGCATCGAGCGCGAGGCCGACGGGTTCCACGCCCGCGTGGTTCAGCACGAATGCGACCACCTCATCGGGCGCCTGTACCCCACGCGGATGACGGACCTGACCCAGTTCGGCTACACCAGCGTGCTGTTTCCGGACCTGGCGCCCGATGCCGACGACTGAGCATGGCGGCTGATCACGCCGGCACAGTCGTTGCGCTGCCGTCGTGGCAGCAACATGGCTTTACATGCCGCCGGGTCAGCGCGTGCAGGCAACGCTCCGTTGTAGCAAGATGAAGCGCATGCACACCCTCGTCTTGCCCGCAACCCGTGGCGGCCTGTATCTTCGACGCCTGCAGTTGCGACGCCTGCAGTTGCGACGTCTGCTGAGCCTCTTTTTCACCTTCAGCCTGGGCTTGATGCTGGTCTTGACCAGCGCCGCAGCCCGCGCCGAGGACGATCCGCCCGGCCGCGTGGGCCGGCTCGCCGACTTCAACGGCAGCGTTTCGTGGTGGGACAGCACCACCAGCGAGTGGACCGACGCAGAGCGCAACCGCCCGTTGACCACGGGCGACCGCGTCAGCACGGCCCGCAGCGGCCGCGCCGAATTGCGCGTGGGCTCCAGCGTGCTGCGCCTGTCGAACAACGCCGAGATCGAGGTGCTGCGGCTGGACGACGAGAAGCTGGTCTTCCAGTTGCACGGCGGCAGCGTGGCCTTGCGCGTACGCACACGCGAAATGGCTGAAGAGACCGAGGTCATCACTGGTGAAGCCCGCCTGCTGCCGCAGCGCGCCGGGCACTACCGCATCGACCGCAGCGCCGACACCACGCAGGCTGGCAGCTGGCGGGGTGAATTGCGTGTGGCCGATGCCGAAGGTGTGCAGATCGGCGCTGGCCAGCGTGTGGAGCTCTACCGTCAGGGGCGCGGTGGCAACGCGCTGCTGCGCAGCGTGAGCATTCCGATGTCGAGCGATGGCTTCAGCGAATGGGTGACCAGTGAAGACCAGCGAGAAGATCAGTTCCAGGACCGCACGGCTTCGACACGGTATGTCTCGCCCGAGATGACCGGCGCCGAGGAACTCGATCGTTATGGCCGCTGGGAACAACACCCCGATTACGGCGCGCTGTGGCTGCCGCTGGTGGTGCGCGACGGCTGGGCGCCCTATCGGCACGGCCGCTGGGCCTGGGTGCGGCCTTGGGGTTGGACCTGGATCGACGAAGCACCGTGGGGTTTCGCGCCTTTCCATTACGGCAGGTGGGTTTCATGGCGTGGCCGCTGGGGCTGGGTGCCGGGCGCCTATGTGTCGCGGCCTGTCTACGCGCCGGCGCTGGTGGCGTGGGTGGGCGGCGGCGGCTGGGGTGTTTCGGTGCAGATCGGTGGCCCCACGGTCGGCTGGGTGCCGCTGGCACCGCGTGAGGTCTACCGTCCTCACTATCGCAGCACGCCGCGCTACGTGGAACGTGTGAACCCGGCGCCGCCCTACCACTGGCGCCACCCGCCCAACCAGGTGCCGACCGGGCCCATCAGCTACGGCAACCAGGGCGTGCCGAACGGCGTGACGGTGGTGTCCCGCGATGTGCTGGTGCGCCGCCAGCCCGTGAGCCGTGGCGTGATGGAAATTCCCGACGCACCGCGAGGCGGCGCGCGCCAGCCGTTGAGCATGCTGCCCCCGCCGCCCGGACCTGCGGGCAATGGCACAGGTCCGCAGCCATTGCCGCAGCGGCGGCCGGATCTTCGCGGGGCTGATCGTTCTCAGGCGACCGAGCGCGAGGTGATCTCGCCGGTGCAGATGGTGCCCGGTGGCGCCCAGCCGAGGCCGGAGCCTGTGCGCGAGCCCGGCGCGCGCCCGTCGCGCCCGGATGTATCGCCGGACCGCGAAGACAGCCGCGGTCGTCGTGACGAAGACCGGCAGCAAGTTCCGCGCGAGGTGCAGACCGTGCCGCGCCAAGAGCGCCAAGAGCGCCAGGAACGCCCGGAGCGCGCCGAGCCACCCAGTCGCCCCGCCCGACCGGAAGGACCGGAGCGACCCGAGCGCGCCGAGCGACCCTCTCGTCCTACAGAACCCGAACGCGTCGGGCCGCCCCGGCCGACTGCCGCGCCTGAGCGTGCCCAGGCGCCCGTGCGTGAGCGCCCGCAGGAGCGCGAACGCGAGCGTCAAAGCCAGCGCTGAAGGCCGGCGGGCGCGGAATTCCAGTACTGAGCTTGCGTGCCCCGCAGCTTCAGCGCAGAAGCGGCCGCAACACCGGCCAGACATTGGCCAGCATGCGAGGCTGCGCTTCAGCCTTGGGATGGATGCGGTCGGCCTGGAACATCGCGTCGGCGTCCGGCCCATCGGCCACGCCGGCCAGCAGGAAGGGCACGAGTGCAGTGCCCTCGGCCTTGGCGACGGTGGCGAACAGAGCGATGAAGGCCTCTCCGTACTGACGGCCGTAGTTGGGCGGCACTGCCATGCCGGCAATCAGCACGCGCGCGCCAGCGGTCTTCGCAGCGCGGGCCATCTCGGCCAGATTGGCCTGGGTCGATGCCAAGGGCAGGCCGCGCAGCGCATCGTTGCCGCCCAGTTCCAGCACCACCACGGCGGGCTTGTGCTGGGCCAGCAGCGCGGGCAGGCGGGCACGGCCGCCCGAGGTGGTGTCGCCGCTGATGCTGGCATTGACGACGGTGGCAGCCACTCCCTCGCGCGCCAGCCGGGCTTCCAGCAAAGCCACCCAGCCAGACCCGCGTGGCAGGCCGTACTCGGCCGAAAGGCTGTCGCCCACCACCAGCACCACGCGTGGTGCTGGCCCCACCTGGGCCACGGCTGCGCGTGCAGACAAGGCGAACAACAGGCCGCTGGCGCTACAGTGCAACAGGAACGCGCGCCGCGCGATGACAGTAGCTTCGATGACAGAACCTCTCATAGACGTACGCAGTATCAGCAAGGAAGTGGCGGACGCCACTGGTTCATTGATCATCCTTCATGAGATCAAGTTCCAGTTGTGGCCGCGCCAGTCGGTGGCCATCGTGGGCGCCTCGGGCTCGGGCAAGAGCACGCTGCTGTCCATTTTGGCGGGGTTGGACGTGCCCACGGCGGGCACCGTGATGCTGGCTGGCACCGACCTCTTCAAGCTGGACGAAGACGCCCGCGCCGCATTGCGCGCGCAGCAGATGGGTTTTGTCTTTCAAAGTTTCCAACTGCTGGGCAACCTGACGGCCCTGGAAAACGTGATGCTGCCGCTCGAACTGATGGGCCGCAGCGACGCGCGCACCGCGGCCATGGAAATCTTGCGTCGCGTAGGCCTGGGTGAACGCCTGGGCCACTATCCCAAGGTGCTTTCAGGCGGCGAACAGCAGCGTGTGGCCTTGGCCCGGGCCTTCGTCGTGCGGCCGGCGTTGTTGCTGGCCGATGAACCCACCGGCAGCCTGGACTTCGCGACCGGTGAACGCGTCATGGCGCTGATGTTTGAAATGAACCGGGAGGCCGGCACGACGCTGGTGCTGGTCACCCACGACAGCGGGATTGCGGCACGTTGCGACCGCCAACTGGTCATCGAAGCGGGCCGCCTGTTGCCGGAGTTGCCTGTGAATTGAGTTTGCCGAGCAGTGCAGCAGTTGCAGCCGCTCTGTCAGTCCGCTTTGTCTTCCGCCACGGGCAGCGTCTCGAGGACTGACAAGATGCTCTGCGCCACTCGGGTGGCCGTGTCGGGGGCTTGGCGCATATCGGTAACGACGTCAGGGATTGCGGTCACTTCGCTCAGGCCGGCCCATTTGGCAACCTGCGCGGCCGTCGCGCTGACGTATGCCATCTTCCAGTCGGCAAACATCGCTACCGGGACTTCTCTTTCCTTCAAAACGGTAATCGTTTCGTGCCGCACGTCGGTGGATATCTTCGCCATCAATTGCTGAACGGTCGGCGACTCCCCTTCCAGTATCTGCAGAAAGACACCGTCCACATAAACAAGCGCGCCGGTGATCCCATTCTTGGCGTTGTTGCGCCGCGCCTGCACCAGGATTTCCTCCAAGTCGTCCATCTGCATTGGCGTTGCAGATTCCGAGGAATAGATGATTTGGTAGGTCATTGTTTGATGCTGGCTTCCACACACATTCTGGTAGCAAGACCCGAGGGCGATGTCAGAAAGAGCAAAGGGGGCGGACCGGTAGCGCCCCTTTTTAGCGCTGAAGGCTCGAGCCATTCTCGCTCATGATTCGTCGGCCCGGGTCTTGCGGCTTGGCAGGCCGCGTTGCGCGCTGTGTCGGGACGCGAATCGACCGATTTCGAGCACGCGCGTCATTGGCCTCGTAGGCGTGGGTGACGAGGCCCACGCCCTGTGGTCACCGGACTGGCCGCCCGCGCTGCAGGAGATACCTCTGCAGGCCCGCATGGGCGCCGGCGCTGAAGGCGAGCGCCTCGCGCAGGTTGTCGGCGTCACTGGCCAGTGCGCGGCGCCGCCCCGTGAACGGCGCGGCATCCGTAAGCGTACAGATATCTGTATCATTGACGAATGAAGACGACGCTCAACATCAACGACCAGCTCCTCGCCGATGCCAAAGCGCTTGCAGCGCAGCAGCGGACAAGTTTGACGCGATTGATCGAGGAGGGACTGCAGTTGCGTCTTCGTGCCAATTCGGCTTCAGGTTCGCGTAAAAGGCTGCGTCTGCCTGTGTTCAAAGGCCAGGGCGGACTGGTGGCAGGCGTCAACCCGCTGAGCAACAAGGCTTTGCTGCAGGCGCTGGGCGATGACGCCTGACGTCAATGTGCTGGTCGCCGCTTCGCGGATCGACCACCCCCATCATGCAGCGGCGCGCGCTTGGCTCGAAGGGGCGGTTGCGAGCGCAGGGGAGGGCGCTGCATTCACGCTGATGCCGATGGTGGTGGCGAGCTTCCTGCGCCTGGTCACCAGCCCGAAGATCTTCCAGATGCCAACGCCGATCATTGAGGCTGTAGAACTCGTCGATGCGCTGCTGGCTGCCCCCGGTGTGCGCTTGGCTGCTCTGGGCCCCGAGTGGCCAATACTTCGCCAACTCTGCCTCGACAAGAAGCTGGACGGCAACGATCTGCCGGATGCTTGGTCGGCGGCAGCCGTTGCGCAGCTTGGCGAGCACCTCGTGAGCTTCGATCGTGATTTCCGCAAGCTGCTGGCCCGGGGCCAGTTCACCTTGCTGGTGGCTGAGCGTGCCTAAGCTTCACCGCCAGAGCGCTGAGCGTCATGCGCAACAGGTGGGTCCGCGCGCCGCAGCGATGCGCGACGCAGTTGCCCTGCGCCTCGAGCGCCAAGGGCGCGAGCGGGCACGACACAACGATCAAACTGAAGGCAACGGATGCAGCGCCCAGCCCGTGCATCGCCAGGCGCTGGAGCAACTGTGCCACTACATCACCCGCCCGGCGCCGGCGAACGAACGCGTGCAAACCAACGCCGCGGGTCGGGTGGTCCTCAAGCTCAAGACCCCCTGGCGAGACGGCACCAGGCACCTGCTGATGTCGCCGCTGCAGTCCATGCAGCGGCTGGCTGCGCTGGTGCCCAGACCGAGGCTGCGACCTGCGCGCGCAGCTTGGCGTCGGGTGCGAGAACGCCATGAAAGCGAATCAGGTGCTCACCGCCCAGTGCGGCTGAGCTGGTCCAGGCTGCTCAAGCGCGTGTTCGAGATAGATTGCCGACATGCTGGCGCGTTGGGTGGCCGATGCGAGCAACTGCACCGTCGCGGTCGGCGCGGCCATGCGGCAACGCCTTGCGGCCGCCTCAGATGACCCGCAGGGTGATCGCCTTGAGCACCGCCCGGGTGCGATCACGCGTCCCCAGCTTGTCCAGGATGGTCGACACGTAGTTCTTGACCGTGCCTTCGGCCAGGAACAGGCTGCGCGCGATCTCCTTGTTCGAATAACCGCCGGCGAGCAGTCGCAGGATCGCCACTTCGCGTTCGCTGAAACTGTCGCTGGGCGCGGACTCGTCGCGAAAGCGGAAGCGCGCGCGCACCGGGTCGGTACTGACCGGCTGCAGCAGCGTTTCTCCGGCGGCCACGCGCGCGATCGCATCGCGCAGGTCCTCGGGCGCGGCGTCCTTGAGCAGGAAACCCTGTGCCCCGGCATCGGTGGCGCGCAGCAGCAGGTCGCGGTCGTCGAAGGTGGTCAACAGCAGCAGCGGCGTGCGGTCGCCGCGCTCGCGCAGCCGGATCAGTGCCTCGATGCCGTCCACGCCGGGCATGCGGATGTCGCTGAGCACCACGTCGACCTGCACGTCCGTCATTCGCTCCAGCAGCTCGCCACCGTCGCATGCCTCGAACACCACCACGATCCCCTGCCGCTCCAGCAGCGCGCGCAGGCCGGCGCGCACCAGCGCCTGGTCGTCCACCAGCGCCACACGCAGCGATTGGCTCATGCCGGGATCCTCGCATCGATGCACATGCCGCCATGCTCGGTGCGACCCAGACTCAGAGACCCGTGCAGGGCGGCGATGCGCTCGCGCATGCCGGCGATGCCGTTGCCTTCGTTGAGGGTGTCGCGCAGGCGGCCGTCGTCCTCGACGCGGATGCAGATCTCCCCACCCTCGCGGCGCAGCTGCACACGCAGCACGTCGGCGTCGGCGTGACGCGCCGCGTTGGTCAGCGACTCCTGCACCAGGCGCAGCAGGGCTTCGGCCTGCGCGGGATCGGTGATGCGCACGTCTTCGCCGACCGTCACCTGCAGTGCTGGCCTGGGCATGCCCGCGGCCAGCGCGCGCATCGCCGTTTCCAGGTCCAGCCCACGACTGTCGCGCATCGCCTGCACCACTCCACGGATATCGCCGAGCAGCTCATGCGCGAGCTGCTGTGCGAGCGCGACCTCCCCGCGAGCAGCGAAGGCGGGATCGGCGGCCAGCGCGCGCAGGTTGAGGGTCATCGCGGTGAGCTTGTGCCCGGCCACGTCGTGCAGCTCGCGCGCCATGCGCAGGCGTTCGGCATCGCGTGCGCTGTCGGCCAGCAGAGCGCGCGTGGCCAGCAAGTCGGCGTTCACCAGCGTCAGTCGGTCGCGCACCTGCTGCGCAGTGCTGGCGTAGTGGCCGATCAGCAATGCGAACGCCTGAAAGCCGCCGTAGATCATCACCACCAGGTAGGGCGCTGGATGGCCGTTGTCGAGTATCAACAGCAGGAACACCGCGTCGAGCAGCAGCACCGCGACCAGCGTCCTGCGCAGCGGCCACATCAAGCCGAGCTGCGCGGCCAGCACCACCAGCAGCACCGATGTGATGCCGGTGCGCGGCGCCAGCCATACCAGGGCCAGCGCGGATGCGGCCTGGACCAACAGCAACACGTACACCCACGCGCGTGACAGTCGCGGCAGGTCGGTCAGCAGGCTGGCCACCAAGAAAGCCAGCATCAGCGACCACGCCAGCGGCAAGGACAGCCCGGCCTCCCCGCCCAGAGCCAGCCCCACCGCCGACCACGTCAGCAGCAGGGCAAGGGTGAGTGGCTGCATCAGCTTGGCCAGGTATTCGCGCATCGCTGCATGCTGCAGCGTGGGAGCGGCGCTGGCAATGCAAGCCATGCAGAAAGTGACTTCCGGCAGGTCGGATCGATGACCACTGGGCCGTGATCATCCGCGGGTGGAAGGGCAATCTGGTGGCACGCCAGGAGAACCCGCCCATGACTCTTTACCAATTCATCGTCGCCACCCATGCCGCCATCGGCATGATCGCTCTCGCCTGCTTCTGGATGGCCGCGCTGCTCAGGAAAGGCAGCGTGCTGCATCGCCGCGTCGGCCAGGTCTACCTGTTGGCGATGGTCGGCATCTGCATCACCGGGGCGCCGCTGGCCGGCTCGCACTTCATCGACGGCCACGTGGTGACCGGCGCCTTCCTGTCCTACCTGCTGCTGCTACTGCTGGTGGCGACCTGGTCGGGCTGGCGCGCGGCCCGCGACAAGCATGACGTGGCGCGATACACCGGAACGATGTACGTGATCGGCGCGTGGATGCTGCTGGCCGCAGGTGCCTCGATGATGGCCTTGGGCGTGTTCAAGGCATCGCCGCTGATCGCGGGCTTCTCGATCATCGGGCTGTATGCCGGATACGACAGCCTGCGGCGGCGCCGCAGCATGGGCCAGCATCCGCGCTGGTGGCTGCGCGAACACTACTCGGCCATGTTCGGCACTGGCGTTGCCACCCATATCGCATTCCTGACCATCGGCCTGCCGCGCCTGCTGCCGATGCTCGACGGGCCCGTGCTGCACTATGCCGCGTGGTTCGCGCCACTGCTCGTGGCCCAGATCGCAACGGTGGTCCAGGACAGGAAGCACCGTGCGGCCGCGATGCAGGACAGATCGCCGCGTCCGCCCACGCCGCCGGCCGCGCGTGCGTCGACGGGTTGAACCTCAGTCCGCTGCCCGCGACAGCCTGCTCGCCGTGCCCCAGCCCCGCCTACTCGACGCCGCTCAGCGCGCCCACCTCCATCGCGCGCCCAGAAGCGGGGTGCGGTCAGGGCCCGGTTCGCAAGATGGCGCCGCGGTTCTCATTGGCAAGGTCTTTGCTCAGCACTTCTGCAGCCGCTTGCTCGCCACGGCCGGCGGTCTTGGTGCCCGGTCTGGTGGCTGAAATCACCTGAAAGCCTCGAAAACCTCGGTGCTTGCAACCCGCACGCCCACACCTTCGTGAGACCGGATCCAGTCAGCCACCTCTTGAGCTCCGGGTTTGCTCAGGTCTCGAATGACCTCGAAACGCACCATGTCAGGCACGATGACGGGCAGCGCTGGTGCCAGCAATGCATCCCGTCCGCCAGCAACGCCTAGGGTGATCAGGGGCCCAGAATCCGTGACGATGAGTGCGAAATCCTTCACCGCCGCACAGCCTGTCGCAAGATTGCGTTGAACAAAGCAATTTGCTCGGGCCGCTTTGCTGGTGTCCCCCGACTACCTGGACGCCGACTTGGAGCTCAAGCAAGTGATTCTCGACAAGACCACGCCTCCTACCGGCAAGCCTGGCCGCTACAGACCCGGCGACCGGTTGTTGGCATTCCTGAAGGGGCTGTAGCCCGGAGGACTATGTCCAGCACCGCGCAGGGCCTGCTCATAGGAGGCTGGCTGCGAAGCGGGACACAGTCGGCTGCGGGAGATAGTCCAACTTCTTGTGGCCGAGCAGGACCTGGATCACGCGGATGTCGTCGAAGAGCGCGTGGATGCGCGTCGCATCACCCGCGGCCAGGAAACACAGCGGGCACAGCCGGTCGTACTCACGCAGGCCGACGAGACCGTCGCCGAAATCGAACAGGCCCGACAGCCCGTTGTGTAGGACGAACCGGCGTGCTCGGCGCTGTCCACCAGGCACGGCGGGGGCAGTGAAAGCCGACCCTGCAGGTGCGAAAGCATTGCGCGCGCGAACTCGAAGTGGTCACGCAAGAAAGGTGGGTAGCGCTTGAGCAGCAACTCGCGGCCCAGCAACGCCACCAGCAACGTCCCCTCGCCGGCCGGAACCGCCGGAGCGCAGGAGTAGCGGGCGCCGAGCGCGGCGGCCACGCCGATCCGACGCGCAGAGTCTTCTTGCAGCGCATCGAAGTCCGCGACGCAGGCGTCGTTGGGCAAATCGCCTGATGCGGCCTTGGTTCAGCGGGCGGGGCGGTGGTGTCAGCGACGCGGTGTCGCCGATGGTGACGGCCGCGCCTTTCTCGCGCAATGCCATCGCGCGGCTTCACAGAGTCGCCCGGTTTCGTCCGCACCGCCCACGGCCATCAAAGTTGCCCAGCGCACCTCCTTCGACGGAGGTGTCGTCAACCGTAGGCTGCCACCGGGATCGGGCACTGCACGCGCTCCCGCGACTACACGATGGAGCGAATGAGCCTCAAGTAATAAAGCGCTTCAACCCGCTGGACTGTGCCATGCGCCTTCGTCGCAGAGTCTCAAGAGACGTCTTGGGAAACGGACCGCGTTGCTCACAGGGCACAGGCCGCGATCGGCCGAAATGCCAACGTCTTCGATATCGAGTCGCCGGTGCCCGGTGGCGTGCGGATGAAGCTCAGCGGCACCAGCATGGCCAGCCCGCAGGTCGCCAACTTGGCGGCCAAGCTGCTGATGCTCAAGCCTGGCCTGACCCCGGTACCACTCAAAGCTGCGATCGTGGACGGCGCCGAGCGCCAATCCGGTGCCGATGGCGAACCGGGCCGCGTCAACCTCGTGAACACACGCAGGAGCGCTGAACTGGTCGGCATCACACTATGACGCGACTAGACCGTCTCTCGGGCCTTCCATGGCGCCGGTTGACAAGCTCAACGCGCCGGGCCATGCAAGTGCAGCCTGTTGCTCATGCCGTGACCGACCAATTCAATCAGCAGCCGCTCGCCAGGATAGGACCCCATGACATCCGCTCAGCCGATATCCATCCGGCGCCCTCAGGTCTGCGTGCTCGGCAGTGCTGAGCCTGGTTCTTCAGCCTACGAACTCGCTGGCGAAGCCGGTGCACTTTTGGCGAGATTCGGCATCACCCTGGTCAGCGGCTGTGGCAGTCCGGCAACGCGAGTGGCCGCGGTGCGAGCTATTGCTGCTGGTGGCTTGGTGCTGAGCATCGTGCCTCCCGACGAAATGCCGCCGCCCGACTGGCCTGCAACAGTCGTGGTGCCTTGCGGCATGGGCGACGCACGCAACCTGCTCATGGCCCTTGCCGGAGACGCGTGCCTGGTCATTGGCGGCCGAGCTGGCACCATTTCCGAAGTTTGCTTGGCTTGGCTGCACAAGCGACCGCTGCTTCCGCTTGTTGGTTTCGGCGGCTGGTCGGACGGCCTCTTCGCCAACCCGCCGGACGAGAGAAAAAATTCGCCCATTCTTCCGTGGAACAACGTCGCAGAGCTTGAGACGCAACTTCATTCGTTGGGCTTGATAGCGATCCGCCCCTGCGCCAGCGCCGCGCCGAAGTTTGGCGATGTACCCCGAGCGTAATTTTGCGTCTCAGCGTCGCCTGGCGCCGTCAGCCCCCAGCAGCAGCACAGCGGCGAGCAGCGCAACGGCTGTCTGCACTGCCTGTGCCTGGCCATTGAAACCCAGCAGGTCCAGCCAGGCCTCATGACGCACCTGCACCGCCATCAGCATCCAGACCATGAAGAGTGCGAGGAAAGCCCGCGACCCTTGCGTGAGGCGACCGAGCAGGCCGGCCAGTGCGGCCAGCATCGCCAACCCGGTCACGCAGGCGAGCACCGCTGCAGCGCCGCGCGGCAGGGCCAGCGGCAGCAGGGCGAGCAGGCCGAGGGCGAAGGCCGCAGCCCAGCGGCTGCG
>Ga0105048_10014810_pt1 | contig 12131 bp, 11 predicted proteins | sample MAT05_FD_78382 | JGI IMG/M metagenome (GOLD analysis project Ga0105048, IMG submission 78382) | Freshwater microbial communities from Lake Fryxell liftoff mats and glacier meltwater in Antarctica - MAT-05 | ecosystem: Environmental > Aquatic > Freshwater > Ice > Liftoff microbial mat | place... | reverse complement strand
TGCCGCGCGGATACGGCGCCTTGTGACGGAAGCCGCCCGGCCGATCGATGGTGCCGAGCAGCGTCATCAGGATCGACAGCGCACGGATGGTCTGGAAGCCGTTGGAGTGAGCCGCCAGCCCGCGCATCGCGTGAAACGCCACCGGATTGCCGGTTACGCGGTCATGCTTGTGCCCCCAGGAGTCGGTCCAGGCGATCGGCAGCTCGATCTTCTGGTCACGCGCAGTCACCCCGAGTTCGACCGCGAGCCGCCTGATGGTATCCGCAGGAATGCCGGTGATGTCTGCCGCCCACTCCGGGGTGTTCTCCACCAGCCGCTCGGCAAGCAACTGGAACGCCGGCTTGACCGGTGTCCCGTCATGCAGCCGGAAGCTGCCGAACAGCTGCGGATCGCTGTCGCCCGTATGGTTGACCACCGGCTTGCCGCTGTGCCGGTCCCACCAGAGCTGGTTGTGCTGGCGGAACGGGTTCATGTGCGCCAGACCCTCGCCCCCGGCGACCAGGCCATGCTGCTCGCTTGCCGCGTCGATATTCACCAGATAGCCGGCGTTCGAATAGCGGGCGACGAAATCGCGGTCATACAGACCGAGGCGGATCAGTTCGTGGCACAGCGCAAGCATCAGCGCGCCATCGGTGCCCGGCCGGATCGGAATCCACTCGTCGGCGATCGCCGAGTAGCCGGTGCGCACCGGGTTAACCGAAATGAACTTGCCGCCGGTTCGCTTGAACTTCGACAGCGCCATCTTCAACGGGTTGGAGTGATGGTCCTCTGCGGTGCCGATCATCATGAACAGCTTCGCCCGGTCGAGATCCGGCCCGCCGAACTCCCAGAACGAGCCGCCGATCGTGTAGATCATGCCGGCGGCCATGTTGACCGAGCAGAAACCGCCATGCGCGGCGTAGTTCGGCGTACCGAACTGACGGGCGAACAGCCCGGTCAGCGCCTGCATCTGATCGCGCCCGGTGAACAGCGCGAACTTCTTCGGGTCGGTCGAACGGATCCTGCCCAGCCGTTCGGTCATCAGCGTGAACGCACGATCCCACGAGATCACTTCGAACTGCGCCGACCCACGCTCCGCAGCGGGCTTCCTCAGCAACGGCTGGGTCAGGCGCGCCGGCGAGTACTGCTTCATGATGCCCGAGGCACCCTTGGCGCAGATCACCCCCTTGTTAAGCGGATGATCCGGATTGCCCTCGATGTAGCGCACCTGGTCGTTGCGAAGCGTGACGGTAATGCCGCAGCGGCAGGCACACATGTAGCAGGTGGTGTTCTTCTTCTCCACCTTGGCAGCACCCGCGGCGGAATGCTCGTCCGGCCGCCCGGCCTGCAGGCGCAGCGGTGGTTCGGTGACAGTGTCCATCCATCCTCCGTCGGGTCGATCGCCCGGCAAAGGTTGGCTGCAACGGAGTCAGGCCGGGCGACACGCATATTAGGCCCCGGGGCGGCCTGACGGTCTCAGTCTTTCTTATGGACGCATAAGTACTGCGGCTCGACTGTAGCTGACCGGCGGTGGTGACTGGGCGGCGCTTCTTCAGCTCCGCCCAGCACTTTCCCGCAAACCGTTGAATCAGGCTGCACGGCGTCTGCCGAGCAGGCCCAGACCGAGCAGGCCGCCCAGCATCAGCGGCAGTGCAGCGGGTAACGGAACCACGGTGGTCGACGGGGTCGCATACAACGACTCGCTGGTGCCACCGGGCAGGCTCTGGATGCGAACGCCCATACGGGAGGCGCCGAGCGACGGATTGCCGAAGCTTGAAATCAGCGCGGCATACGACACGCCGGGGTTGAGGCCGAAGCGCACCGTCACGAACTCCCCGATATTGACCCCATTGTTCGACACACCGCCCTGACTTGTGGCGCTCACCTCGAAGTCCGTGGTTCCATTGTTGCCCCAGTTGATTGCGGTTCCTCCTGGGGGAAAGCCCGGACTACCATCGATGGCGAAAGACGCACCAATGGACGAAGTCACACTGATTATCGAAGCGAGACGAACGGTCGGGCCGTTGTTCGTGTCGAAGTAGATCTGGGTGATCGCTCCTGAGCTACTGATGTTCTGGAACGTGAAATCGGCGAACCCCGGGCCCGGAACGGTGTCCGACACCTGAAGCGCGAAACCGGCTGCGGGCACACCTGGGGCTGAACACAACGCGCCGTTGTTGGTGATGCAGGTGAAGTTGAAACTCGTCGTCGCAGCCGTCGCCGAAGGCAACGCAGCGACCAGCGCGAATGTGAATAGACTACCTGCGAGTGCTTTCATTTATAGCCCCATGGATTTCGCCTGGGGTCCATCGTGTAAACAGTGAGGGATTGATTGAATCGGTCAACCTCGGGCCCATGGGGAGAATACTCCGGCGAACGGTCGCCACGCGCGCAAGGAATGCACACTGCAGCCTCCGAATTGATCCGTTCGGACTAACGACTCAACCGCGATTGGTCCGTTCGGACTAACGAGCCTGGTGCGGTTGATCCGTTCGGACTAACGAACCCCATGACGGCGGCGTACCGCCGATGGCCGTTGGATCGAATCTGTCTGGTGCTCAGCGCAGAAACACCCTCTGCCACTCTATCTGCTGAGCGCCCAAGGTCACCGCCCCCATCTTGGATCGAAATGAGAAGACGCTCGTGGCCGCGACGGCGCAACGATCGCGACGCAGGCGACGGCTTGATGAATCTGCTGGTGCCGGGGCGAGCCGATGGGGCACCCTGCTCCGCTCATGTCCCCCGGGACTGACCCGCTGATCGCGGGTCTGTCCCTCCTCCTTTACTTCGCTACGCAGGGCGCCCCATCGGCTCGCCCCCCATACAGTCCTGTGGTTGGATCGTCGACCCAAGCGCTGTGTCGGCGTGCGGGCCTCCATGCACGGCGCGGTGGTGAAGAGGGCGAGGACATCGGGTTGCCGTCGGAACGAAGCAGAGGAAGAGGAACGGACCCGCGGAGCGGGACCGTTCCGGGGACATGAGTGAAGGCGGTGACCCGATGGCCTCGACCCCGTACAAAATCCGATACTGTTTTCCGTCCCCCGAGTACGGCTGCGCTTCGACGACATTGCCTACCGCAGAAAGTCCTTCTGCCACGCCTTGTACTGCGCCCCGCGCGTCACCGCCTCCATCTGCTCTGCAGTGGCAATTGTCGACTTGAGCTCCGCCGGTGCTCCGCCGTTGAACAGGTGCGTGTAAACCTCGGTCAGCGTCTTCACCACCGCCGCGGTCGGCTGATGCCCCTGTAACACCACTCGCCCACCATGGGTCGCGAACTCTTCACGCGTGATCGACGCCGGCGCCGAGCCGATGATGATCGGCAACTTCGTCGCCGCCTTGATCATCGCCAGCTGCTCGAGTGACTCCAGCCCGACCACGAACACGCAGTCGACCCCGACCTCGGCATAAGCCTTGAGACGAGCAACCGCGCTGTCGATGCCTTCACCACGAATCGCCGAGGTGCGACCCGCGATCACCAGCGCCGGATCGCGCCGCGCCGCCAGCGCCGCCTTCATCTTGCCGACACCCTCGGCGATCGGGATGAAGGTCTCGCCACTGGAACCGAACGGCGTGGGCAGTGCGGTGTCCTCGATCGACAGGCAGGACACGCCGGCGTGTTCGCATTCCTCGACCGTACGCATGACGTTGAGCGCATTGCCGTAGCCATGATCCGCATCGACCAGCAGCGACAGATCACTCGCTCGCTGGATGCGTCGGATCTGGTCGGCAAATTCGGTGAGCGTGAGCACGATCAGGTCCGGGGCGGCCAGCGTGGTGTTCGAGGCCACCGACCCGGCAAGGATGCCCAGTTCAAAGCCCACCGAGCGGGCGAGCCGGCCGGACAGCGCATCGAACACGCTCGCCGGTGACTTGCATTCGGTGCCGTTGAGAATCGCGCGCATGCGTTGGCGCTGTTCGGTTGCCGTCATCATGTTGCCGCCTCCCTCCGGATCATATCGATGCCTTGTCCAGCCACTTGTTGACCACCGGCATGCGGAAGGTCTCGAGCTGGTCGAGCAGCCGCGCCGGCTCGGTATCGGTCAGCACCATGCTGCGATGCTCCTTGCGGAGGAAGCCCTGCGTGACGCTGTGATCGAGGAAGCCGAGCAACTGGTCGTAATAACCGGCGACATTGAGTAGACCGCAGGGCTTGGCATGGAAACCAAGCTGCGACCAGGTGAGCACCTCGAAGAACTCCTCGAAGGTGCCGATGCCCCCGGGCAGCGCGATGAACGCGTCCGACAGCTCGGCCATCATCGCCTTGCGCTCATGCATCGAGTCGACCACCCGCAGCTCGGTCAGACCGGTATGGGCGACCTCCTTCTCGACCAGCCGGCGTGGCGTGACGCCGATCACCCGGCCACCGGCCGCCATCGCCGCATCGCCGATCACGCCCATCAGACCGACCTTGCCGCCGCCGTAAACCAGCGTACAGCCGTCTGCGACGATCTCGCGCGCCAGCATCTCGGCCGCTGCCCGGTACTCGGGCAAGGCGCCCGAATTGGACCCACAGAATACGCATACTGCTTTCACGCCGTCATCCCCCGCCTGCTGTGTCGTTCGCCCGGCGCAGCGCCGCACGAACCGAGTTCGCACTTTACCGCAGGCGCGCCGGTTTTCGCTGGATCGACCCCGTTTTGCCACCGCCCGCGTTTCAGTCGGTGTTGCCCGCCGTCCGGCGGGCCCGATATCCGTATCGACGAAAGGAAATTCAGTGCCCTCTGCCGCCACGCCGCGCACGCGCGCGCTGAACCTGCGCCTTGACCCACGCCGGCGGCATGGCCCACGCGCAGGCACGGTCACCTGCATCTTCGCCGCTTTGTGCGCCTGCGGCTTTGCGCGCGCCCAGCCGGCCGTGTCCAGCGAGCCGGCCACCGCGCTGACGCTGTACAGCACCCAGGCGCCGGGCACGATCAGCGTGGAAAGCCTGGTCAACACGCGCGGCGCAGCGCTGCCCGGATACGCGGTAGTGCGCCAGTTGCGCGACCTCGCGCTCGCCCGGGGACGCAACACACAGCGTTTCACCGATGTCGCCGCACTGATCGATCCGACCACGGTGAACTTCGAATCGCTGACCGATCCGCTGGGCACCCGGGTGCTCGACCAGAGCTTCCAGTTCGATCTGGTCAACTCGCAGAAACTGCTGGAGCGCTACATCGACCGCGAGATCAAGGTCGATCAGATTCGTGGCAACTCGGTCGAGACCTTCGATGGCACGCTGCTCGCCAGTCAGGGCGGCTTAACCCTGCGCCGGCCGGACGGCACGATCCAGATCGTGCCGCAGAACGCCGGTATACGGCTGCCTGAGCTGCCCGGCGGGCTGATCACCCGGCCGACACTGGTGTGGACCCTGGACGCGCAACGCGCCGCGACCCACCGCACCCGGGTGTCGTATCAGACCCGTGGCATCGCCTGGTGGGCCGACTACAACCTGACCTACAGCGAACCGAAGCCGGGCCAGTGCGCGCTCGATGTCGGCGCCTGGGTGAGCATCGTGAACCAGTCTGGCGCGAGCTATCCGGACTCGCGTTTGAAGCTGGTCGCCGGCGACGTGCAGCGGTTGCAGCCGGCGCGCGGACGCGCCCCGATGACCACGCTGCGGGCTGCCCAGGCCTCGGAAGTCAGCGCGGGTTTCGAGCAGAAGGCGTTCTTCGAGTATCACCTGTACACCCTCGGCCGCACGGTCGACCTGCCGGACAACTCGACCCAGCAGATCGAACTGTTTCCGGCTGCACGCGGTGTGGGATGTGCCAAGACGCTGGTCTACTACGGTCAGGGGCCGGGCTTCAACAGCGTGCAGGCGCGACCGGCGATCGACCGTGAGCTCGGCTCGACATCGAACAGCAAGGTCGACGTCTACCTTTCGTTTCGCAACGCCGAAGCCAACCGCATGGGCGTGCCGCTGCCGGCCGGGCGAATCCGCGTGTCGCAGCTCGACCCGGCGGATCGCTCGCTCGAGTTCATCGGCGAGGACGCAATCGACCACACCCCGCGCGATGAAACCGTGCGCATCCGCCTGGGTTCGGCGTTCGATGTGGTCGGCGAGCGGCGCCAGGTGGATTTTCGCATCGACAACGCACGGCGCGAGATTTTCGAGGAGTTCGAAGTGAGGGTGCGCAATCAGAAGAAGACCGAAGCCGTGACCGTGCTGGTGCGCGAAAACCTCCATCGCTGGAGCAACTGGCAGATCACCCAGCGCAGCCATGCCTTCGACAAAGTCGACTCGCGCACCGTGCATTTTCCGGTGACCATCGCTGCCGGGGGCGAGGCTGTGGTGCGCTATACGGTGCGCTACACCTGGTGAACCGGTCGCTGCGCGCGCCGCCGGTGGTTCGGCCGCGTGTTCGACCAGGTGTCGACCAGGTGTCGACCAGGAGGTTGCGGCGCCGCGCGCCATCGGCTACCTTATGCCGGTTGTCCATCTGCTGACCGGGAGAAATACGTCCATGGCTGTCGTGCTGGTGATCGTACTGGCAATCGCGCTGGTGATCGGCGTGTACCTGGTGATGATCTACAACAACCTGGTGCAGGTGAAGCACAACGTCGGCAAGGCCTGGGCGAACATCGAAGTTCTGCTCAAGCAGCGCCATGACGAGCTGCCCAAGCTGATCGAAACCTGCAAGCAGTACATGAAGTTCGAGCAGGAGACGCTCGACCGGGTGATCGAGGCGCGCAGCCGGGTGTTCAGCGCCACGCAGTCGCAGGACATCGAAGCGCTGGGCCGTGCCGAAGGGGCCTTGCGCATGGGCCTGGGAAACCTGTTCGCACTGGCCGAGGCCTACCCGGACCTGAAGGCGAACGCGAGCTTCCAGCAACTGCAGAGCCGCATCAGCTCGCTCGAGGACTCGATCGCCGACCGGCGCGAGTTCTACAACGAGAGCGTGAACATCAACAACGTGCGGATCGAGCAGGTGCCGGACGTCGTCGTCGCGCGCATGTTCGGCTTCGGTCCGTTCAAGCTGCTCGAGTTCAGCGCTGAAGAAACCCGCGATGTCGACGTAAAACAGTTGTTCCAGTCCACTGAAGCAGGAAGCTGATCTGCGTGCGAACCTGCGTGCGAACCTGCGTGCGAATCTGCGTGCGGACCTGCGTGCGGACCTGCGTGCGGACCTGCGTGCGAACCCGCGTGCGAATCTGAGTGCGGACCTGCGGGGTCCAGCGTCGCGATCCGCCCCGCCCGGTTACGCCTCGCCGGGCAACCTCGCAGGATTGAGTTCGTCGAGACGCCGTGGTCGCCTCGAGTGGGCCAACTGGACCACCTCGGCCGTGCACCTGGTGCTGCTCGGCATCGCCTCTGAATCCGAGAGCAGTGCAGTCTGGGGGGGCTGCCTGCTGCTGGTCGCAGTGATCAGCCTGTTCGCCTGGATCGGCAACGTGCGGCGCTGGCGCGCGATCGTGGACACGCCCACCTCCAGCATCGACTCGGCCGCCCAGGGCTATGTGGAGCTTACCGGCAAGGCACTCTGGCCAGAGGGCGCACCGCTGCTGAGCGAACTGCGCCAGACACCCTGCTGCTGGTACTGGTTCCGGATCGAAAAACGCAATTCGAAGGACAACTGGATAGTCGAGCACGAAGGCGAGAGCGACGCGCCGTTCCTGCTGGTCGACAGCTCGGGCACCTGCATCGTGCATCCTGCCGAAGCCGAGCTCCATTCATCACGCCGTGAAACCTGGCGCGCAGGCGACAAGCGCCGTACCGAGATGACCATCCGGCCGGGCGACCCGCTCTACGCGATCGGCGACTTCTCGACCCTGCGACCCCTTGAAGGGCCGGCGGCGGTCAACGCAGAGATCGGCAGGCTGCTGGCCAGCTGGAAGCTCGATCCGATGCTGCTTCGCGATCGCTTCGACCTGAACCGGGACGGCAACATCGACCTGAAGGAATGGGCGCTTGCGCGCAGCCAGGCGCGGCGCGAAGCGAAAGCCCAGGTGGTGCAGGCCGCTGCCGCGCCGGCGGTACACATGATGCGGCGGCCGGCGGATCATCGCCTTTTCCTGTTGTCCAACATGTCGCCGGAAAGGCTCGCGCGAAAGTACCTGCTGTGGAAATGGCTGCACCTGACCCTGTTTTTCGTCGGCCTGGGCGTCGGCACTTCGCTTCTGGTGTCATGACGAACCCACCCTGACGATCCCACCCTGAAGCCCGAGGCCTGCCCCGGATGACCCCACTGCTTTCACAACCGAATCTCGGCACGCTTTCAGGCCTGTCTGCCGCCGGCTTCCATCGAGTTTCCTACACCGATTGGGGCGATCCGGAGAACCCGCATCTGGTCATCTGCGTGCACGGGCTGACCCGGAACGGCCGCGATTTCGACTGGCTGGCGCGCCGGCTATCCCAGGACGCCCGGGTGATCTGCCCGGATATCGTCGGCCGTGGCAACAGCGAGTGGCTGGGAGACGCTTCGCTTTACAGCTACCCCCAGTATCTCGCCGACATGAGCGCGCTGATCGCCCGGGTCACCGCCGGACATGCACGCGCCGGCCGCGTCCCGATCATCGACTGGGTGGGCACTTCGATGGGCGGATTGATCGGCATGATGCTTGCCGCCACGCCGGGTACGCCGCTACGACGGTTGGTGATGAACGATGTCGGACCGGTGCTGGCAAAGGAGGGCCTGACCCTGATCGGCACCTACGCCGGTACCGACCCGCGCTTCGATACCGTCGAGGCGTTCTCGGCCTGGTTCGCGACGCTGCACCGGCCCTGGGGTGCCGGTACCGATTCACTGCCCGAGGACAGGTTGCAGCATCTGGTCGAACACGGCATCCGCCGCTTCACCGATCCCGCGGGCCGCATCACGTACGGCCTGCGCTACGATCCGGCAATCGCTGCCGGGTTTCGCGGCAAGGTGTTCGATCGGGACATCGAGATGTGGCCGGTGTGGAGCCAGGTCGCGGCGCCGGTGCTGATTCTGCGCGGCGCTGCGTCGAACCTCTTTCGCGCGGACACCGCGCGCCAGATGATCCAGCGTAACCCGGCCACCTCGTTGATAGAGTTTGAGGGTATCGGGCACGCCCCGGCACTGGCGAGCGACGATCAGATCGAGCCGATCGCGCGCTTCCTGTTCACACCCTGACAACGACTGCGCCAGGAATCCGACCTGCCTGTTCGCCGCCATGCACAGACGCCCGCCCGCCCAATCCTGGATGGATTCGCTGATCGAGGACCGGGTCGCGCGGGCGAAGGCGAACGGCGAGTTCGACCATCTGCCCGGGGCCGGAAAGCCGCTCGACCTCGACGATGATCGGCTGGTACCGGAACCGTTGCGCATGGCCTACCGAATCCTGAAGAACGCCGGATTCGTCCCGCCGCAAGTGCAGACCCTGAAGGACATCGGCGAGTTGGAGCGGTTGGTTCGCTCCGACATCGACGAGGAGACACGGCGCAGGGCCCTCGCCCGGCTGAACCTGCTGTTCGCCCGCGCCGCCGAGGCGCGTGCAGCTGGGGGCGGTCACCTTCATATCGACGAGGCCTACTACCAGCAGGTGGTGGATCGCCTGCTCGACAAGCGCTGAGGCTGCAGCAGCTCGAACTGCGGTAGCCAGAACTCCGTCAGTCGTCCAGGGGAAGATCGTCCGAGCGCACGTCGGCCTCGCTGTTGATCCACTGCAGCACGAGCGCATAGGCCAGCGCAAGCAGGGTCGGCCCGATGAAGATGCCGATGAAGCCGAAGGCGAGCAAACCGCCGAGCACACCGATGAACACCAGAAGAAACGGCAGATCGGCGCCCCGGCTGATCAGGATCGGGCGTACCACGTTGTCGATGCCGCTGATGCCGAAGGCACCCCAGATGGCCATGAACACCGCCCAGCCAAAGTTGCCCTCCGACACCAGCCAGACGGTTGCCCCGAGCCAGATCAGCGGCGGCCCGGCCGGAATCATCGACAGGAAGAAGGTCGCGATCGCCAGCACCAGCGCGCCCGGCACGCCGGCGATGATGAAGCCGAGCAGGGCCACCAGCCCCTGCGCCAGTGCGGTACCGAGGATGCCGAACACCACGCTGATCACCGTGTTATGGATGATCTGAACGATGCGCTCGCCCATGCCACCGGCGAGGCGCAGGGCGGTCTTGCGCAACGCCCACATCAGGCTGTCGCCGTCACGGTACAGAAAGAAGCAGATCATCACTGCCAGCGTGAGCTGAATCAGCCCCTGCCCGAGTACTGAGCCCACTGCGACCAGCACGGTGCGGCCGGGTTCGATCATCCGTTCGCCGAAGTTGCGCAGTTCGTCCCGGCTTTCGGCCACCCGATGCCAATAATCGTTCAGCCATTCGCCGATCAGCGGCAGCCGTAGCACCCAGGCCGGCAGCGCCGGGACACCGCTTTGCACCAGGCCGCGTGCGAAATCGACCAGCTGGGTGACGTTCTCGGTGAGGGCCAGCGCGAGCAGCGCGACCGGCACGATGACCACCAGGGCCAGCAGCAAAGTCATCAGCAGCGAAGCGACTACCGGTCGATCGCCAACCCCGCGCCGGATACGCACGAACACGGGCCAGGTTGTTGCGCAGACCACTGCCGCGAACAGAACCGCCGCCAGGAACGGGGAAATGACGTAGAAACAGCCCACCACCAGTATCGCCACCCCTGCGATCTGGGCATATCGTTCCAGTTGAAGGCGTTCCAGCATCGCGGGGTATCGGAGTTTCGGAGGATCAGGGACGACGGCGCACAGGGCCGCACGACACCGCGCGCCAGGACGCGCACACTCGACTTGTTGATGCGCCGCAAAGCGGCGCAGACTTCAGGTGTGATGCATGCTGCGCACACTCCGACGGTGCGGCTTGTTCCTGCATCCCGCCGCATTTACCGTATTCGTAAATAGCACAATAGCCCAGACATTGCGTGCCGCCCATGACGACAAAAGGTTCTTCCGGATCCGCTGGCAAGCCGCCGCAACGCGTTGCGGTCGACCCGGCTCGCGCTGCGCCTGGACAGTTTGAAGTCTATGAGGCCGAACGCGAGCCGGGGGGCGAATGGCGGCTGGACGAGGCGGCGCTGCGTGGTCCGACCTGGCTGGATCGACTGAAGCAGGCCCTGCTGGTCGGGGTGGCGCTGGCTACGGTCGCTGTCCTGTGGGTGTTCGCCCTGGCGCTGGCGATCCTGCTCGCGCCTGTGGTGGCAATTGCCGTATGGTGGATGTGGCGCAGGCTGTCGGCCGGGCTGCGTGCGCGCCAGTCGCGGCCAGGCACGCCAGTCTGAGTGACGTCCATGATGCCGGCAGCGAAGCCCGACGACGATACGCTGGCCACCCGGCGGTCACTGCTGATGGCATTGAGCGCCATCGGCGCGACGGTTGCAGTGGGCACACTGGCCTCGGGTTGCGCCGCGCTCGAGCCCGGCATACCGGGAGAAAGCGTCGATGAGCGCCCGGTCGTCAAACCAGGCACTGAACGGGTCTACCGTACGCTGAACGGCTACAACCGGGAACAGCGTTCTCTGGCGACCCACCGCTTCAGCGCCGAGGGCTCGCGCCTGGAGGGCATAGACTATGACGAGGCAGGCTCGGGCGGCTTCGGACGACCGATCGCCAGACTGATCGCGCGCCAGTTCAACGCCGAGGGTCACCTGACCGTCCTGGAACGTGCCGACGGCTCGCACACCACCTTCGATCCGCCACTGCAGGTGCTGCCGTTCCCGCTGGTCCCCAGGCGCCACGTTCGCCAGGACGTGTTCGCCCGGGACACCGGCAACCCGAAGCCCCGTCGGGTGATCATGATCACCCGGGTCGGCCGCTGGGAGACGGTGACCGTGCCCGCCGGAACGTTCCGCGCCCTGCGGGTGTCGCGTGATCTGTTCATGGGCGATTTCGAGTTCCACCGCACCGAGACCCAGCGTCGAGAGATAGACTGGTATGCGCCGAGTGCAGGTGCAGTCGTGCGCGCTAGCGAGGACAGCGAACACCAGGACCTGATGATAGGGCGCAGCCCCGGGGGACGCGCAAGCAGCAGGCGAGGCGACTGGCTGATCCGGGAACTCACCTAGGACCGCCCGGCCATCGGGCGTCAGACCGCACAGGTACGACTTCTCGAGGCCACAAAAGATGGAACATGTGCTCGGCGTCACCATCGCTGCTGCGGCTGGGCTATTCGCCAGCGTGATTGGCTTCGACAAGGAACGCAGCTTCTATCCAGTCGTGTTGTTTGTCGTTG
>Ga0105048_10014809_pt1 | contig 12131 bp, 6 predicted proteins | sample MAT05_FD_78382 | JGI IMG/M metagenome (GOLD analysis project Ga0105048, IMG submission 78382) | Freshwater microbial communities from Lake Fryxell liftoff mats and glacier meltwater in Antarctica - MAT-05 | ecosystem: Environmental > Aquatic > Freshwater > Ice > Liftoff microbial mat | place... | reverse complement strand
TTGGGGCTCTTTGACTTTGCCCGGCGCATCCGATGATGTGGTCATCAATGCCGGCGGAACGGTGATCGACGTGAGCAGCGGCAGCTACGCTATCCGAAGCATCGTGGTGGATGCCGGGCGGACCTTGCAGCTCAGCAGCGGCAGCCTCACGGTAGCCCAAGCCAGCACCTTGGGCGGCGGCCTGACGGTGAACAGTGGCACGCTGACGCTCAATGGCGCCACCTCGGTTGCCAACGCCTTCTCCCTGAGCGGGGGCACCCTCACCGGTGCCGGCAGCCTCACCGTGAGCGCTGGCGGCAGCTGGAGCGGCGGCACGATGAGTGGCACCGGCAGCACCGTGTTGGCGTCCGGCACGACCCTCAACATCAGCGGTGCAGCCGGGAAAACGATCGACGCTCGCACGATCATCAACCACGGGACGGTTATCTGGTCGGGTGGCGACATCACGATGAGGAACAGCACGCTCGGCTATTCGGTCGACAACCTGAGCGGCGGTGTGTTCGATGCGCAGGGCAACAACCAGTTTATTTATGGTGGCAGCGGAACCGCTGCATTTCTGAACCGCAGCGGCGGCACGTTCAGAAAGAGTGCCGGTAGCGGGGCTACGACTTCGATTACGCACTTCCACAACGACGGGCTGGTAGACGTCCAGAATGGTACGGTGACATTTGCCGACGGCTTTGCGAACACCGGCACTGTCAACGTGACAAGTGGCCGGGTGGTCAATGCGGCGCAGGTGTTCAATCCCTACTCGTTCGACAACGGCACCGTGATTCAAGGCGGCGGCACCATGAATCTCACTGGTGGCAACGGCACGTTCACCGGAACGGGCACAGGCATCACAGTGCAGGGCGCGGGGACCACGTTCAATGTTGCTGGCTCGGGCATTTCCGCTTCCGGCAACATCACGATCGGCGCCGGCGCGACGTTGGGATACACCAGCGGCGCACTGAATCTCAACGCTGGCACCACCTTCGCGGGTTCCGGGCTGCTGAGCGTCACCGGCAGTGTGCTGGCGGTCAATGCCAACATTACCATTCCCAACCCGGTAGTTTTCTCAGGCACCGACTTGGTGACTGTACTCAGCGGATCCGGGAATCTGACTCTGAACAGCAGTCTCGACTGGCAGGGCGGCGTTGATATCACGGGCAGCGGCTTGCTCACTACCAACGGCGCAACCACCATCAACGCCGCAGCTTCGGGCCTCGGCAAGAACTGGCTCAACAATGGCACGCTGACCATCGGCAGCGTCGGCAGACTCGGCTATCTCAACACCGCCTTTACGCTTACCAACTCCGCCACGGGTGTCATCAACTTGACGGGCAGCTCAACCGCGCCGATCTTCGGGGACACAGGCCCTGGCCACAGCCTGATCAACCAGGGAACGGTCAACAAGCAGGCTGGCAGCAACGCCACGCAGACCATCGGTGACGCGAACCTTGCCATTTCGAATACAGCCGGCGGTGTCATTAACCTGAACAGCGGCACGCTCAATATCGCAAGCTTCGCCAGTAACGCGGGAACGCTGAACATCGCCAGCGGCACGACACTTGGCACCAGTGGCGCCAGCCTCGCTAACGCGACGGGCGGAGTGATCGCGGGTGCAGGCACGCTCAACTTGGGCAGCGCGACCCTCACCAACAACGGCACCATCGCCCCCGGTATCGCCGGCGGTGACACCACTGGCACGTTGTCCATCACCGGCAATGTGGTGCTGTCAGCAGGCGGCACGTTGCAGATGGAAGCCAACACCACCGCGGCGGGCGACTTTGACGTTCTGGCGGTGTCCGGCAATGTCAACTATGGCGGGACTCTTGCCCTCACGGGTTCAGCCACCAGCGGCAATTTTGCGTTGGCGACATCGGCCACGCGAACACCAGCCAGCATCTTTGCGTCGGTAACCGGGCTGTCAGGTTCCAGCCCGGTCTACTCGGGCACCGGTTTGAGTCTGCAGTTCTCTTTGGCCGGCCAGTGGACCGGCCTGGGCGATGGTGTGACCTTTGGCAGCACTGCCAATTGGGGCTCTTTGACTTTGCCCGGCGCATCCGATGATGTGGTCATCAATGCCGGCGGAACGGTGATCGACGTGAGCAGCGGCAGCTACGCTATCCGAAGCATCATGGTAGATGCCGGGCGGACCTTGCAGCTCAGCGGCGGCAGCCTCACGGTAACCCAGGCCAGCGCCCTGGGCGGCGGCCTGACGGTTATGGGCGGCACCCTGACGCTGGACGGCGCCACCTCGGTTGCGGACGCCTTCAATATGAGCGGGGGCACGCTGGGCGGCAGCGGCAACCTAACCGTAGCTGGAGCCACCGCCCTGACCGCAGGCACCTTGGGCGGCACCGGCACCCTCACCACCACCGGCGCCGTGAGCGTGGGCGACGTCTCGCTCGCAAGGGTCTGGAACGCGCAGGGCACCACATCGCTCACGGCGGCCAATATCGTGCGCTTCAATGGCGGCACGATCAACAACTCGGGAAGCTGGAACCTGAACGGAGCCCAGGTCAGTCCGCTACTCAACTCGGGCGGCACCAACGCCTTTAACAACACCGGAACCCTGACCAAGACCACGGGCACCGTGGCCAGCATCAGCGTGCCGCTCAACAACGCCTCCAGTGGTGTGGTCAATGTCAATGGCGGCACGCTCGGAGCGAGCGCCTTGACTCAATCCGGAACACTCCGGGTCGATTCCGGAACCACCTTCAGCAAGCCGGGCGGATTCACGAACGACGGTGTCATGACCGGCGGCGGCACGATCGACGTGGCGGGTGGTGCGCTGGTCAACGCGGGAACAATCCGGCCCGACGGTGGTGGAGCAGACCTGACCGGAACCTTGAGCGTCATCGGCAATTTCACCCAGACAAGCGCTGGCACGCTGGAACTGCAAGTGGAAGGTGCGACCGCCGGCTTGTTCGATCGGCTTGCCATCTCCGCAGTGGCGACTCTTGACGGTACGTTGTCCCTTGCGTCGGCATCAGGTTATGTACCCAATACCAGCCATGTCTTTGATCTGGTGACTTATGGCAGCGCCAACGGAACATTTGCCGTGACCGACGCACCGGCATTCGCCGGTTTTGGAGTCGACTATGGAGCCAACTCCACGTCGTTCAAGGCGCTGATCGGATGCCTGGTCGATATCTGCTGGATCGGCAGCAGCGGCGACTGGTCCATTGGCGCCAACTGGAATACCGGCGTTGCGCCGTCGGCGGGCCAACGCGTGCGGGTCAGCGTCGCCGGTCCTCAGACCGTAACCCTGTCGACCGGCAGTTTCAACCTGTCGGACATCACATCGGATGAAAACCTGATCCTCAGTGGCGGCAGCCTGACCACCAGCGGGGCTTTCACGCTGGGGGCCGGAACTTTCCTCGATCTCGCCGGTGCCAGCCTGACGGTGAACGGCACATTGACCACACCGGTTCTGAACCTGAGCGCGGGTACGCTGGGCGGCTCCGGTGCTATCACGGTCAGCAGCGACTTCAACCAGACCGGTGGCAGTTTCAGTCCCACCGGCAGCCTTGACCTGACGCGCAGTCTGGGAACATTCAACTTCGGCGCGGCGAACAGCAACGGCATCGTTCGGCTCGCCACGACAGGCGGCTTCGACATCCGTCTCAACGGCAACATCCAGACCACAAACAATGGGCTGGCGGCCAATGCAGCGGCAATCACCGTCACGGCAGCCGGCAACATCAACCTGGCTTCCACCACGAACATCACTGCGGCCGGATCAGGAGCCATCGTCATGGGTGCGACCGGCTCGGTCGATCTCAAGGCCAATGACTTTGGCACCAGTGCCGTGAGCAATTCCATCACCGCGGCGGGCAACCTGGACATCACCGCGACCAGCGGACAGATCGTGCGGACCGACGGCGATGCCGTCACGGCCGCAGCGCAATCGATCAGCCTGAATTTTGCGACAGGACTGGATCCCGACATTGGCCTGTCTCCCACGACCATTTTGAACATCACCCAGTCGATTGGCAACCTCAACGCCGGTTCGTTCACAGCGCCAGCGCTCAACCTCCGCGCGCCCAATGGCAACGTGGTGTTCGCGCCCGGATCGCAATTCAGTGGCGGTCCAGTGACGGTTTCGGGTGGAGGAAGCGCGATCTTCGACACCGGCTTCGTCACGTTCAACTCCGCTTTGATCTCCAGCCTGCCCCTGGTGGTATCCGGAGCTGGCGTTGCTTTCAACGACGCCGTCTCGACGCCAGCCTTCAGCATGGTGTCGGGCTCCAGCATCTTTGCCCAGTCGCCCTCGACTACGCAACTGACCCAGTCAGGCGGGACCATCACCGTCAGCAGCGGCGCGGTGAGTGCAGGCAACTGGTCTATCCAGGGCGGAAGCCTGCAAATGCCCGCTGCCCATGCGGCGATCGCTGCCGACGGCGTACTGCAGGTGAAGGGTGGCCATGTCGATTACGGCGCCGACCTCGTCGTCAATGGCAACCTGGTCCTGGGCAGCAGTGGTTCGATCGCAGGCAACGGCGCGATCCACGTCATTGGCACATTGACCAAGACGGGACCGGGTAGCTTCACGGTGACGAACCCGCTCATCAACAGCGGCACGGTCAGCGTACAAGCGGGGGCCCTGGTCCTGGCCGGTGGCGGCAGCCATACCAGCCTGTTTGCAAGCGCACCAGGCGCCAACTTGGACTTTGACGGTGGAACCCACCTGTTCGCCAATGGCAGCCGCATCTCCGGTGCCGGCAGTTTCGATGGCGGGGGCGTGCTCCAGCTGGTCGGCAACAGCGCGGGTTTGCTGATCGGCGCTGACGCGTCCATCGATCTGGGCGCGATGGGGTTCACTGGCTCGGGCGTCCTCTCAAACCAGGGGACCGTGACCGGCCAAATGGCGTCGTTGCCGGGGGATTTCATCAACCGGGCTGGGGCCACCGCCAGTCTCACGGACGTGGTGATCGGGGGCAGCCTTTTCAATTACGGCAACTTCAACACGGGCGGTGTCGTTCGCGTCGGCGGTACCCAGATCCGGCAACTTGGCGGGGTGTTGTCGGTTCCCGGTGGCGCCAATCTGGACATGACCCATCCGGCCGGTCTGTTCAGCTGGCAGGATGGAACCATTGGCGGCACCGGTACGCTCGGCTTCTCGGGCGGTGGCAACTTCCTTTTCGCAGGCAATGGCGAACGGGTGATCGACGGCCTGAACTTTGCCTTCAACAACCTCGTGCTGCCCGACGGCTCCTTGACCCTGCAATCGGGCAGCCTGACCTTGAGCGGTGCCACGGTTCTACCCGCAGGGGTCGCCCTCAACCTGGTCGGAGGCACACTGGCCAACAACGGGTCGCTCGATATTGCCGGCAGTTTCAGCCTGACCGGCGGCGCGTTCGGCGGAACCGGGAGCCTGAGCCTGTCGGGAGGCCAACTCAGCCTGCCGACGGGTAACTCGGTTGCCTGGACCAACTCCGGCGCATTGACCAACACCGGTACTCTGAACCTGGCCGGCTCCACCATTACCAATGCAGTCAACAATCAGGGCACGATCAACCTGGGTGGTGGGCTCACGTTCACGCAGTCACTGCTCAATACCGGCACGGTATCGGCGCAGGACGGCACTTCGGTTTTTGCCGGCGGCTTGACGCAAAGCGGCAACAGCAGTGTCATCGCGCTGTCCGGCGGCAACCTGCAGGGCGACGTGACCATTCTTGCCGGCACCATCATGGGCACGGGTATGGTCAATGGCAATCTGGTCGTGGGTGCAGCCAATGTCGCGCCAGGCGCATCACCGGGAGCCATCACGATCACCGGCAACCTTTCGCTGAACCCGGCCAGTGTGATGAACCTGGAGATCGCCGGCCTGGTGCAGGGAACCGGATACGACTTTGTCCATATTCTGGGCAACGCCAGCCTGGCAGGCACATTGAATGTCAACACCATCGGTGGGTTCGTTGCGCCAGCAGGTTCCAGCTTCGCCGTGATGCAGTATGCATCCTCCAGCGGAGCCTTCTCCCTCGTCAATTTGCCAGCCAGCGTCCGTGCATTCACCTTTTCGTCCGGTCCGACTGCACTCACCCTGTCAGCCGCCTCAGACGTCGTACCGTTTCCGGTCGGCCCTGGCTTCAACCCGATATCGACTGCGCTGGGGCGGGTGATTGCACCCGACGACGCAGTGGTGCTCATCCAAGGCGTTGCCCGGATCGAACCGGAAGATGCGCGCGAAATCGAAATGGAAGGCTGCCGATGATCGCCCGCCCTGCTCCGCTTTTGGTGGTCATCTGCCTGGCCGCTGGCCTGCATGGCCTGTCGTTGTCCGTGCATGCCCAGGCCCCGCCTACTGTGGCCAAGGCCATGGCTGTCGATGGCACTGTCTACATCACCCGGGCCGACGGCCGGCAGGGCATTTTGGCGCGTGGCTCCGAACTGACCGTGGGTGACACCTTGTCCACCACGCGCAACAGCACGGTTCGTCTGCGCTTCACCGATGGTGGGGAAACAGCCGTGCGGCCGGATTCGCGCATCACGGTGCAAGCCTACCGATACGATCGCGACGCACCAGAGCAGGACAACCTGTTCCTGAGCCTGCTGCGGGGCGGGTTGCGCGCGCTGACCGGCGAGATCGGCAAGCGCGGCAATGTCAACGCCTACCGGTTGAACACCAGCACGGCGACCATCGGCATCCGCGGAACCGACTACACGGCACGCCTGTGCGAAGGCGACTGCCAGGCCGATCCAGGCTCGATCACCCGCAGCTCGCGCGCCAACAGCAGCGCACCGGTGGTGGCGCGTCTGGTCCAGGCACAAGGCACCGTCAGCGTCGAACGCGAAGCGCGCCAGGTGGATATTGTGCAGGGCGCGCCCCTTTACGCAACCGATCGCATCAGCACCAGCAGCGGCGGTTCGGCCGTTTTGGCTTTTCGCGATGACACCCGTATTACGCTGAACAGCGGCACGCGGCTGGCGCTGGCGCAATACACGTTCGAACCCAAGGAGCCTGAACGCAGCGGGCTCCTGTTCCGGCTGTTCAGCGGCGGCCTGCGCATTGCAACTGGCCTGATCGCGAAAAGCGCGCCGGAGCGCGTGAAATTCCAGACCAGCACGGCGACCATCGGCGTGCGCGGGACCGTGTTTGACATCAGCTGCGGCAGGGCCGAGGTCAGCGACGATCCGCCGCCAGCCGATGTCACCGATATCGCCTGTGACCAATCGCTGTTTGCGAGCAGCCGCGAAGGCCGCATCACGCTGGCGTCCAACGATGGCAATGAGGTCGTGATTGCGCCCGGCCAGACTGGTGTGGTGCCGGGACCGCAAGGTTCCGCGCGCCAACTGCCGGCTACACCCGCCTTTTTCAACACCATCAATACCCCCGAACCAGAAAAGGTCGATGTCAATGTGCAGGACTTGTTCGGTTCCGCCGCACCTGCCGAGAACGCGCCGGGCCTGTACCTGATGGTGCGTGACGGCAAGGTCGTCGTCGAGCAATCGGGCCAGGTGCTGGCGCTCGATGCGGGTGAGTCGGCCTACGCTGGCCGGTCGCTTGCGCCGGTGCGGCTCGCCAGCGCACCGCTGATTCTGGACCGCGATCCCAGCCTGTCCAACACCGTGTTCAATTTCGGGGTTTGCCGGAGGTAATCGGCCAGCGCATCGGCCAGCGTTGCCAGCTGGCGGGCGCGCCGCGAACGGGCGACGCCTAAAATCGTGTGCATGAGCACGCCCTCCTCCAAACCCAGCAATTTTCTGCGGCAGATCATCGAATCGGACCTCGCCTCTGGAATCAACGCGTCGCGCCGTTGGGGCGGCAGCCCTGGCGATGGAGCCCACCACGCGGCGGGAGTGCCCGATCCGGCCCGTATCCGAACCCGTTTTCCGCCAGAACCCAACGGCTACCTGCATATCGGACACGCCAAGAGCATCTGCCTCAATTTCGGCCTGGCACAGGAATATGGCGGCGTCTGCCACCTGCGTTTCGACGACACCAACCCGGAAAAAGAGGACAAGGAATTCGTCGACGCCATCGTCGATACCGTGCGCTGGCTCGGTTTCGACTGGCAGGCCCATGGCTGCAATCACCTCTACCACGCCAGCGACTATTTCGACTTCATGTACCGGGCGGCCGAATACCTGATTGACGCCGGCCACGCCTATGTGGACGAGCAAAGCGCCGAGGACATGCGCGCCAACCGGGGTGACTTCACCCGCCCGGGTGTGAACAGCCCGTTTCGCGACCGCTCGCCGCAACAGAACCTCGCGCGGTTTCGCGAGATGCGCGACGCCATGCACCTGGACGGCAGCATGGTGCTGCGCGCCAAGGTCGACATGGCCAGCCCCAACATCAACCTGCGCGATCCGGCGATCTACCGGATCCGGCGTGCCAGGCACCACAACACCGGCGACAAGTGGTGCATCTACCCGATGTACGCCTACGCCCACCCGATCGAGGATGCGCTCGAGCAGATCACCCACAGCATCTGCACGCTGGAATTCGAGGACCAGCGCCCCTGGTACGACTGGCTGCTGGCGCGCCTGATCGAAGGCGGTCTGTTGCAGGCCCCGCCACCACGGCAGTATGAATTTGCGCGCCTGAACCTCACCTACGTGATCACCAGCAAGCGCAAGCTGGCCGCACTGGTGTATGACCACAAGGTCAGCGGCTGGGACGACCCGCGCATGCCCACGCTGGTCGGCCTGCGTCGGCGCGGCTACACACCCGAGAGCATCCGGCTGATGGCCGAACGTGCCGGCACCAGCAAGGCCGGCGGCTGGACCGACTACAGCTCGCTCGAGGGCTGCCTGAGAGAAACGCTGGAAGAAGTCGCGCCGCGCGCAATGGCGGTGCTCGACCCGGTCAAGCTGGTTATCAGCAACTGGGACGCCGTCATCGGCACCGAGTCCGACGGCTCCGGCAAGTCGGACACCTGCAGCGCACCGGTCCATCCGCACAAGAGCGAAATGGGACGGCGCACCTTTGCCATGGGAGGCGAGGTCTGGATCGAGCGCGACGACTTCATGGAGACACCACCCAAGGGTTTCTTCCGCCTGTTCCCCGGCAACAAGGTGCGGCTGAAATACGGGCATGTCATCGAGTGCACCGGTTGCAGCAAAGGGCCCGACGGGGCGATCACCGCCGTGCATGCGACGCTGATTGCGGACACCAAGAGCGGCACGCCGGGATCGGACAACATCAAGGTCAAGGGGGTCATCACCTGGGTTGGTGTGTCGGACGGCCTGCCAGCCGAGGTACGGCTATACGACCGCCTGTTCACCGAGCCCCAGCCCGATGCCGGCGGACGCGAGTTCCTGGCCAGCCTGAACCCGAACAGCCTGCGTGTGGTGCAGGCGATCGTCGAGCCGTCACTGGCCAACGCGCAACCGGACGACAAGTTCCAGTTCGAGCGCCATGGCTATTTCGTCGCCGACCGCGTCGATCACACGCCCGCCAAACCGGTATTCAACCTGTCGGTCGGGCTCAAGGACACCTGGGCCAGATAGGGCCGAACACGCCGCCACGGCCACCCCGCATTTGTGCGGCACGACTGCGGGGTGGCGTGCGCAGCCCCGGATGGCTGCAGTGGGAGCCCCAAGCCGGTGGATCGTCTGCCGACGTCTTTCCAGGAGAGCGACCATGGCCAAGCTGTACGCGATCTACCAGCAACCCGCCGATCCGGCGGCCTTCGACACGTACTACCACGACACCCACGTGCCGCTGGCCAGGAAGATCCCCGGCCTTCGATCCTACGAGGTGACCCGCGGCGACGTGATGGGCATGGCCGGAAAACATACGGTGTACCTGGTGGCAACACTGTCGTTCGACTCGATGGCGGCCATTGGGGCCGCCATGGCATCGCCCGAGGGACAGGCCACCTCTGCCGATCTGGCCAACTTCGCCAGCGCCGGCGTGGATGTGATGCTGGGTGACACCGCAATGATCTGACGCAGCCGCAGAGCGGTTTGACAACATGCCGGCGGATCAGTGCGCGCCAGTGGGTTCGTGCCCGCTGCATGATCACTCGACGACGGCCGGCTTTCCGGCCGTCGTCGTTTGGTGCGATGATCTGGCTCCAAGAAGGCCTGCATGAAACTGCCCCCACACTCACGGTGTTCGTTCTGACATGCTGCGCACGCCTGATCGGTTCACCCCCCTGCTGCTGGAGCAGGACCACCCGAGCCCCGTCAACCTGGTCTTTTGCGGAGACACCGTGCTGATGCGCGACGCCGACCTGCAATTGCACCTGGATATCACTGCGTATCCGTTGCCATTCGGGGGCCGCTTCGAGCCGGTCGGCGTATTCGAGGATCGGTATTTCCGCGTCACCTGGCTGGCGAGCGGTAGCGCGCCGGCGCCTGGTCATCAATGGCGCAAGTTGCGCTCCCTGTTCGGCATGATCGACGACGCATTGCTGGCCATTACCGGGCGCGCATTCCAGATCGTCGAATGGGCACGCACCCACCGTTTCTGCGGCGCCTGTGGCTGTACCACCGTGCCGGTTCCCGGCGAGCGTTGCGTGCGCTGCCCGCAGTGCGGACATCAGGCCTATCCGCGCATTTCGCCGGCCATGATGGTGCTGATCCAGCGTGGCGACGCCATCCTGCTGGCGCGCCATCTGAACTCACCCAGCGGCTTTTTCACCGCGCTGGCCGGCTTCGTCGAAGCAGGCGAATCGATCGAGGAAGCGATCCACCGCGAGGTGTACGAGGAAGTCGGGCTGCGAGTACGCGATATCGCCTATTTCGGCAGCCAGCCCTGGCCGTTTCCGCATTCGCTGATGGTCGCGTTCACAGCCCAGTACGCCGGCGGAGAGATCGTGGTCGATCGCTCCGAGATCGCGCAAGCCGACTGGTTCGGGCCGGACAATGACCTGCCACCGATGCCCCCGCTGGGTTTGTCGATCGCCGGGCACCTGATCCACGCGCACCTGCCGCAGCGGCGCCACGGCGCATCAATCGCGGCCTGAACGGCGATCGGGGCCGAAACGGCGGGGCCGGACCCGCGTCCAGGCCACGACGACAGCCAGTGCGAACAGGCTGTAGATGACGGCGAACACCCAGTTCGGCGCCTGGTAGTACAGCAAGGTCTGCAGCCAGTGGCCGATAAAGCTGCCGGCATAGACCGCCTCGCCACCTCGCGCGCGCAGCGCCATCTCCAGCGTCGTCAGCGGGCATACCTGTTCCAGCCAGGTCTGGCCGACGACAAACACGATGGCCAGCAGATGGATGGTGCGGAACCACGGGTCGCGCACCCAGCCCCAGCGCATCCAACCACCGGCCAGCACCAGCGCCAGGCCGAAGACGACGAACGCGACGAACAACACATGCAGCGCCAGCACGACGTCGGCCAGCACCTGCCAGAGGGCGGGCGCAAACATCGACTGCGCCATGGCACATCCGCCGCTTATTCGCCGAGGTAGGCTGCGCGCACCTTCGGATCGTTGAGCAAGTCCTTCGCGTCACCGCTCATGGTGATGAGCCCGGAGTCCATCACATAGGCGCGGTTGGCCACCCCGAGCGCCCGGCTCGCATTCTGCTCGACCAGCAGGATGGTCACACCCTGTGCATAGACGTCGCGCACCACCTCGAAGATCTTGTCGACCATGATCGGCGACAAACCCATCGAAGGTTCGTCCATCAGCAACATCTTGGGACGGCTCATCAGGGCGCGGCCCATGGCCAGCATCTGCTGCTCGCCACCCGACATGGTGCCGGCCAGCTGATCACGGCGCTCCTTGAGGCGCGGGAAGATGGTGAATACCTTCTCCACATCCTGCGCGATCGCGGCAGTGTCGGTGCGCACGTAGGCGCCCATCTGCAGGTTCTCGACAATGGTCATGCGCGCGAACACGCCGCGGCCCTCGGGCACCATGGCCAGGCCCTGGCGCACCAGATCCCAGGGGCCCTGGCCCTTGACGCTCTTGCCCAGGTATTCGATGTCGCCGTCATTGATGACCAGCGTGCCGGTGATGGCCTTCATCGTGGTGGTCTTGCCGGCGCCATTGGAGCCGATCAGCGTGACCAGCTCGCCTTCATGGACCTCGAAGTCGACTCCCTTGACAGCCTGGATGCCGCCATAGGAGACCTTCAGGCCGGTGACCTTGAGTAGTGTGGCTGCCATATCAGTTCCGCCCGGCCGTTCCGAAGGGACTGACGGCCCCCTCGGGGGGCAGCGAACGCAGTGAGCGTGG
>Ga0105048_10014807_pt1 | contig 12131 bp, 8 predicted proteins | sample MAT05_FD_78382 | JGI IMG/M metagenome (GOLD analysis project Ga0105048, IMG submission 78382) | Freshwater microbial communities from Lake Fryxell liftoff mats and glacier meltwater in Antarctica - MAT-05 | ecosystem: Environmental > Aquatic > Freshwater > Ice > Liftoff microbial mat | place... | reverse complement strand
GCGCCAGGAATGAATAGTTGAGCAGGCGCGACTCCTCGTCGCTGAACCCGCCTCGCACCACCACGAAGTGAATGCCGAGCCCGACCATCAAGACGATCGGCGCGACGATGAAATCTTCCATGAGTCGGTAGGTGCCCTTCGGGGTGCCCCTTATTCGACCTTTGGGGGTCATTTCCACTCGGCTGTGGTGGTAAGGAACGCCCCGTGTGTGGAATTGCGGGAGTTCTCTACCGGGACGGCCATCGCCCCTTCGAGGCCACTCTGGCAGCGATGGCGCAGTCGATTGCCCACCGCGGGCCTGACGGGCAGGGAGTCGCTGTCTTCGAGGGCGGTTGCGGGCTCGCTCACCGTCGATTGGCGATTATCGACTTGAGCCCCGACGCCGCGCAGCCGATGTCCGCGGCCGAGGGCGCGGTCTGTGTCGTCTTCAACGGAGAGATCTACAACTATCGCGAGCTGCGCGCCGAGCTTGAGCAGCACGGCCACCGCTTTCGAAGCGCCAGTGACACCGAGGTACTGCTCGAGGCCTACCTGCGCTGGGGCGACGGCGCCTTCGCCCGCCTCGATGGCATGTTCGCTATTGCACTGTGGGACTCCCGCTCGCGCACCTTGATTCTGGCGCGCGACCGCACCGGGAAGAAGCCGCTCTACGTGTACGAAGATCAGCACAAGCTGGTGTTCGGCTCGGAGCTCAAGGCGATTCTCGCCCACCCCGAGGTCGACACCCGCGCCAACCCCGAGGCGGTGCCGCAGTTTTTGTCGCACGGCTATGTGCCCACGCCGGCCACCTTCTACGCGCGCATTCGCAAGGTGCTGCCTGCCTGCTTCGAGAAGCTCACCGTCGCCACCCGCGAGCCCCAACCCACCGAGTATTGGAATTTTCCGCTTGGCAAAGAGCGCGAGGTTCGCACCGAAGATCAACGCCGGGAGGTCGAGCACACCGTTCGTGAGCTGTTCATCGCCGCGGTGAAACGGCGCCTGGTGGCCGATGTGCCGCTGGGCGCTTTCTTGTCGGGCGGCATCGACTCGACCCTGGTGGTGGGCGTGATGTCGCAGCTCACCTCGAGCCCGGTGAAGACCTTCAGCATCGGGTTCGAAGGCGCGCCCGACTTCGACGAGACGAAGTACGCGCGACTGGTCGCTGAGCGCTTCGGTACCTCGCACACCGAGTTCAAGGTGAAACCTGAGAGCTTCGATTTGATCGAGAAGCTCGCCTGGCACTACGACGAGCCCTTCGGCGATGCGAGCGCGATACCTACGTACGTGGTCTCGAAGCTGACCCGCGAAGCCGGCTGCACGGTGGCGCTGACCGGCGATGGCGGCGACGAGATGTTCGCCGGCTATTCGCGCTTCATCGCCTCGGTCGCGGCGGAGCGGGTGCCCCGGGCTTTTCGCCGCCTCGCGCGCAGAGTGCTCGAGCCACTGCCGGCGAAGGCGGGGCCCCAGGCGCTGCAGCGCGCGCGACGCTTCGCACTCAACGCGTCACGGGAGCTGCCCGATCGACTGCGCGGGTGGATCTCGGTGTTCTCGGTGCCTGAGCTGGGTGAGCTGCTCGAGCCGGAGGTGCTGCGGTACTCGACGACGTCGCTGATTGGCGAGTCGTACGAGCGGCACTTTCGGCGCGCGCGTGAGGCCGGAGCCGACGCGCTCAACCAGGTGCTGTACGCGAACGCGAAGACGTATCTGCTCGATGATCTCAACGTGAAGGTTGATCGCGCCTCGATGGCGGTCGGCCTCGAGACCCGCTCGCCGTTTCTCGACACCGCATTGATGGAGTACGCCTTCTCGTTGCCGGCGCACCTGAAGATCAGAGGCCGCGACACCAAGTGGGTGCTCAAGCGCGCGTTTCACGACCTGCTCCCCGAAGAGGTCGTCAATCGCCCGAAGATGGGCTTTGGCGTGCCCATCGGCCGGTGGCTGGGCGAGAAGCACCAGGCGAGCATTCAGCGGCTGGCGCCGAGCGCGCCCGATTTGCAGAAGTGGGCCCTGATTCAGCTCCGCGCGTTCGAGTAGGGCCCCCGTTCACACGGTCTTCATTCTTCTACGACGCCTTCTGCTGCTCCTGATCAGACAGCACTCGCGCGTCGGCCTCGAAGAGCTTCTCCAGATCGCCGCGCGCCTGAAACGCCTTCTTGCTGAGCGACTCGAAGTCGCCGCGCATGTGAAAGCTCTCTTCGAGCAAGCGCTCGTCAGCCTCCCGAAAAATCTCCATCGTGCGGTGCGCTTCGCTGAACGGCAGGCCGAGCTGCTGCAGCACCGCCTCGGTCATCTCGAGGCTGGTGACGAAGGTCTCGCGATACAGGTTGTGAATGTGCATCGCCTTGAGCTCGTAGGCGTGTTGCCGATTGCGGGCGCGCGCGAAGATGGTCAGGTGCGGAAAGTGTTTCTGCACCATCGCCGCGGTCTTCACCGAGGCTTTCACGTCGTCGATGGCCAGCACGAAGACGCGAGCCTTCGAGGCACCGGCGGCCTCGAGCATCTCGAGCCGTGAGGCATCGCCGTAGAAGACCTTGTTGCCGAACTTGCGAATGAAGTCGACCTGATCAGGGCTCGCGTCGAGCGCCACGAAGTGAATGCGACGCGCCGAGAGCACCCGGCCCACTACCTGACCCACCCGGCCGAAGCCCGCGATGATCACTGGCGGCTCCTCGGTCAGCTCGACCTTGTCGAACGAGCGGTTCTTCTTCGGAGCCAGCCGCGGTGCCAACAGCTTCTCGAACAGCGCGAAGAACACCGGCGTGGTCGCCAGTGAAGCGCCGACCACGAAGATCACGATCTGCTGCAACTCGCCGCCCACCAGTTGGCTCGAGGCCGCCAGCCCCACCACCACGAACGCGAACTCGCCGCCCTGGGAGATGGAGATGGCCAGGCGCATCGCTCCCAGCCGATCTTTGAGCTTCCAGTACCCGAGGCCGAACAGCACCGCGCCTTTGAGCACCACCAGCCCCAGCACCAGGCCCACCATCAGCATCGGGCGCTGCGCCGCCAGGCTCAGGTTCACTGACATGCCCACCGCCATGAAGAACAGCCCGAGCAGTAACCCCTTGAACGGGGCGATGTCGGCCTCGAGCTCATGCCGGTACTCCGAGTCGGCCAGCAGCACGCCGGCCAGAAAGGCGCCGAGCGTGGCGGAGAGCCCGATGGCCTCCATCAGCAGTGCGGTGCCCGTCACCACCAGCAGCGCGCTGGCGGTGAACAACTCAGAGACGTGCAGCGAGGCGATGGCCTTGAGCGCCGGCCGCAGCACGAAGCGGCTGGCGACGATCATCGCGGCGAAGGTGGCGACGACCTTGACGACGCCCACGCTGGTGGCGCCCTGGCCTTCACCCCCCAGCACCGGCACCAGCGCCAGAAAAGGTATGGCCGCCACATCTTGAAACAGAAGCATGCCGAACGCGATGCGGCCGTGCTGCGAGGCGAGCTGGTTTCGCTCGGCCAGCGCCTGCACCGCCAGCGCGGTCGACGAGAGCGAGAGCGCAAAGGCCAGCACGAAGGCCGTCGCCCAGGGCAGCCCGAACATGCGGCCCAAGCCGAAGATCAGCAGCGTGGTGATGCCCACCTGCAGCGAGCCCAGGCCGAAGACGTGCCCCCGCATCTGCCACAGCCGCTGCGGTTGGAGCTCAAGCCCAATCACGAACAACAGCAGCACCACTCCGAGCTCGGAGGCCTTCATCACCTGCTCGACGTCGCCCACCAGCTTGAGACCCGAGGGCCCGATGGCGACGCCCGCCACCAGGTAGCCGAGCACCGCTCCGAGGCCGAACCGCTTGAACAGACCGACGCCGATGACGGCGGCGACCAGGAAGATGACGGCCTCGTGAATGAGCATGCGCCGGCCTGCCTTCGCAAGGTCGCGCTCCCTTCGCAACCAACAAGATGCCCGGCGCCACCGAAGCTACGGGGCCAGCATCACCCAGCCCATCGGAGGAACGCTCACCTTCACCCGGCCATCGCCCGAGACGAAGGTGTCTCCGGCGTGCCCCGCGTAGTCGTGGAGTGTGGTGCCGCCGCTCCACCCGGTCGAGACCCACTCGTCGACCCAGTGGTCGGTCTGGTTGAAGCCGGCCAGCAGGCTGCGGTCTCGCTCGAAGATCAGCACGTCGTGCGACTTGAAGCGGTTGATGTACGCGCCGTTGGCCTTGTGGTTGTGCACCCAGACCAGGTTGCGAATGTCGGGGTCACCCATCACATTCGAGTAATAGAAGGGGTACCCCGGGTAGGCCGAGATGAAGGCGTAGGCCAGCGCGCGGTTCGGGGGGGCGCCCACATCGTGGTTCTCGACGAAGGTCACCGCCGCGCCGGGGTTCACCATCGCGAAGCCGCGGCCATCGAGCGAGCCCAGGTCGCCACCGAAGCGAAACGCGCCGTTGATCGCGTCGTACAAGTTGTAGTCGGTCACCGCCATGCCGGTGCTGGCGTAGGTGGCGAGCTCTTCGAGGTTCGCCGAGTACACCTCGCCGTAGTTGAACTTGCCCCAGCTGTTCACCGCGCCGACCACGTGGTCGCGCCAGTACCAGAGCGGCACGTGCTTCGCCGCGTCCCACCGGAAGCCGTCGAAGCCGAAGTTGCTCGACTTGACCACGAAGCTCCACAGCTGCCCGCGCACGTAGTCTGACTCTTGCGCGAGGTCATTGAGCCCGAACAGGTCGTGCGTCTCGCGGTGACCCCAGTCATCCCAGTTGCTGATGCCGCCCTCGTGGTGAAAATCATTCCACTGGAAGCGGGGGTAGACGTAGTTGCCCGGGCACATGTGGTTCATCGGCATGTCGGCGTAGACGTTGAGGTTGTAGAAATGCGCCGTGCCGATGAGCCAGCCCAGGTCGCTCTCGCTGCCGAACCCGCTGTTGAAGTTCTCGAAGTCAGACGGGTCGTAGCCGGCGCTGAACTCGCCCGCGCAGGTGGCCATGTGCGGCGAGACGAGAATGGTGGTGAACCCCATCTCCCGAATGCGGCCCATGTTGGCCATGATGTCTTGCCACTTCCACCGGTAGAGCTGAATCGTGCTGCCGTTCTCACCGAAGCCCAGCCTCTTCTCGCTCGAGCTCGCGTCATCTGAGGCAGCAGCCACGGGTGCCGGCGACTCGACTGACTCCGAGCAAGCAGAGCTGATCAGCAGCAGGGCACAGGCCAACAACGAACCGGCTCGACGCATGAAGGCTCCTTCGAGAACACGAGACGGTTTAATCGCCGCCTCTCGCAGTCGCCAAGCGGGCCGCGCGCTTTTTTGAAGAAGCCCTCGCGACCGCCTGAAAACGAGACACGTGCGCGCTTGAGCTGGAGCACGCGCGTCTCAGTCTTTCTCGAAGCGTGAATTCTCGCTTCGAGAGAAACCGGTCACTCCTGCTTCGGGTCGAGCGAGATGGCTTTGCCCATGTCGCGGCCGTTGATGATCTGCGAGGGGCCATGGGCTTTCGGAGCGACCTGCTCGGGTGCGGTGCGACCGAAGCGATACGGCACCGCGTAGCTCACGCCGCCGCCCGCGCCACCGCCGGTGACGTGCAACACCAGGTCGTGCATCGGCAATTGACCGTAAGCCAGCTCGACCGGCTCGAAGACCTCGTCGGCCGCCGCGTTGGGCGAGAGCTCGAAGGAGGTCTTGCCGATGGTCATGCGCGCGCCCGGCGGCAGCTCGATGCGCACTGCCAGCGGCACGTTCATCGGGCCGACGCGCTTGATGTGCGCCATCAACCGAACCTTCGACGCGCTCAGCTCGAGCTGCTCCCAGGTGACGGTGATGGGCGACTGCAGCCGGGCGGTGGCGCTGCTGCCGCTATCAGGCACCGGCGAGGGCTTCGCGCACGACGACGAAGCGAGCGACGAGAGAATCAGAACGACCAGCACTGCAGTCAGACGCTTCATTGGCAGACTCCATTGGCGCACGTCCCCGTGCACACTGAACAGGCCACTCCACCCGAGCCGCAGGCGGTGGCGGTGGTGCCGGCCAGGCAGGCCGTGCCCGACTTGCACCCATAGCAATAGTCAGTGCGGCACTTCGGCGTCGCGCTCTTGTACGGGTAGGTGGTGGTTGGCGAGGTGGCCGAATCGACGAACGAGGCGGGCATGCCCGAGCAGCGCAGGGCATCGAGCATGTCGCCCAGGTGCAGCGAGGGCTGCCCGGTGTCGACCACGTTCGTCTTGTTCCCCTGGCTGTCGGTTTTCCAGGTGTGGCGGGTGTAGCCGCTCGGCCAGGGTGAGGTGTTCAAGTGGGGTGACGAGAGCGCGTTGTGAATCTGGCCCACGCCCGATGGCGCGGTCACCGCGATTTTGTAGAGCATCGCCGCCACGTCGTTCTCGTCGATTTGTTGCAGCATGCCACCGTCGGCCTTGGTGCGAACGATGGGCGCCTCGAGCGACGAGCCCGGGTAGTACTCGCGGCTGGCCAGGTCGAACCAAAAAATGCCGCCGCCCTGGCGATCAAAGTAGACGCTCTCACCACGCGCCGCCGAGCTGTGAAACGTCGCGAACCCCTCAGACCACGCCTGCCCTGGGAAGGTTTTCAGGCCCGCGTAGTGCGCGCCACCCTCGCTGGGAGACGTGCCGTAGCTCGCCATCGCCCAGTGGCCCAACTCGTGCGCAGTGACCGCGTCGCCCCAGTACGCCTGATCAGCCGTGTCACCGCTCATGAAGACCTGCGCCTCGAAGCCCGAGCCGGGGTAGTCGAGAAAGCACGCACCGCAGCTCCAGGTCGTGTTGAGGCCGAACCACATCACCACTGTCTTGCCGACCTGGCCCTGGTGCAGCGCGCGGTCTTGCGCGTAGACCAGCTGCAGTTCATCGAACAGATTCAGGGCCCCAGAGCCCTGCGCGGTGGTGACGGTGAGCGTGCCCCCGTTGGTCAGGCCCGACACGCTGGCCGCCCAGCCCCACAGGCGAGGGTCGCTCACGTCTTGGCCCGGTTGAAACTCGCCAGTACCGAAGTTCGGGTCGGCAACCGCGAAGCGTACCCCCAGCGAGTCTCCGCCCACCGCAGAGAAGAACACTCTGTCATCGGCGCTCGGAGCGCTCGGCACCTTCACCGTGTACTGACCGAGGCTGTTGGTGGTCACCGTGTCGATGATCTGGAGCGAGTTGCCCGTGCCGGTGGTCGAGCGAACCACCACGTTGCGAGCAGGCATCACCGTGGTGGTCGCGCTCCAGTCTTGCTCGAAGAAACCGGAGGCGCTGATCACCGGCGTGCGAGCCTGGTACTTCAAGCTCGCTGTTAGGCTCACCGTGGCCACCACTGGCGCGCAAAAGCTGCCCAGTGTGCTGTTGGTGCAAGTGCCAGTGCCGCACGAGGTGCCCACAGGCCAGGTGCCGAGGGTGCCGCACTCCTGCAGCAGGTTGGCCGAGCAGCGTTGATCGCCCGGCGTGCACGAGTTACTGGCAGCCACGCAGCTCGCTCCTGAGTTGTTTTGTTGGCAGGTCGCCGAGCCGCTGCAGGCATAGGTCTTCACCGTGCTGCCGCCGGCGCCCGTGCTCACCGAGCAAAACCGAACCACTGTCGCGCTCAAGCATTCGCCGTCGACTGGCACGCCCTGGCAGGCGTCGGTGCCGGCGTCGTTGCCACCGCTCGACGTCGTCTGGCAGCTGCGCAAGGCCAGGTTGCACACTAAACCCAACGCCACGCAGTCGCTGCATGAGCCACCGAGCGGCCCACAGGCGGTGTCGCTCGGGCTCTGCGGTGACCGCACGCATTGACCATTCGCGCAGCAGCCATCGGTGCAGTTGCTCGGGCCACAGCCGGTGCTGGTCACACATTGAAAGGTGCCGTCACACGTCTTCCCACTCCCGCACTCGACGCAGGCCGCGCCATTGGTGCCGCAGGCGCTCGCGGTGCGGTTGGCGATGCACACCCCCGCCGCCGAGCAGCAGCCCGTGCAGTTGCTGGGCGAGCAGCTCCCGGTCATGCCGGCGTCGACCGCGCCGACCCCCGCATCACCGCCCGTCATGCCTCCAGTGCAGACCGCCGCTCCGGTCGCTGACGAGCACGAGGTACAGGTCTGGCCCACCACCCAGAGGCCGGCGGTGCACTTCACCAGCGCCGAGGGCGAGGGCTGGCACACCTGGTTGCCCTCGGCCCACGGCGGGCACGCGCCCCCACCCGACGCAGTGGTCAAATCGCAGAAGGTGCCGGTCGACGAGTCGGTGCAGCCCGAGACGCCGGGGCAGGGCACCGAGGCCCACTTGCCTGACACGCACGCCAAGACATTGAGCGCATTCTCGCAGGCGATGTCATCGGTCGGAGCGCAGGCGTCGCCCGCTTTCTTGCCACCGCACGCCACCAGGCCCAACACCAGTGCACACCCTGCCACACTCGAAAAAAATCGCATGCCGAAACCCTGTCGTGACCAAACGAACGCCGCGCCATCTATAGCTGGCTTACGCAGCACCGGGGTACCCGGGCCGGTTTTTCTTTCGCTTCGTCATCACAATCTTTCCGCTTCCGTCACAATGGAATAGGAAGTCAGGCGAGCAGACGACGGTCAGCACGACGTTCGCCTACGCAAGAACGGGCAAGGCACCCTGGCGACGACGCAACAGACCCCGCCGCCGAACGGCCCGCCGCCGGGGGGCTTTCGCGTTCTCATCGTGGAGGACAACCCCCACATCATCGAGATGTACAGCTACGTGCTGAAAAAACTGGCCGCCAATGAACTCAAGGGCACCACGCCCCTCGAGGTGCACTTCGCCGCCGACGGGCACGCCGCCTTGGCCATGCTCAACGACGCGCCCTTCAGCCTGGTGATGACCGACCTCTACATGCCCGTGATGGACGGCTTTCAGCTGGTCGAAAAAATGCGCGCCGAGGCTGCCTTCAAGACCATACCGGTGGTGGCGATTTCGGCCGGTGGGCTCGATGCGCGTGATCGCGCGCTCAAAGTCGGCGCGAATATTTACTTGAAGAAGCCAGTACGGTTCGCCGAAGTGATGGACACTGTGAAACAGCTCCTCCGAATCTCTTGATGCCCTCGACCCGATGAACAAAAACCAATGACCCGAGACAAAGTCAGCGGGGACGCGCTCTTCATCTTGAAGAGTCTCAAAGACAACTCGCGGCAAGGGCGTTCGAACAAGCTCGCCGAGGTGAAGAGCTCGCTCGAGAAGAGCGTGTCACTCGAGTTCGACAGCTACTTCTTCTTCTTGAGAAAGTTTCACTACATCGCGATGGACCGCGAGGCCCAGCTCAAGCTCACCGATCAAGGCGAGCGGGTGGTGGAGGGCGACTTTCTCGACAAGTTCACCGGCGAGGTCTCTGAGTTCTTCGCCGACCAGCTCGCTCCGAACAGTGAAGACGTCGACATGGCCAGCAGCGAGACCATGCTCGAGAACCGCCCACCCCCACCGCCCCTCGGTGACCTGACGGAAGATGAGAAAACAGTGGCCCCTGTTCCTCCGGCGCAGCCCTCGGCGCGAGGCCGCAAGCCTGGCAGCAGCCCCAGCACCGAAGAGGCCGCCGCTCCTTCAGCCGCCCCCGCAGTTCCACACTTGCCTCATGTGACGGCCCCCGACATGCGCCCAACTGGCACCGGTCTCCCCGCTTCTCCTGCTCCGCTGCCGCTCACCGCGGCGGTGCCTTCGTCGTCTCCCTCGTCGATCGCCAGCGCCGCCGCCAAGGGCCAAGACCTCGACCCCCGCTACCAGAAGTTCGATCAGCTCGGGCAGGGGCCGCTGGGCACGGTGTTCAAGGGCAAGCACAACGCCCTCGCCATCGACGTCTGCGTCAAAGAGCTCAAAGACATCTTTGGCTATTTCTCGTTCTTGCAGCGCGGCGAGGTGATCAAACGGCTCAAGAAAGAGCTGTGCGCCCAGGCCCAGGTCAAGCACCCGGGCATCGTAAGCATCACTGATCAGAACACCGACGTCGCTCGCCCCTACTTCGTGATGGAGCTGTGCAAAGGCTCGCTGCGCGAGAAGCTCGACGCCGCGGCCGGCAAGGGCATCGCGGTGCCGCAGGCGATTCGGTATTTCTTACAGATCTCGTACGCCTTGCGCGCCGCCCACCAGCAGGGGCTGACCCACCACAACATCAAGCCCGAGAACGTGCTCTTCGACACCTTCGGCAACGTGAAGATGGGCGACTTCGGCCTCTCTCGGGTGATCGAGGTCGACCAGAGCAAAGGCATGCCTCAGGTCTTCGTCGGCACCGGCGGCATGGCCTACATGAGCCCTGAGACCATGAGCCGCGGCAAAGACGCCGGCCCCTCGAGCGACGTGTACTCGCTGGGCATCTTGCTCTACGAAATGTTGACCGGTCAGCTGCCTGGCCGCCGCTCGCCGCTGCCCAGCGAAATCAACGCCGAAGCGCCTTCGAAGCTCGACCTCATCTTCGACAAGATGACCAAAGACCGCAAAGAGAGTCGCTACCCCGACTTCGAGGCGACGCTCGACGACTTCTACAATGCGTTCAGCAACAAAGAGTACCTGGTCAAGGGCGACCTTCTGTTGTGGAGCGAGACCACCTGACCTCCCGAGCTGGGTGCGTCGCTCTCGCACCTTGACGGCCGCTGTATGCGCAACGCCTCTACTGACGGGGGCCAGCGTGTTCTCTAGAGTGACCGGGTTCTGGTCGCCGGGCCTGGAGCGACTGTTCTTTCCCCAGAGGTGCTTCGTGATCAGCAAGTTGACGCAACGCCTCACGTTGGTGGGCCTGTTCTCCCTCGTGACCTTCGCTCCCGGCAGCGCGCGCGCGCAGTTCGAAGGGCTCGATCTCACCGACACGCCCGCGCCCGCGCCCGAGAAGAAGAACGAGAAAGAAAAACCCGGCGCTAAGAAAGCCGAGCCCACGAAAGCGCCCGAGAAGGCGGCTGAGAAATCGCTCGAGCTCGACCTCTCGTCGACCGCCGATGTGAAGGCGGTGCTGATCCTGCCTCCAATCGTCAAGGTCACCAGCTCGACCGGTGGCTTCAGCGGCTTCGACACCAAGAAGGTCTCAGAGAAGTTCGACCTCGCGGCCCACAAGCGGCTGGTGAGCTCGTTCGAGAAGCAGCTCGACGGCAAGGTGATACCTGCAGAGCTCACTGCCTCGGTCGTGACCAAAGAAGGGCTGACGCCGGCCTCGGTACGAACGCCGGTCGGTCTGCAGAAGCTGGCCCGGGTCACCAACGTGGCCTACCTGGTGGTCACCGAGATGAACAAGACCGGCGCGCTGGTCGGCACCATCTACGACGCCACCGGCAAGCAGCAGGGCCAACCGAGCTTCGTGAACAACGCGGCCGGCCTGACCCAGAAGCACACCGATGACATGGCCGCCTACGTGGCCAAAGAGCTGGTCCCCGTGTCGAAGGCGGCTGCTGCGGCTGCTGCGGCCCTGGCGGCGGCGAACGCGCCGAAAGAGGTCTCGGTCCCGCTGCCGCCTCCAGAAGAAGACGTGACCGAGCCGGTCACCGAGTTCGCGACGGTCAATCATAAGTCGTTCTTCGAGCCCGACCCGGCCAAGCCGCGGCTGCTGGTTTCGGTCGGCCCCGGCGCAGTGTTGCGCAACGCCGACATCGGCGGCACCCGCGCGGCCTCGCTGGCCGAAGTTCGCAGCGGCACCGTGGTGGGTCTGGGCGTGTACGCGCAGCTGAGCCCGCTCCAGTTCTTCGAGGCCACCGCCGGCAAGAAGTGGTCAGACCTTGAGCTCGAGGTGAACTGGCGCCAGGCCTTCGTCAACGCCAAGGGCATCGAAGGCAGCGTGTCGGGCCAGACCTGCTCGATGAGCGACGATGATCTGCAGCTTCGCGCCACCTACCGGTACCGACTCGGCGATGCGGGCTCGTATCTGCCCTCGCTCGGCGTCGGCGGTGGCTTCAGCCAGGAGCGCACCACCTTTCAATGCAGTTTCCCCGTGGTGAGCATGACGTACCGGGGCGTCGACGCGCAGCTGCGGGTGAAGCAGCCGCTCTACAAGAACGTGCTCTCGCTCGACCTGGCGGTGGGCCCGAGGTTCTTGTTCGGCGGCCCCTCGGCGTCTCCAGGCTTCAGCATCGGTGGTGAAGCGTGGGTCGAAGCCAAGCCAATTTCATTCTTGTTCGCTCGTGCCGGCGGGCGGGTGTCGCGTCTCCAGGTGTCTGACGGGGCGGCCTTGACCGTCGTCGACACCCGAATGTTTTTCGCTCTCGAAGTCGGGGCTTTCTTCTAATGCGTACTCATCTTTATCTCGCGACTGC
>Ga0105048_10014805_pt1 | contig 12131 bp, 14 predicted proteins | sample MAT05_FD_78382 | JGI IMG/M metagenome (GOLD analysis project Ga0105048, IMG submission 78382) | Freshwater microbial communities from Lake Fryxell liftoff mats and glacier meltwater in Antarctica - MAT-05 | ecosystem: Environmental > Aquatic > Freshwater > Ice > Liftoff microbial mat | place... | reverse complement strand
GATGCCTTTGGAAAAGGTCCGCAAGGTGATGAAGATCGCCAAGGAACCGATTTCGCTGGAAACCCCGATCGGAGACGAGGAAGACAGCCAGCTTGGCGACTTCATCGAGGACAAGAACGCGATTCTGCCGCTGGACAGCGCCATTCAGGAGAACCTGAAGGAAACCACAACCCGCGTCCTTGCCTCGCTGACCCCCCGCGAGGAACGCGTGTTGCGGATGCGGTTCGGCATCGGCATGAACACCGACCACACGCTCGAGGAAGTGGGTCAGCAATTCAGCGTCACGCGCGAACGCATCCGCCAGATCGAGGCGAAGGCCCTGCGCAAGCTGAAGCATCCGAGCCGGTCACGGAAGTTGCGGAGTTTCCTTGATCAGTGAGCAAGGCCGTGTCGGCAGCCTTCAGCGCGGCTTCGGACGCGGGCCAGCTTTCGATGACGCAGGTGTCCGGCGCGTCATGATGGATCAGCATCGGCGCATTGATCATGGGGGCGTCCGCGGCGTCGGGCTGGCGGCCGTAGAGCGGCACCGCGCCGCTCGACCTGGGGTCGGCGACTGCCGCCGCGTTGGCCACCCCGCCGCTATCGCAGAACCCGGTGATGCCCACCCGGCCGGTCGACGGTTCACTGTTACTCGCGGCCCTTTCGTCATTGCCGGATAGCCGCCAACGGCTGTCAGAGCGTCCCGGTGCCCGACGCCGCGACCGGGCGCACCCTGTAGCCGCGCACCTCGCCACGGCCGCTGGGCGAAGGATCATCATAGACGCGCCAAGGAAATCAAGGGTCGGTGAAGGCGATTTGCTGCGTCAGGGGATACTCCTGGCTTATCGACGGCACGGCCATCGCGCGCGCCTCGCCCAAGGTAAACTTGCGGCACTGTCAAGAAACCCGCGGTTCGTGATCTTGCAATGGGGTCGAAGTCGTAAAGATCCAGACGTCCGGGCAGGGGCCGACGTTCGCATGATCCACCACATCGCCGAGCAGGCCATCGCCGGTCCCGCCAGACCGGATCCGGCCCCCTGGGCACGTTCAGCCCCCGCAGCGGCATCGGGCTGGTTAACCGCCCGCCTGTCCCTGAGTCGGCAAAGCCACACCTGTGACCCCAGATGCGGTGTGCCCACATTCCCGCTAGCCAAAATCCACGCATACTCCCTATAATCAGTCACAATAATCGGGGCAAACCCCGGACCTAGAGGCAGGCATCAACCAACGACAAGCAAGGAGGGAGCCATGCGCTGCCCATTCTGCGGAAACATTGACACGCAAGTCAAAGACAGCCGTCCGGCCGAGGATCACGTCTCGATCCGCCGCCGCCGCTTCTGCCCGGCCTGCGGCGGACGCTTCACCACCTACGAACGGGTGCAATTGCGCGACCTGGTGGTGATCAAATCAAGCGGAAAGCGCGAGGATTTCGACCGAACCAAGCTGGAACGTTCGATCCGCATCGCCATGCAGAAACGCCCGATCGACCCCGAACGCATCGACCAGATGATCAGCGGCATCGTGCGCCGCCTCGAAAGCCTGGGCGACACCGACATTCCGTCGAAAACCATCGGCGAGATCGTGATGGAAAGCCTCGCCCGGATCGACACCGTGGCCTATGTCCGCTTTGCATCGGTCTACCGCAACTTCCAGTCGGCGGATGATTTCGACGGTTTCGTGCAGGAACTGCGGCCAGGCGGCGCCACCGAAGAGTGAGCGACGCGGCGCATATGGCCCATGCCCTCAGCCTCGCGGCCCGGGGCTTGGGCTCCACCTGGCCAAACCCCGCCGTCGGCTGCGTGATCGTCAGCGACACCCGCATCGTCGGGCGCGGCTGGACGCAACCCGGTGGCCGCCCGCATGCCGAAACCATGGCGCTGACGCAGGCGGGCGCGCAGGCCGCAGGCGCCACGGTCTACGTCACGCTCGAACCCTGCGCGCACCACGGCCAGACGCCCCCCTGCGCCGAGGCGCTGATCGCGGCCGGCGTGGCCCGGGTCGTCACCGCCCTGACCGACCCCGATCCCCGGGTCGCCGGACGCGGGCATGCAATGCTGCGCGAGGCCGGCGTCGCTGTGACTGAACAGGTGCTGGCCACCGAGGCCGCCCGCCTGAACGCAGGCTTTCTGCGCCGCGTCACGCTCGGCCTGCCGATGGTCACCCTGAAACTCGCGACCACGCTCGATGGCCGCATCGCCACCGCAACCGGCCAGTCGCGCTGGATCACCAGCCCGGACTCCCGCCGCGCCACCCATGCCCTGCGCCTCAGCCACGACGCCATCCTCGTCGGCGCCGGCACCGCCCGTGCCGATGACCCTGATCTGACAGTGCGCGATCTCGGCACCCGCCGCCAGCCGGTCCGCCTGGTGTTCGACAGCCACCTGTCGCATGCCGTCGCCAGCCGCCTCGGCCACAGCGCGCATCAGCATCCGGTCTGGCTGATCCACACCGCCGCAGCCCCCCCCGGGGCCCGCGCCCACTGGGAAGCCACAGGTGCGACGCTGATCGAGGCCCCCGCCACCGCCACGGGTCAGATCGACCCGACCTCCGCCCTGCGCCTGCTGGCCTCGCGTGGTCTGACCCGGATCCTGTGCGAAGGCGGCGCGCAAATCGCCGCCTCCCTGATCCGCGATCATCTCGTCACCGACCTGATCACCTTCACCGCCGGCGCGCTGATCGGCAGCGACGGCCACCCAGCCCTCGGCCCGCTGCACCTGGCCTCTCTGGCAGACGCCCCGCGCCTGATCCTGCGCGGCCACCAAGCCATTGGCCCCGACACCCGAACCCACTGGACCTTCGGCTGACCCGTTCCTCTCTGGCCAAATATCCCGGGGGGGCAAGGGGGGCAGCGCCCCCCTGATTTTTCGCAGAAAAATCGCCCTACCAGTGCCCGGTGCTGCCCATCGACACCCAGGGTTCGGCGGGGGCTCTGGCCTCACCGGCCTGCAGCAGTTCGATCGACACATTGTCGGGGCTGCGGACAAAGGCCATGTAGCCATCCCGCGGCGGGCGGTTGATCACCACGCCATTGGCGGCCAGCAGCGCGCAGGTGGCATAGATGTCGTCGACCGCATAGGCCAGATGGCCGAAATGCCGGCCGTCCGACGGCAACCCCTCGTCGCCGTCCCAGTTGTGGGTCAACTCCACCGGGCACTCCGGCTGGCCCGGCGCTGCCATGAACACCAGGCTGAAACGGCCCGTCTCGTTGTCGATGCGGCGGGTTTCCTCCAGCCCCAGCAACCGGTAAAACGCCATCGAAGCCTCCAGATCCTTGACCCGGACCATCGTGTGCAGATATCGCAGCGCCATCACATTCCTCCTGAAACCACGTGCGAACCTAGCGCGCGGGCGTGACAAGGGAAAGTCAGAACACCGATTTGACCGACAGGCGCACCTCCACCCGCTCGGTGTCGAACATCGCCACGTTCGACCGGGTCCGCGACGCGACCACCCCCAGTTGCGGCGCGAACCCATAGGTTTCGACGCGGCGCAGGGTCAGCATCACCCCCGCCTCGACACCCAGATCCTCGCGCGCAACGACCGTATACAGCGGCCTTGCATAGTCGCGGGCGTCGAGGTTCAAGATCAGCGCCACATCCATCCCGGCCAGCGGCCTGCCGATCTGATACTCGATCCCCACCCCCGCCGCGCGGTGGGCGATCGAAGCGGCATCCGACCAGGTGGTCGCCAGTGTCGCCCGCACCACCAGCCCGTCGCCCGACGGCAGCGCGCGCATCCAGTGAAGCCCCGTCTCGATCTTCTCCGATGACCGCAGATCCTCGTCCAGCCGCTGGGTGCGGGTGCCGGTCAGGTGAAAGCCCAGCCGGTCGGTCTGGTTCACCGCCCGGTCAACCTGGCCAGAAAGGCTGATGTCGCGCGCCAGCACCGCGCCGCCCGACCAGTCCTGCCCCACGGCCAGCGTCACCTGCGCGCGGCCCCGCCGGTCGGCCTGAACCCGCGACCAGGTCACCGATGCCCCCACCCCCGCCGTCGCATAATCCGACGCCCGCGCCTCTGGCACATCGGCGCGGGCCGAGTCCGACAGCACGTATTGCGTCGTCTTGGCACTGACGCCAAACCGCAGGTGGCTTTGGGCGCCGGTTTCGATCCGGTATCCCAGCGATCCGCCAAGGCTGACGCCAAGGCCCGACAGCGGCACGGCATCGGGATTGAAGAATTCGAACCCGCCGATCACCACAGAGGTGGTCGTCGGTCCGCCATTGATGTTCGACGAGGGGGCCGTGCTGAACGACAGCTGCGCCGACAGCGGATTGCGCGACTTCACATAGGCGAAGTCCCGCACCGCCACCGCCCGCCGTTGGGCGTCGGGTGCCACCTCTGCGGCGCGGCGCAGCCACAGTTGCGCCCGGGTCTTGCGGTCTGCCGCCGACAGCGCCTGTGCTGTCACCAGCGCAGCGCTGAACCGGTCATCGCCGGATGAGGCCAGCCGGAACGCCTGCCTGCCCGCCGCAATCGCCTCGTCCGACCGGCCGAGCGCCCGCGCCGACCGCGCCAGCACGATCAGCGCCGTCACATCCTGCGGGTCGGCCTGCAGCAGCACCAGTGCGACGGCCCGCGCCGCCTTTGGCTGGCCGCCCTGCACCAGCCCGATGGCCAGCACGCGCGAATCCTCAAGGCTCAGACGCATTTCGGCCCGCGCCAGCGGCGCCATCAGCATCACGCCCAGCAGCAGCGTGGCGACCCAGAGGTGCCGCATCATCCTAGCGCAGGGCGATGAAGACGCCCGATTCCCGCACCGCGCCCGGATCGGCGCCATCGCCTGCCGCCCCTTCCAGCAGGACGATCCCGGCAATCTCTTCGCCGTTCGGCCCGGCAAAGACCGCCGCCCAGTTGCCGCTGGTCAGGTTGGCCCTGTCGGAAAAGCTGACTCCAAAGGCCGCCGACGAACTGATCGTGTCTGTTTCAAAGTCGATCTCGGCGGTCGCGAGCGAAATGTAGTCGTCCAGCGCGCCAATCGGGTTGCGATTTTCATCGTAAAGGATGCGGTTCGAAATAATCCCTTCGACAGCGCCCGTCACGTCAAAGTCGCTGACGTCCACGTCCATTGTGACGTCGCCGGTGACATACTGCAACTGGTTCGGCGAGTTCGGCTGCGCCTCATCATAGGTCCGGATCGCGGCATACTCACCGGAATAGACATATTCGCCCCGGGGCATCGACACTGCGGCGTTCAGCCTCTGTGCCGTCAGCCCGCCAAAGCCATACTGGATATAGGTTTCGGTGCCGACTGCGCCCACCTGCGAATATCCGCTGTCCGACCGGCGGAACACCGCAAAATACGACCGCCCGGCCACGTTGTCATACACCTCGAACCCGTTCGGCAGAGCGTCGATCCTGGCGTATTCCGCCTCGCCGTTCTCGCCGGTTGCTCCGTCGAAGGGGATGTTGTTGATGACCAGCGTCTGGGTGACGGGGTCATAGATCAACGAGTTCATCACGATGTCTTGCTGGCCCAGATCCTCGCCATAGATCTTGCCGTCGGCGCTGTCGGGCTGGGCCCCATCCTCGACAAACGGGTTGCCGTCGCACCCCGCCAGCAGCAGCACCACCCAAAGAAGCCGCATGTTCTGCGCCATAGCCGTTCGCCCCACCTCTGTCCCTTGCATTAGAATTGCCGTGAAACCCGTTGAAAGTCAAAGAGGAATCGAGTTGTCCACAGGATCGGTCGCGGCTGTCACCCCGCTGCATCACGCCGTATCTGGTTGTTTCAGATATTGATCCCACCATCTATAGTCGCAGGCGACTCATGCCCTGCGCGAAAGGCCCGCCTCCCATGCCGCTGACCCCCGACCAGATCGCCGAAATCGACGCGGCCCGTGCCAACCCGCGCCCCACCCTGCGCGCGGTTTCCGAGGGGATGGAGGCGCACCTGTATCGCGCCCACCCGGTGCTTGATCACGGCTTCATCCGCGTCATCGACTACATGGGCGACGATGCCGCCATCGTGCAGGCGGCCCGGGTGTCCTACGGCGCAGGCACCAAGCATGTGCAGAACGACGAGGGCCTGATCCGGTATCTGATGCGCCACTGGCATTCGACCCCGTTCGAGATGTGCGAGATCAAGCTGCACGTCAAACTGCCGGTGTTCGTGGCACGGCAGTGGATTCGCCACCGCACCGCCAACGTCAACGAATACTCGGCCCGCTATTCGATACTTGACCGCGAGTTCTATATTCCTGCGCCCGAACAACTTGCCGCGCAGTCGACGGTGAACAATCAGGGGCGCGGCGCGGTTCTGGCCGGCGAGGAAGCCGCCCGGGTGCTGGAGGTGCTGAAATCCGACGCCAACCGCAGCTACGATCACTACGAGGCGATGCTGAGCCAGGACGGGCAGCAGGGTCTGGCCCGCGAACTGGCCCGCATGAATCTGCCTGCAAACATCTATACCCAATGGTATTGGAAGGTCGATCTGCACAACCTGTTTCACTTCCTGCGCCTGCGCGCCGACCCGCACGCCCAATACGAGATCCGCGTCTATGCAGAGGCCATCGCCGCCTGCGTCAAGGACTGGCTGCCCTTGGCCTATGGCGCGTTCGAGGATTACCGCATGGGCGGGGTGACCCTGTCGGCAAAGGCCATCGACTGCGTCAAGCGGAGGCTGGCCGGGGAACTGGTCACGCAAGAGACCAGCGGCATGAGCAAGGGGGAATGGCGGGAGTTTGAAGGGGTTCTGGGGTAGGAATGCCCCCGGCTGCGGCGTTGTTGACGCCATCCTGACATCACGATACCGCAAGTTCCTTCGGCAACCCCTTCCCCTTCCCACCCGGAGCCCTAATTTTCCAAGATCAGGAGCCTCATCATGCAAATCGCCGTTCTCTACCTGTCGACCGCCGTCATCTTCCTGGCCCTCGATGCCGTCATGCTGACACTGCACATGCAGCCGCTGTTTCAGCGTTACATCGGGGCGCTGATGCTCGAGACGCCGCGCTATGTTCCGGCGGGGTTGTTTTATGCGGCCTATGTGGCGGGGCTGCTGTATCTGGTCAGCGTGCCCGGACTGCGGGCCGGGACCGGGGTGCTGATCCCCGCCGCCATTCTCGGGGCCATGGCCTACGGCACCTATGAATTCACCAGCTATGCAATTATGCGGGACTGGAACATCCGGATGGTTGTGACCGATGTGACCTGGGGCGCGGTGCTGACCGCGGTGTCGGCCTGGGGCGGCGTGGCGATCACCCGGGCACTGGTCAGCGGGCCGACCGCCGGATAGGGTTGCGCCAAAAGGGGGCGCGCCATGATCCTGTATGGAATTTCGACCTGCGACACCTGCAAGCTGGCGCTGAAGGCGCTGGAGCGGGCTGGCAAGTCGGTGACATTCCGTGATGTCCGCGCCGATCCGTTGACCGAGGCCGAAATCCAGCGTCTGGTCGGGGCCTTGGGCGACAGGCTGATCAACAAGCAGTCGACCACCTATCGCGGATTCGGCACGTTTCTGAAGGCGTCAGATCCCGAAGCCCAACTGGCCGCCCAACCGGCCGTGATGAAACGCCCGGTGATCGAACATGAGGGCGCGTTCACCCTTGGCTGGGACGCGGCCACCGAGGCCGCGTTGACGCGCTAGCCGAAGATCGGTCTACAGCAGCCGCAGGTCGCCAGCCGATTGTTTGCCATCGCGGCCCGACTGCATCTCGTAGCCGATTTTCTGATTGTCGTTCAACGCCTTGAGCCCGGCCAGCTCGACCGCCGAGACATGCACGAACACATCCTTGCCGCCATCATCAGGGGCAATGAAGCCATACCCCTTGGTCGCGTTGAACCATTTCACGGTGCCTGTCGGCATCACGCTCTCCTTCCCATTCCCCCCCGGCGAGATTGCACGGGGGACGTGCTGGCAGGGCTTCCGATGTCTGCCTGCTTGGGTCGAGGCGGTCAGAAAGTCTGTCGTCACTGGGCAAATCATGTCAAAGCTTTGGGATAAATCAAGCAGGAACAGAATCACGTGCGAAACGCTGCATTAACTTTGGGTCTCATCGGTGGCCTTTGGGCAATGGTCGTCGGCTTTTTCGGCTATGGATTTACCACCTTCATCGCCCGAAATGGCGAGATCGGCGATCTGGCAAAGCAGGTCGACAATCCGATGCTGGTCCAGGCTGCCAGCTTTCTGGCACCTCTGCTGGCGATTGCCGGGGCAGCGATGGCACGGTCGCAGAACATCGCGGCAGGCGTGCTGATGCTGGTGGCCGCGGCGGCGATCTATTTCGCGTTCGGCTTTGGCGTGTTCACCATGTTTCCCATTGCGATGTGCGCGTTGGGCGGGTTCCTTGCGCTGATGGCGCGTCGGCCCGACACCCACTGACGGGCGAACCGGTCTGCCGACAGCGGTCCGGCGCCCTTTGCGGCGATCACCACCAGCAGGAACACCCACAGCCCGCGCTGGTCGGCAAGCGCGTCCGGCACCCTGTCAAACCAGCCACCGAAGGCCGCGTTGTGGCCGAACACATCGGTCAGCGTCTGCACGGCAACAAAGCCGATCATGCCGAGGGCGGCCAGCCGGGTCGCCAGACCGACCAGCACCAGCAGCGGCAAGATCACCTCGGCCCAGGTCCCGGCCAGCACCACCAGATGCGCCAGCAGGCCCAACTGGCCGTTATCATAACCCACAGCCTCCATCGCTTTGGGGTAGATCTGCACGAAAGCGCCCGACGACAAGGCAAACGGGCTGCCGTCGAATTTGGTCAGCGCCGAAGACCAGAAATAGCCAAGCAGCACCCCGGAAAACACCAGTCGGGCCAAGGTTGGCAACAGGCTGTCGACGATGGCGGCAAGCCGGTCGGACAGGGCAAATGCGTGGCGGATCATGGCGATGTTCCTGCAATGGCTTGATTTGACACCAACAATGTCAGCGTATCACCAAGCGATAATTCCGGGCCTGCGGTGATCACAGCCTCGGCCAGCGTCTGATGCGCCATCAGGGCGGTGATGAACCGGGCGGTGGCGGGGGTCACCAGATGCGGCTTTGGATCAAAGCCCGGCCGCAGGATCAGCACAGGTTCGGGACGCATCACCGGCGACGGGCCGCCGTTGGTCTGCGCCTGCCAGATCGACCAGATCGGCCACGGCGAGTCCAGCAGGCGCACCGCTGGCGCCAGGCGCAGGCGCGCCGACATCGGGTCGGGGCCAAGGCTCTCGAGCGTGGCCGGCGTCGCGTCGGCCGCGTGATAGCTGGCGCGGATGGCCAGTTCCAAGCGAGCGACGCAAGGCAGATAGCCCAGATGGGCCACGGGTGGGAAGCCGGACAGAAACTCTGGAAAATCAGCGCCATACAGCGTCAGGATCGGAGATCGCGGCGGATGCCGGCGCAGATGGATCACCGCCATGGCGCCGAAAAATTCATCGCCCACCAGCCGCCGCACCACGGGAAACCCGGCCTCCATCGCGCGCGTCAGACTTGAGGCGACGTTGTTGCGGTAAACCGAGAACCGGCGGTGCGCGGGGCGGCCCTGCGGGTCGATCAGGCCATCGGGCAGGGGGGCGTCGGGGTTCAGCAGGGCATCGGCAAGACCGCGTTGCATCACACGCTCTCCAACACATCGGCGGCGAGGGCCGCCTCGGCGCGCAAAGTGGCCCAGTCGGGCACTTCATTGTCCCATTCGATCAGGGTCGGGCGGGGCCCCGATCTTGTGATCACATGCTGATACAACTCCCATACGGGCGGCACAACGGGGGCGCCGTGGCTGTCGATCAACAGCCGCTCGTCGTGATCTGTGGTGTCCTCGTCATGGCCGCCCAGATGAATTTCACCAATCCGGTCAGCCGGATAGGCATCCAGATAGCCAAGCGCGTCAAACCCCAGATTGGTGGCCGACACATAGACATTGTTCACGTCCAGCAGCAGCCCACAGCCGGTGCGACGGGCGATTTCCGACAGGAACGTCACCTCGTTCATCTCTGTCTGCGCAAAGGCCAGATAGCTGGAGGGGTTCTCGAGCAGCATCGTGCGGCGCAGGACCGCCTGCACCTGATCTATGTGATCACAAACTTGCGCCAGCGTCGCAGGGGTGTAGGGCAGGGGCAGCAGGTCGTTCAGAAACGTGCCGTCATGCGTCGACCATGCCAGATGTTCCGAAAAGCTTGCCGGTTGCAGCCAGTCGCACAGATGCCGCAGCCGGTGCAGGTGGTCGGCGTCCAGCGCCCCCTGTCCGCCGATCGACAGGCCCACCCCATGCACCGAGACCGGAAACCGCTCTGCCAGGTGCCGCAATTGCGCCAACGGCCGCCCGCCGCCGCCCATGTAGTTTTCGGCGTGAATCTCCAGCCAGCCAACAGGGCCGGGGTCTGCCAGAATATCGGCGAAATGCTGGGGCTTGTAGCCGACGCCGGGGCGGTTCGGCAGACTGCGGTGGGTCTGGTCAAGCATCTGACGCTCCAAGATAAAATGCCCCCCCGGCACGGTGCCGAAGGGGCGAGGCGATCAGGACGCCATGTCGCGGTCAAGCGATTCGAGCGAGCCCATGCGACCGTCGGGCAGTTCCATGGTCACGCAGGTTCCGGTCGGGACGAGCGTCCAGGCGTTGCCCTGATAGTCGACCTTCGAGGTGCCGGCACAGGTGGTGCCTTGACCGGCGGCGCAGTCGTTCTGCCCGGCCAGCGAAACGCCAAAGCACTTTTCTTTTTCCTGCGCCTGCGCCGGAGCGGCAGCGGCAAAGGCAGCGGCGAAAGCACCGACGATGGCGAAAGCACTGTTCTGGATGGTCATTGGATGTTCCCTCTTGTTGCACTCGATCGCGTCTGTTGCGATGTCAACAGGGATAGTCGCAGGACATCTACACGCGCCAATCACAGCATCGTGGGGCACCATGGCGTGATCCGCTGAAACTTTTGCCCGTCGCGTCGCGTTACTGTGATGAATGTGGATAGCGCCGGATCGACCGGCGCTTTGTGTGTCCACATCATAGACTTAGGCAGCGCGCAGGTCTGGCGGCACCGCTTCGGCCGCCAGTGCGGCCACCACCTGATCCAGCGTCAGGGTCTGGGTGGCCTGCTCGCCAAGCCGGCGGATTGAAACAGTTCGCAACTCGACCTCTTTCATCCCGATGGCGAGGATAACGGGAACCTTGCCCACCGAATGCTCGCGCACCTTGTAGTTGATCTTCTCGTTGCGGGTGTCAGCCTCGGCCCGGATGCCGCGCGCGCGCAGTTCGGCCACCACCTCGCGCACGAACGGATCGGCGTCCGACACGATGGCGGCGACCACCACCTGACGCGGCGCGATCCAGAACGGCAGCTTTCCGGCATAGTTTTCAATCATCACGCCGATGAAGCGTTCCAGAGAGCCTAGAATGGCGCGGTGCAGCATCACCGGGCGCTGTTTCGAGCCGTCCTCGGCGGTATAGGCGGCGTCCAGACGATCGGGCAGCACGAAATCAAGTTGCAGCGTGCCAAGCTGCCACGACCGGCCGATGGCGTCCTTGAGATGGAACTCGAGTTTGGGGCCGTAGAACGCCCCGTCGCCGGGGGCAACGGTAAAGTCGCGGCCGGTGGCGCGCAGGGCGTCGCCCAACGCCTGTTCGGCGCGGTCCCAGGTTGCATCGGAACCGGCGCGGGCGTCTGGCCGTGTGGCAAGCAGGATGCGGACGTCGGTAAACCCCATGTCGGTATAGACGGCATCCAGCAGGGCGCAGAACGCCTCGGTTTCGCCCTGAATCTGGTCTTCGCGGCAAAAGATATGCGCATCGTCCTGCGTCATTTGCCGCACGCGCATCAACCCGTGCAACGCGCCATGCGCCTCGTTGCGGTGACAGCAGCCAAATTCAGCCATCCGCAGCGGCAGGTCGCGATAGCTTTTGGTGCCCTGCTTGAAGATCTGGATATGCGCGGGGCAGTTCATCGGTTTCAGCGCCATCAGATCGGCGCGGCCGGTGAAAACGGGGGCGTTTTCGTCGGTGCCGGGCACTTCATCGGGGACCACGAACATGTTTTCGCGATATTTGCCCCAGTGGCCCGATGCCTCCCAGAACTTGGCGGCCATCAGTTGCGGGGTCTTCACCTCGACATAGCCCGAGCGGTTCAGGCGGCGGCGGATGTAAGCCTCCAACTGGTTGTAGATGACAAAGCCGTTGGGGTGCCAGAACACCGAGCCCTGCGCCTCTTCCTGAAAGTGGAACAGGTCCATCTCGCGGCCCAGTTTGCGG
>Ga0105048_10014804_pt1 | contig 12132 bp, 8 predicted proteins | sample MAT05_FD_78382 | JGI IMG/M metagenome (GOLD analysis project Ga0105048, IMG submission 78382) | Freshwater microbial communities from Lake Fryxell liftoff mats and glacier meltwater in Antarctica - MAT-05 | ecosystem: Environmental > Aquatic > Freshwater > Ice > Liftoff microbial mat | place... | reverse complement strand
TGCACAAGCAGGGATGGACGATCCAAGAGATCGCGGAAGCGACGGGCTGGCACCGAACGACGGTCAGCCAACGACTGAAGGAAGGGCCGCCGCCCGCGGCGCGGCCGACCGAAGCCACCGTGATGACCGACCGGTGGCGGACCAAGATCGACACGCTGCTGGAGGTGCACCCGAGGTTGTTGTCGATCTCGGTCCACAACAAGTTGCGCGCTGACGGCTTCGACGGTTCCTATCCGACGGTGGTGCGGGCGGTCCGCGACAATCGTGGTCCTCGGTTCAAGGCGGCGAACGCGGTGTCGGTTCCGATCCACACGGCGCCGGGTGACGAAGCCCAGTTCGACTTCTGCGACTTGTCGTCGTGGGCGGTCCGGTTCGGGTGGAACATTCCGTTGGTGGCGTTCGGGATGATCTTGTCGTGGTCCAGGTTTCGGATCTGGTGGTTCACCACCAGCGAGGACCGTCATCACACGTTCGAGGGAGCGGCGCGTTTCTTCGACGAGATCGGCGGAGTCCCCGCGGCGTGTCGCACCGATCGGATGGGTGCGCTCGGTCGGTCGCAGGGCCGCCGCTTCGAGCTGCATGCGCCGACGGTCGGCTTCGCTGCGCATCACGGCACCAAGATCACCTCGTGTCAGGCCGGCGACGCGAAGCGCAAGGGCAAGGTCGAGCGGCCGTTCCGCCAGTTGCAGGAGACGTTCCTGCCCGAGGTCGAAGCCGATGGCGTCCCGGTCGATCTCGCGGATCTGAACCGGCGCGGCCAGGTGTGGTTGGCGGAGCGTGTTCATGCTGTCGAGTCCCGCTCGACTGGTGAGAAACCGGCGGCGCGGTTGGAGGTCGAGCGCGACTTTCTCAGCCCGTTGCCGCGGGTGCGGTTCGACACCGACTACGTGGAACCGCGGCGGGTGCACAACGCTTGGCCGTTCGTCGCGATCGACGCGAACCGTTACTCGGTTCCGCCCGAAGCGTTGGGGCATATGGTCGAGATCCGCCGCAAGGTCGACGGCGCCACCGTCGAGATCCGCTTGGCGGGCCGACTGATCGCGACGCATCGTCTCGTCGCGGGCAGACGTGTTGACGTGTGGGATCCCGCCCACAAGTTGGCCGCCGAGACGCTCGCTCTCGGCTGGGACCCGAACGGCCCCAACCTACGCGTGATCGCCAACCAGCCCGAACCCGCAGCGGTCGAACGCCTCGAGTTGTCCGGCGACTACGACGTCGCGCCGCCCGATCTCGACGGGCGCTACACCATCAACACCGACGGTGAGGTTTCGGCATGAGCGTCTACGAACAGATCAAAGCAGACCTCGGCTACCTCAAGTTGGACGCCGCCGCCGGCGCGTTCGCGATGCTCGCCGAGCAAGCCAAGTTGGAAGACTGGTCCCACATCGAGTTCCTCGCACGCCTCGTCGCGGAGCAGGCAACAGCGGATCGCGACCGGCGCCTCGCGGCCCGATTGCGTTACGCCCGGTTTCCCTACCGACGAACGATCGACGACTTCGACTACGAGTTCCAGCCGTCGGTCGACCGCAAGTTGATGGAGGACTTGGCGACCTTGCGGTTCATCGACGAGAACCGCCCGATCCTGTTCTTGGGTCAGCCCGGCTGCGGGAAAACACACCTCGCGGTCGCGCTCGCGACGCTGGCGGTCGAGGCCGGCTACCGCGGCTACTTCACCACCGCCGACAACCTGTGTCGCACACTCGTCAGAGCCTCGATCGAGGGCAACCTCGTATCGAAGATGAAGACGTTCACCGCACCAACCGTCCTCGTGATCGACGACGTCGGGCTCCTGCCGATCGGCGGCACCGAAGCCTCCGCAGTGTTCTTCCAAGTCGTCAACACCCGCTACGAAAGAGGCCACCCGACGATCGTGACAACGAACCGAGGACTGCCCGACTGGGGAACCGTCTTCGGCGATGCCGTCGTCGCCGCAGCCGTCCTGGACCGGCTCATGCACAACGCAATCGTGTTCAACATCAAGGGCCAATCCTGGCGTCTACGCGAGCACAACGGCCTCGAAATCGCGACCACAATCCCCGGCGGCGGAGGCCCCCGCTAACCTCACCAATCGCCGGCTAGAACACCGACCCCGTGTCGGTTTTCGATGATCGCCGATGACGGGTTTCCCTGATCGCTCACAACCATCCCTTCCGGTCCAATCGCTTCCCACCCGTGATCACTGCTGCACCGGCCTCGACTGCGGTGTTGACCTGTTCTTCGAGGGCGACCAGCGCCGCCTCGCTCGACAGCGGTCCGAGAGTTGTGGCGTCGTCCATTGGGTCGCCCACCTCGAGCCCTGACATGGCGTCACTGAATTGGGTGAGAAAGCGGTCGGCGAGCGAGTTATCCACGATGAATCGTTTTCCGGCGACACAGCTCTGGCCGGTGTTGTTCATCTTGGCCGCCATCGCCCATTTCAGCGTCTTGTCGACGTCCGCATCATCCAGCACGATGAAGGGGTCGCTCCCACCGAGTTCCATCGTGGACTTCTTCAGGTTCTGACCGGCTCGGGCAGCGACGGACTTCCCCGCCCCGGAGCTTCCTGTCAGAGCCACTCCTTTGACGCGCTGATCATCAATCACCTCGTTCACTTGGTCATATGACAGGAACAGGTTGGTGTAGAGACCAGAGGGCGCGCCTGCCTTCCGCCACAGATCCTCGAAGGCGAGAGCGCATTGCGGGACGCTGCCCGAATGCTTCACCATCACCACGTTCCCGGCCATCAGGTTCGGCGCCACGAATCGAGCGAGTTGGTAGTACGGGAAGTTCCAGGGCTGCACCCCGAACAGAATGCCCAACGGGCCACTTTCCACGCGGGCGGTCCCGTCGTCGACCTCGAGCACTTCAGTCGCCAAGAAGCGTTCGGCGTTCTTTGCGTAGTAGGACAAGATGCTGGCGCTCAGCAGCACCTCACCCTGCGCCTGGGCGTAGAGCTTCCCATCTCCAAGGTTGCCAACCGGGCGAGCTCGTCGACCTGGGACTCCATCAGAGACGCCGCCTCTAAGACAATCTCAGAGCGCCCCGCGAAGGTGAAGCCTCGCCACGCTCGAAAGCACGAGTCCGCCTGCTGTATGGCGAGCTCAAGATCGGCGGTAGCGATCTCATCGAACTTCTGCACGGTCTCGCCATTTGCCGGATTCACGGTCTGGTAAGTCACGGTTCGGGCTACCCCAGAGGCGTTGCGTTCAGACATCCAGAGCCGCGAACTCGCCCCTTGCGATCGAATGCAGCTGTCCCGATGCCGTGTTTATCCAAGCGGGGCGGCCGTGTCGGCACGGGCGCCAGTCATGGTCTTCCTACAAGGCGTGGCGTGTGACGTCGCCGCCAAACTTCTGATCACCGCGGGCGACAACCCCCACCTGGGGGATGTTCATGCCCGGTCGCCGTCGGATCGTGGTGACATGAACATAGCGCTCCGTCCCACATCGCCTCGTCCAACCCAGTCTCGACCAACCCGTTCTCGACCAACCCAGGCTCGGCCAGAACTTCGGGCTGTCGACGACTCACCGTGGAAAGATGGAGCGGTGACGGCCGTCCTCGATCAAGGTGCGCTCGACCTCCCGACCGGCACCGTTGCGTTCCTGCTGTCGGACGTGGAGCAGTCGACCGCAGCGTGGGAGCGAGATGCAGACGCCATGGCAGCGGGCATGCGCCAACACGACGAGATCTTCGACGAGTGCATCACTGCCCACGGCGGGGTCCGTCCGACCGCCCAGGGCGAGGGCGACAGCGTGGTGGGAGCGTTCGCCAACGCCTCCAGCGCTGTGCTCGCCGCCCGAGACATCCAGCTCGCACTTGCGGCCCACGAGTGGCCGATGGACCACCCGATGCGGGTGCGAATGGCTGTGCACTCCGGAGAGGCGCGCTTCATCGGCGATCGTAACTATGCGGGGCAGGCCATCATCCGGACCGCCCGGTTGCGCGGGCTGGCCCACGGAGGCCAGGTGCTGGTGTCCGCCGTGGCCCGCGACCTCACCATCGATCAGATCGGGTCCGAGGTGGCCTGGCTCGACCTGGGCGAACATCGACTTCGTGATCTCGCCCGCCCCGAACGGGTCTGGCAGTTGGTGGCCGACGGTCTCGACACCGACTTCCCCACGCTGGCCTCGCTCGACTCACTCCCGCACAACCTGCCGTCTCAGTTGTCGTCGTTCATCGGACGGGTCGACGAGCAACAGACGGTGGCCCGATTGCTCGACAGTGAGCGGCTGGTATCGATCGTCGGCGCCGGTGGCGCTGGCAAGACCCGACTGGCCCAGCAGGTCGCGGCTGACGCCTTGTCCCGCCATCATGATGGCGCCTGGTGGGTGGAGCTGGCCGAGGTGCTCGACGAAACTGGCCTCGTTGAGGTGATTGCCACCGCACTCGGCGTCAACGTGGACAATGGCGACCTCGATCAGCTGTGCGCTCGGTTAGCCGATCGCGAGCTGCTCGTCGTGCTGGACAACTGCGAACACCTCCTGTCGGGAGTGGCCCCCGTGGTGGACCGCCTGCTGCGAAACTGTCCTCGCATCCACATCTTGACGACCAGTCGCGAAGCCCTCGACATCGGCGGCGAGCTGGCATGGCGAATCCCACCCCTCGGGCTGCCCACCGCAGTCGGCGAACCATCCCCGGTGGCGGTGTTGGCCCAGTACGACGCGGTGCGACTTTTTCTCGATCGAGCCCAACGCGTGCGCTCGAACTTCCACCTCGACGACTCCAATGCTGCAGACGTCGCCGACATTTGTGTGCGACTCGAAGGGATCCCCCTTGCCATCGAGCTTGCCGCAGCCCGGTGCCGATCGCTGTCGCCCGAACGTATCCGTCACGGACTCGCCGACTCCTTCGCTCTGCTCACCGGAGGAGGTCGCCTCGCGCTCCCACGTCAGCAGACGCTCGCCGCGTCGATCGCTTGGAGCCACGACCTGCTCAGCGAGCCCGAGCAGATCCTTTTGCGACGTCTGGCGGTGTTCAACGGCGGGTGTCGCCTCGATGACGTCGAGTCCATCGTTGGCGACGACCTCATCGACGACACCGCCGTGCTCGATCTGCTCGATCGACTCGTCGCGCAATCACTCGTGCAGCTCGACGACGAAGGGCACGTTGCCCGCTATCGGCTCCTCGAAACCGTCCGACAATACGCGGCGAAGCAACTGCTCGAAGCGGGCGAGGACGAACGCTTCCGTACTCATCACGCCGAGCACTACGCGTCGACCATCACCGGGCACGCGCCAACCTTCGAGATGGGATGGAGCGACGCCGCGTTCGCGTGGGCGGTCGACGAGCTCGACAACCTCGCGGTTGCGCTCGACACGCTGAACACGTCGGGACGACACGTCGAGGCGGCGGAGCTGGTGTGGTCGCTGCACATGGTGTGGGCCCTGGTCGCGCCAGCGACAGCACAGCGATGCGTCGACGATCTGTTGGAACGTGCCGGTGCGACGCTGGATCCAGCGCCGGTCGCCCGGCTGCACCAAGCGCGCGCCGATGCGTGCAACTTCATGGGCGACATGATGGGCGCCTTCGTCAGTGGGGCCGCTGCCATGGAGGCTGCAGAGCTCGCTGGCGACGACATGATCGCTGCACGTGGTCTCATGCACATGGCCTCAGCGACGCTGTTCATCGACCCGCCAGCGGGCATTGCGTTGGCGCAGGACGCAGCGCGACGGTCCGAGGGGTGCGGCGATAAGTACAACCAGATGATCTCGTTCAACGTCGAGATGTGCGGACACTTGTTGGTCGCCGTGGACTTCGAGGCCGGCGAAGCGGTGCTGGGCAGAACCCTCGAGCTGGTCGAGGAGGTCGACAACCCGATCTGGACGGCCTGGGTCGAGGCGGCCCAGGCCGTGACCGCCGCGTTCCAGGGCTACAGCGCGCAGGCCGAGGCACTCGGGGTGCGAGCCGAGGAACGACTGCACCGGATCGCGCGTCTGAGCAGCACACCCATCGACACCCTGCTGGCGTCCTCGACTATGGGGTGTCTCGCCGGGTTCGCCCGCAGCTACGGGGCGTACTCATCGGCGGGCGAATCGTCGCTCCACCCGGGCTTGACAGCGCGCGCTGCGAGCGCCCGCCGTGACGGATTCGTCCAGGCGGCGATCCTGTTCGAGCTGGCCAACGGCGTGTATCTGGCCAGCGGCGACGCTGATGCCGAGCAACTGGTTGAGGCCCGCGCCGCGCTCGAGCGTTCGGCCGAGGTGGCTCGCACGGCCGGCGCCACCACGCTGCTGGCCAACACGGTGGTGTACCTCGCCGACTTCGCGCTGGCCGACGGTGACATGGACGGCGTGACCGCAATCCTGGCCGAGCTGCCGGCGCCGGTCGTCGTCGGGAGCCGCCTCACCCGAGCTCGGGTCCGGATCCGCGAGGCGCTCGTGGCCCTCGAACGCCGCGAGTTCTCTGCTGCCGATCGCCTGGCCCACGAGGCGTTGACCGCGCTCGACGGACAAGACCTGGCGTGGGAAACCTTCGACACGTTGGAGGTGTTGGCCCAGATCGCCGGTGGTGCCGGCGACCACGCCGAAGCGACCCGGCTGGGCGGAGCCGCCGCGCGCCTTCGCGACGAACGCGTACACCGACAACTCACCATCCACCAGCACCGGATCGATGCCACCTTGGCAACGGCGAGGATCCATCTCGGTGACGAAGCGTTCGAGGTGGCATGGTCGGAGGGACAGTCGCTCGACATGGCGGCCGCGGTCGCCTTCGCCCGCCGGAGCCGCGGCGAGCGTCGACGACCGCCGTTCGGATGGGACGGCCTCACTCCGACGGAGATGAGCGTCGTCGAAGCTGCGGCGGAAGGCCTGACCAACCCACAGATCGCCGAGCGCCTGTTGATGTCCCGCGAGACGGTCAAGAGCCACCTGTCGCACGTCTTCGCCAAGCTCGGCGTGTCGACCCGCAGCGAGCTGGCCCGACGCGTCGCCGAAAGACCGCCGCTGAGCTGAGGGTGCCGAGAATTCAGCGGGACCGGGTGGCGTTGGCTTTCGGAGCTGTCCACCCAGCTTCAGTGGCACGGCAGACACGCTCATCGCACTGGCGTAGATGTCGGCCAGGCTCGAGATCCGAAGTGAAGGAGTCTACGAATCGGTGTCCCCCACGTCGCCGTGGAGCGCCAAGAGTTCGCGTGCCAGCCGAGCGAGCTCGATCCGCACTTCGTTCGGTCCATCGATCTCGATCAACGACCCCCAGCCCGCGAGCCGCTCGGCGATCCATGCAGCGCTCGCACCCGCAATCGTTGCCTCGACCCGCTCGTCGGTGTCGACCACACCAACGTCGATGTTGGCGCCGAACTGCCCGCGCAACCCCTCGGCGATCGATCGGCTCGTGCGAATGTGAGCCGATACTGGACGCCGCATCACCTCAACTCGATCGACGATGCCGTCCCATGCCGCCATGAGATCGAAACCGGGCGGCTTCGGTGCGGCTTCGTCGAGCACCTTGACGGCTTGAACCCGATCAACCCGAAACGACCGCATCCCTTGATCGGTTCCCGCGATGAGGTACCACGTCCTGCCTTTGGCGACGAGACCGTAGGGATTGACCGTGCGTTCAGAGCTCGACCGGACTCGATCGCTATAGGAGAGATGAACCCGACGCGACTCGATCACCGCCTGCTGCAGGATCGCCAAGAGTGGCGGACTCGAAACTGCCGACTGACCCCACGCCCGCTGGTCGATCACCACCGAGTCCGCCGCCGCCTGGGCTTCAACGCGAAAGGACTCCGGGAGCGCCCGGACGAGTTTTCTTAGAGCTGCTCGGACCTCAGGAGTTGCGGAGACGGCGGTTCCGGCGACCGCAAAGAGCGCTTGTGCCTCGGCCGCCGTCAACCCGGACAGATCAGTGCGTCCTCCGCCGAGAAGTTCCCATCCTCCATTGCGGCCCGGCTGGGAGAAGACCGGAAATCCCGCCATTCCGAGGGCTTCGAGATCCCGGCGGGCCGTTTTGACCGAGATCTCGAGTTCGGCAGCGAGTTCAGGAGCAGTCACTCGACCGCGCGTCTGCAGCAACAGCAACGCTGCGACCATACGATCAGCCTTCATCGGTCAGGCACCACTTGTTCTGCGCTCATCCCACGAGTGTGCTCCTAAAACTGGACATTAGCTGACCATGTTCCTGTGGGATGCTGTCCTACATGTCCTCCCCCACCATTCGTGCTGTCGATCTAGACACGCCCATCATCCAGGCCACGGGCGTCACGCGATCGTTCGGCGATGTCCACGCGCTCGACGGCATCGATCTCGTCGCCAGGCGCGGCCAGGTCACCGCGCTGCTCGGCCCCAACGGGGCTGGCAAGACCACGTTCGTCAAGGCCGTTGCCACGCTCCTCGAGCCCGACGGCGGAGAGCTGCTGGTCGATGGAGTCGACGTGCGAAAAGATCCTCGCCGGGTCCGACGACTGATCGGCCTCGCCGGCCAGAGCGCGGCAGTGGAGCCAGCGCTGACCGGTCGCGAGAACCTCGAAATGGTCGCACGACTGTTCGGGCACCGCCCGACCGAGGCGCGGGCGGCTGCCAGTGCCGTGCTCGAGGAGATCGACCTCACCGCCGACGGGGACCGACCAGTCAAGGACTATTCCGGAGGCATGCGCCGCCGCCTCGACCTCGGTGCGAGCCTCGTCGGTGCCCCGAGGCTGCTGCTGCTCGATGAACCAACGACCGGGCTGGATCCGCGCACCAGGCTCGGGCTGTGGGCGTCGATCCGCGCGCTCGTCCAAGGCGGCACCGACGTCCTGCTGACCACCCAGTACCTCGAGGAAGCCGACCAGCTCGCTGACCATGTGGTGATCATCGATCACGGCAGAGTCATCGCCGATGGCACCCCGACCGAGCTCAAGGCGCAGGCTGGCCAAGATGTCATCGAGGTGCGCGTTCGAGACGAGCACAACCTCGAGGCGGTTGGCGCCCTGCTCGCACCGCTCGGTACCGAGCCGCCACGAGTGGACGTCCCGGCACGGCGAGCGACGGTCCCCGTGATGAACGGAACCGACCGCCTCGGTGAACTCATTCGACTCGTCGCCGAACACGACATCGCCCTTGATGACATCGGCGTACGCCGTCCCACCCTCGACGAAGTTTTCCTCGCACTTACCGGAGCACCCCAATGACCGACACCGACACCACCTCCACCGATACGTTGCCCATCTCGCTGACCGAGACCATGGCCTCGACGATGTCGATCGAACCGCCGGAGCATCCGCCGACCGCATGGGCGACCGCCACCACCTACGCCGGGCGAACGGTCCGCCAGTACATCCGGACACCGCAGCTGCTGGTGGTGAACGCCGCCACGTCGATCATGTTCCTCCTGATCTTCCGCTATGTGTTCGGCGGAGCGATCGCCACCGGTCCCATCCCGTATGCGAACTTCCTGATCCCAGCGCTCGCGGCCACGAGTGGCCTGTTCGCCTCGGGCATCATCGGGGTCGCAGAAGACGCCGAATCGGGGTTCTTCGATCGATTGCGCTCACTTCCGGTGCCACGAGGCGCCGTGATGGTCGGACGCTCCTTCGCTGACACCCTCGTCATCCTGTGGGGGACCTTCGTGACGATCGTGGTCGGGTTCGCTGTCGGATTCCGACCCGACGGTGGCGCCATTGGATCACTCGCCGCGTTGGGGTTGTGTGTGGTCTACGCCTTCGCCCTGAGCTGGCTCCAGATCTTCCTGGGTCTTGTGGCCGGCAGCGCCCAAGCAGCTCAGGGACTGTCCTTCGCGGTGTTCCCGCTCATCTTTGTCTCGAGCGCGTATGTCCCGGTCGAATCGATGCCGGGTTGGATGCAACCCGTTGCCAACAATCAGCCCGTCACCATGATGATCGGTGCGGTGCGATCGTTGGTGATCGGCGGTGACACAACGACACTCTTGGGGCACTCCACGTCATACTTCGTGATCCGAGCGCTGATCTGGTCGGCGATCATCTCGCTCATCTTCTCGGCACTCGCGATTCGGCGATTCAAGCGGAGGTAGCCAACCGTGCGGCGGTCAGCGAACCGTCGCACACCCATGCGCCCAGCAATACGTCGTACATGGACCTTGAATTCGGGGTAGTGATGTTTCATGACCGAGGAACGACCAACCCGCACCGAGACCGACTCACTTGGCCCCATTGAGGTCCCAGACGACGCGCTGTGGGCAGCCCAGACCCAGCGAGCGCTCGCCAACTTCGACGTGGCGGGTCGGCCATTCCCCATCGCCGTGGTCCATCGGGTCGCCACCATCAAGCAAGCAGCAGCCACCGTCAACGGTTCCCATCCTCTGATCGAGTCGGTCGATTCGATCATCGGCGCGGCGATTGCTGCGGCGTCTTCACTGGTCGCTTCGGGCCAGTTCGACGATCAGTTCCTCATCGATGCTTTTCAAACCGGCAGCGGCACGTCGACGAACATGAATGTCAACGAGGTCATCGCCACGCTGGCGACACGATCGTCGGGCCAGCCCATCCACCCCAACGATCACGTCAATGCCGGGCAATCATCGAACGATGTGATTCCGACGGCTATCCACCTCGCCGCCATGGACGCCGCCGATCGTCTCACCCAGACCCTTGAACTCTTGGCCACGTCGTTGGAGTCGCAAGCTGAACTTCACGCTGACACGGTGAAGGCAGGTCGCACCCACCTGATGGATGCCGCTCCGGTCACCGTGGGGTTGGAGTTCGCCGGGTGGGCAGCACAGGTTCGCTACCACGTGACGATGATCGACGCCGCGTCTGCTGGGCTCGGCACGGTCGCGTTGGGCGGTACCGCAGTCGGGACGGGACTGAATCGACCCGCTGGTTGGGCATCACTCGTCATGGACGAGCTCGGTCGACTGACCGGTCGGGCACTTTCGGCAGGCGCAAGTCCGCTCGCGGAGCAGAGTGACCGCTCGCGCTTGGTCGCCATGTCGTCGAGCTGTCGTGGCGTCGCCACGACGTTGTGCAAGGTCGCCAACGACCTTCGTCTGTTGGGTTCCGGACCATTCACGGGCTTCGGTGAGCTGGTGCTCCCAGCGGTTCAGCCGGGCAGCTCGATCATGCCTGGCAAGGTCAATCCCGTGATCTGCGAGGCGGTCATTCAAGGCTGTCTCTCCGTGTTCGGCAAGGACGCCACCGTCGGGTTCGCCGCCGCCAGCGGCCAGCTCGAACTCACCGCAACCATGGGGGTGATGGCCCTCGATCTCCTCGACAGCCTCGACATGATGGCGCGGGCGGCGGCGGCGCTCGCCATCAAGTGTGTCGACGGGATCATCGTCGACGACGACCAGTGCCGACGCAATGCCGAACGCTCCCCCGCCATTCTCACAGCACTCGTTCCTGAGCTCGGCTACGACGTGGTCGCCAAGGCGGCATCGCGCCTCGCGGCCGACCCGACATTGCAGCCAGCGGAAGCACTGGCGGCCGTCGGCGTCGAGGCCCAGCAACTCACCGACCTCGCCCATCTCATCGACCCCGCAGCGTTGGCCCGCCCAGTCGACGCGTGACCTTCCGGCTGAGCGGTCGTGCTCAACGGCGCGGGCCATCGATCAGGGGCGATGGCAATGGGTCAGCCAGGCCTCGCGAGGATCTCTCCGTGGAGGACCGCGAACCAGGCGCCGGGGGTGTCCTTCCACAGATGCCACGCGCTCGCCATCGCGGCGAGATCCGCAACCGTGGCCAATCCAAGTGCCACCGCCTGTCGCCCGATGGCTGAGTCGGTGACGCGTTCGGCCCACATCCCACCCCACCATGCGCGGTCGTCGGGGGTCGCGAAGCACCACACCGATGCCGATGCCTGAACATCGGCGAGCCCGGCATCGAGCGCCCACGACGACAGCCGACGACCAGCGTCAGGCTCAGCGCGATTGGCTCGGGCGACCGCCTCGTACAACTCCAACCATGCGTCGAGGGCGGGGTGTTCGGGAAACCAGGTCATGGCGCGATAGTCCGCGTCCCTCACGGCGATGATCCCGCCCGGTCGACACACTCTGGCGAACTCGCGAAGCGCAGCGGCGGGATCGACGAGATGCTGCAACACCTGGTGGGCGTGGACGATGTCGAACTCGTCGTTGCCAACGGGTAACTCGTACAGGTCCCCCGCCACCCACTCGACGTTCGTGACACCGGCACCGATCGCGGCCGCGGATGCCAGATCGAGCACCTCGCTCGATGCGTCCAGCCCCACGACCCGCCCC
>Ga0105048_10014803_pt1 | contig 12132 bp, 6 predicted proteins | sample MAT05_FD_78382 | JGI IMG/M metagenome (GOLD analysis project Ga0105048, IMG submission 78382) | Freshwater microbial communities from Lake Fryxell liftoff mats and glacier meltwater in Antarctica - MAT-05 | ecosystem: Environmental > Aquatic > Freshwater > Ice > Liftoff microbial mat | place... | reverse complement strand
TTGGCGTCCGCGTTACCATCCGCCTCAGATTTGGTATCGCCCGACAAAGTGCTCGACAATACCGTCCTGACGGATTCGGTCCATCTTACCCAAGCGTATTCGATTGCGTTCCAGCTTCTTGGGATGGCCGAACAGAATGCGGCGGACCAGTTTCGGCGTTCGATCGAGCAGCAATCGGGTTCGGATGCGTTGCCTGCCCTTTGGGGGGACTCGTTACGGCAACTCAAAGATGCAGGTTGGACTTCGGAACAGATCGCGCGTGAATTACCGAACATGCAAGTCGAGCTCGTTCTGACCGCTCATCCCACCGAAGCAAAACGTGCAACCGTGCTTGCGCATCACCGACGCCTGTTCGAGCGATTTCAAATTCAATCGCAGTCGATTGCGACGAACGGTTCGGCTCATGTGACGACTCAGCAGCAAGAAGAAAATGACTACGCCGTTCGAGCGTTGCTCGCAATCCTTTGGCGCACAGGTGAAATCTATCTTGACAAGCCTGATATCCAATCCGAACGGCGAAACGTTCTCGATTACTTAACACACGTGTTCCCTTCCGTGTTGCGTCCGCTGGACCAAAGATTGCGACGGGCGTGGGCGGACGTTGGACTCGATGCAAAAGTTTTCGATGACCCACTTGTATTTCCTCGCCTCACGTTTGGTACATGGGTCGGTGGTGATCGCGATGGCCATCCCTTGGTAACTGCGGAAGTGACCAGGACTAGTTTGCTAGAAATGCGTCGTAGTGCGATCGGTTTGCTACAGCGTCAATTGCTTCAGTTAGCGAGATTGTTAAGTCTGTCCGCCTATTGGCAACGCCCCAAGCCCGAGTTTTTACAGTCCCTTGCAGCGATTGCTGAGAAGCTTGGCCCGGCTGGTCGCAAGGCGATTGATCGCAATCCAAACGAACCGTGGCGACAGTTGATCAATACGATGATTGCAAGGTTGCCAAGCGGCGATATTTCGCCCGATCGAATTGTAGTTGCGCCCCCGCCCATGTATCAGCGATCTTCCGAACTCCTGGATGACTTGCGGCTTTTGTACGACTCCTTAATCGCGGCTGGGATGCGCCGGCCTGCCGACTATGCGCTTCAACCGCTCATGCGCGTGGTTCAAACTTTTGGTTTTCATCTTGCCGTGCTGGACATTCGTCAGAACAGTTCGTTTCATGACAAAGCGGTCGATCAACTTTTGGCGGCTGCCGGATTCAGCGATAGCTCCTTTTCCCAATGGGATGAAGAGAAACGCTTGGAGCTGATTGAGCGAGAATTGGGTTCACGGCGACCGTTTGCTCGTCCTGATGTTTCTTTAGGGACCGAAGCAGATGCAGTACTATCCGCTTTGCGAGTCGTCAAGGAACATCGCGATGCTTTTGGAGATGATGGTCTTGGATCGTTGATCGTGAGCATGACGCGGAAGACTTCCGATCTTTTAGTGGTCTACCTTCTGGCTCGCGAGGTTGGTTTGATGGAAGAAACCGAAAATGGGTTACAGTGCCCATTGGCTGTCGTTCCACTTTTCGAAACCGTGGATGACCTACAGGGAAGCCCCACAATCTTCGATGCGTTTCTTTCGCATCCTGTGACCTATCGTACATTGCGCTCGATTCAGAAACGACGCGGTGCACCAGACGCGGTAGGCCAAATCATGATTGGTTATAGTGATAGCAACAAGGACGGTGGAATTTTGGCCAGCTTGGTCAATCTTCGTCAGGCTCAGAAAGCCCTCGCGGCGATCGGGCGTAAGCATCAGGTTCGAGTCCGATTCTTCCACGGTCGAGGTGGCACGATCAGCCGAGGAGCAGGTCCGACCCATCGCTTCATTCGAGCCTTACAAAACCAAACGTTGCAAGGTGATTTGCGAGTGACCGAGCAAGGTGAAACCATTCCGCAAAAATACGCTCATCAATCAACGGCGATTTATAACTTGGAGTTGTTTCTTGCAGGGGTTACTCGAAAAACACTTCAGGACAAGACCAGTGATTTGAGTGATCATCCCTTGGATGCCACACTGGACCAATTGGCTGCGTGGGCACGAGAATCCTATACGTGTTTGCTGAACCGTGACGGGTTCGTTCAATTCTTTCGCGAGGCAACTCCGATTGATGCGATCGAACAGAGCCGGATTGGCTCGCGTCCGTCGCGAAGGACGGGAAAACAATCCCTTGCCGACTTACGAGCCATCCCGTGGGTCTTCAGTTGGGGACAAGCTCGTTTCTTTCTATCGGGCTGGTATGGAGTTGGTTCTGCGTTAGAGCGGCTTCAAAATTCCGATCCGGGCGCGTTCCAATCACTAAAGAACGAACTGACTCGCTGGGCACCTCTACATTATCTGATCAGCAACGTAGCAACTTCTTTGGCGGCGACCGATCTAGTTGTCATGCGTGAGTATGCAAGCATGGTGGATAGCGAAGAACTACGCAAGTCGTGCATGGACCCTATCGAGGCTGAGCTAGCTAGAACGACTAGGATGGTCGAGACTATCTATGGTGGCTCGCTTTCCGAACGCCGCCCGAACATCCAACGCATGATCCAGCTCCGTTCGACTGGTTTGCGAGTATTGCATCGTCAGCAAATTGCATTGTTGAAGATGTGGCGGAGCTATCACAAAATGAACCAGCCACAATCCGCTGAGTCGCTCGTGCCTCAGCTATTGTTAACCGTCAATGCCATAGCAAGTGGGCTTGGAACTACAGGCTAGTTGGAATCAAACCAAGATAGATCCATCGCCGCCCGCACCCAGTTCCCATTGGCGGCGAATTTCGCGAAGTCCATAGGCGCACATTTCGAATTGTTCGCTCAAGCGATGAAGCAGATCGCAGGGGACTGCGTCATTTTCATCAGCCTCGATCTCGCTTGCAATTTCGTAAGCGATTTTGCCCTGATGGCAGTAGCTGACGAAACGATCTGTCCGATCAGGGCCTTGCAGTTCCCTTAATGATTCGGGATAAAGTCCCGTCCAAAAGAGAGTGAAGTCGCCAATGTGACGATGTACTTCGCGTTTTGCGAGGCCGATCCGTTGTTGGGCTTCCGTCATCATGGTAACCACTTCGGTTGCCCGCTGACCATTCAATTGACGAATGCGGTGCAAGGCGTCGGTCTTAGTGAACCGAACGAGTAATTTGCTTACGTAATTGACCAGCTCAGTGTCAGCGACGCCCAGCTGGGAATGGAATGCGTACTCGGAGAGACCTGCGAAAAATCTCTCCAATGTGTGATTGAGAGAATCACCCGATGCTTGATTTTCAAATTGCATGTGGATTACCTCCGATTGACGACCAGGAACTGTCCTGCCCCTATTCCAAAATATTTACCGGGACTGCTGCAAGTCAAGATAGTTATGAACGATTTTCTGAACATCGTCGAGAAAGTTTGAAACTTTAGGAAAAATCGTGTTGTCGGCGAAGTCATTACGTTCGTTTCCGTTGTGAGCCAAAAAATCAAATTCTTCCCGAACGAGTCCAAAGTGGGCGGCTCCAGAGAATTCCACAATGTACAGTCGAGCGGTCCGCGCGTTCATTGCGTTTTCGTTCCACCCAAGAATGCTCGTTAATTTATGAGTGCCCTGATCACCCACCCGACTGTACGAAGCCTTCTCCGGGGGGTATTGGTGTGGGCTCCATTGTGGATTGGCACAACCCTCGGTTTTGGAGGGCTCGGTGTCGGTTATGTTCTTTTTCTAAAAAACGACACGTACTTGGCTTCCCAAGCGATTCTTGTCCGGGATGAAGCCACGGGGGCCGTCATGCGGCTCGGGCGTTTTCAAAGCCAAACCGAGATGAAGGCGGCACAAGAAACCATCCTCGAGATGGCCAAGAGCCAACAGGTGGTTCAATCTGCATTAGTCGCAGTTGGAAAGCCTGCTGGCTTATCCAGTTGGCTGAACTGGGGCGAGTATCCGTCCAAGGAACTGGTTGAAGATGTCGCAAAATCAAGCATATCGGTCCATGCACCCAAAGGGACAGAGTTCGGGGTAACTGAGGTTATCTACTTGGATGTCAAAGCAAACGCCCAGGCGGAAGCGATCGCACTCAGCAAAGCACTGTGCAATTCGCTGGAAGACAGACTTCAGCAAGTTAGGAAGGCGCGTGCCGACGGTGTTATCTCAGAGCTAACGCATGCGCGTGATTCGGCGAAACGAGATCTCGCATCCGCCACCGATCGGCTTCTCGCAATCGAGCGAAACGCAGGCTCCGACTTAACCGACTTACGAGGGCTTACGGATACGATCGCCGGTGCTTCAACATCCAGAGCGGAGTTTGACCAGATCAAGTCCGAAATTCGGCAAGCGGAAGTCAGCCGGTATGCGTTGGTCGCCGATAGGGAATTACTGATCAAGGCTACCGAAGACCCAACCTCCTTTATCGTCGCACCTGGCGCAGTTCTTAATTCTCAGCCGGGCCTAAAGAGGCTGCGAGAGGGCTTGGTTGACGCGCAATTGAGTGGTTCCCAGTTAGCGGGCAGATTTACCGAAAACCACCCGCTAGTAAACGCATCTCAAACGGCTCAATCTGCGATAGTAAGGCGTTTTGTACAGGAACTGAAGGCCTCCGTTGCAAGCGTCGAATCAGATATCTCGCTGGTCGACCGTAAAATTGCGGAACTGGAATCCCGTCGCATGTCGGCAGAGAATCGACTGAGTCGATTAGCGGACGGTCGCGCGACCTATGCGAATGTTCTTTCGGAAGTGCGATCCAAGTTGTTGATGGTCGAAGGGGCGGAGCGCTCGCTCGCTGAAGCCAACGCAGCGCGGGATTCGTCGACATCAACAAGCTTGTTGACCCGGCTTGATGCACCCATGGTCAGTGATAGACCGATCGGACCCGGCAGAACCACTATTGCTGGCATGTGCGGCGTCGCGGGACTCGTTTTTGGATTGGGAATCGTTTTCGTGATTACACCTCTTGATTTGGGTCCTTCGTTTGGACGTCGAGCCGCAGACCGGGCGCGTGGCCGTCGTGGGATCGATACCAGTTTGGATGATGACCCAACTGCTGAAGAAACAAGTCGTTACGCTGAATCTGACCGGCACTCCAAGATGAACTTGCATCGTTCGGCCGACAGTAAGGTTCCACATCAAGGGATCTCGTCTGAATCGGGTGATGGCAAGGACAAGCCAACGCGGAATGAGGACTCGTCCTCAACCGGCCCGGTAGAGAGTCTTGCGAGTGTCGTCGCTGCTTTTTCGTCGGAAATGGGAATGCAAGATTCCAATCATTCTGCTACAAAACCTCGACAAGCCAACTCGGTGATTGATAAACAGAATAGGGCCTCGGAATTGGCAGCGTCATCTTTGACCCCAGAAGTCGACAAAGCGTATCAGGAACTGGCAAAGCTTCAGTCACTCAAGCCCAGTAATCGAGCGGAAGAACTTTCGATGCAAATGAAGTTGCAAGAACTGAAGAGATTTTTATCCGAAGAAGGAACGGGGAAGAACCAAGTCTCTAATGCGATCCCGTTGAACCCAGAAGACCCTCCGCGACAAAAACCAAGATCAACCCAGACGAAGTAGTCTTCGTGGGTCTCCCCACCAAGTGAACGCCTCTGTATAGATTTTGGGTACGCCCTTAGTTGTGCGACGCTCCGCGTCGCAGAAATCACGACGGCGGAGCGTCGTGCAACTAAGTTTGCCAACCCAACTTTTTTAGGCTGGACAGAATACTAGCTGGGGAAAAGGGTTTTAAGCCAAATCGCTACAAATTGCCTACTTTCAACAATCTTCTCAAACGTGTGAACCCATTCCTTTTTAAGTGTCCTGGGTAAAGTCTGGTTTTCGGATTAGAATTTGGAGGCTGCTCACGAAATTGATTGTTATCTCCAAACGAACTTTCCCCCAATGGCAACCAACAACCCATCCCAGCCCAATGGTACCCAAACTAATGGTTCACCATCGTTAAGTAAGGTCGCCATTTGGCTTGTCTGCATCATGGCATCCATAGGCTTTGCGTTTGATATCTACGAATTGTTGATGCTGCCATTGATCATCAAGTCTGCGATCTTCAGTTTATCGGACGGTAAGTTTGTGCCGGGTTCGGATGAGTATCGCGAATGGGCTAGAACACTTTTTTTCATTCCAGCATTAGTCGGTGGCGTGTTTGGGCTTCTGGGCGGATATCTCACGGACTATTTCGGCCGACGGCGGGTCCTGACATTTAGTATCTTGCTATATGCGGTTTCCGCTTTTGCAGCTGGCTTTTCAACCAACCTGTACCAACTTTTATTTTTCCGTTGCTTGGTGTTCATTGGGGTATGTGTCGAGTTCGTGGCTGCGGTGGCTTGGCTTGCAGAACTTTTTCCCGAAAGTAAACAACGAGAACGGGTTCTCGGTTTCACTCAAGCGTTCTCGTCCTTCGGTGGAATCATGGTTGCGGTTGCCAATTACTTGAGCGCAGAGTTCGCTAATGACCTGCCTGCAATTCATGGACTTCATGAAGCATGGCGTTATACACTCATTTCGGGAGTCATCCCGGCGTTGCCATTGATCCTGATTCGACCGTTCTTACCCGAATCACCCGTGTGGCAAAAGAAACGAGATGCAGGAACCCTCAAGCGTCCGAGTATCTTGGAGCTTTTTGGCCCTGGTCTCGCCAAAACTACGATCGTAACGACGCTGATGTTTGCAGCCTCATATGGGATCGCGTTCGGAGCCATTCAGCAGTTGAGTCAAATTTTGACGACGCCCAAAGAAGGGCATCAACAAATCCTAGCGAATGGGATTCAAGCGGTCGGAAAGGCGAAGAAAGAGGCGGCTGATTCGGGCAAGCCCGAATTGACCGAAGCTCAAGTGAGATCGATTGGGGGCTCAGCAAACGACCAAGCTGCTGCCGAAGTTGTGAGCTACCAAGAAGTAGGTGGACTTATTGGACGCATCCTGTTTGCGATTGTAGCGCTTTTCGCGGTATCGCGACGTAACTTGTTCCGGCTGTTCAATTGGCCGTCCTTAATCTTCGTACCCCTTCTCTTTTGGTGGATTTCTAACAATCTTAAAACCGACTCGTTGACGATGGTGCAATGGGGGATCTTCCTTGCAGGGCTATTAACTGTGGCCCAATTTAGTTTTTGGGGAAACTACATCCCCCTAGTCTTTCCTTTGCATTTGCGTGGTACTGGCGAGAGTTTTGCCGCCAATATTGGTGGTCGAGTTATCGGAACCTTCGCTGCATGGCTGACACTTACATTCTCGGACGCCAAGCCACCCAACCCAGCGAATATCGCATTAGTGGGTGCCTATGTGGCTGGTGGCTATGCTTTGATGGGGGCCGTGCTCAGCTTCTTTTTGACCGAGCCAAAACCCGATATGGATAGTGAATGAGTCTGCTCACGCCATTGGTCCAACAGTTGTTTCAATCGATCGAGCGCGCTCGTTCGATCGAACAACTTTTAAAAGAACCCCTCGAATCCGCGATTGGCTCGTGGAACGTCACCGGCGTGATTTTGATGGTGGCCTCCAAAGGTGTATGGAAGCGAACCCTGCAGTTAGGAACCGTTTCCGCTGAACCGCCAGATTGGAACCTTGCCAGCGAGTGCTTGGATTCTCGCTCTGTGGGCCGTTCATCACTATGGATTTATCTTCCCATTGCATCGGTGACAAACAAGGATTTGGTTCTTTGTGTTCAGCCCGTTCTTAGTGATTCGAATGCGGACAAAATTGCCGAACAACTAAACATCTTTGCGCTTGCAATCGATTTATGGCAACGCCAGCAGCAAAAATCTCGCGATGTGATTCGACTCAACCAAATTTTGAATGTTGCAGCCGATTGGCATTCGCACCAAGATCTCGACCGTTTGTTGCAAGATATCGCACAAGCAGCGACGCGATTGTTGCGCAGTGATCGCGCCAGCATCTTCCTTTGGGACAAATCGGCTCGCGAACTCATCGGGCATCCAGCTCTAGGGATGGAAGGCAAGCCGCTTCGAATCGCTGACGACAAGGGACTTGCCGGAGCAGTGCTCAAAAGCCTTCAGCCAAGACGATGGGACCGTTCTGACCCACACGACGAAGTGGACCGTCGCGTGGATTCGAGTAGTGGTTACCGCACGGACTCTCTCTTGGCGGTGCCACTGATGGATTCCAAAAGCAAGCCGATGGGAGTCTTCGAAGTCATTAACCACGCCGATGGCCGATTCGACACTCAAGATGAACAGGACCTGATTGAACTTGCAAGACATGCATCGGCTGCTCTCGCCAATACGCAACAAATGCAGCGGCTAATTCAAGTACGGGATCGACTCACCCACGATGCGCAACAACAAGTTCTGCTCATCGGGAATTCACCTGAGATCCAGACTCTGAAGGGGACGATCACGCGGGTCGGGGACACGGATTTAGCGGTCTTGCTACTGGGCGAAAACGGAACAGGGAAAGAAGTTGTCTCACGGCAGATCCACTATCAAAGCAAACGACGGTTTGAACCCTTCATCGCAGTGAACTGTGCTGCCATCACCGAGACCTTGTTGGAAAGCGAATTGTTTGGACATGAAAAAGGCGCCTTCACCGACGCGCATGAAACACGAAACGGGAAGTTTGAACTCGCATCGGGCGGAACCTTATTCCTAGACGAAATAGGAGACATGAGTCTTGCCGGCCAAGCGAAATTGCTCCGAGTTCTAGAAGAAAAGGTTGTTGTTCGGGTAGGTGGCTCAACGCCGATTCCTGTCAACGTGCGCGTGATTGCCGCAACCAACCAGAACTTAGTTGAATTGGTTCAGAAGAAACGTTTTCGCGAAGATCTTTATTTTCGATTGACCGTCGTTACCATGATCTTGCCTCCACTTAGAAATCGAGGTGAGGATGTTCTGGAACTCGCAGACTTCTTCTTGACTATGTTTTGCACCAAGATTGGACGGACGAAACCGACTTGGACGGCTACCGCAAAACGTCGGCTTGCGACTCATGATTGGCCCGGTAACGTTCGTGAGTTGCGTAACATTGTAGAACGCGTTGCTTACTTAACGGCCGGTGACACCATCGACGACACCCAATTGGATTTTGTTCGGTCCCCACGCGCGGCGGCCGAGAGCGCAACCGCAATCGACCTAGAGAAGACTTTAGGCGATGCAACGTCTGATTTTCAAATTCGATTCATCGAAGAACAAATCAAGGCATGTAGCCGCAACGTAACTCAAGCCGCTGAAAAAATGGGGCTGCAACGTTCCAATCTTTATCGCAAAATGAAACAGCTGGGGATGAACCAGCTGGACTAGATGCATTCTCACAGGAGCCTCATCCATGAAATCACTTGTTCGTATCGCCTTCGCAATCGCCTTCGCAATCGCCTTTGCAATCGCAATCGTAGCTTCTTTCCTTGATCAATTTGGTTTTGCCGACGAGGGGATGTTCCCTATCAGTGAGCTCAAGCGGTTGAACCTTCAAGACAAGGGGCTGCAGCTAAGTCCTGATGATCTTTTCAATTCCGATCAAGTCAGCTTGGTGGATGGGATCTGTAAAGTGAATGGCTGCACGGGCTCTTTCGTTTCCAGTGATGGCTTGATCATTACCAACCATCACTGTGCATTCGATGCCATTCAAAAGGCGAGTACGTCGACCAACGATCTTTTGGCCAACGGTTTTATAGCTAAGACTAGAAAGGACGAGGTTCGGGCCGTCGGCTTTACGGTTCGTATTACCGAAAGTTACGCCGATGTCTCATCCGAAGTGCTATCAGTCGTCTCCGAAGGAATGACTTTTTTGGAACGGACAAAAGCCATCGAAAAGCGACGCAAGGAACTGGAACAGGCTGCCGAGTCCGAAAACAAAGGGCTTCGTGCAGAAGTTGCGGAGATGTTCACAGGAAAAACCTACGTTTTATTTCTGTATACCTATCTCAAGGATGTACGGCTGGTGTTTGCACCGCCGATTTCCATTGGGGCGTTTGGTGGAGAAACCGATAATTGGGAATGGCCAAGACATACAGGAGACTTCTCCTTCATGCGAGCCTACACAGCACCGGATGGAAGTGCATCTGACTTCTCGCCCGAGAACATTCCTTTTCATCCCAAGCGACCGATTCAGGTTTCGAAGGCCGGGGCGAACGAAGAGGACTTTGTTTTTATCTTGGGTTACCCCGGCAGGACTGTACGTCAGAAAACAGCTAGTTTTTTTCGCTTTGAACAGAACGTAAGGTTGCCTGCGATTGCGGAACTGTACGCATGGCAAATCAGCGAAATGGAGAAGGCTGGCGCTAGCGATCGCGAGGTTGCGATTAAACATGCTTCGCGTAGCAAATCACTTGCGAACGTGGAAAAGCGATCTCGAGGTCAACTGCTCGGCCTGAAACGAACTGAAATGGCAGCGGCACGCGAGGCGGACGAAGCCATGCTGCAAACTTTCATTGTCGCAGATGACAAGCGGCAAGCAACGTACGGAGCATTGCTGAAAGAGATCGAGACCGTATATGCTGAGATGACGGAGAAAGCTCCTATTGAGATTCATCTCAAGGAGTTGAAAAACGCTTGTCGAGCCTTGTCGTTCGCATTCACATTGGTCGATGCGGCGTCGGAGCGCGAGAAGGAGGACTTGGAACGCGAGGCTCCGTACATGAAACGTAACTACGATCTGACGGTTCAGCAATTGAAGTTGGATGTATCGGATTGGGACAAGAAAACGGATACCAAGATGCTCCAAGGCATGCTGGAGCGTCTACAAAAAATCCCGTCTGCAAAAGACACTCCTGGCCTTGTTTTTCTTTTCAAGGACTCTCCTTCATTGGAGCAAACTGCAGTCCGGTTCCTGGATTCGACCAAACTGGGGCAATCCGAGTTCATCAACGAATGCTTGACAAAGACGCCAGAGGAATTGACTAAGGTCCAGGATCCTTTACTCCAGCTGATGATTCAGCTGTATCCAACGTACAAGCAACTGCGGGATGTAGATAAAGAACGCGACGGACGTTTGGGGCAGCTTTACGGATCGCTTGTTGAAGTGAAACAAGCGTTTCAGCCAAGCGACTTTATCCCTGATGCGAATGCAACGTTGAGGATCACGTACGGTCGAGTTCGAGGCTACTCGCCGGCTGATGCAGTTTATCTCATGCCGATTTCAACTTTAGCAGGAGTCATGGAGAAGACAACAGGCAGTGAACCGTACATTTCGCCGCAAGCCTTGATCGAGAAATACAAAGCCAAAGACTTTGGCCCATTTGTTCATGAAAGACTTGGTCAGGTTCCCGTCGCGATCCTGTACAACACGGATACGACGGGTGGCAACTCGGGAAGCCCCGTTTTCAATTCGCAAGGAGAATTAGTCGCCGTCAATTTTGATCGCACTTTTGAAGCCACGATCAACGACTTTGCATGGAACGCCGACTACAGCCGCTCGATTGGCGTCGATATTCGTTATGTCCTGTGGGTGACTGGTTGGGTTTACGAAGCCAAACATTTATTGGATGAAATGGGTGTCAAGGACTAGGGATATTTCGGGGGCAGCCCCTTAGTTGGACGACGCTCCGCGTCGTAGAAATCACGGCCTCTGATTGTATAGCGACAACTAGTTTTCCTTAGCGTGTTGCCTCAGCACCAGATGTTACCGAAATCCGGATGTAGAAAGAATACTGCCATTGGGCTGCTGAGCGTAGCGAAGCAGCCCAATCGCAGCATCGTCGCCCTCTAATGGTGGAGAAAGAAGAAACGACTATGTGGTACCAACAACTAACTGTTTTGCCATGATGCATCGCCATTGACCTATTCGTCGTTGCAGTATTTGAAGTGTCTTGTCGTCGGCGTACTTTTCCGGTTTCGCCGCTTGAAGTCGTTCAAGCAACGAGGAGGCAGCGACATCCGGTTCTTTCTGTAGCCATTCAAGAATGGTCGTCCAATCGCCTTCGAATGGATCGAGCCGTGTGCGATATTCGCGCACTCTCGTCGGATTCTTCTGATGCGTTGGTCTTGATTCCCCCTGCTCCCAAAGTCGCGGCAACTTTGAGAGAAAATCATCGAGACTGTTTTTTTGCTCGGTGGACACTTCATCGTTGCTTGAAAAAGCAACCAACGCCGCTTGCGTGTTTCGAATCTCGTGGAGTAGTTGAAGGGGATCTTTGTCTTGGAGTTCCTTCAACAAGAACTCTTTCGTTTCAGACGAAACTCGTGGATCATTGATCAGTCGCGAGCACGGAGTTTGCGGCGCGTGAAATTTCTTCTT
>Ga0105048_10014798_pt1 | contig 12134 bp, 7 predicted proteins | sample MAT05_FD_78382 | JGI IMG/M metagenome (GOLD analysis project Ga0105048, IMG submission 78382) | Freshwater microbial communities from Lake Fryxell liftoff mats and glacier meltwater in Antarctica - MAT-05 | ecosystem: Environmental > Aquatic > Freshwater > Ice > Liftoff microbial mat | place... | reverse complement strand
TGTTTGATGGCGAGGAGCGTTTGGTTGTAACGCTCGATGTCGGCGGCGGGGAGGAGTGCGGTGGGCATAACGCGAGGATGACACGCCGCACGGCGGATTCAAGGGCGCGCGGGCGCATCGACGTGATATTGCGCGCAAGGGGCGTCGATGGGATGCAGAAAAGTGGCGGAGTGGGGGGCGAAACGCAAGAGGCAGGTGGTGTGGACTGCGCCACTTCCTGCTTCCGCGTCACCTGAGCGGGACGAACTCTTCGACGTGGAGGCCGAAGGCTTCGAGGGCGGGGAAGCCGCGGGGGTGGTTGGTGAGGAGTCGGATGCGTGAGAGGCCGAGTTGTCGGAGGATTTGGACGCCGATGCCGTAGTCGCGCATGTGTGCGGGGAGGGCGGCGCTGTGTCCATCGGGGCGTGTGAGGTCGGGCGTGTCGGTGCCGGTGTTGGCGGGGCCTTCGCGGCGGATGGTGTTGAGGCGTTGATCGAGGGAGTCGGCGGAGCCGCCTTCGGGGCGGAGATAGACGAGGGCGCCGCGGCCGGCGGTTTGGAGTGCGCGGAGGCTGGCGCGGATGGACTCGCCGGTGGGGCCGCTGGGCGATGAATCGAGATCGAGGAAGAGGTCGCCCAAGAGGTTCTGGCGATGCACGCGGACGAGGGTGGGTTGATCGGTGGGGAGCGTGCGGCCCAAGGCGTCGACGTGGCCGACGTCGCCGACGGTCAGCGCGATGTGTGGCAGCGGGTCGACGAGGCTGTCGAAGGCGTGGAGGGTGAAGGTGCCTTCGGGGGTGCGGATGGGGGTGCCGGCGGCGGGGTCGAGGCGACGGACGAGCGATTCGCGGGCGAGGCGGTGCTGGATGATCTGGTTGACCGAGCACATTTTGAGCTGGTGTTTGGCGCAGAGGAGTTCGAGGTCGGGGACGCGGGCCATTTCGCCGTCGTCGCGCATGACTTCGATGATGATGGCGGCGGGGGTGAGGCCGGCGAGAGCGCAGAGGTCGATGGAGCCTTCGGTCTGGCCGGTGCGGACGAGGACGCCGCCGGAGCGGGCGCGGAGGGGGTTGATGTGGCCCGGGCGGACGAAGTCGTCGGGTGTGGAGGCGGGGTCGATGGCGAGCTGGATGGTGCGGGCGCGTTCGCGTGCGGAGACGCCGGTGGTGAAGCCGTGCTTGGGGTGGCCGTCGATGGAGACGGTGAAGGCGGTGCCGCGGACGGAGGTGTTGACAGAGGCTTGGGGGTGGAGCTCGAGGCGGTGGCAATCGGCCTCGTTGAGCGAGAGGCAGAGGTAGCCCTTGGCCTCTTTGAGCATGAAGGTGATGGATTCGGGGGTGACGAACTGGGCGGGGATGACCAGGTCGCCCTCGTTCTCGCGGTGCTCGTCGTCGGTGAGGACGATCATGCGGCCGGCGCGGAGCTCGGCGAGGATTTCATCGATGGGGGCGAAGGGCATGGGCGGAGGGTAGGGGAAGGGTCGGCGGTGGTGGAGCGGCGGCGCGGCCTCGGTCGGCGGCGATGGTCGCCCAAACGGGGGCGTGACGGTGGTGCCGGGGCCCAAGATTTTGGTAGGGCGTGATGCTCGATTTGAAGCCTCTAGAAGACGACGTAAGTCTTTGTTGAGCAGGCAATTAAAACGATCTATGCAAGACTTGGCGGAAGGAACTATGCGGGTTTAGTGGCCAACGCTCGTGGCCGTGTTAGCATTGACGCTGTCCTCGGGGAGAGGACCAGTCCTGGTCGCGCTGCAATGCGGCCGAGTGATCGTGAATGAGGGAGTGTTTGTCATGAGCAAGATTTTGAGCGCGTGCGCGTTGGTGGCGATGGCCGCGGGTTCGGCGTTGGCCGGGCCGGATTTTTTGACGTTTGAAGAATTCCCGGTCGGGCCGGACACGTTCGCGGCGGCGGGTCCGGCGCAGGTGTATAGCCTGCCGGGCGTGGCGAGCGTGAACGGCGGGGTGATCTTGGGGATCCCGACGGCTTTGCCGGCGCAGGCGTTTTCGACGCTGCCGAACTTGCTGGGGACGGCGTCGTTCGGGGACGTGACGTTGCAGTCGACAATCTCGATCAATATCGAAGCGGCGTACCAGGGTACGAGCCTGCAGGGCCTGATCTTCAACGGCAACGTCATCGAGGTGAGCTATGAAGTCCGAGCGTTCGACTCGGCGAACAACCTGCTCGACTTTGATGTTCTGATGTTGCCGGTCAACTCCAGCCCGGTGGCCGTGGGCGTATTCGGGGTTGACAACTCGGCGTTCCCGGGCACATTCATCAGCCTGGTGACGATCACGCCGTTGAACTTCGGTGGCGTAGGCAATCAAGGCTGGGACTTCTTCCTCGATACGCTGACGTTCAACGGCACGATTCCTACGCCCGGCGCGACGGCGCTCCTGGGTGTTGCGGGGCTGATGGCTTCGCGCCGGCGTCGCTAATCGCTGGTGGAGAGTAGAGATTGAAGACCGCGGGGCTCGGAGCCCCGCGGCTTTGTGTTTTGGAGAGGTAGGGGGCAAGGGGCAAGGGGCAGGAGGCAGGAGGCTAGAGGCAAGAGGCAAGAGGCGGAGCCCTTCCTGACGGTCGGGCGACTTGTTGTGGGGCCCGGCTGCGGCGTTAGTTTGTCACTTCATCACTTGGCCACTTCGTCACTTTGCCACGTCTGCTTTACAGTCTTCCCATGATGGGGAGGTCGCCCACGAGGGGTTTGGCGTAGTCGATGAAGGCGCGGGTGACGTCGTGGTGGCCGTGGATGAACTCGGGGGGCATGACCTTGGTTTTGGCAGCGACTTCGGAGAGTTGGATGAGACGTTTTTCGATGCGGTAGGGGTGGTTGGAGAGGCGGATGATGGCGACGGAGCCTTCGAGTTCGCCGCGGGCGGCGCACTGGGCGGCGAAGACCCCGGCGCCACGGGCTTCGGCGGCGTCGACGGGCGAGGGTTCGGGCCAGCAACGTTGCATGTAGCCGAGGGTGTCGGCGCGGACGCGGGGTGGCTTGCCCGAGGGGCTTTTCATGCGGTCTTTGATGATGTTGGCGAGCTGGTCGCCCAGGGCGCCCGAGCCGGAGAGCTGGACGTTGCCGTGGGCGTCTGTCTGGGCGTTCTGGATGAGCTTGGCGCCGATCTCGATCCCGTCTTTGTCGCGGATGCCTTCGGAGACGGCGATCTGGCAGCGGTTGAACTTGGCCACGACGGCTTTGACGTCGTCGGCGAAGCGGTCGATGTCGAAGTGGACTTCGGGGAGGTAGATGAGATGGGGGCCGTCGTTCTCGGCCTGGCGGGCGAGGGCGGAGGCGGCGGTGAGGAAGCCGGCGTTGCGGCCCATGATGACGTTGATTTTGATCCCGGGGAGGGAGGCGTTGTCGAGGTTGTCGCCCATGAAGGCGAGGGCGACGTAGCGGGCGGCGGAGCCGTAGCCGGGGGTGTGGTCGTTGACCATGAGGTCGTTGTCGACGGTTTTGGGGACGTGGATGCAGCGGAGTTCGTAGCCGGCTTTTTTGGAGACTTCGCTGACGATGCGGCAGGTGTCTGAGGAGTCGTTGCCGCCGATATAGAAGAAGTAGCGGACGTCGTTTTTGAGGCAGGCGTCGAAGATTTTCTTGCAGTCTTCCTCGTTGGGCTTGTCGCGGGATGAGCCCAGGGCGGCGGAGGGGGTTTTGGCGATGCGGTCGAGGGTTTCGGAGGGGATGGCACCGAGGTCGACGAAGGAGAAGCCTTTGACGAGTCCGGTGACGCCGTGGCGCATGCCGAGGATGCGTTTGATGGGCTTGAGGCCGCGGAGTCCTTCGACGACGCCGACGAGGGATTGATTGATGACGGCGGTGGGCCCGCCGGATTGGCCGATGACGGCGGTGCCTTCGATGAGTTTGGACATGGATTGTTCCCCGGGCACGAGTGGCCCGATTGAGGCGCGGTCTGCGGCTTGGCCGATGAGGCCGGGGGGGCCGCTGAGGGGCAGGGTATCCGAGAATAGGGGAAAGGGGGCCGGGTGCGGGCGGATGTGGTCTGGACCGCCCCGGCTGTGGGGAGGGGTTGCCCGAGTGGGCGCGGCGGTCGTGGTTGTTTGTGGAAAGCGGGATGTGACGCCGCCGGGGCTCGGCTGTAGGCTGGGGGGATGAAGCAGAGCATGTGGGCGTCGGCGGCGTGTGGCTTGGCGGCGTGTGCGGGGCTGGTGCTGGCGGCGGTGGGCCCGCTGGACCCGCCGGCGAACTCGCCGCGACGGGCGGATCCGTCGGCGCACGCGATCATCAACGCGACGGTGCATGTGGGGCCGGGGGAGACGATCGAGAAGGCGACGATCGTGATCCGCGGGGGGAAGATCGAGTCTGTAACCGCGGGTGCGGCGGCTCCGGCGGGGGTGCAGAGCTGGGACGCGGCGGGGCTGCATGTGTATGCGGGGCTGGTGGAGCCGTACCTGGAGACGGACGTGCCGGCGCCGGATCGTGATGCGCCGGGGACGCACTGGAGCCCGCGGGTGATGCCGGAGCGCGAGGCGGGGAAGGGGAAGGCGCTGGCGGCGGCGGCCAGCAAGGGCCTGCGCGATATGGGCTATGTGGCGGCGGCCCTCGCGCCCAAGGGCGGCGTGTTCCGCGGGGCTTCGGCGGTGGTGTCGCTGGCGGAGGCGGATCGCGACGCGTCGCAGGCGCGGCCGGCGGTGTATGTGGAGCGGGCGTATCAGGCCCTGGCGTTTGACACGGGCGGCGGCACCGACGGCGAGAGCGGGCGCTGGGAGGGTTATCCGAACTCGCAGATGGGAGCGATCGCGCTCCTGCGGCAAACTTTGGGCGACGCTGACTGGCAGCAGGCGCGACGGGCGGCGGGCGAGGACTCGGGCCAGCCGAGCGCGCTCGACGCACTCTCGACGGCGAGCGGCGGCGGGCTACCGCTGTGGTTCAATGTTGAGGATGAGCTGGAAGTGATCCGTGCGTGGAAGGTGGCCGACGAGTTCAAGCGGCCCGCGGTGGTGGTGGGGAGCGGTTTGGAGTTCGTGCGTCTGGACGCGATCGTGGCGGGGTCCGGGGGCAAGCGGGCGCTGGTGGTGCCGGTGAACTTCCCCAAGAAGCCGAGCGTGGCGTCGATCGGCGACGCGGAGGGCGTGGGCCTGCGCGAGCTGATGACGTGGGAGCAGGCCCCGACGAACCTGCGGCGGTTGAGCGATCGCGGCGTGCCGGTGGCGCTGACGACGGCGAAGCTGAAGGATCGGTCGTCGTTCATGGCGAATGTGCGGCTGGCGATCCGGCACGGGCTCAAGGAGGACGCGGCGCTGGCGATGCTGACGACGACGCCGGCGAAGCTACTGGGCGTGGACGGGCAGCTGGGAACGGTGGAGGCGGGCAAGCGGGCGAGCCTGGTGGTGCTGGACGGGCCGCTGTTTGCGAGCAAGAGCAAGGTGCGCGATGTGTGGGTGGACGGGAAGCGGCACGAGGTGAGCAAGGCCCCGATCAAGCTGACGGGGACGTGGGAAATGACGCTGACGCCCGGGCCGGCGACGCCGGGGACGATTTTGTTGTCGTTCGACAAGGACAACAACCTGACGGTGTACAAGACCGAGGGCGAAGGTGACGCGGCGGAAGAGAAGACGACCAAGGGCAAGAACGTGCGGGTTGACCAGGGGCGGGTGTCGTTCACGATCGAGCACGAGCCGCTGGGGATGCCCGGGGTGTTTGTGAACTCGGGGACGTGGGAAGGCAAGAGCATGTCGGGCGCGGGGACGCGGAGCGACGGCGCGCGGTACACGTGGACGGCGACCAAGACCAGCGACGAGGCGCACAAGCCCAAGCCGAAGGCGAAGAAGGAAGAGGCTAAGAAGGATGGCGCGGAGGCGAACGCGGACGCGAAGCCGGACGCGAAAGGCGACGCCAAGCCCGATGCCAAGCCCGAGGCGAAGGCGGACGCTTTGGCGGGGACGTGGTCATTGACGGCGACGGGCGGGCCGTTGCCGCCGGACGGCTTGGCGTTCACGTTGAAGATCGCGCGGGGTGCCGACGGCGGGCTGAGCGGGACGATCTCCGGGCCGATGGGCGAAGTGGAGATGGAGGGACTGACGTTCGACGCGGGCACGGGCGCGCTGCAGTATTCGTCGGCGAGCCCGGGCGGGCCGGTGACGGTGCGGGCGACGATCACGGGCGACACGCTGACGGGCAACGCCAGCGGCGGGCCCATGAACCTGGCGATCACGGGCAGCCGGGTGAGTGGGAAGGCGGGCGGCGAGGGCGGCGATGAGGACGCCGAGTTGGTGAAGGATGTGCCCGAGAAGCTGGGCGGCTATCCGTTTGGGGCGTATGCGTACGAGTCGGTGCCGGGGCTGGAGAAGGTGGCGCTGGTGAACGCGACGGTGTGGACGAGCGGGCCGGCGGGCAAGATCGAGAACGGCGCGGTGGTGATGGCGGACGGGAAGATCGTGTATGTGGGTGCGGCGGCGGGGATGCCGAGGCTGGCCGATGAGTTCAAGATGATTGATGTGAAGGGGCGGCATGTGACGCCGGGGATCATCGATTGCCACAGTCACACGGGGATCAGCAAGGGCGTGAACGAGTCGGGGCAGACGGTGACGGCGGAGGTGCGGATCGGCGACGTGACCGACCCGGACGCGATGTCGTGGTACTGGCAACTGGCGGGCGGCGTGACGACGGTGAACAGCCTGCACGGGTCGGCGAACCCGATCGGCGGGCAGAATCAGGTAAACAAGAACCGTTGGGGCGCGGTGAACGCCGACGATCTGCACTTTGAGGGGGCGACGTCGGGGATCAAGTTCGCGCTGGGCGAGAATGTCAAGCAATCCAACTGGGGTGACCGGGCCACCTGGCGCTATCCGCAGACGCGGATGGGCGTGGAGACGATCATCCGCGACCGGTTGAATGCGGCCAAGGACTACGCGGCGGCGCAGAAGACCTGGAAGGATGGCGGGAAGAAGGGCCTGGGGCCGCGGCGGGACTTGGAGATGGAATGCTTGGCGGAGATCCTGGCGAAGACGCGGCTGATCCACTGCCACAGCTATCGGCAAGATGAGATTTTGATGCTGGCGCGGGTGGCGCAGGACTATGGCTTCAAGATCGGGAGCTACCAGCACATCCTCGAAGGTTACAAGGTGGCGGAGGCGGTGAGGGATTTCAGCTATGGCGGCTCGGCGTTCAGCGATTGGTGGGGGTTCAAAATCGAAGTGCAGGACGCGATCCCGCAGAACGGGCCCATCATGTTCGAGGCGGGTGCGAACGTGAGTTACAACAGCGATAGCGACGAGCTGGCACGGCGGCTGAACGTGGAGGCGGGCAAGGCGCGCAAGTACTCGCGGCTGGCGGACGGGACGTTCAGCGTGAGCGAAGAGGTGGCGCTGAAGTTCGTGACGATCAACCCGGCCAAGCAGCTCAAGATCGAGGATCGCGTGGGCTCGCTGGAGGTGGGCAAGGACGCGGATGTGGTGGTGTGGAACGGCTACCCGCTGTCGAGCCTGAGCAAGGTGGAGCGGACGTATATCGACGGGCGCGAGTACTTTTCGCTGGAGAAGGACGCGGCGCTGCGGACGCGGAACGCCGTCGAGCGGCAGCGGCTGGTGCAGAAGATCCTGGCCGAACCTAAGAAGGGCAAGAAGGATGCGGACGGCAAGGACAGCGACAAGGGGAAGAAGGACGCGGCCGACGCGCTCGTGCCGCCCAAGGATGAAGACGGGCGTCTGATGGGGCGGATGCTGGATGATGCGAAGGCTTGGCGTCGCGAGCGGGCGATCGACTTGCTCCGCCGTGGGCAGGATCCGGACACGGCGCGGCAGGGGGATTGCGGGTGTGGGTGGTAGGTTCAAATGGCCAAGTTGCTAAATGGTCAAACTGCCAAGTTTGAAGCGGGTTGAGTGGCTGAGTAATTGATGTGGTTTAGTCGTGGCGAAAGGGATTGATTGTGAAAGCACTTTTTTCTGGTGTTGTGGCCGGGCGTGTGGTTGGGCGGGTGGTTGGGGTGGTGGGGGTGTTGTGTGTGGCGTTGGGGGTGAGCGGGGCGTTTGGGCAGGACATCACGCCGCGGGCGAAGGAGCAGGAGATGCCGGTGGCGATCACCAATGCGAAGGTGCATGTGGTGAGCGGGCCGGTGATCGAGTCGGGTTTTGTGCTGTTTGACAAGGGCAAGATCGTGGAAGTGGGGGCGATGGGCGGCGGGCGCGTGTTCACGGGAACGACGCGGGTGATCGACGCGAAGGGCAAGCGCGTGTTCCCGGGGATGATCTCGCCGTTTACGCAGTTGGGGCTGGCGGAGATCGCGACGGTGCGGGCGTCGCGGGATTTCAATGAGACGGGGGATCTGACGCCGGAGGTGTACGCGGCGGTGGCGGTGAACCCGGATTCGTGGCTGTTCCCGGTGGCGCGGGTGAACGGGGTGTTGGCGTCGGGGGTGTTCCCGACGGGCGGGTCGGTGCCGGGGCGGGCGAGCGTGCTGCGGCACGAGGGGTGGACGTGGGAGGACATGACGGTGCGGCGTGACGCGGGGCTGATCGTGTCGTGGCCGAGCATGCGGACGGTGACGGCGTGGTGGATGGACAAGAGCGAGGACGATCAGCGGAAGGACCGCGAGAAGGCGATCGATCGGATCCGCGAGGCGTTCCGGTTGGCGCGGGCGTACATCGCCGAGAAGGACGGGCCTGCGGGCGCGGCGGTGCCGGTGGACCTGCGCTGGGAGGCGATGCGCGGCGTGCTGGCGGCGGACGCGGCCAAGCGGTCGCTGGTGTTCTTCGAGGCGCAGGAGTTCGACCAGATCAACGCGGCGGTGTCGTTTGCCGTGGAGCAGGGCTTGAAGGCGGTGATCGTGGGCGGGCGGGACGCGGCGTTGTGCATAGAGCTCTTGAAGAAGCACGACGTCGGGGTGATCTACAACAACGTGATGGGGATGCCGCGGCGGGACGACGCGGGTTATGACGACGGCTACGCGGCACCGGCCAAGCTGGAGGCGGCGGGTGTGCGGTTTTGTTTGGCGAGCGGCGAGGAGACGCCGCACGAGCGGAACTTGCCGTATGCAGCGGGGATGGCGGCGGCGCACGGCTTGAGCGTGGAGGCGGCGACGAAGGCCGTGACGCTGGGGGCGGCGCAGGTCTTAGGCGTAAGCGACTTGCTCGGTTCGCTCGAAGCGGGCAAAGAGGCGACGCTGTTTGTGTGCGATGGCGAGGCGATCGATGTCACCACGCAGATCGAGATGGTGTTTATCCAGGGTAAAGAGATCGCGCTGGTGAACAAGCAGACAGCGCTGGCGGAGAAGTATCGCGAAAAGTATCGGCGCGAGAAAGCGGCGAAGTGAGGGCGAGGGAAGAGCGCCCGGATTGGGGCACAGAGCGTTGCTCGTCCACGGCGTGGTGATGGAACAGGGCCCGCAGAGTGAACTAGCGGGGTGACCAGGCGGTGAGGTCGGCGGCGGCGCGGCCGGGTTCTGGTTGCCAGGGGAGCGAGGGGCGGGGCCAGGTGGTGCGGACGCCGCGCGGGTCGAGGCGTTCGAGGGCGAGGCGGAGCTTGCCGTCGGTCTCGATGGCGGCGGGAGGGATGGGGATCCAGACGAACCAGCGGCCGGGTTGTTTGGCGATGCGGAGCGTCGGGGCGGTGTCGTTGATGGAGGTGGCGAGCGGGCGGCCGGCTCGGGCGTCGGCGGTTTGGTCGATGAGGCGGCCGTCGGGCGTGGCGAGGAGTACGGCGACAGGGCGATTGAAGGGGCCGAGCCAGAGGCGGACAGAGTCGGTGGTGGTGGGGGTGGACGTGGCGTAGTCGGGGGCGGCGCATTCGACGAGAAGCTGCCAGGCGCGGGGCGCGTCGGGGGCGGTATCGACGGCGCTCAGGAGCGCGGCGGTGGCGAAGGCGGCGTCGGATTCGGGCGGGTTGGCGGCGCTGGCGCGGCGCCAGGTGGGCATGGACCAATCGGCGTAGAGAGGTTGGAGCCGCAGGCCCGGCGGGAAGACGGGGGCGGGCTCGGCGAGGATGCGGAGGCGCGTGGCGGGGGAGCCGGGGCGGGCGAGGATGTCGACGCCGGCGAGGGCGCGGCGGGCGGCGCTGGTGGGGTCGGCGGCAGTGGCCCCCGGCGCCGCGGGTGGCGCGATGCGGACGGCGACGGTGAGCGCGGCGGCGCTGCGCGGGGCGAGCGGGCGGAGGTCCTCGTCGGTGGCCTGCGCGGCGTCGGCGGTGCGGGCGCCGGCGAGGGCGGGGGTCGCGCTCAGGTTGGCGACGGCGATGGTGGCGATGGTGCGGCCGGTGATGGCCTCGGATTGGCCGGCGTCGTCGATGACCCAGGCCAGGGCGCGGGGCTGCTCGGCGATGAAGGCGCGAGCGCGATCGACTCGGCGCGCGTCGGTGAGGTCGGGGTCGAGCAGGTCGTCGAGGAGCGCGGCAAGGGCGGCGTCATCGGGCGGCCAGGCGGGGACGATGATGGCCGCGTCGGTGGTGGTGAGGCGGAGGAGGCCCATGAGGCGGCGAGCCAGATCGAGCGCGAGGGGCGCGTCGAGGGTGTTGAGGCGGGCCAGGGCGGTGTGCCAGCGCGCGGAGGTTTGGGCGGCGAGGGCGTCGACGAGCTCGTCGGCGGCGCGGATGGGGCGGTGCACGCGGACCTGGCCGAGGTTGGTCGTGGGCGCGACGGCTGAGCGCTCCAGGGCGCGGCGGAGCGGTTGGGCGCGCCAGCGTTCGCGCGGGGAGGAGAAGAGCGGGTCGAGCATGGCCTCGAGGGCGGTGGTGTCGGCGTCGGCCTGGGGGAAGAGCGACTCGCGGGCGGCTTGATCGAGGAGCGCAAGGCCGGGGGCGGGGTCGTCGGTCAGGAGGGTGAGCGGGGCGTCGATCTCGCCGACGGGTGAGAGGTTGCGAAGGCCCTGGCCACGCAGCGCGGCGGCGACGGCGTCGGGGGTGGCGACGGCGACCCAGGTGGAGAGATCGAACGCGGGTGGGTTGGGGTCGTTGCGGGGCGAGGAACGCCACACGCCGGGGCGGCCGATCCAACTCGCGGCGCGGGGCAGCGGGCTGGGGGATGGTTGATCGAAGCTGACGCCCAAGCGGGCGATGGAGACGGGGAGAGCGATGTTAGAGTTGATGGCGAAGCGGTCGTCGGGCGGGACGGCGGTGGTGGGCGGTGTGTTGAGGGGGAAGAGGAGGGGTCGGTTCGGAAGCGCGTAGAGGCGGCGTTCGCGCGGGCGGGTGGTGGTGAGGCCGGGGGCGAGTGGTTCTCGGGCGGTGGGGGTAGGAGCCACGGGCGTGGTGGAGGCGGGTTGCGCGGTGGTATCAGCGGCGGGCTCGGCGGCGCAGGCGGCGAGGAGCGCGGCGAGGGCGAGGAGTCCGAGAACGCGGGGGGAAGGGTGTCGTTCGGGCGCATGAACGGCGCGGAGGGGCATGTATACAGGCGATCTGAGGTCGGAAACAAAGTCTTGCGGGTATTCACCCGATAAGGAGTGTGCGGCCGAGCGCTTCGCAAACGCGATCGGTGGCGAGTGGGCCTGTCGGCCTGTTCGGGATGGATTTAGATTTGAGCCGGAGGGCATGATGATCACGACGCTGCCAGATGGAACGGTTCGGTTCCGGGTTTACCTCCCTCACGCTTCCACGGTGGAGCTGGTGGGAGACTTTACCGCGTGGCGCGACCAGCGGATCCAGATGCAGCGGCACAATCCTGGCTGGTGGGAGGTCACGGCCGAGGTGCCGACGGGTGAACATCAGTTTTGCTATCTGGTGGATGGGGCGATCTGGCTGGCCGACTACGCGGCGCACGGCGTGAAGCTGAATGGTTATGGCGGTTGGACGAGCCGGCTGTGCGTGACGGCGGAACGGGCGAAGGCGACGACGCCCAGCGAGACGATGGCCGCGGCGGCGTGAGGTTGGATCGGTCGCTGGAACAATCGCGAGCGCGCGTGGGTTAAACCCTTTCAGGGTTCAGGATATTCGATGGCGGTGTTCCGGGGGTGTCGTCGCTGAGGCGACTTTACCCCCGGCTGTTGTATCTCAGCCCTTGGGGCTGGGAGGCAGATACAAGCAAGGCAAGAGCTGATCGTTCGGGGGTGTCGTCGAGGCGACTTTAACCTCGGCTGAAGCCGGGCGCTCTGAGCGGAGCTGATGATGAGCGGTTTGAGCGGACGCGGTGCGGTTTAGCGGACGATGATGGCGCGCGGGGTGGCGAGGATGACGGGCTCGGTGCGGAGTTGGGCGAAGGCTTCGAGCGATGACTG
>Ga0105048_10014797_pt1 | contig 12134 bp, 9 predicted proteins | sample MAT05_FD_78382 | JGI IMG/M metagenome (GOLD analysis project Ga0105048, IMG submission 78382) | Freshwater microbial communities from Lake Fryxell liftoff mats and glacier meltwater in Antarctica - MAT-05 | ecosystem: Environmental > Aquatic > Freshwater > Ice > Liftoff microbial mat | place... | reverse complement strand
TCCGCGCGGCAGAAACCTCGACGCAGAGCGCTCACCATCCGTCGCGCGCTGCACATTGTATACAACGGGCGCGCACGTAGCACACGGCGTGCCGTCAATTGTTGCTCAGACTCTGAGCCCACTGGTTTGCACGGGGGTGAGTTGATCGGTGGTGGTGGCGTCCCCGAGCTGGCCGTAGTTGTTCCACCCCCAGGCCCAGACCGTGCCGTCCGACTTCAGCGCCACCGTGTGGGAGTAGCCCGCCGCCACCGCAGTGACGCCGCTCAGCCCGCTCACTTGCACGGGCGTGAGGCGCTGGGTGGTCGTGGCGTCCCCGAGCTGGCCTTCGCTGTTGTACCCCCAGGCCCAGACGGTGCCGTCCGACTTCAGCGCCACGGTGTGGGTGTCGCCCGCCGCCACGGCGGTGATGCCGCTGAGCCCGCTCACTTGCACGGGCGTGAGTCGGGTGGTGGTCGTGTCGTCCCCGAGCTGACCGTAGGTGTTCCGCCCCCAGGCCCAGACCGTGCCGTCCGACTTCAGCGCTATTGTGTCGGCCTCGCCCGCCGCCACCGCGGTGATGCCGCTGAGCCCGCCCACCAGCACCGGCGCGTTTCGCTGGATGGTCGTGCCGTCGCCGACCTGCCCGTAAAGGTTGTTCCCCCAGGCCCAGACCGTACCGTCCGACTTCAGCACCACGGTATGGCGGCCGCCCGCTGTCGCCGCGGTGACGCCGCTGAGCCCGCTCACGAGCACGGGCGAGCTTCGATCGGTGGTCGTGGTGTCCCCGACCTGGCCGAAGCTGTTCCACCCCCAGGCCCAGACGGTACCGTCCGACTTCAGCGCCACGGTGTGGCCGGAGCCCGCGTCCACCGCGGTGACGCCGCTCAGGCGGAGCGCGGCCGGCAACACAGGGCTCTGCGAAGACGACAGCACCACCGTCATTCGGTTGGCGCAACTCGAGTCCGCCCTGGAATTGTTTACCGAGCCATCGTCCGGAGCACCGTGTGACGAAGTGGCTTGCGGATCGCCGGGACGAGACCGTATGGTCGCCGACCAATCCGAAGCAGCGAACGCTCGGAGTTCAGCCGCAACCGGGGAACCAGAATGATCAAAGTGGATGCACCCGAGATCCGACGCAGGGTCGCCTCGGCCATCGCCAACGCCGGCAGCGCAGGACGACTCATCGGGTTCGAAGCCGTCGAGATCCAGCGCTTCGTGACCGCGAGCAGCCGTCCCATCGCGATCCAGGGCGCCAGCGAGGCGCTCAAGCGATTCGATAACGGCGTCTCCGGGCACACCGACACCATTTTCGCAGGCGGTGGTCGCGGCCTGATGCTCGTGCCCGAGAGCATCGCGGCGAAACGCATCGCGGACATCAAGACCGAATTTCGTGACCTCACGCATGGCGCGCCGCTGTCGGTCGCCGACGTTCCCTTCGATCCGTCGAATGAAGCCGGATCGTTGCGCTGGCTCTGGATGAAACAGGCTGCCGCGCAGGACGCTTGCGATCTGGAACGAATCGATCTCGACTTCAACGACGGCCCCTGCGCGGACTGTCAAGCGCGGGCGGCTACGCGGCAATCACGCAAGCCCGACGCGAAGGGCGAGCGAGTCTGCGACAGATGCGATGCCTTGATCGATCGTGGCCGAGACGTTCAGACAGGGGCCGCGGGCGAGCGGTGGACGCTGGATGAGATTGCCGACTCACGGGGACTCATGGCGGTGGTTTGCGCCGATGGAAACAACCTGGGGCGTTTTTTCCGCTCGCTCGACAGCCTCGTCACACTCGCGGCCGGCAGCAACGCGGTCTCCGCGATCTTCCGCGGCGCGCACGTGAACGCGCTCAAGAACAGCCGCGACGAGCACCATATCTCTCCGGTCACCGGCGGCGACGACATCAAGGCGTTTCTGACGCCGAGCACCGCGCTCGACTACGTGATCCACCTCATCGCCGAGGTCGAGAAGCTGGCGAGCAACGCCGGGGATCTCGAGGGCTTGCTTCCGTCCGGGAGTCGATCGTCGGAGCGCCTTCGCGAGCTCGGCGTCGGTGTCGGCATCCTGATCGCGCCCTACCACGTGCCGATCACGCGACTGGTCGAGCATGCTCTGCGACTTGAAAAGCAGGCCAAGGGAGTGGCCCTGAGCCAGTCCGCGAGATCGACCGTGAGGATCGCGATCATGATGTCTGACGGCGAACCTGACACTGCCGACGAGGACGAGGACGTGGACAAAAAGCAACCCGGTCGCCGATCGGAGCGCGCCGTCCGATCGGTCGTCGGGAGCGACTGGAAGCATCTTGTCGAGGACGCGCGGAGCCTGGGCACGGTGAAGGCCAGTCAGCGATCTGCCGCGGCCAACACCATGAAACTCGACCCGTCCGAGTTCGAAAACTGGTTCCTGTACCAGGTCGCTCGCTCAAGCGAATGGCAGCGCTGGTTCCAGCGGTGTGGGGTCGATTGGAGAGATCGCGCGGCGGTCCGGCAGCGCATCCCCGATCGCGCGATGCTGTCGCTGGCGCGACTTGGATCGGGGGCACAATGAGTGAGTTCGAGCTGCAACTCTCATTTCGCGGTAGCGTCCTCATCGGCGGACACTCCGCGGTGCCCGACGGGGCGCATGCCTCCCATGCCCGCCTCGACGACGGCCGACCGATGATCCCGGCCTCGGCCATTCGTGGCGCGCTGCGCGAGTCCCTGGAGGGCCTGCTCCGCGCGGAAGGCATCGCGGCGTGCTCGGGCGGCGACGGCGTCGAACCGCGCACTTCGCGGGGCGCGCAGGGGGGACCGTGTCAGCTCGACGAGGGAAGACCGTGCAGAGCTTGCCGCCTGTTTGGTGGAGGCCGGCGCCAACTCCCACAGGGAGAAAGGACATTCTCTGCGCTTGTCCTCGGCGAGGCCCTACCTGGCGAGGACATCATCCTCTGGCAGAAGCGTCACAACGTGGCCATCGACCGAAGAAGGCAGAGCGCTGCGGACAAAATGCTTGTCCAGCGGCAGATCCCCGAAGACGATCTCACGTACGTTGCAACAGGTCGGCTCACGTCGATCGGGGGCACGCTCAAGCAAGACTTCGAGGCGGCCGTCTGCGCGACGTCACACATCGGCGCAGGACGAAGCTCTGGTCTCGCGCGCGTTGACGTCAAGGTCGACTGGACGCTGCCAGAAATCACCGCGAGGGCCCTGCCGGAAGGGAGCGATATCGAGCTCAGCATCGTGCTAAAAACACCCGCATCGATCGGGCTTCCGACCGCGGACGGGAATTTCAAGGACACACGGCTCTGCATCCCTGGCTCGGCGCTGCGCGGGGCCGTCGGCTTCGCGCTGGCCGAAATTCTCGAAGATCCGAGCGATCCCGACTTCCAGGCGCTCGTCGCCGAGAACGAACAGGGCGCGATCTTCGACTTCCTGTATCCCGTCGACGATCTCACCGAAGCGGGCGCCGCCGGCCCCTGGCCCCTCACCGCGCGCCGATGCAAGGCTCACCTTTCGCACGGCGTCTTCGACACGCTACTCGACCGGATCGCCGTCGACGCGATCGACTCCGCTGAAGACGCAGCGCGGATCGCGGATCGAGTCTTGATCTCGTGTCCGGTTGCGGGGTGTGGTCACCCGCTGCGCAGCCCCACCGGCGGACGAAGAGCGAAAGGGTTACCCGGCGTCCAGATCGTGACCCGCGTCGCGATGGATCGACAGCGAAGCTCGGCGCGAGACCAGGCGCTCTTCACGCATGCGCAGATCGAACGGGGAACCCGCTTCGTTGGTCGCATCCGGAACATCCACGCGTCAGGGCGCGCGCACCTCGCGCGAGCGCTGGCAGCACCGCTCTCGCTGGGTCGCGCGCGGGCGATGGGCTGGGGCGCCATCTCGATCGAGAAGATCGAAGCGCCGCGAGCTGCTCCCTCGATCGAGGCGCGAGCGCGCGCGTTCGATGATGCGCTGACGAAGCACCTGGATCGTATGGGACTGCGCGGCGACCGGGTTGGAAGATTGATTGTCTTCACGCTCCTCTCGCCGCTCCTGCTTTCGCCGGACGACGACGGCCGTGCGGTGCTGGCGGCCGCGCTCGATCGATCGGTCGCGTGGCCCATCGTCGCGCGTCGCTTCGACTTGGAGCGCGGATGGGATCAGCGCACGGGCCCCCGCAAGATCGCTCGTGCGGCGAGAGCCGGCTCGGTGTTCGTGGCAGAGCTGCCCGCCGGCCAGCACTGGGCCGAGGTGGTCGCATCACTCACGCGCCTCGAAGAGCAAGGTGCAGGAGAACGTACTCGGCAAGGCTTCGGGCGGATCCTCTGTTTTGATCCGTTCATCGGCGAAGGAGCAGGCACACGTGAACATGAATGAAGCGGCCCAGGCTCGGCGGCACAAGATGCAACGGCTCCAGTCCAAGCGCAGAGATCTGGTCCTCGCGGCCGAGAAGGTGGTGCTGGACCGCTTCGCGCGCGGGAGGCTCTTCAAGCCCGGGAAATCGCAGTTTTCAAACTTGATCGGCATCTGCAACGAGGCGCAGTGCGCGGAGGAGATTGCCAATTACCTTCGCTACCAGGCCGGCCGAAAGGAGTGGGATCCAGATTTCGCGCTCGCGGTCATCAAGGGCATCCAGCCGGTGCAGGACGCTCTGACCCATGAGGCCGCTGAAGGCGCCGCGCCCAGCGCCACCGAGCACCCGGATGACAGCGCGGTGCGCGTCGGCGCATGGAAGCTCTACTCCACCTACCTGATGCGGGCCTACGTCTACAGCAACTCCGCGATGTCGGGAGGCCGATCATGACGAAGGATCCGCGCGTCGATGACTTCGACGCCCTTCATACCCGGCTCAAGCTCGAAGGCCGCATCGTCACCCGAACGGCGCTTCACATCGGCAGCGGCGGCGACACGGACGTGGTGAACCTGCCCGTCCAGAAGACAGTCCACGGCTATCCGGTGATCCCCGGCTCCTCGCTCAAGGGCGTGGTCCGCTCGACGATCGAAGGCATCCTTCGCGCCGCCGGAAATGATCACCTCCGCACGTGCGACCCGTTCAGCGACGATGCCTGCGGGGAGCACGACGATCGAAAAGGCCCGCTCAAAGATCACTGCGCCGTGTGCCGACTCTTCGGGAGTCACCTCGTCGCGAGCCACGTTCGGTTCAGCGACGCGCGGATGCTCGACGAGAGCGGGTCGCCGCCGATCGAGAAGCGCGACGGCGTCTCCATCGACCGCGATCTGCGTGTCGCGGTGCCCAAGCGCAAATACGATCTCGAAGTGGTCTCGCCCGGGACCGAATTTTTCCTGGAAATCCTCGTGCAGAATCCAGAGGCCTGGTCACTCGGCCTGCTCATCACTGGCCTCGACCAGATCGCCGACGGCTTCACGGCGATCGGCGGCTTCACGTCGCGAGGACTCGGCCGGATTGGCATCGAGTGGACGTCGCTGACGCGGACGACCGCAGCGCGACTTCTCGCCGGCAAGCGGGATCCCGAGCCGCTGGTGATGGAAGAAGAGTTTGCAACGTGGCGGGGCGCTCTCGGTCTTCGCGCGGAAGGAAAGAGCTGATGTTCAAGGAGACCGGCAATCGCGCGGTGCTGCGGACACGGATCACCACCGTGACGCCTCTGTTGATCCGGGCCGGTGATACCGGCCTCGATCCCGGCGGCGCAGACCTCAAATGCGTACGAACCCGTCACGGCTCAGCCGAACGGACCGTCTACATCCCCGGATCGAGCTTGAAGGGCGTCGTTCGCTCCACCGCCGAGTCGACGATCCGCGGGCGGGAGTACAGGGGCGTGGAAGGCGCCTGCGATCCGCTGGCCCAGGAGACGAGCTGCAGCGCCAGAGTCTCCAAGACGGAAGGCGCCAGCGTCCACCGCGAGCACTGCCTGGCTTGCCGAATGTTCGGCTCGCTCGCGATGAAGGGCCGCGCGTCGATCCGCGATCTCTTCCCCTGGAGCGGCGACGGCGCGGAGCTGACGACAGACGACGCGCGCCGCATCGCCGAAGCCAACCGAACCCAGGTACGATTCGGGGTCGGAATCAACCGGTTCTCGGGCGGCGTGAGCCGGGGCAAGCTCTTCGACCAGGAGGTCGTTCCGCCCGGCACCTCGTTCTGGGGCGAGATCGCCCTCGAAAACTACCAGGTCTGGCAGCTCGGCTTGCTCGCCGGGGTCGTCGAAGAGCTCAACGACGGCTTCGCCCAGCTCGGCTCCAGCAAGAGCCGAGGCCTCGGCGTGGTGAGGATGTCGATCGAGTCGATCCTTCACGAGCAGCCCGCTCGCACCGAGAACCGGCCGATGGGCGTTGGCCACATCGTCTCCGCCGGCAACGCGCGGGAGTATGGTCTCTTGCCAGAGGTCGACTTACCTCCGGCGACCGGCGTACGTCGCGGGCTCTTCTTCCGATTCACGGTCGGACCGGACGAAGCGACGGGGTGGATGGAAGCGGGCCTTCGGGCGCTGGAGGCGCTCTGATGGCTCAATATACCTTCATCCCCTTCCCCGATACGGGGCCGATGGTCCATCGCGCGCTTCGCCCCGCTGCGTGCCACGATCGTCGGCAACCCGGGACATGGTTTGGAGCGCTGCATCTGCGGGCGACTTGCCTTCAACCGGTCCACGTTGGCTCCGGTTTCAAGGCAGAGCAAAATGGCGGCATCGTGAGGCGCAGCGCGCGCACCGGCGCTCGACTCGGGATCCCCGGCTCATCGTTCAAGGGCGTCATCCGGTCTCGATTCGAGGCCATCACCCGGAGCTGCGCGTTCGAGCCGCCGAGCGAACGCGACAAGGTGCTGTCGCAGACCTATCGCGACGTCGAGCAAGGCCGACTCACGGACGACGTCAAGAAGCTCCCGCTCTTCGATGGACGATGCGGTGAGCGTGAGTTGCTCTGCCCTGCTTGCGCCCTCTTTGGCTTCGAAAACAGCAATGGCACTCTCCGGAGTCGGATCAGCTTCGCCGACCTGACGACCGAAGATGACGTCGCGCCCGAGACCCGTGACATGCCGTCGCAGTTCGGGCCGCGGATCCATCACCTTGGCAAATTCCGGATCGATGATAGCCGCGGACTGCGCGAATTTGTCGTCGGACCGCTGCACGGCCGGAAATTCTACGTCGATTCCGCAGTCCGCGAGCCCGCCGTCGGCCATGAGCGGGTGGAGGCGATGGCCTCGGGGACACACCTCCTCGGCACAATCCAGCTCTTCAACGTGGAGACAGCCGAGCTGGGCGCGCTGCTCGTGGCCCTCGGCGTCGCTCCGGCGAGCTTCCTCAAAGTGGGTGCCGGCAAAGGCCATGGCTTCGGCCGTATCCGCCTCGACGCCATGACGTACAGACTGCGCGACGACCGGCGGCGCTCGAAGGAGCCCGATGTAGCCGGGTACAGCGCGGCATTTGAAGCGTCGCACGACCGATGGGACGCGGGCGTTCAAAAGCTCCTGGAGATCCACGGGGCGAGGAACTGACGATGGGCCTGACGCGCGAGCAAATGATCAAGCTGGAACTCGACTCCGCGTCGATGGGAACAGCGAATCACGGGCGGTATCTCTCGGACGCGATGCTGGCGCTCCGCGATCCCGCGTTCTCCGCCGATCCCGAGGCGGACGAGATCGAGGCACCCCTCCGCGCGCTCCGCTTGCTGACCGCGCTGTGGGGCAAGGGGCACGCGATGCGGCCGGACCAGAAAATGGCCCTCAACGACATCGGGCAATGGCTCGAGAAGCGACTGACTTCAGCCCCCGCGCTACCGACCGCTGCCCTCCTGCTCGACCTGGGCTGGCTCAAGCGCCTGGCGCAGCCCCAGGAGGCAGCGCGACGAGGTCAGGAGCGCGGACCACGATCACATTCGGTCGTCAACGCCCGCGCTCCAAGCTTCGGCGCACGCATTCTGGATCTCGAGCGACGACGACGAGCGACCTTTGCGGCCAGGACCGCCGCGTCGGTGGAGGCCGCGCGGCCCGAGCGAGCCAATCTGCCGAGCGCCCCAGTTCAGCCGGTCGCGTTGCCGGAGGTGCTCTCGGTCGAGATCGCCGATTTCGTCAAGGCCCGAGAGGCCCGCGTGAACGCGGCCAAGCGGGCGGAGAAGAAAAAAGAGCCCAGAGACGCCCTGCTCGATCTCCGGGCCGGCGGCGCGTGGGTCGGATTGAAGCTGGTGTGCTCCACTGTGCGGACGAGCGGGATGGCGGAGGTGTTTGAGCGGATCCGAACGACCTCGGGGGCGCCGGAGTGGCGGCTTCAGGCGGCGGGGTTGGTGCGGGACGCGGATGGGGTGGTGTTCGTGGCGCGACTGTCGATGGAGGCGCCCGCCGGGCGATAGTCACGTGAAACTTACGTCGATCAACGCCAACCAATTCGTACAACGGCTGCACACCGGGATAAAGAAGGGCAGGCGTTGCGTGTTCGTTCTGGGGGCTGGGTGCTCCAGATCCAGTGACATTCCGACGGCGAGCGAGCTGGTCCAGATGTGGTCGAGCCAGGTTGCACTGGAGGGCAGAAATCACGGGGGCGACCTCGCGAACCAGCACGACGGAGCAATTCCGACAACCGATTACGTGAACAATTTCAAGACATTATACCCAACAGAGATCGAGCGACAGACCGAACTCGAGCGCGTCTGTGCTGAACGAGCACCGGGATTTGCGTACGCTACCTTGGCGATGCTCGCGACAGATTCCCGGTACAGGACCGCCGTCAATCTCATCGTGACCACCAATTTCGACGACCTCATCGGCGACGCCTTTCACCTGTACACCGACATTCGACCTCGCATATTCTCGCACGAGATGGTCAGCACTGCGACGATCAACAACGATCGTCCGACGATCATCAAACTGCACAGCGACCAACACCTGGAGCTGGCAGACGAATGGCGAAGGAACGCGTGTGCGTCCGAGCAAACCCGAGTTTGGCTGGGCCACCTACTGGACCGACGAGACGTGATAATCATTGGCCACTCGGGCAACGACATCAGCATTTGCGACGCGCTACAAGTCACTGACAATCCACACGATCCGAGCAAAATCTACTGGGTCAACGATAAGGAGCCAGGTAGCGCCATGTCGTCCTGGCTGAACGAGCGCACATACATACCGGTCGACCACCTGGACTTCGACCACATGATGTTACTCATTCACAGAATATTCAACCTGAGCCACCCAAGCACGAGGCGCGCAGAGTCGACCGTCGACAAATACGCGGTATCCCTTCTTGCTGCAACGCAACCCTTTGCAAGGTCCAAAGAAAACGACAATAACTTGGACCTCTACGGCGCGCTGGAAACAGCGCGCAGCAACACCGAGTACCGCGACGTACTCGACATCATGCATGAATTCCAAGCGGCAGAATGGAACAGGCAAGACAGCGACAAGGAGAACGAATATCAGAAGCACCCGACCATCCCGGGCCTCTTCGGTCTCATTGAGCACGCAAAGGCCATGGTAGGCGGCAACGACGCGATGCGCGAAGCGAAGACGAAGGATCGATACGACCACGGAATCCTCCAATTCCCGGACGATGCGCAATTGTTGTTCAACTACGGTCAGTACCTGAGCGGCAGTACCGACGACAAATCGCAGCTCGCGCAAGCACAACTACAACTAGACACATGCCTCAAAATCGACCCCACGCACACAAAGGCACGTAATCTACTCGATCAGGTCAAGAAACATCTAGCACCGTCGACCAGGAACAAACCAAGCTGGACAGCATCAGCGAGCGACGACATCGCCCTACTTGTGTCCTGCTTGCCGGCCAAGTCCTCGGAACTGTGGAAGAACGCGCTACCTGGCGGCCACACGGCTCTCCTCGACGAGCTAGTCATAGAGACACCCGAAGGGAATTGGCACACCACCGAGCCACCCGACTCCTCGCTTTGGACCACTATGGATCGGCGGATAGGCGAACAGGTCGACGCGCTCGCTCAAACACGAAGTGCGCGCGTTCACGTATTTGCCCATAGCCCTTACTCGCTGGGAATACTGCTCGGCAATCGCCTGGCGCAACGCATCGGGAGGGGGCGCAAGCTGATGTTCTATCAGTATTCCCCGGGCGCAGGAGCCTGGGAGCACTGGGGACCAAACCCCACACCGACCGCTAGCTCGCGGAACGACGGCGCAAATTTCTTGCGTCAGGATGTGGCGAGCAACCGACCCTCCAGCGCGCAGCATGTCGTCCTGGCAGTTCACATATCACGAGAACTGAGCAAGCCGGAGATCGAAAAGGCCATGGCCAGCGCGGGCTCGACTGGCGACCACGCCTGGATAAACGTCAGGCCCACTGACGGAATCGGTCCGGGGAGCATTCTGGACGCAGCGGCAAACGACCAGTGCGTCGCCGAACTGGACGAGATCCTGTTCAAGACCGCTACGGATCATCCTGAAGCAAAAATTCACGTCTTTTACGCGGGACCGTTGGCCACGCTGATGAGCGTGGGTGCAAAGGTGCACCTCTTGAGCGCTCGCGCGACTCTCTACGAACGAATTCAAGTCGGAGGCACTCCTGTATTCATGCCGGCTGTGGACCTGCAAACGATGAGCCTATTGTTGGGTATTGCGCCCGCACCCAAGCCGAGCGGAGCTCAACCAAAGCACGCGACCGCGAAACGTCTCACGTCGGAGCGCCTTCGCTTCCTGGTGGTCGCCAGCGAGTGGTCATCGGTTCACGGCGGACTGTCGACGTTCAACCGGCTCCTGTGTGGCGCACTCGCCACGGCTGGTCACGACGTTTCATGCCTCGTGCCTGCGGCAACGGAGGGCGAGGGCATTAATGCGGCAGAGCAGGACGTCAAGCTAATCTGCGCAACCAGACCGGCAGTAAGCGAGGAAGGGCGGCTACTTTTGAAGCCGACCCTCAAGCTTCCTCCCGATGTGGTCGTTGGCCATGGTCGAGTCACGGGAGAGGCTGCACATGTTCAGTCGCGGGAGCATTTCCCGGGGAGTACGCTCGTCCATTTTGTTCATACATCACCCGAACACATCGAATGGTTCAAGGGCGACACGGTGGCGGGGGACGCTTCACACAAGGCCGACGCGCGCCAAGATAACGAAATCCGAATGTGCAAGCAAGCCGATCTGGCAGTTGGCGTCGGACCCAGACTCACCGACCACATCAAGAACAAGATCTTGTCCGGCGACGGATACGTTATGCCGATTCATCGACTCGATCCAGGGCTGACTGACATTCGTCCGGTCAATCGTCAACCAACTCGCCCTCACTGCATACTACTTGCTCGTGCAGAAGACCGTCGCCTCAAAGGAATTGATATCGCCCTTCGTGCTCTTGATGGGTGCAATCCAAAGTACTCTTCATTTTTGATGATCCGAGGTGTTCCAGAGGGACAGACTGAAGAGTTCTGGGGATGGGCGCGCAGCCTGGCGCGCAACGTGGACGTTCGCCCGTTTGCCTACTCGGCGGACGAGGACAAAGTCGCGGCGAACATTCGGGAGTCGTCGCTCGTGCTGATGCCTTCGCGTGAAGAAGGGTTCGGGCTGGTCGGACTCGAAGCGATTTCCGCAGGCGTGCCGGTCTTGATCAGCGGCAACAGCGGGCTCGGCGAAATGCTATCCGACCAACGAAGCCACTCGGCGACGCGAGCTGTCGTTGAAATGTCGGGCAATGACGACACTGATATCGAGACTTGGCGCGTGAAAATCGGCAACATTCTTCATAATCGTGAAGCCGCGTACGAGGATGCACGAACGCTCCGCGGCGAACTGGCGTCCGTTCTCAACTGGGACACCGCTGTTGAGAAGCTGGTGGCGGCACTGAGAGAAGCGTCCAAAGGGAACCCGACGAGCGATGCTTCGTAATCTTACGGCGATCGAGTTGGACGCACGAGCACTCCTCCTCCTGGGTCATTCCCGCGTCGATGTTCGCGCCAACGCGGCGGCTTAACACGATGTCCACGGAAAACGTCAGTGCGTCTGTTTTTCCTGTGTGGACGAATTCGGCCACGGTGCTCGGCCTCGGACGCGCTGCCTCGGCCGCGGTTGCTGCGTCGATTTCCGACGTGAGCTGACCGCGGCTGCGCGATGCTTGTGCCCATGTTGCTTCGCGCGGCCGACTTTCACGGCGGATAGGACAACGAAGCGCCATTTCCCCGGGCACCCGGCGCGCGTGCGCCCCAGAGGCACCTCGCGGTCGTGGAGACGGTGTCGGCCTGGTCGATTTTCGCGTGATGTGGCGCCCCGCG